>Ga0134122_10000697_pt1 | contig 23255 bp, 20 predicted proteins | sample KB302_FD_96461 | JGI IMG/M metagenome (GOLD analysis project Ga0134122, IMG submission 96461) | Terrestrial soil microbial communities without Nitrogen fertilizer from Kellogg Biological Station, Michigan, USA - KB3-0-2 | ecosystem: Environmental > Terrestrial > Soil > Unclassified ...
AAGACCTGGATCGCCTTGAAGGCCTGCTCGACCCGGTCTGAACGGGGTCGAGCGCTGTCCGTCGACGGAATGTGAGGAAACCGCACTCGCCCGAGCGAAAGCCGCTGTTTGAGACCGGCGAGAGGGGGAGACTCAGGTCGAAGCGGGGTACTGAAGCGTTCGAGACCGGGCGGCGGGGGTGGCGCCGGTCGGCCCCAAGGGCTGATCACGTCACCGACCTGCCTACTGGCCCCGCGACGCTTCGTCGCGTAGCACGGCCTGCGCGAGCGGCTCAGTCGAGCCATAGAGCCGCCCGATCCCTCAGGCGCGCTTGCGGGCGCCCCACCTCAAGAGGGTCGCGTATCCTCTGCGGATGGCCGCCCGGACCGGCGGCCTCGTCGAGGCAAGAAGTGCGATGGCGGCGAGGAACAGCACCACGAACACGAGCAATTCCAACGTACCATCACCGTTGTCCGGGCTGACGTCGAACCAGCGCTCGATCCAGTCCATGTCGCACCTCCCGTCTCGGGATGGCCGATCGTAGCTGCCGTGTCGCTATTCGTCAACTTCGGTTCGCACTACCTCATTCAGCGGAATTCGCGCCCGTGCGTCAGGCGCCATGGCTCCGCGACCGATCTGGCGTGCTCAACCGTCACGCGTCCGCCCTTCACGACGAGCTGGCAGGTGCTCAGGGCACTCAGGACCTCGTCGGTACGGTTCGTGTCCCATAAGACAAGATCGGCGACGGCACCGGGGAGGAGGCCGTAGCCCGATATCCGAAGAATCCGCGCCGGGTGCGTGGTCAGCATGTCGAGCACCTGCGCCAGCTCGGGCTCCGCGCCCATGTGGGCCGCGATCGCGACCAGGTAGCCCATGAGCGGCAAGCCCGCGGTGCCGAGCGGCGTGAACGCGTTGCGCACGTTGTTGGTGGCCGCCGCGACGGTGACGCCGGCCGCGAGCAGCCGCTTGACCGGGGCCAGGCCGCGGCGGGGCGACCGCACGTCCTTCCGGCCCATCAGGTAGAGGTCGGTGGCGGGCAGCACGATCACCGCGACGCCGGCCTCGGCGAGCTGACGGGCGAGCGCGTCCTGCTCGTCGGGCGGCAGCGCCGCCATCTCGCTCATGTGGCCGAGGGCCACGCGGCCCTGCCAGCCGCGGCGCACCGTCTGCTCCGCGATGTAGCGCGCGTGCAGGTGCTTGGGCTCGTCGAAGAAGTCGGCGTGGAAGTCCACGTCCACTCCGAACTCCGCGGCCAGGTCGAAGACGACGTCGACGTGTCGGCGCGGGTCCGGGTCCACGTAGGGAACGCCGCCGACCAGGTCGGCTCCGGCGCGCAGCGCCTCACGGAGGAGCGCCTCGGTGCCCGGGACCTTCAGGATGCCCTCCTGGGCGAACGCGCAGAGCTGCAGGTCGATCGCGGGCGCGTACTCGCGCTTCAGGGCGGCCAGGGCCTCGAAGCCCTTCAGGCCCACGACGGGATCGATCTCGGCGTGGCTGCGCATGGCCGTCGTGCCCTGGCGGATCGCCATGTCGAGCACGCGGCGCGCCCGGCTCGAGATGTCCTCGCGGGTGAAGCCGCGCTTGGCCTCGCCGGTCACGCGCAGGGCCTCGGCGAGCGAGCCCTCGCGGCTCGGTGCGCGATCGTCCAGCAGCGCCTTGTCGAGATGGATGTGGGCGTCGACCAGCCCGGGCGTGACCGCGTGGCCGTCGCACGCGATGGTCCGGGCCGCGGGGACGCCCCCAAGGGCGCCCATCGCCTCGATGCGGCCGCCGAGGCAGCCGATGTCGACGAGGCGCCCGTCGGGCAGCCGGCAGTCGCGCAGCAGCAGGTCGAGCGGTGTGCTCACGCGCGGCCGCCGATCGTGGTGGCCAGCGCGGCGAGGGCCTGCTCGAAGCAGGCGAGCGGCGCCCGCACGGTGCCGGCCCCGATCTGGCCCACGCCCGGCCGGCGGCCCGCGATGCCGGTGTTGATCAGGGGCGCGATGCCGGTCTCGACCACGCGGCGGACGTCGATGCCGACCGGCGTGCCGCGATCGTCCAGGTTGGGGATGCGGAGGTGGGGGTGCTCGCCGACCGTGATCTCGGCCATCTCCTCGGTGATCGCGATCGCCTCCTGGAGCCCACCCGCGCCCACGAACCCGGCCACCGCGGGCGCGGCGGCCATCGCGAGGCCGCCGAGGCCGATGGTCTCCACGATCGCGCTGTCGCCGATGTCGGGATTGGCGTCCTCCGGCCCATACCCCGCGAAGTAGAGACCGTTGGGAGTATTGACCGGGGCGGTGAGCCAGCGGTCGCCGAGGCCCGCCACCCGGATCCCGAAGTCGGTGCCGTTGCGCGCCATCGTGACGACCAGGGTGGAGCCGGGATGTTCCAGCGCCGGATCGGTCGACGCCTTGCCCGCGGCCATGGCCAGGTTGAGGAAGAACTGATCGTTGCCGCCGATGAACTCGGCGAGCCGCGCGAGGACCTCGGTGTCGCCGCCGGCGCGCGCGAGGGCCGGCATCAGGCGGCGGACGAGGAGGGCGGAGGCGGCGATGTTGCGCTGGTGCATCTCGTCGCCCATGCGGAGAGCCTGCCCCATCATCGCCCGCAGGTCGACGCCCTCGCCGGAGCGCAGAGCGGCGCCCAGGGTGGGGCCGGCCTCGGCGGCGAGCCACTGGAGCCGGCCGATCACCCGCTCGTCGTTGGCTCCGAAGCGCAGCACCGCGCCGAGGCCCTCGTTGATGGTGGCGTAGGCCCGGTTGCTGCCGGCGCGGTTCTCCACCACGAAGACCGGCATCGACGCGGTGATGAGTCCGGTCATCGGGCCGACCGCGCCGCGGCTGTGGCAGGGCGCCAGCGTCACCGCGCGGCGCTCGACGAGGTCTCGCGCGGCCGCGTCGTCCGCGGCCCACCCCTCGTAGCGGATCGCGCACAGCACCGCCGCCTGCATGGTGGGGCAGGCGCGATTCCACTGGAGCGGCGGTCCCGCGTGCAGCACCACGCGCTCCTCGAGCCCCATGGCCTCGCGGGCCGGCCGGCAGTCGACCAGCACCGGGTGCGCGGCGGTGATGATGCCGAGCACCGACGCGTTCGCCGCGTCGATGGCCGCGGCCGTCGCTCCGTCCTGAAGGGTGGCGAGGTGCCGCGCGCTCGTCTCGTCGCTTCCGGCCGGTGGTCGCCAGCCCACGTGCACCACGGGCACGCCACGGGCCTCGAGGTCGGCCGCGAAGCTCTCGAGCCCCACGTTGATCACGCGGGGTCCCTCCTGCAGCAGGGCGCGGGACGGATCCGGCGGGGTGGTCACGCGGTGCCTCCAGTCCGCAGCGTCGCCCGCACCGCATCGGGTCCGGCGATCGCCGCCGCGGCGCGGGCCGCCTGCGCGTTGGACGGCAGCACCCAGGCGCCGGCGGCCTCGAGGCGCGCGGTCTGCGCCGCGAGGCCCTGGGGATCCGCCGCGGTGCCGACCACGGAGGCGACCACCGCCAGCTCGCGGCGGTGCGCGCGGGCCGTGGAGCGGGCCGCCTCGATGGCGGGCGCGACGTCGCCGGCGGGATCGTCGGCGGCTCCGTGGCCGAGCACCACGTCGAGCAGCAGGACCGCCAGGTCCGGGCGCCCGGCGGCGCGGGCGATCCGCTCGACGCGGACCGTCGGGTCGAGCATGGGGTGAGCGCGGCCGACCGTGAACTCGTCGGCGCCGAGGTCGAGGATCTGGTGTTCCCGGTCACCGTCCGGCTCGCCGCCGGCGGAGGAGGATGCGAGGTTCGAGCCCACCGGCCCCAGCAGCGACTCCAGGATCAGCCGGCTCTCGTGGGCGAGCGTGCCGCCCGCATAGAGGCCGAGCACCTTCGACTGCGCCGGGGTCAGGCCGCGGCGGGCCACCGCGATGCGGGCATCGACGCCGGCGAGCGTGAAGGGGCGCGGCTGCCACGGGGTACCGGCGAGTCGCGCGTCGGTGGCCGTCGCCGCATCCTCGAGCGTGGCCACCGTCGTGACCGGGCCCCGGGCGCCCACCGCGACGTCGCGCCCGAGCAGGCAGGCCACCGCCGGCTTGCCGATGGCGGCGAGCTTCGCCCGGATCCGCTCGCAGACCTCGGGAGCCGGCGGCTTGCCGATCACCACGATCAGGGCGGTCGCGGCGTCGGCGCCGAGCAGATCGAGGCCGGCCAGCGTCATCAGGCCGCCGACCTCCGCGCTCATGTCGCGACCGCCCACGCCGATGGCGTGGGAGACGCCGCGACCGCGCGCGGCGAGCAGGCAGGCCACCTGCTGGAGCCCCGTGCCCGAGGCGGCCACGATGCCCACGTCGCCTCGCGGCACCGCGTTGGCGAACCCGAGTGGCACGCCCGCCACGTACGCGGTGCCGCAGTCCGGACCCATCAGGAGCAGGCCGCCGTCGATCGCCCGATGCTTGAGCGCGATCTCGTCGCGGAGGCTCACGTTGTCGCTGAACAGCATCACGTTGAGCCCGGCGGTGAGCGCGGTGTGCGCCTCCGCGGCGGCAAACCTCCCCGGCACCGAGATCAGGGCCAGGTTGGCGTCGGGGGTGCGGCGCGCCGCACCGGCCAGCGTGCGCGGCCGTGACCGGGCCCCGCGCGCGGTGTCCCGGCCGCCGCGCGCCAGCAGGGGCTCGGCGGCGGACGCCGCGGCCGCGGCACCGGCGGCGGTCTCGGCCTCGATCACCACCACCAGGTCGTTCGAGCTGGCGGCGCGCGCCTCCTCGGTCAGGAGCCCGGCGTCGGCCAGGAGATCGCGGTTGGCGGGAGTGCCCATCACGACCGCGGCTTCACGGACGCCCGGGCGCGTGCGAAGGGCACGCGCCAGCCGCAGGAGCGCCACCGAATCGTGGTAGGCGCCGCGCTTGACGACGGTTGCCTGCGCCATGACTAGGCCGCGGCGAGGCAGGCCAGGCGCAGGCCGGCGAGCGTGTCCATCCCGGAGGTGGCGCCGAGGCCGGCGAGGCGTCTGGCCGCCTCGGCCGCCTCGAGCGGGGCGCGGGCGCGCAGGAGGGTCAGCATCGGCTCCGAGAAGCGGCCGGCGAGGGCGTGGACCACGAACTCGCGGCCGACGGCGGTGGTGCGCTCCGCGGCGGCGCGGGCGATGGCCGCGGCCGGGGTGGGTGGCCGGACGAGCGCGGGGTGCCCGATCGCGTGCAGCACCGCGAGCGCGCCCACCAGGCAATCGTCGCCGGCGGGCGTGAGCCCCTCGCCGAGGCCGAGCAGCCCGCTCGCGGCCTCGACGAGCCGGGCCGCGTCGCCCGATCCGATGGCGCCCGCGAGCGCCGCGCGAGCGGCCACGCCGCGGGGCGAGTCGAGTCCGGTCGCGCGGCCGGTGCCGTGGTGGCGGAGCGTGTCGACGACGGCGCGATCGAGACCGGGTGGCGGCGCGGGGATCGCGCAGCCGATCGGCGCGGCCTCGTCCCACGTCAGCACCAGGCCGGGCAGGCGGAGGCGGCCCGGCTCCACGATGACCGGGGCGTCGGGCCGCGGCGCGCGCAGGAGCGCAACGCGCTCGACCGCGGCGGCGAACGGGGCCCGGAGCGGGCCCGGCCCGTGCAGGGTGAGCAGCCGTCCGTCGGCCCACTCCACGTTGATCGCCCGCGCGAACACCGAGTGCACCCGACCGGTCGAGCCGATCGCGCGCGACAGCCGGGCCACGAGATCGTCGCCCAGCCGGAGGATGCGGCCGTGATCGCGCGGGGTGATGTGGCTCGAGCGGGAGTCGGCGCGCGTCGCCAGGTCGGGGCTCATCGTGCGCGCACGCTCCCGAGATAGGCCCGCACGACCTCCGGGTTCGAGCGGATGGCGGTCGCCGGCCCGCTCAGCGTCACCCGTCCGCGCTCGAGCACGTAGGCGCGGTCGGCGAGCGCCAGCGCCTGGGCCGCCATCTGCTCGACGAGCAGGACCGTGACCCCCTCGTCGCGCAGGCGCGCGATCACCGCGAAGATCTCCCGCACCATCAGCGGGGCGAGGCCGAGCGACGGCTCGTCGAGCAGCAGGAAGCGCGGCTCCGCCATCAGGCCGCGGGCCACCGCCAACATCTGCTGCTGCCCGCCCGAGAGGCCACCGGCCGGGCGGTCGAGGCGCTCGCGCAGGGCGGGGAAGTGGGTCAGCGCGCGGTCGATCTGCGGCGCGCTCGCGCCGCGACCGCCGGGGCGGGCGAGCGCGCCCAGCAGCAGGTTGTCGCGCACCGTCTGATCGCCGAAGATGCCGCGGCCCTCCGGCACCAGCGCCACGCCCCCGCGGGCCACCTCCCACGCGGGGCGGCCCGCGATGGAGCGCTCGCCGACCGCGATCCGACCCGCGGCGGGCCGCAGCACGCCGGCCACCGTCTTGAGCAGCGTGGTCTTGCCCGCGCCGTTGCCTCCGATCACGGTCACGACCTCGCCCGGGCGCACCTCGAGCGACACGTCGTGCAGGACGGCGGCCGCGCCGTAGGCCACCGAGAGGCCGGACACGGTCAGCGCGCTCACGCGGGGAGGCCGAGGTAGGCCTCGATCACCGCCGGGCTCTCTCGCACCGTCGCCGGCGCGCCGGCGGCGATCACCCGGCCGTAGTCGAGCACGCTGATTCGATCCGAGATCGCCATCACGAGCTCCATGTGGTGCTCCACGAGCACGATCGCGGGGCCGCCCTGGGATCGCAGCGCGGTGAGTCGCGAGTCGAGCTCCGCGATCTCGGTGGGCGAGAGCCCGGCCGCGGGCTCGTCGAGCAGGAGCAGGCGCGGCTCGGTGGCGAGCGCGCGGGCGATCTCGAGCCAGCGACGCAGGCCGGCGGGCAGACTGGCCGCCGGCTCCTCCGCACGCGCCGCGAGGCCGAGGACCGCCAGGAGCTGCAGGGCGCGGGCCCGGAGCGCGCGCTCGCGCCGGCGGGTGCCGGGGCCGTGGAGCAGCGCGCCACCCAGGGCGCCGAGGCGGGCGCCGGCCACGCCGACCATGACGTTCTCCACCACGCTCAGGTCGTCGAACGGTTGCGCGGTCTGGAACGTGCGGGCGACGCCCAGCCGCGCCACCGCGTGAGGTGCGCGCCCCGCGATGGGCTCGCCCGCGAGGCGGATCTCGCCCGCGCCCGGTCGGTAGTAGCCGGTGATGAGGTTGATCAGCGTGGTCTTGCCTGCGCCGTTCGGCCCGATCACCGCGGTGATCCCGCGCGCCGGCACGGTGAGCGTCACGTCCGCCAGCGCCACCACGCCGCCGAACGACACGCCGAGGCCCTCCACCCCCAGCAGCACCTCCCCCGCCGTCTCCACCCCTCTCCCCTCAGGGGAGAGGGCAGGGAGAGGGAGGCCGGTGTCCGGCGCGCTCCTCCGCCCCCGCGCCCCGACCGCCCCCACCACTCCCGCGGGCAGCCCGTAGATCGAGACCAGCAGCAGCGAGCCGTAGAGGATCAGCCGGTAGTCCGCGAGCCCGGTCAGCAGCTCCGGCAGCAGCGTCAGCGCCGCGCCCCCCACCAGCGGCCCCGCCACGCTGCCGAGCCCGCCGAAGAGCAGCGCGAGCAGGAACAGGATCGAGGTCCGCAGGGTGAAGCTGTCCGGCGAGATGTAGCCGTTGAGGAGCGCGAAGAGCCCGCCCGCGAGCCCGGCGAGCGCGGCCGAGATCGTGAACGCGGTGGTGCGCGCGAGGTAGGCGGAGATGCCGAGGGATTCCGCCGCGACCTCGCTGCTCTTCACCGCCAGCAGGGCCCGTCCCCACGCGGAGGCGCGGAGGTTCGCGGTGAGCCAGAGCGCCGCCGCCGCGCAGCCCGCGATCGGCCAGTAGCTGCCGCCCACCGTCAGCTTGGGGATGTTGAAGATGCCGCCCGGCCCGCCGGTCAGCGAGACCCACTCCACCAGCACGTGCTCGACGATGATGCCGAACGCGATCGTCACCATGGCCAGGTAGGGGCCGGACACGCGCAGCGCGGCGGCCCCGACCGCCGCCCCGACGATCGCCGCCAGCACCATCCCGGCCGGCACCGCGGCCCAGAGCGGCCAGCCGAGGCGGGTGGCCGCGAGCCCGGCGCCGTAGGCGCCGAGGGCGTAGAAGCCGGCATGGCCGAGCGAGATCTGGCCCGCGAAGCCGGCGAGCACGTTGAGCCCCGCGGCCACGATCGTGAGCAGCCCGACGCTGCACGCGAGGTAGAGGTAGTAGGTGTTGCTCGTCGAGAGCGGGAGCAGCAGCGCCGCCACCGCCACCGTGGCCCAGCCCGCGCGCCCCACTACACGCGCCTCGCCGGCGGCGCGCCGAGCAGGCCCCACGGCCGCACCACCAGGACCAGGATCACCAGCGCGAAGCCCACGATCTCCCGCGCCCCGGTGGAGACGTAGCCCGCCACCACCGCCTCGAGGAGCCCGTAGCCGAGCCCGGCCAGCACGATGCCGGGCGCCGAGGTGAGGCCGCCGATGATCGCCACCGCGAAGGCCTTGAGCCCGATGATGGTGCCCATGGTGGGCGCGACGTTCAGCAGCGGCGCCAGCAGCACGCCGGCCACCCCGGCCAGCAGCGCGGAGAGCGCGTAGGAGGCCATGACCGCGCGCGGGACGTTGATGCCCATGAGCCCGGCGGCCTCCGCGTTCCAGGCCACCGCCTTGAGCTGCCGGCCGTACCGCGTGCGGTGGTAGAAGAGCTGCACCAGGGCCATCAGGCCGAGCCCGACCACCGGGATCAGAAGCTCCTGAGGGTAGAAGCCCGCGCCGCCCACCAGGATCGGCCGCTGGGTGAGGGCGGACGGGAAGGCGCGCGCGTCCTTGCCGAACAGGAGCTGGGCCACGTTCTCCGCGATGATGCCGCACGCGATGGTGGAGAGCAGCCAGGCGGGCGAGGAGGCGCGGAAGAACGGGCGCACCGCCACGCGCTCGATGAGGGCGCCGAAAACGGCGAGGGCCAGCAGGGTCGCGAGCAGCCCGATCGGCAGGGGCCAGCCGAGGGCCACCACGAGGGCCCACGCGATCACCGCGCCCACCATCACCGCGTGGCCCTGCGAGAAGTTCATGGTCCGGCTGGTCGCCCAGGTGATGTGGTACCCGAGGGCGACCAGCCCGTACATGCTGCCGAGGGCCAGGCCGGTGACGAGGAGCTGGACGAGCACCCGCTACTTGGCGGCCAGGGGAACGATCTTGCCCGCGCGCCAGACCACCATGATGTAGTCGGCGTCGGTGAGCGCGTCGTGCTGCTCGGCGGTGAACGGCCGGCGGTACGTCTTGATGAGGCCCTTGTATTCGGCCTTGAGCCCCTCGAGCGCGTCGCGCACCTTGGCGCCGTCGGTGGAGCCGGCCTGCTCGATCGCGAGGGCGACCAGGTGCAAGCCGTCGTAGGCGTTGGCGGTGCCGACGGGGGCGATCACGTCCTCGGGGCCCTTGACGCCGTACTTCTCCTTGAGCGCCTTCAGGACCTGCTCCCCGCGCTCGTTCTGCTTGCCGAAGAAGGAGTAGGTCTGCAGGAACGCGACCCCGTCGGACAGCTCCCCGGTCAGCTCGGCGAAGCGGCCGCCCGAGATGCCCCAGTGCGAGACCATCGGGATCTCCCAGCCGATCTTGGCGCGCGACTTCACGACCTGCGCGCCCTCGGGCGCGTTGGCCACCAGCACCACGTGGTCGGCCCCCGCGTTCTTGAGGCGCAGGAGCTGGGGACTCATGTCCGGATCGCCCCAGTTGAACTTCTCGATCCCGACCGCCCTGATGCCCTTCTCGCCGAGCCACTTGGTGAGGCCGGCCTCGTTGGACTGCCCCCAGCTCGTGTTCTCGAGCAGGAGGCCGGGCTTGCCCTTGCGCAGCACCTCGGTGGCGTAGCGGGTGAGGAACTTGTCCGCGTCGTCGTCGTTGGCCGAGACCCGGAAGACGTAGTTCGGGCTCTGCCCGTTGCGGGTGATGTTGGTGCCCGCCGCCCACGCCCCCATGTAGGGCGTCTTGAGCTCGTGCCACACCGCGACCTGAGCCAGCGCCACCGGGGTATGGAGGCCGCCGAACACCGCGGCGACCTTCTCTCGCTCCACCAGCTCGCGCGCGATGGTCACGCCCTTGGCGGGCTGGCCCTCGTCGTCGCGGACCACCAGCTGCAATGGGCGGCCACCGAGCACCCCGCCCTTCGCGTTGATCTCGCCGATGGCGATCTCGAGGCCGCGCTTGATGGCCTCGCCGGAGGCCGCCGATCCGCCGGAGACCGCGGCGCTGAGCCCGATCTTGACCGGCTCCTTCGACTGAGCGACGGCGCCGGTCGCGGCCGCGACGAGGAGCGAGAGCGTGAGGAGCAGGCTGGCACTGCGTCGCATGGACACCTCCTGTGGCAACGAGCCGTGACGCCTTCGGCGCGACAGAGCCCTAATGTCCTATCACGAAACGCGGGGCTGCGCTGGCCTTTGCCGCCCGCGCGGCCGTCCCAGCATCGCGTGCAGCGCGGTGAGGGCGGTGGCGCGGTGGTCCGAGCGCCAGACCAGGCACGTGCGCGCCCGCGCCACCGCGGGCGGCAAGGCGTGCGCGACGACGTCGTGGGCGCCGCGCGAGAGGCGAAGGACCGACCGGGGCACGATCGCGACGCCGCTGCCCGCGGTGACGCACGCCACGATCGCGTGGTAGGAGCCGAACTCCATCACCCGCTCCGGCGCGACCTGGGCCCCGGCCAGCCAGGCCTCGAGGCGCCGCCGGTACGAGCATCCGCTCGCGAAGGCGATGAGGGTCGCGTGCCCGACGTCCCGGGGGGAGCGGATCCGGCGGAAGGGTCGGGGGGTGATCACCACCAGCTCCTCGGTGAACGCGGGGGCCACCTCGAGGTCGGTGGCGGTGAAGGGCTCGGCCACGAAGGCGGCCTCGAGCTCCCGGCCCACGACCTGCGCGACTAGGGCTCCGGTGGTGCCGGTGACCAGCTCGACCCGGACCTCGGGATAGGCGCGGTGGAAGCGGGAGAGGATCGGCGGCAGCCGGGTCGCGGCGGTGCTCTCCAGTGCGCCCAGCCGGAGGGTGCCGGCCGGCTTCCGGTCCCGGAGCGCGGCCTCGGCCTCCGAGGCCAGGTGCAGGAGGCGGTCCGCGTACTCGAGGAGGACCCGGCCCTCGGACGAGAGCCGGAGCCGACCCTTCTGGCGGAGGAAGAGCGCGGTGCCCAGCCGGTCCTCGAGCTGCTTGACGCGGGTGGTGACGTTGGACTGGACCCGATCGAGCCGGGCGGCCGCCTTCGTGATGCCTCCGTGCTCGGCCACCGCGCGGAAGATCTCGAGGGCGGACAGATCGATCTTTCCCATAACGAGAACGCCTCCATCTCGATTATTCATTTTTCAACATGGAGCCGTCAACGTAGATTCGAGCCCGTGACGAGCGACGACCGGCCCCCGCGTCTCCCCGCGGCCCCCACGATCGCGGCGGCGGGAGCGACCGCGCTGATGGTCGCGATGGGGATCGGCCGGTTCGCGTTCACCCCGATCCTGCCGATGATGCAGCAGGACGCCGGCCTCTCGGTGGCCCAGGGCGGATGGCTCGCCTCCGCCAACTACGTGGGATATCTGCTCGGGGCTCTGACCGCCGTCGCCCTCGGGGTGCCGGTCACCAGCGCGATCCGGGCCGGGCTCGCGGTCATCGGGGTCGCGACCCTGGCGATGGGCTTCACCCACAGCCTGGCCGCCTGGATCCTCCTGCGCGCGGCGGCCGGTGTCGGCAGCGCGTGGGTCCTGGTCTTCGTCTCCGCGTGGGCTCTCGGGCGCTTCGCGGCCGCCGGCCGCCCCCGGCTGAGCGGCGCCGTCTTCTCCGGCGTCGGGGGCGGGATCACCGTCGCGGGCGCGCTGTGCGTCGCGCTCATGCATCGGAGCGCCGGCTCGGCGCGGGCCTGGCAGGGCCTGGGTCTTCTCGCGCTCGGGGCCACCGCGGCGATCTGGCCGATCCTGCGCGCGGAGGAGGGCGCGGCGCCCGCGGCTCCGGCTGACGCGTCGGCGGCCCGCGGGTGGGACCGCGACGCGCTACGGCTCGTGCTGTGCTACGGGATGTTCGGCTTCGGATACATCATCCCGGCCACCTTCGTGCCGGCCATGGCCCGGCAGATCGTGGCCGATCCGCTCGTCTTCGGGTCGTCGTGGCCCGCCTTCGGCATGGCGGCCGCGGTGTCGACCCTCGTCGCGGCGGCCGGGAGCCGATGGCTCGGGAATCGGCGTCTCTGGGCGTGCAGCCAGCTCATGATGGCGCTGGGCGTCGCCGCGCCGGTGGCGTGGCCGACCATCGGCGGCATCATGATCGCGGCCCTGCTGGTGGGCGGCACGTTCATGGTCAACACCATGGTCGGGATGCAGGAGGCGCGCGCGGTCGCCGGCCCCCGGGCCACCGGCCTGATGGCGGCGATGACGGCCGCGTTCGCGGCGGGGCAGGTGGCAGGCCCGCTGGTGGCGGCGCTGACGGTGGGCCCGCGGGGAGACTTCTCGGGATCGCTCGCCCTCGCGAGCGTGCTGCTCGTCGCGAGCGGGGTGGCCCTGCTGCGACCGCCTACTTCGGCGCGCTGATCCCGTACGCCTTGAGCTTGCGGTAGAGGTGGCTCCGCTCGATGCCGAGGCGCTCGGCGGTGCGGGTCATGTTCCACTCGTTGGCGCGCAGCTCGCTCAGGATGAAGGCGCGCTCGAAGGCCTCGCGGGCTTCCTTGAGGGTGCGCTCGCGCTGGGCGTCGTCGGAGCCCGGCGCCTCCGCGTCGCGGGGGCGCAGGGGCGGGGGCAGGTCCTCGGGCCCGATGACGTCACGCGGGGTCATGATCACGAGCCGCTCCACCATGTTGCGGAGCTCGCGCACGTTGCCCGGCCAGTCGTAGGACAGGAAGTAGGCGAGGGCCTCCACCGAGACCGTCTTGGGCCGCTTGCCGTTCTCGGCCGAGAACAGGGAGGTGAAGTGGCCCACCAGCAGCGGCAGGTCCTCCTTCCGCTGGCGGAGCGGCGGCACCTCGATGGGGATGACGTTGAGGCGATAGTAGAGGTCCTCGCGGAAGGCGCCCGTCGCGATGCGCTCGGGCAGGTTCTGGTTCGAGGCGGCGAGGACCCGCACGTCCACGCGAATCGTATCCTTGCCGCCGACCCGCTCGAAGGCCTGCTCCTCCAGCGCCCGCAGCACCTTGGCCTGGGTCTTGAGGCTCATGTCCGCGATCTCGTCCAGGAACAGGGTGCCGTGGTCGGCCAGCTCGAACTTGCCGCGCCGGCGCGCCACCGCGCCGGTGAACGCGCCGCGCTCGTGGCCGAACAGCTCGGACTCGATCAGCTCCTCGGGGATCGCCGCGCAGTTCACCTCCACGAACGGCCCATCCCGGCGGGCGGACAGCGCGTGGACCGCGCGCGCCACCAGCTCCTTGCCGGAGCCGTTCTCGCCCTGGATCAGCACCCGGCCGCTCGAGGGGGCCGCGATGCCGATCTGCTGGCGCAGGTGCTCGATGAGCGAGCTCTTGCCCACGATCTCCTGGCCCCGCTCGACCTGGGCCCGCAGGGCCCGGTTCTCCCGCTCGAGGCGGGTGTGCTCGAGCGCACGGGTGGCCGCGAGCAGCGTCTTCTCCAGCGAGAGCGGCTTCTCGATGAAGTCGTAGGCCCCGAGCTTGGTGGCCTTCACCGCGGTCTCGATGGTGCCGTGGCCCGAGATCATGACCACCGCGGTCTCCGGCCGCATCCGCTTGAGCTCCGCGAGGGTATCGAGCCCGTCGACGCCGGGCATCCAGATGTCGAGGAAGATCACGTCGGGGGTCTCGTCCTGCAGCCGGGCGATCGCCTCCTCCCCCGAGCCCACCGCGGTGACCCGGTAGCCTTCATCCTCCAGCACGCCTCTCAGGGTGGTCCGGATCGCGCGCTCGTCGTCGACGATCAGGATGTGCTCGCCGGGCATGGCGCGCGCGCTCAGGCCTGCACCGGCGCGGCGACCGGCCGGCCGACGGGCAGCTCGATGACGAAGCGGCTGCCGTGCGGAGTGTTGTCCTCGACCCGGATGGAGCCGCCGTGGTCGGAGACGATCTGGTGGACGATGGGCAGGCCGAGCCCCATGCCGGTGGCCTTGGTCGAGAAGTAGGGTACGAAGAGTCGCTCGCGATCCTCGGGCGGGATGCCGGGGCCGTCGTCGGCCACCACGATGCGGGCGCGCTGGGCCTCGGCCAGCCACTCGGTCTGCACCACCACCTCGCCGGTGCCGCCCACCGCCTCCACCGCGTTGTCGACCAGGTTCAGCACCGCGCGCTTGATCTGGTCCGGATCCACCTCGACCGGCGGGAGGTCGGTGGCGAAGGCGGCGAGGATGGCCAGGCTCGGATGCGATTCGCGGTAGAGCACCACCACGCCCTCCAGCAGCCGGGCCAGGTCGGTGGGCTTGGGCGTGAGCGCGGGCATCCGGGCGAAGCGCGAGAACTCGTCGACCAGCTGTCGCAGGCCGTCGACCTCCTGGATGATGGTGCCGGTGGCCTCCTCGAGCAGGCGCTTCTCGTCCGGGCTCCCGTCGGAGGCGAGGCGGCGGCGCAGCCGCTGGGCCGAGAGCTGGATCGGGGTCAGCGGGTTCTTGATCTCGTGGGCGATGCGCTGCGCGACCTCGCGCCACGCGGCGAGCCGCTGGGCCTTGAGGAGCTCGGTGAGGTCGTCGAAGGCGAGCACCATGCCCACGTAGCCGCCGTCGGGGCCGCGCAGCGCGGTGGCCGAGGCGAGCAGGGCCACCGCCTGGCCGTCGCGGCGCAGGTGCACCTCGCGGTCGAGCATGCCCTCCCGTACCCGGCCCATGCGCTGGATGAGCGCGTCGATCTCCACGTACTCCGGGGAGCGGAACACCCGGGTGGCGGAGCGGCCCTGCACCGCGGCCCCGTCGAGCCCGAGCAGCCGCTCGGCCGCGCCGTTGATGGTGGTGACGTGCCCGTCGGGATCGAGCGAGACCACCCCGGTGGCCACCGCCTCCAGGACGGTCTCGGTGTAGCGCCGCCGCTCCTCGACCTCGGTGTGCTTGGCCTGCAGGTCGCGGTAGGTCTCCTCGAGCTTGGACTGGGAGGCGGCGAGGTCGCCGGTCATCCGGTTGAAGGAGTCCACCAGGATGCCGATCTCGTCGTCGGCCCGCACCTCGACCTTGTAGCGGAGGTTGCCCGCGGCCACCTCCTTGGTCCCCTCGGCCAGCATCTGGATGGGCTCGGTGATGCCGCGCGCGAGGTAGAGGCCGAACCAGGTGGCGGAGAACACGATGATCAGGGTCATCAGGAGGAAGAGCAGGATGTAGATGCCCTTGATCGGGTTCTTCAGCAGCCGGAGCTGCTTGTATTCCTGGAACGCCTGGCTGATGTTGCGCAGCCGCGCCTCGAGCCGCTGGGGCACGTGGATGGCCACCACCATCGCCCCCACCACCGAGGAGTCGGCGCCGTCGCGGATCGGCACCATGGCCTGGATCATGTCGCCGTTGTCGAGCTCGTGAACGGTGGTGATCTCCTGCCCGCCCAGCGCCTGCTTCACGTGCTCGCTGTTGGCCTCGCGGGTCGGCACCTTGGCCAGCACCGGGTTCTTGACGTGCACCAGCTCCTGGCCCTCGCGGTTGAAGATGGTGATCGCGGCCACTCCCAGACGGTCCTGCTGCTCGGCGAGGTAGCCGGCCAGGGTCTCGCGCTTGCTCTCGGTGAGCAGGCCGTCGCGCTCGATCACCTTGCTCATGTAGCGGCCGTGGCGGAGCGCGGTGCCCTCGAGGCCCTGGTAGTAGGTCTGGGCCACCTCCATCGCCTGGTCGAGGGGCCGCTCCACCTGGGGCTTGAACCAGCCCTCGATCGAGGTGGTGATGAAGTTCGACGCGATCAGGAAGATCAGGATGCCCGGCACCAGGGCCAGGGCCAGGAAGGTGAGCACCAGCTTGGCCTTGAACCGGGAGCCGATGATCTTCTGGCGGCGCTCGAACGAGAGCTTCACGAGGTTGCGGAACAGGAGCACCAGCAGCAGGAGGAAGACGATCAGGTTCAGGTTGAACAGGAAGAAGACGATCAGGTTCGAGGCGAACGGGATCTGGGGGGCACGGATGCCCACCTCGAAGACGGTGGCCACCACCAGCAGGATCAGGATGCCCGCGATGATGAGCAGGTTGCGCTTGCGCTTTTCCTGCTCGTCGAGACGCTCGGGGCGGCGGCCGAGGGGCATCACTGGCTCCGCACCGGGGTGAGGAGGCTCGACTGCACCCACGGCGTCTCCGCGGCCTCGCCGGTCATGCGGGCGAACCAGGAGTTGACGCCCCCGAGCGAGACGTCGGAGCGCACCCGGACGTAGTAGAGATCCTGCTTGTCGAGCGCGGCCACCGGCGCCAGCTGGCCCACCCGGAGCTCCGAGATCACCCGCTGGGCCTCCCGCAGGTCCTTGGTGAGGATCGGCTCGCGCGTCTCGCCCTTCAGGGAGACGACCTTGTACTCCTTGGTCAGCACGTTGTAGGTGAGCTGGCGCTCGACGGTCCGCGCCTGGAGCCGGCGATCGACCCCCATCTTGGCGTACTGCCAGAGCTCCACATAATAGCGAACGTGGGCCGGGATGCCGGTGTGGATGGACTCATGCAGCGCGTCGGGCACCGCGTCGAAGAGCACCACCGAGACCGTGACGTCGTAGTCGTTCAGGAACACGGAGAGGTTGCTGATCCGCACCTCCGCGCCCGCCGAGCGGGGCCCGGCCTCGACCGCCAGCAGGAGCGCGGCGAGCAGGCTCGCGCCCAGCACGACCTTTCCGAGCGGGCGACCGCGAGATCCCATGGCCACGACGGACCATTATAGCGTCGGGGGTCCTGCCCCGGCCGGATCGGGCGGGCGAGGCAGACGACCGCGCCGGGGCGGGAGACGGGGGTGGAGCGGGGCGGGCGGGGGCCCTAGAGGGCCGCCACGCCCGGGAGGAAGCCGTCACCGGTGCTGACCACCGGGACAGGCGCGGGCGGGGCGGGAGCGGGCCGCATGACCCGGACGGCGACGCGCCGCCGGTCCGTAGCCACCGCCTTCTGGATCGCGGTCACCAGCTGGTGATTCAGGGCGTGGCCGGCGTTGCGGCCGACCACCAGGGCCCGCAGGGGGCGGCCCAGCAGGAACAGGTCCCCGACCAGGTCGAGGATCTTGTGGCGCACGAACTCGTCGGGGAACCGGAGGCTGTCGTTCAGCACCGACCGCTTGCCCACCACCACCGCGTTCTCGAGCGAGCCGCCCCGGGCCAGGCCGTTCTGGCGCATGACCGGGACGTCGCGGAGGAAGCCATAGGTCCGGGCCGCGGCCAGCTCCAGCGCGAACACCTCCTCGGTGATCGCGTAGGTCCCCACCTGCAGCCCGATGACCGGGTGGTTGTTGTCGAGCGTGTAGCTGACCCGCAGGGCGTCGGCGGGCAGCACCTCGAGCCAGCGGCTCTCGGTGCCCACGCGGATCGGCTCGGTGATGACGATCGGCCGGCGCGGCGCGGGCAAGGTCACGCGGCCGCCCTCGCGCAGCAGCTCGAGGAACGGCTGGGCGCTCCCGTCCGCGGCGGGCACTTCCGGGCCCTTGATGTCGACCAGCGCGTTGTCGATGCCGAGCGCGGCGGCCGCCGCCATCAGGTGCTCGATCGTTCGCACCCGCACCCCGAACGCGCCCACGGTGGTCGCGGAGTTGGTGTCGACCACGTGGTCGGCGTTGCCGGGAATCAGCGTGCCGTCCGCAGCGCGGAAGACGATCCCGGTGTCGGCCCCGGCGGGGGAAACGGTCATCTGCGCTGGCTCGCCGGAATGGAGGCCGATGCCCGTGAGGCTGACCGGCCGTCTCAGAGTCTGCTGGAAGTCCATGGTCGCGGGTATAGGAGGCAAGCCAGATGCCATGGGGGACATACTCACACAAGTGACCGTTTATACAGTCAAAGTCTCGATGTGGCAACTCGCTCCATATGTAAGTGGTTGCAGGAAAGACACACCCCCGAAGGGGCCCTGTGTCGATTTGGCAACACTCAGGGGTCGAGGGTGGCCACGGCCGAGAAGGGTCCGGACACGCCTCCACTGGAGACGAGCTCCGAGGCCAGGACGTTACGGATGGGGCGCACCTGGTGGCGCGCGGGGTCGATCTCCTCACCTTTCAGGATCGCGTGCAGCCGCATCGTCTCGCCGCCCGCGCCCGGGGCGGCGTCGAAGACCACGAACTCGACCGCCCGGCAGGCGAACCCCTCCACCTCGTGGACGTAGAGGCACTCCTGCAGCCACGCCTGGAGCAGGGCGGGGACCCCGGCGCCGTGGGCGCGGACTTCCCGGACATCCTTGTCCTCCACCGTCGGCGGATCGACCGCGGCAGCGAACAGGTCGAGCGCGATGCGCGCGAAGGCCTCGGACAGGGTGGCGCCGGTCGCGCGGAGCTCCACCGGTCAGGCGCGTCCCAGGTCGCCGTAGCGCGACTGGAGCAGGGCCACCGCCACCGCGCCCGCGGTCTCGGTGCGGAGCACCCGTGGGCCCAGCCCCGCGACCAGCGCGCCCGCGTCGGCCAGCCCACGCACCTCCTCCGCGGTGAGCCCGCCCTCCGGCCCGACGATGACGGTGACGGCGGGGCAGGGCGCGGCGGGCAGGAGGCCGGCCAGCCCGCGCGGCTCCTCCTCCCAGAAGCAGATCACGAGCCCGTCCGTGGCGGGGTCGATGCGCCAGTCGCCGAGCGACCGGGGGGCCGCGATCTCGGGCACCGCGGCGCGCCCGCTCTGCTGGGCCGCCTCGCGGGCCACCCGCGCCCACCGCGCGAGGCGGGCGCCCCAGCGCTCGGGAGGAAGGCGGACCACGCTGCGATCGGTGGTGAGCGGGATCACCCGGCTCACCCCGAGCTCGGTGGTCATGCGCACGATGCCGTCCATCTTGTCGCCCTTGGGCACCGCCTGCGCGAGCGTGAGGCGAAGCGGTGACTCGGTGGCGAGGGGCGCACGCGAGACGACGAGCCCTTCCGCCCGGCGGGGCTCGATCGCGGTGAGCTCCACCGAGAGCAGATCCCCTCCGTCCACCGCCTGGACCAGATCGCCCGCGGTCGCTCGCAGCACCCGGCCCAGGTGGTGCGCGGCGGTGGCGTCGAAGCGCACCCGGTCGCCCTCGACCGCGCCCGGGGCCAGGTGGAAGCGCGTCACCGCGGCGCGGTCAGGCGCAGCGACGCCCAGCCCTCGAGGGCCAGGCGGGCCCGCGGCTCGAAGCCGGTCCTCCTCAGGGCGTCGGTCACGCGGTCGTCCTCGTGGTCGAGCATGCCGCCCAGCACGAGCTGGCCACCCGGCGCGACCAGGCGCCGGTAGCGGGCGGCCATCGTGAGGTGGGCGTGGGTGAGCAGATTCGCCAGCACGATCGGCGCGGGCTCGATCAGGTCCGCGGCCTCGCCGAGGCGCACCGTGAGGCCGCCGCCCACGTGATTCCGCTCCGCGTTGACGCGCGCGGCGGCCACCGCGTCGGGGTCGAGGTCCACCGCGAGCACGGCGGCGGCGCCGAGGCGCAGCGCGGCGATGGCGAGGATGCCGGTCCCGGTGCCGATGTCGAGCACCGGGGCTCCGGGATCGGCCGCGAGCGCCTCTTCCAGGAGCACCAGGCAGCCCTCGGTGGTGCCGTGATGGCCGGTCCCGAAGGCGCGGCCCGGCTCAATCACGACGGTGAGTCGGCCCACGGCGTCACGCGCCTCCGGGCCGGTGCCGTCGAGCCACGGCGGCACCACGCGCAGACGTCGCCCCACGTCTCGCGCCGGGAAGGATTGCTGCCAGGCGCTGGCCCACGCTTCGTCGAGCAGGGGCGCGATCCGGGCATCGCCGGCCTCGGCGAAGCCCAGCGCGCGGAGCGAGGCGCGGTAGGCATTGACCGCCGAGAGCAAGCCGGTGGAAGACGTGGCCTCCGCGAAGAAGGCCCGCACCTGGGCCGGGGAGCCGGGCGTTTCCTCCTCGACCACGCCGAGGGCGCCCTGCTCCCAGAGGAAGTTGGTCAGGCCATCGGAGGTCTCGGCCGAGGCGGGGACGGTCAGCTGCCAGAACGCCATCTGATGTCAGTCGCGCAGCGAATCATGAATGAGTTCAGTGGCTTGGACGGACTGAACCAGATCTCGGACGCGGTGTGATATCGGCCTGCTGCCGCGGGGAGCGTCATCCAGTCGGATGACCGTCGCCTCGTTGGCGGCCGGAAGCCACTGACGATAGGTATCCACCCTGGCTGGATACTAGCGTGCCCGAGCCGGCGCTGCACGCAGGTCGGCGCTCACCGCTGCTTCGTGGATCCGGCTGGCATCAGTCAGTCGCCTGGCGTGATGCGGCAGGGACTCTGCTAGGCTGGCGCCGTCGCTTCGATCCCGTATCGGCAACCGGAGGCACGTGGCGCACGAGCGTGGTTCGATCCCCTACGGCATGCCTTCCCGGGCGGCGGGCCGCAGTGCGTTCGCGCTCGCACTGTCCTCGCGGCCGCGCAACGCCCCCACTCCAAGGGCGAGCGAGAGCGTCTCGTCGAGGCGCGCTACTACATCGGCCAGGCGCTCCTGGTGCAGGGGCAGCGAGACCGGGCCGTCACCATGCTGCAGGAGGCGGTGGCCGCGGGAGCGACGAGCGCGGTCGTGCACGCGAGCGCGCGAGCCGAGCTGAAACGCCTGGGACGCTGAGCGTCGAGCGGTGCTCGTCAGCTGCTCGTCAGCTGCCGAACAGATGCTTCATCCGCTCGAGGAACTTGGACACCCGCGGGCCCGTCTCGCCCTCGCTGGTGCCGCGCAGCTCCTCCAGCAGCTCCCGCTGGCGCGCGGTGAGGTGCGTGGGCACCTCCACGATCACCTCGTAGACCGCGTCGCCGCGGCCGCGGCCGCGCAGGTGCGGCATGCCCTTGCCCTTGAGCACGAGCCGCTGGCCCGGCTGGGTGCCCGCGGGGATCTTGAGGCGCGCGGCGCCGTCCAGCACCGGGACCTCGATCTCGTCGCCGAGGGCCACCTGGGGGAAGGTCAGGGGCAGCTCGCACACCAGGTGCGCGCCGTCGCGCACGAAGATCTCGTGCGGCCGGACGTGCAGCACCACGTAGAGGTCGCCCGCGGGCCCGTTCTGGAGCCCGCTCTCGCCCTCGCCGCTCAAGCGGAGCTGGTTGCCGTCCTCCACCCCGGGCGGGATCGTGACCTTGAGCAGGCGCTCGCGGGAGATGCGGCCCTGGCCGCGGCACGAGGCGCACGGGTTGCGGATGATCCGGCCCTCGCCGTGGCAGTGAGGGCAGGGGCGCGCCACCGTGAGGAAGCCCTGGGAGAAGCGCACCTGGCCCTGACCCCGGCAGGTGGCACAGGTCTCGGGCTGGCTCCCCGGCTCGACGCCGCTGCCGCGGCACGGCTCGCAGGCCTCGAGACGCGGGACCTGGAGCTTGGTCTCTATTCCCTGGGCCGCCTCCTCCAGCGAGATCTCGAGGTCGTAGCGGAGATCGTCACCGCGGCGGGCCCGCGTGCGCGAGCGGCCGCGATCGCCGCCGCCGAAGAAGCCCTCGAACAGGTCCTCGAAGATGGTCCCGAAGCCGGGGTCGCCCATCCCGCCTCCGACGGTCCCGAAGCGGTCGTACTGGGCGCGCTTCTCGGGATCGGAGAGGACGGTGTAGGCCTCGCTGATCTCCTTGAAGCGGTCCTCCGACTTCTTGTCGCCCGGATTGCGGTCGGGGTGGTAGGCGCGAGCGAGGTTGCGGTAGGCCTTCTTCAGCGCCGCGTCGTCGGCGTTGCGGTCGACGCCGAGGACCGCGTAGTAGTCCTTGGCCGCCACGCTAGGCGTCGGTCGCCGGGCCCTGCTCGTCGGCTGCCATTGCCACCGTCACCATCGCCGGCCGCAGGACACGGCCGTTCAGCAGGTAGCCGCGCCCGGTCTCGTTCGCCACCGTCATCTCGGGGAGGTCGGGGCGATTCACCCGGGCCACCGCCTCGTGGCGCTCGGGGTCGAAGGGCTGCCCGACCGAGCTGAACGGCGTGAGACCGAACTTCTCCAGCACCTTCAGGAGCTCGCGCTGGATCAGCTCGACCCCTGCGGTCACCGCCGCGGTGGGCTCGGTGCGGGCCGCGGCCAGCGCCCGGTCCAGGTTGTCGAGCACCGGCAGCAGGTCGCGCAGGAGCGACTCGTTGGCGAAGCGGGTGTAGTCCTCCCGCTCCCGGGCTGCGCGCTTGCGCGCGTTGTCGAACTCGGCCACGGTCCGTAGATAGCGGTCCTGCTGGGCCTCCAGCTCCCGGGTCTTGGTCTCCAGGGCCTCCCGGAGGCGCGTCAGCTCCTCGTCCCGCTCCTCTCCCGCCGGTCCGTCCAAGTAGTAATCAGCCATGGCAGAAAGTAATTATAGCAGACGGATCGGCGGGTTCCCGGAGGCCCGGGCGGGTTCCGCGTGGTGAGTCGGGGCTACGGCAGGTAGAGGTGCTGGCGGACCCGGGACAGCGACCCGGAGACGATCCGGGCCGTCTCGTCCACCACCGCCATGACGTCCGAATAGGGCATCCGCCGGGGGCCGACCACCCCGAGCACCCCCAGGACCTGGTCGCGGTAGGTGTAGGTGGAGGTGATCAGGCTCAGGCCGCGCATGTCCTCGACCGGGTTCTCGCTGCCGATCACCACGTGGAGCCCGCGCTCCTCGGCCATGCGGGAGAGCAGGTCGACCAGGCGTGCCTTGTCCTCGAACGTCCGCAGCATCGCCCGGAGGGCGACGGGGTCGGTGAGGTCGGGGTGGTCGAGCATGTTGGTGGCGCCGCTCACGTAGAGCGTCCGGTCGCGCAGGAGCGCCACCACCTCGTCCAGCACCCCGCGGCTGCGGCTCCAGAGGGGGTCGAAGGGATCCGCGGGCGGGCTGGCCAGCTCGTCCAGGATCTCCTGGAATGTCTTGCCCCGGAAGCGCCGCGTGAGGGCCCGGCCGGTCTCGCGCAGCTCGTCCGCGCCGCCGCGCGGCGCGGTGGCGAGGGGCCGCGCGGTCACCCAGCCGGTCTCGGTCACCAGCACCGCGAGGGCCCGCTCCTCGTCGAGCGCCACCAGCTCGATGCGGTCGAGCGCGGTCTGCTTGAGCGGCGGCGCGAGCAGCACGCCCATCATGTGGGTGTCGAAGGACAGGCGCGCCGGCGTCTCCGCCATCAGCCGCTCCGGGCCGTCGGCGGGCGGGCCCGCGGCGCCCGCGACCGCGGGGGCCTGGCCCGCGCCCCACGGCACGCGCTGCAGATGATCGACGTAGAAGCGGTACGCGGTGTCGGTCGGCACCCGGCCCGCCGAGGTGTGTGGCTGCACGAGGTAGCCCAGCTCCTCGAGGTCGGCCATCGCGTTGCGGATGGTGGCCGGGGAGAGCCCGCGGATGTGACGGCGGGCGACCGCGCGCGAGCCGACCGGCTCGCCGGTCTCGACGTACTCCGCGATGACCGCGAGGAGCACCTGCCGGTTGCGCTGATCGAAGGCGGGGGCGGTCATGAGTGCGCCGATCTT
>Ga0134122_10000698_pt1 | contig 23219 bp, 23 predicted proteins | sample KB302_FD_96461 | JGI IMG/M metagenome (GOLD analysis project Ga0134122, IMG submission 96461) | Terrestrial soil microbial communities without Nitrogen fertilizer from Kellogg Biological Station, Michigan, USA - KB3-0-2 | ecosystem: Environmental > Terrestrial > Soil > Unclassified ...
AATCGCCCTCGCAAGCCGAGCCGAGCTCGCTCGGTCTGACACTTGCGCCGCTCAATCCGGCGGTACGGCAGCAATATGACCTCGACGAGAAGGTCGCTGGCGTGCTGGTTTCCGGCGTCGATCCGAACAGCGAGGCCGCGAGCAAGGGCTTAAAGACGGGCGACGTGATCAAGCGCGTGGGAAATCGGCAAGTGCGGCTGCCGTCGGACGTGTCGCGCGCAGTGGCGGAAGCGAAACAGGCCGGACGCGAAACCGTGCTGGTGCTGGTCGCCGCCCAGCAAGGCGAGCACTTCGTAGCGCTGAAAGTCGGATAGACACCAACAACGAGTGGCCCTGCATCACCCGATGCAGGGCCTCTTTACCCGCGAGAGGCTACCCAGCAAGCGACTGACGGCTTTTTCCCGACAACATAAGCGCCGGGACGAATAAGCGCGCGTGCTTCGGCCATGCCGGAGGTCGGATGGATAATGCTGGCGTTCACCCGCTTCCAGCCCTTGGCGGTGAAAAGCAACGCGTCCGTTATGAGCGCACTGTCGTTCAACGAAATCCACCATCCCGCGGTGAGTGGCTTGCCGTCATTGGGCTGACCATTTCGATCATGCGCCAAGAAAAGAGGCCGGGAGCGACAGCGCATGGAGGCTTCTGGCGGAGGCCTGCCAATAAAGAAAACAACAATGGCGTATGTCCAGAATCCGGAAATTTTGCCGTCGATGGTCCCCGGGGAATATGTCCAACGCTGCACCACTCGCACAGCGGATGCATCCAGAAGGCTATATCCGCTTGAGTCGACAACTTGCACATCACTCGTTTTTCCGTCTGTACCGACGCGAAACGTCAATGATATCTCGCCTTGTTCTCTTTTTTGGATCGAGGCTGTTGGATAGTCGCTCCGTTGTAGGGCGTGGCTGCTAGTTGCCTTTGCCCCCACCACAACCGAACCTTCGGGCGGTACGGGCAGCGGCAATGCGTACTCATCTGCGGATGACAGCGGAAGTTTCCAGTCGACTTCTACTCTTACTTCACCGGCCGCGTTCTGAAGCTGAAATGTCCAAGTGCGCGCAATTTGAACGGCTCGACCGTCAAGGATCGGAGATCCGCTGCTGCTGATGATTTGCGGAGTCCGTACTCGGCCATTTGGATCGAGAATGAGATTGAGGCCTGTGCGGCCTTCTTCAGCCGCAAGCAATGATTGGAACGGGTAGTCCGTATCCAAAATTTGCAGCGGAGTGGGCGTCGCTACATTCGGCGACGAAACCGTGACTGTGGTTTGCGCAGCCGCTCCACAAGTGAGCCCGGCAATCAGGGCGGCTACAAGAACCGAAATCCCCGCGCGGAACATTCGCGTCGCTCAGTTCTTCGCCGCAAGGATGGCGTCCAGGCGCGCCGGCATGGCCATGTTGCGCTCGAGATGCGGATAGCGCAGGCCCTCGTGATAATCGATACGCAGGGTGCGGTAGCGATCGCCATTCTTGACGATGAGCTCGACCGGTGCCGATGTCGTCTTGCCGGCTTTCAGCACGTCCTTGATGCGGTCGGTGCTGTATTGCGTGCCGTTGACCGCGACCATCTCGGTGCCGACGGTGAGCCCTGCCTTGAACGCGGGACCTTCCCAGAGCACATCGGTGAGCTTGCTGTCGCGGCCGATGCTCATGCCGAGCGAATAGGTCAGGTCGGTGGTTCTGCGCCGCGTCTCGGAATCCTTGACGTAATCCGACGGCGCGTCGGTGTAGACCAAGCGATAGCCGCCGCGGGCAATGCCGTCCAGCGGAGCACCCTCGCCGACACCGTCGAGACGCGTGCGCAGGAATTTCGCCCAGTCATGCGCCTGCACGCCGTTGAGGGTCTTCGCCACGTCATCGAAGGTGTACGTAGCAGGCACATAGCTGCCGTTGTTGATGCCGAAGAAGGCGCGCGCGAAATCGTCGAGCGATTTCGTTCCCCCCGACATCTCGCGGATGAGCGTGTCGGCATCGAGCCAAACGAGCTCGCCTTCGGAATAATAATCCTCGGCGCGTTGCCAGCTCCGCCACGGCAGCGGCCGGCGCATTTCGATCACCGGATCGTTGGTCGTGTCCTGTAGCGGGCGCCATTCGCGGCCGCGCCGGTGGTCATAGGCGGCGGCGGTGGCGGCAATCGCATCCAACGCTTGCTGCTTCGTCAGCAGACCCGAGCGCGCCGCGAGCACGTAGCCCCAATATTGCGTCTGGCCTTCATAGACCCAGAGCAGCGAGTCGCGCATCGGCACGTTGTAGTTCGCGGTCCAGAGATCGGCAGGCCTGCGGAATTTGCCGTTCCAGGAATGGGTGTATTCGTGGGCCAAGAGATCGCGCGTGTCGGCATTCTTGTCCCATTCGGTGAAGTAGGTGTGCGCGGTGCCGTTCTCGCTCGAGCGGTGATGCTCAAGCCCGATGCCGCCCATGCGCTCGGAGAGCGACAACAGGAAATCGTAGTGGTCGTAATGGTGTGCGCCGTAAAGCTTGTAGGCTTGCGCCACCAGATTGCGATGCGCCTGGATGTGCTCGTTCTTGGCGTCGAGCAATTCGGGGCGGTCGGCCACCACATTCAGCGTCACGCGCGCGGGACCGCCCGGATCGAGCTCGAAGCGTTTCATGTAACGGCCGGCATACATCGGAGAATCGATGAGTGTCTCGAATGAGACCGGCTTAAAGGTCGTGGTGGCGCCGGTCGTCGAGGGACCGTCGAGCGCGACAGCGAACTGCCAGCCCTCGGGAAGCTTGATGCTGGGCTCGAACATGATCTGGCGCGCGAAATAGCCGGCGGGATAAAGCGCCAGCGCATTCCATTGCACGTTCATCATCTCGGTGGTCATCACGACGCGGCCCTGCCCGGCGTCGACCGAGGAGAGGATCTGGAAATCGATGTCGAGCGCGGTGGTGTCGCGCGGCACGTCGACATGGAACGCAAAGCCATCGACCGCGTCGCGCCGCCACTCGAGGCGCGCGTTGTTGGCGCGAATGGACAGGCCGGCGAGCTGTTCGATGCGGCCGGTCGGCGCGTGAGTGCCGGGGAGCCATTCCGGAAAAAGCAGGGTGAGTGGGCCCGGCGCTTCAACGGGGATGGTCTCGTGGACGCGGAAAATGTGGCGGTCGGTGTCGGTGGCGTCGATCGCCAAGCGGACGACGCCCTTATAGGGGACGTCCTTCGGTGCGCTGATTTCGGGCGCCATCGGCATCGGCTGCGGCGCCTGCTGAGCAAGCGCGGCGCCTGCCAGAAGAGAAACCACGGAGAGAGCGAGGAAAGCAGTTCTCATGTGTGCCCCCTTAGGAATGGGCCGCGAGGTCGCGGTCGCCAAGGCTGGCTGCACAATTACCACATTGCGCAAACCGCTTTAATCGAAGCCGCAAAAGCAAAAACGGCCGGCGGAGGCGCGTTGGCGCCTCCATCGACCGTTTCTGTTAGTGGAGCGGCTTAGACGGCCTTGAGATTGGTCGCCTTGGCGCCGCGTGCATCGGGCTGCACGTCAAACGAGACGCGTTGGCCCTCTTGCAGGCTGCGCATTCCCGCAGCTTCAACAGCGGTTGCATGAACGAACACGTCCTTGCCGCCACCTTCCGGGGAAATAAAGCCGAAGCCTTTGGTCGTATTGAAAAACTTTACTGTTCCGATGGGCATGGTTCTTCCTTCATCATCGGGTTCCGCAACGGCACAATGCCGGTGCGGGGCGAAGGACGTTGTCATCAGGATGGAAGTTGGCTGTCTCGTCCAGGCGCGCACTTATGCGGAGTGGATTCAAAAACAGGCGCGCTTCTTCCGACGGACGGCCACCGCGTGAAGGGTAGTATACGGCGAAGTCGGCAACTTAACAATGAGGGCGTGGGGTACCCGGTTAGCCCCGTGAGCGCTTGCTCGCCGGGCCGGCGTTGGCCTTCAGTTCGGCCTTTTCGGCGGCCAACTTGTCGGCGGCTTCCTTTTCGGCGGCCTCCTTGGCCAGGCGCAGTGCCCGAAGCTTCGCGGTTTTGGCGGCGCTGGCCGTCCGTTCCTTCTCGATTTCCTGGCGCATCAGGCGGTCGCGCTGCTCGGATTGGGTGAAATAGGTCTGCGCCTTTTTGCGCGGCGAATCCGGCGCCTTGAACGGGTCGGCCATGGCCCTTGCCCCTTTTATAAAAGCGGTTTCACCGGTAGGTCCGTGTACGGATCGCTAGCGGGTCAATTTCAGAATAGCAGATCACCATGCGGCAAAGATTAAGATTGCGTCAGGCGATGAACCGAATTGGTACGCAAAACAGTTAATGGCGCACCCGACAGGATTCGAACCTGTGACCCCTGCCTTCGGAGGGCAGTACTCTATCCAGCTGAGCTACGGGTGCGGTTGCTGCAACCTAAATCCTTTTCCGAACAATTGGAATTGTGCCCGTCGGAAGCAAAGAAGAAGGCCCGGGCGGACGGCCCGGGCCTTTTTCAACGTATAAGCAAAAGCAGGTTCAGTTGATGGCGAAGCAGTAGATGTGGCCTGCACCGCCGGTGTTGATCAGCTGCTGCTTGCTGCAACCCTGGCTCATATGAGCGGCGTTCCAGGACGTGTTGCCGCCGCCGGAGCGATCAAAGTGCCCCAGCATGGCGCGTGTCTGAACGCGCGGTGCGTTCGGGTTGTTGCCGGCCATGTCCGCGTCGGCCGCAGTCCAATTGTTGCAGGTGTGGTCGATGCCGTCGGTAAAGGCGCGACCGTCGGAATCGGAGCCGGTGAGAATGTCGTGCTCATTGGGCATGTCGCCGGCGCCCTTAATTCCTTGGCCCTTCTCGTCCAGAACCGTGGCCTTCTGGATGTTGTTGCGATCGCGCTGCTGGTCGCCATGCAAGTCGGCGACGTTGGCCGCGATCATTTGTCCCTTCGCATTGTACCAGGGGCCCGCGCCGATGCGGCCGCGAGCGTTCACTGCCGGCCTGCCGCCTTGAGCCTGAGTGCTCAAATAGGCATGCCAAGTCCTGTTGCCTGCGCCTGCGCCTGCGGCGAGGTTCTGGCAAATCTGATCGGCGCCGGCGAGGCCGCCGAGATTACCGGTCCCGGGCACCGTGCTGGCGACGAAGAAACTCATCGGTTGTTGGGGTTGCTGGCCTTGGGCCAAAACGGCGGCGGAGCCGAGTAGAGTGACTGCAATGGCAGAAAGAAGAACGCGATTATTGGTCATATTCATGCCTCCTCGTGGGTGGGACGATATTAGCTTTTGCGCATAGCCGAGTCGGATGACGATTTTGTGAGCGGGCCTTGGGCGGCAAAAAAAGAAGGCCCGGGAAGCCCGAGCCTTCTCTCAACACGATGAAAAGCTGCCTAGTTGATGGCGAAGCACATGAAGTGGCCAGCGCCGCCGGTGTTGATCAGCTGTTGCTTGCTGCAACCCTGGCTCATGTGAGCGGCATTCCACGAGGTGTTGCCGCCGCCGCTGCGGTCCGCATGACCGAGCATGGCTCTGGTGGCAATGCGGGGTGCGTTGGCGTTATTGCCGGGCATGTCTGCGTCGGCTGCAGTCCAATTGTTGCACGTGTGGTCGATGCCATCGGTGAACGCACGGCCGTCCGAGTCAGAACCGGTCAGCATGTCGTGCTCATTCGGCATATCGCCGACGCCTTTGATCGACTGACCCTTTTCATCCAGCATGGTGGCCTTCTGGATGTTGTTGCGATCGCGCTGCTGGTCGCCATGCAGGTCGGCGACGTTGGCGGCGATCATGGCGCCCTTGGCATTGTACCAGGGACCCGCGCCGATGCGGCCGCGAGCATTCACTGCCGGCCTGCCGCCCTGAGCCTGAGTGCTCAGATAGGCATGCCAAGTCCGATTGCCGGCGCCTGCGGCGGCGGCCAAGTTCTGGCAAATCTGGTCGGCGCCCGCGAGCCCGCCGAGATTGCCCGAGCCTGTCGGTGTGGTGCTGGTGACAAAGAAGGTCATCGGCTGTTGTGGTTGCTGACCCTGCGCCAACACGGCAGCCGAGCCGAGCAAGGTGATCGCAACGGCAGACAAAATAATCTTTCTATTCATGATCCCGCCTCCTGTTTGATTACGGAAATTCGAGAGTGTTCGCCGCCATCCGCAGCCGGTGAACTGCCCCCACAACCCTCAACACATAAACGTGAGGCACCATAACACAGGATCGATTGGGCCGCCTAGCGTGGCTCAGCCCCAAAGGCCGGGCGACGGCGGCAATATTAGACCGTGTTGATAGACCAGCGATGGTTCGCGGTCGCGCTTTAGCAGGAGCGGCCCGTCGAGGTCGACAAAGTCAGCCCCCGCCGTGAGCAGCGTTGCAGGTGCCATAGCGAGTGACGTCGCCACCATGCAACCCACCATATGGCGCAATCCTTGGGTGGTGGCTTCCTTTACCAGCGCTAGCGCTTCGGTCAGCCCGCCGGTCTTGTCCAGTTTCACATTGATGTAGGTGTAGCGGCCGAGGATTCGGGGCAGATCGGCGCGGGTATGGCAGCTTTCGTCCGCGCACAACGGCAGCGGGCTCTTGTAGTCTTCGAGCATCCCATCGGCGTCGGCCTTCAGCGGCTGTTCGAGCAAAGCCACGCCAAGGCGCGCCAATTCGGGCGCCAGGCGAATGAGGTCGTCCGGTGACCAGCCCTCGTTGGCGTCGGCGATGAGGCGTGCGGCAGGTGCGGCCCGACGCACGGCTTCCACACGGGCGAGATCCTCGCCGCCCGCAATCTTCAGTTTCAGGAGCCGGAACGACCTCACAGCTTCCGCCGCGGCATTGGCCATGGCGTCCGGACTATCGAGACTCAAGGTGTAGGCGGTGCGGACGGGTTCGGGTGCGGGCAAATTCAAAAGCGCATAAGCGGGCGTGCCGGATGCTTTTGCCTGCCAATCGATGAGGGCGCAATCGAGAGCGTTGCGTGCAGCGCCAGCGGACATGCGGTGTTGAAGGTCGTGCCGCGTCATTCCATTGGCGATTTCGGAAGACACGCCCTCGATTTCGGCGACGACGCTCGCGACGGTCTCGCCATAGCGCGCGTAGGGCACGCATTCGCCGCGGCCGACGGCGTTGCCGCCCTCGATTTCGACGACGACGAGCTCCGCTTCGGTCTTGGCGCCGCGGGAGATGCGGAAGCTCCCTTTGATCGGCCAAGCTTCGCGGCGCACCGTGACGGAACGCGCCATCAGAATGTCCGCGCCGACGAATCAGTATCCCACATTGGGATCGAGCGCGCGTGCCGTGTTGATATCGATTTCGCCGCCTTCGATGTCGCACAGCGCCAATTTCGCCATGCCGCGGAGATAGAACGCGAGCGCGAAATTGCGGTCGAGGAAGACGGCCTGATTGTAGTCCTCGATCGCGCGTTCGTACTCGAACTTGCCGGCATAGGCCAAGGCGCGTCCGCCAAACGCAAGTGCGTATTCCGGCACGAGCTCGATAGCGTGATCGTAATCTTCGATCGCGTGATCGAAGTCGGAATTCTTGATGTAGGCATCGCCCCGATCGTTGAAGGCGGCGGCGAGAAGCAGGCCGGACACTTTGCCCGATTGAATCAATGTCGTGCATAGAGCAAGGGCTTCAGCGAAGTCGGCATTCTTGCACGACGTTGAAGGTTGAGCCGGGGCGCTTTGACTGGCGGCTTGCTCAGGTCCGCAGGCCGACATCATGCCGATGATCGGCAACAGGACGCAAAACCTCGGCCGCATCGAGTCCTCCCCAACATAACCGGCGAAAAATCTTAACGCCGCCGCGGTCGCTTTGCACGTCCCGACTGACGCCGGCATAGCCGAGATGGATGTGGGGCGTGATATAAGACCCTCAGAACAGCCTTCGGGGAGGCGATGACATGAGCCGGCAGATTCGCCGTTCCGTTTTCCTATCGGCGTCGGGCCTGTGCGCGCTGGCCGCGGCGGCTGCCATCATTGAGGCACCATCGCGGGCGGCCGATGCGACGATCAGCGACTGGCCCAGCTTCAACCGCACGCTGACCTCGGAGCGCTACGTCCCGTTCGATCAAATCAACAAATCCAATGTTGCGGGCTTGAAACAGCTTTGCGTCTACGATCTCGGCATCGACACCAGCTTCCAGACCGGGCCCATCGTCATCGGCCGGACGCTTTACGGCACCACCGAGATGGACATTTTCGCAATCGATGCGGCGACCTGCCAGCAAAAATGGCGTGTGCATGAAGAGATCAAGGGCGCGCTGCCGGTCAATCGTGGCGCGGCTTATCTCAATGGGCAACTTTTTCGCGGCATGCAGGACGGCCGTGTATTCTCTTATGACGCAGCGACGGGAAGGAAATTGTGGGAGGCGAAGATCGCCGATCCCGCGCGCGGCGAATCCGTTCCTGCCGCGCCGATTGCGTGGGAGGGGATGGTCTTCATCGGCAACGCCGGAGGCGATCGGTATGAAGGACGCGGGCGTGTCTACGCGCTCGAGGCGAAGACCGGAAAGATGATGTGGGAAACCTATCTCGTTCCCAACCCCGGACCACCTGCACCGAACAATGAGCGAATGCAGGCGATTGCGCGTGCCTCGTGGGGCAATGCGCGCGACGTCCCGGTTTCGGGCGGCGCCACGTGGACGTCCTATACGTTGGATGCGCAGCGCGGGCTGCTTTACATCCCGGGCGGTAATCCCAGTCCGGACTTCTTGAAGCAGCTTCGGCCTGGGGCAAATTTGTTTTCCGACTCGGTGGTCGTGCTCGAAGCCAAAACCGGGGTGTACCGGGGTCACTTCTCCATCGTGCCGGAGGACTTCCACGACTGGGACGTGGCGAATGCGCCAATTCTGGTGACCACCAAGGCGGGCAAGCGGGTGATGGCAGAAGCGCCGAAGGACGGCCAGCTCTACGTTTTCGACCTCAACAGCGGCAAGAAGCTGTTTGAAACTCCGATCACGCGGCGTGAAAACGTCAACGCACCGCTTTCCGACAAGCCGGTGCATTTTTGTCCGGGTTCATCCGGTGGTTCGGAATGGAACGGCACCGCCTATAGTCCGGACACCAATCTTTTCTACAACGGCACCGAGGATTGGTGTTCAACCGTCGTGGTGAAAGATCCGACGAAGCCGTTCAGTGTCTCGCTGGGCCAGCAATGGACGGGCAGCGGTGACGGCAATCTCTTCGGCAAGAAGGACGCGAATTGGGGCGGCTTCGTCGTGGCGACGGACGCGGACAGCGGGCAAATCAAGTGGCGTTTCCGCACCACGGCGCCGGCACTGTCCGGTGTCACGCCGACGAGAGGCGGGCTGGTCTTCGCCGGCGATCTCGCCAATCACGCTTGGGCGTTCGACGCCGAGAGCGGGAAGGTTCTCTGGCAGACCGAGCTTCCCGGTGCGGCCGGAGGCGGTGTGATCAGCTACCTGGTGGACGGACGCCAGAAGATTGCCTTCGTCGCCGGCACTCGCTCACCGATCTTCCCCGTGGCACCGGCAAGCGCGAAAATCGTGGTCTTCGGATTGCAGTAGCGATCAGCGCGTGACGCGGACAACGGCTTGCGCCATCAAGACGCGTGCGCCTTCGCGGCCGATGACGCGATCGGTGATCGTCTGAAGCCGCTTGGAAATATCTTCGACGTCGGGCTGCCGCCAAGGCCTGACGGCAGTCGCGGCATAGATGAGCAGGCTCCTGACGTAGGCGTCGCGAAGATTTGGCAGCGCCTGAGTCACCTTGTTTCGGAGGCCGCCGTCGGGCACGTCAAGGCCAAGCTCGATCATCAATAAACCGCGAGGTTTGTTGCCGTCTATAATTGTGGAATAGATCGGATCGATGACGACGTAGCTTTCGGACTGCGTGGTTTTCCGCTGGGCGGGCTGTGGCGGGCCTTCGGCAGCAGTCGCTTCCACGGCAGTCGCAAGCGCGACCACAAGCGCGGAAAGTCGTATATAACGCGAGACACCGGAGCCGGGTTGGAAGCGCATGAACATCCTCCTCCCCATGGCATACGCCGGCGTGGTAAATTGAGGGTTACGTTCCAGTCGCAGCACCGCAATTTAAGCAAGGAGACGACAATGAAGACTCGCGCAGGACGTCTGGCAAGTTTGGCGCTGGGCGCCACTTTGGGCACCGCCCTCGTCGCGGTGGTCGGCCACGCGCAGCAAAATATGAACGGCGAGACGGTCGGGCAGCATTTCCAGTTCCTGGCCAGCGCCATTCCGGCACCTTTTGCCACGCCCGCGAGTGCGCAGCGGTCCACCAAGGCCGCGCCTCCCCAGGAGCAGAAGCTGCAACTGCCGCCAGGCTTCAGTGCCAATCTCTTCGCCACCGGGCTCGACAATGCGCGCTGGCTGCAGATAGCGCCGAATGGCGATGTACTGCTGGCGGAAGCCGAAGGCACCAACGCGAACAAGATCACGCTCCTGCGCGATGCTGACGGTGACGGCAAGGCCGAACTGAAGACAACCTTCGCCGACGGCTTCCAGCGGCCGCACGGTATGGCGTTTGCGAACGGCAAGTTCTACGTCGCCGACGCTCTCGGCATCTACAGCTTTCCCTACAAGGACGGCGACACCAAAGTTTCGGGTCCGCGTACGCAGGTGACGGAGCCGGGCGCCTTCGGCAGGCTTGGCGGTCATTGGACGCGCAACCTCGCGGTCGACACCAAGGGCGATCTGTACGTCGCCATCGGCAGCAACGGCAACATCAACGATCAAGACGACCCGTGGCGCGCCGCGGTCTCCAAAGTCGTCGGCAACAAACTCGTGCAGTACGGCACCGGATTGCGCAATCCCGTCGGCATCACTTTCTATCCGGGTACGGACGATCTCTATGTCGTCGTGAACGAGCGCGACGGCGAGGGCGACGAGTTGGTCAACGATTATCTCACGCGCGTGCAGCAAGGCGATTTCTACGGTTGGCCTTACGCGTATCTCGGCCAGCACGAGGAGCCGTCACTGAAGGGCAAGCGGCCAGACCTCGTCGCCAAGACGAAGGTGCCGGATGTTCTCTTCCGCTCGCACTCGGCGCCGCTCGGATTGCTGTTCTACACGGGCACGCAATTTCCGGCGCAGTATCGCGGCGGTGCGTTCGTCGCGCATCACGGCTCGTGGAATGCATCCAATCCGCGCGGCTACAAGATCGTCTACGTGCCTTTCAACAATAATCGGCCGGCGGGCGGCTACAACAATTTCGCCCTCGGCTTCTGGCAGACCGGTGCGGCACCGGCGGGCGTGATGGGCCGGCCCGTCGGGTTGGCGCAAGCCAAGGACGGAAGCCTGCTCGTCGCCGATGACGTCGGCAACGCGGTGTGGCGGATTTCCTATAAGGGCAACTGAGCTCAGCAGCTCTCGAATCGAAAAGGCTGCCTGTCTTAACGACAGGCAGCCTTTTCATTGATGGTCGAAGATCAGTTGGGGCCGCGACCACGTCCCCGGCGATTGCGCTCTTCCTCATCAGTAGGCGCATTGCCCTTGCCCTGATCGGCTTTCGCCTGGTCTTGGGGAGGCGGCGGCTGCGGCGTCGCTTGCGGCGGCGGCTGCTGGAACTGCCGCGCAGGCGGACCTGCTTCCGGCGGACGAGGCTGCTCACGCTGAGTCAGCTGGGGCGGAGGCGGTGTATTGGGAGCGGGCTGGACCTCAGCGCCGCGCCTATTACCCCGACCTTTGCCGTTGTTCTCGTCAGGCTGCGCCTGTTGAGCGTCCGGCGGCGGCCCGCCACGGCGGGCCTGCTCGTTTTGTGGCGGGCCTTGGTCCGGCCGATTGGGTGCAGCCTGCTGAGGCTGTTCCTGATTCGGGCGTCCGAATTGCGGTGGTCCGCCACGCCGCGCCTGCTCGTTTGGTGGAGTTCCTTGCTCCTGCCGATTGGGGCCACCTTGCGGAGCCTGATCGGGCGGTCCACCACGGCGCACCTGCTCGTTCGGCGCAGGTCCTTGATCCGGCCGATTCGGTGCGCCCTGCGGTCCCTGATTGGGCTCTTGACGACCACCAAATTGCGGCGGTCCACCACGGCGCTGCTGTTCGTTCGGCGCAGGCGCCGGTTGCTGATTCGGAGAAGCTTGTTGCGGCTGGTTGGGCTCCCCACCGCCGCGACCGAATCTTCCGCCGCGATCGTTGCGTTGATCGGGAGGCTGTGCGCCCGGTTGCTGATTCGGCGCAGCCTGTTGCGGCTGGTTGGGCTCGCCTCCACCGCGGCCGAATCGTCCGCCACGATCATTGCGCTGTTCGGGAGGTTGTCCACCCTGCTGCGGCCCTTGTGCTCCGGGCTGCTGATCGCGCGGTGTCGGATTGCGTGCCGCATTAGGCGGCAGCACCGCGACACGCGCTTGAGCCGACGCGTTTGGATCGCCGCCATGGAAACGGCGCTCACGCGTTTGTACTTGCGTGCCGACATTCACCGGCGTGATAGGCCCTCTGGTCACTTGCTGTGCGGGTACGAGATTAAATCTGCGTCCCGCCGCTCGTTCGATCTGGCCGATATCAACGCTGCGATTCACCACCACATTATTGACGGTCGTGTAGTTGGTGATGTTGGTCGTGTTGTTGATGATCTGCGTGAACTGGTTGCGCGGCGGCTGATAGCGGAAGTAGTCGCGATCCCCGAAATGCCGGCGATCGACGAAGTTCCAGAAGCCCAACGAGATGCTCAATCCGAACTGCGGACCATACCAATCGGCGTAACCGAAGCCGCGGTCCCAGTCGTTCCAGTCGGCGCGGTAATCTTCATAACCCGCGAGGAAGCGATTGTCCGGCGGCATCGGGAACCAGCCGAGATAATCGTTGCTTCCGCGCCACACGACCCAAGCCGGCGCCCAAACGTAGCCGGGCACCCACAGCCAGCCGTCATAGCGATCATAGACCCAGCGGCCGTAGTGGAAGGTGACGTCGCCGAACGGGTAGTCCGACTGCCAAACCCAGCCATACTCGCGCGTCGGCTCCCAGTAACCGCGATAATACGGACGGAAGTCGCGCTCGACGCGTGTGGGACGCCACACATCACCCCAACGGGGATGGCGATACCACTGCCCATAGGGCGCAAGCTCGTCGTAGAAGTAGCCGAAGCTCACGGAAAGATTCACCTGCGCTGCGGCCGGTGTGGTGGTTGCGACAAACGGTATCGGACTCACTGCAAAAGCGGCTGCCAGCAATGCGGCGGTCAATTTGCGGTCCATTGGGTTCACTCCAATTGTTATTTGACGGACGTCAAAATTCGCCCTTCCGGCGGAGAAAACGCGTGGTTAAGCCATGCGTTCCTGTCGGCACAACGCCGCGGCCATTTCTTGCTGCAATATCAATGGCTTAATTTATGAAGAATTGCCGGAACCCGGTGCTTTGGAGAGCAACACTGCAGCCGAAGCTTACGCAGTCGCTGGCCGCCATAGCAGCTGCAGGGCTTCCGCCTACGCTTGCCGCGCTTCGGCGGACGGTGGGAGGGCAACCTCCGCTGCTTCGCAGCGTAGGTTGGTGGAGCTGAGCGGGATCGAACCGCTGACCTCCTCATTGCGAACGAGGCGCTCTCCCAACTGAGCTACAGCCCCAATGCGGGACTCGCGCGGCAAGCGCGCGAGAGGTGCGGTATCTAGGGATCGGCTCTCGATGCTGTCAATGGTCCGCTTCCCCAAGGGGCTCGTCGCGGCTACAAGGCAAACAAGCGATCTAAAGAGGGGTTTGCGGGATGATCGGTGCGCTGCGAGACGTGCTCATTACGATTCTCGATCTCTATACCTACGTCATCATCGCCGCGGTGATTGTGAGCTGGCTGGTCGCCTTTGGGGTGATCAACACCTACAATCAATTCGCGCGCATGGTCCTGCGTGCCCTTCATTCGCTCACGGAGCCGCTGTTCGCGCCGATACGGCGAATCATTCCTCCGCTCGGGGGGCTCGATCTTTCGCCACTGATTGGTCTCCTGCTCATATTCTTCCTCCAGCGCTGGCTCATTCGTGGGACGCTGTTGTGATGAATGCCGCCAAGGCCGCGGCAGGCCGGCTGCGTTTCTGCGTCAAGCTGACACCCAAAGCAGGACGCGATGCGATCGATGGCTGGGCGACGGACGCAGCAGGAAGGGCGGTTCTGAAGGTCCGTGTCAGCGCGCCTCCTTTCGACAACACGGCCAATGAGGCGTTGGTGGCCCTGATTGCACGCACTCTGGAAGTGAAGCGATCGAGCATCAGAATTGTTTCCGGAGAAACCTCCCGCACCAAGCTTGTCGAAGCCGTCGGAGATCGCACTCTCCTCTCCCGGCTTGCGCCGGCGGAAAAGGCGCAATGAGCGCCCGTGTTATCGACGGCAGATCGTTTGCCGCCGGATTGCGAGCGCGTCTGACGGCGGAGGCCGTTCGATTCAAGGCCGAGTATGGCATCACGCCCGGCGTTGCGGTCGTCCTTGTCGGGGACGATCCGGCAAGCACGGTCTATGTCGCGGCCAAAAGCAAGGCGGTGCACGACGCCGAGTTTCGCGCCTTCGATCACCGTTATCCGGGAAACCTCTCGCTGCATGCGCTTGTCGATCACATTCAGTCGCTCAATGCCGATCCATCCGTACACGGTATATTGGTGCAGATGCCGCTGCCCGTAGCCATCAACCCCCGGCGCGCTGTGGACGCCATCGACCCGCTTAAGGACGTCGACGGCCTTACGAACGCCAACTTCGGACGGCTGATGACGGGAGAATATGACGCGACACGCGGGCTGATTGCCTGCACGCCCTTGGGAGCGCTCATGCTTGTGCGTCATGCGCTCGCGGGCGATTTGGCCGGCAAGGAGGCCTTGGTCATCGGCCGCTCCAATCTCGTGGGCAAGCCAATGGCGCAGCTGCTCTTGACCGAGAACTGCACGGTGACGATTGCACATTCGAAGACGCGCGATCTTCCGACGCTTGCGCGGCGGGCGGACATCCTCATCGCCGCCGTGGGGCGGGCGGAAATGGTGCGCGGGGACTGGATCAAACCGGGGGCCGTGGTCATCGATGTCGGGATGAACCGCAAGACGTCGGCGCCTGGCAAAAGCAAGCTGGTCGGAGACGTTGCCTATGACGAGGCACTGGAGGTCGCGGGAGCCATCACGCCCGTCCCCGGCGGCGTAGGTCCGATGACGATTGCGTGCCTGATGCGCAACACGCTAATCGCCGCGGCGCTTCAGGCCGGCCTACCGCAGCCGGCCGTGTGAGTCAGTCGACGGTTTTCTTCGCGAGCTCGTCGGCGAGGCGATCGGCCGGCGTATCCAGCGAATAGTTGGCCAGAAAAGCGCCGGTCTTATCCATCAGATAGACGACGCCCGAATGGTCGACGGCGTAGTGTTCGCCCTGCTCTTTGTGGGCTTGGTAATAGACCCGGTAGGCCTTGGCCGCCGCAGCGATTTCCTCTTGCGTACCCGTGAAGCCGACAAATTTCGAACCGAAAGCAGAAATGTAAGCTTTCAGCACCGGGGACGTGTCGCGTTCTGGGTCGACGGTGATGAAAATCGGCACGATGCGGTCGCCTTGCTTCCCTAGTTTGTCGAGTGCGGCGCCCATGACCGCGAGCGTCGTCGGACACACATCGGGACAGAACGTGTAGCCGAAGAACACCAGCATGTACTTGCCGCGAAACTCGGCATCGCTGCGACGCATGCCGTCCTGATCCGTCAGCGTGAACGGCCCGCCAATGTTGGCCGGCGCTACTGTCACTGTCTCAGTAGTGCGATGAGACCTGATGTCGCCCAGACGCCACAGCGCGCCCGCCGCCACGATCGTGGCGAGCGCCAGAAAAGGCAGATAGACGAGCGGCGAGCGGGGCATACGCTTTCTCATGCCTCATTCTCCCACCTGGAGCAACATTCCGCGTTCGCGCGCCTGGCGGTGGAAGACGAGAAAGCCCGCAATGCCTGCCGCGAGCCATACGACATTCAGCAGCATCGCATAGACCAAGAGGTCGATTCGCACCGTGTGCTCGATCAGCACGGCTCGCATTCCGTTGAAGATGTGTGACGCCGGCAATAACGCCGCGATCGCCTGAAGCCAATCGGGCAGGATCGTTGTCGGATAATAGATGCCGCACAGCGGCGCCAAGGCAAAGATGAAGGCCCAGGCGAAACTTTCCGCGCCAAGCCCGTAGCGCATGACGAGACCGGAGACGAACAGCCCAATGCCCCAGCCGAATGCGATCAAGCTGAAGAAAAACGCCGCCAGCGCCAAGCCGAGCGAGTAGAGGGAGAAACCAAAGAACCAGATCGCAAACAGCGTGGCGGGGAAAAGTCCAACGACGGTGCGCAGCAGGCTGACGATCATCAGGGCCGTCATGTATTCGCCGATGCGCAGCGGCGTGGCGAGCAGATGACCGAGATTGCGCGAGTACACTTCTTCGAAGAACGAGATCGCTAGGCCTATTTGGCCGCGGAACAATACGTCCCATAGCATCACGGCCGCCAACAACACGCCGCCGGCTTGAGCAAAAAACGACGATTGTTGAACCAAGAAGGTTTGGATGAACCCCCAGAGGATCATCTGGACCATGGGCCAATAGCAGAGATCGAGAAACCGGGGCCAGGAGCCGGCGATCAGATACCAGTGGCGCAAGATCACGGCGCCGATGCGATGGACGCTTCCGGGTGCGGCAAGCCTCATGGCACGGCCTCGCGCGCGCCATGCCGCGCGACCTCCAAGAAGACGTCTTCCAGCGTGGTGCGCCCGTATTTCGCAATGAGGCTCTTCGGAGAGCCCGTATCGACAATGCGGCCTTCGCGCATCATCAGCACGTGATCGCAGAGGCGTTCCACTTCGAGCATGTTATGCGAGGCGATGAGGAACGTCGCTCCCGCTTCGCGGGCATAGCGCGCGAGAAACGCGCGCACCCAGTCTGCCGTATCGGGGTCCAACGACGCCGTCGGCTCGTCCAATAGAACGATCTTCGGCGTGTTGATGAAGGCTTTGGCCAGTCCGGCACGGGTACGCTGACCGGCCGACAATTCTCCGAGCGGCCGATTGAGAAGGGGCGCGAGATCCAGATCCTTGGCGAGTTCGCGGATGCGCGTCTGGGCGTGGGAAACGCCGTAAAGGTGCGCGTAGATCGTCAGATTCTGTCGCACGGTCAGCCGTCTCGGCAGGTCCGCGTATGGGCTCTGAAAATTCATGCGCCCCAACAGCGTCTTGGCATGCTGCGCGAAATCCTCGCCGAGTATCGTGATCGTGCCAGCGGTTGGTTGAACAAGACCCAGCAGCATTGCCAGCGTCGTCGTCTTGCCCGCGCCGTTGCCGCCAAGAAGGGCGGTGAAGGAGCCCTGTTCGACGGTAAAGGTGACGCTGTCGACGGCAACCACGTCGCGGTAGCGTTTGACCAGCCCCTTGACGACGATGGCCGGAGCGGAGCCTACGCCCGGATCCAATTGGGAATTTGCTACGGCGTCCATCGAGAGGTCTCGCAAACGGAGGCGGACATTAGCGCGCTAAAAATCGGTGAGCCAGCACGCTCTTTTGTAGTCACCGCTCGTCGGAATTTTGTGCGGAACGATTCAGCCATTGAGGGGTTTCCGGGACAAGTACGGAGACGCCCATGCGCAACACAATTCTCATCGGGACCGTTACGGCTCTCACTCTGGCCGGCCTGACGGCCTGCAATGAGAATGTTTCGTCAAACAACGGCGGCAGCGCCGCGAATCCACCGCAGACGGCAGCGAATGAGGCGCAGACCACAACACGTCCCGACGCGGCCATCGCCGCCAGAGATTTGACGCCCAACGACGCAAGCAGCAAGCCTCTCGAGGTGACTGCTACGACGAAGCGCTATGCCGAAGGCGCGGCGATGGGCGACATGTTCGAGGTCGAGTCGAGCAAAATCGCGCTCGAGCGGTCGAAATCGCCTGAGATCAAAAAATTTGCACAGGATATGATCGACGCCCACACAAAGACATCGGACGAGTTGAAATCGAAGCTCGTCAGGGCCGGCTTGATCGTCGAGCTGCCCACAGTGCTCGATGCCATGCACAAGGCCTTGCTCGACGACCTCAAGAGCGCCAACGCAGAGGACCTCGACTTGCGCTATCTCGCGCTGCAGAAGAACGCACATAGTGAGGGGCTCATGCTTCACCAGTCCTACGCGCGAAACGGCGACGTCGTCGATTTGAAGGCATTCGCCAACGACACGGGTCCAAAGGTCGAGCACCACATCGCGATGCTTAACGATATGGAAAACAAACTGCAGGCGCGCACGGCACAGAACAGAACAGATAACAGGCTCGCGCAATAACCGTGCCCTCCCAGGTGAAGAGCGTCGAGCCTGTTTAGCGCCCCCGGTTCAGCCGGGGGCGCTTTGTTTGCCCCGGTATCATCCTGCTATAAACATTGCTGCGTGAGCAGAGGTTGATCATGGTCGCGGTTCATCAGACGCGAGCGCCCCGCGTGCACGCCAAAGCAGTGCCGGTGCCCGTCGTAGGAGTGGGCGATTCGCGACCCGCAGCACGGGTACGACTCGGCGCGCTCAACAACCTTAGATGGTTGGCGGTCGTAGGCCAGATGGTCGCGCTGCTCTTCGTCCGGTTCATGCTGAATTTCGATTTTCCGCTCCTGCTGGCCTCGTCCGTTGTTGCCGCCAGCGCCGTGTTGAACGTCATTCTCATGATCTTCTTTTCGGCGTCCAAGCGGCTTTCCGTGCGCGAAGCGACGGCTTTCCTCGCGTACGATACGACTCAATTGGCGACATTGTTGTTCCTCACCGGCGGCATCGAAAATCCGTTTGCCTTGATGTTTGTGGGACCGGTCGTGATTTCGGCCGCGACGCTCGACGCGAAAAGCACCTTGTTTCTGGGCGCGCTTACTTTCATCGCCATCGTTCTTCTGGCAACGAACCATGTGCCGCTTCCCTGGGTGACCGAGAATTCACTGCAACTGCCGCCGCTTTATCAATTCGGCATCGTGATATCGCTGATCCTCGGCATCGGCTTTGCGTCGGTTTACGCCTACCGCATCGCCGAGGAAGCAATGCGCATGTCGGCGGCTCTTGCCGCGACTCAGCTTGCGCTGGCACGCGAACATCGCGTGGCGGCGCTCGGTGGGCTGGCCGCCGCCGCCGCTCACGAATTGGGAACGCCGCTGGGGACAATCGCCGTGGTGGCGCGCGAGCTGGAGCACGAGCTCGCCGCCTCTCCGCATGCGGAGGATTTTCGTCTGCTGCGCGCGGAAACCGATCGCTGCCGAGCCATTCTGACGCGTTTGGCCAAGCCGGAAGATGCCGTGGTTGGACGGGTGGAAAGGCTGCCGCTCGGAGCGTTGCTGGACGATCTCGCTACGCCGCATCGCGGCGATGTCGGTTTTGTCATCGACGTACAAGCGGGGGCGCCGCCGAAGGTGTGGCGTCTGCCGGAAGTTCTCCATGGGCTCGGAAATCTTTTGGAAAATGCCGGCGAGTTTGCCGCGCGCGAAGTTCGCCTGCGCGCGCGCTGGGACGAGAAGGAAATCCTCGTCGAAGTCCTTGACGACGGCGTGGGATTTTCAAACGAGATTCTTGAGCAGATCGGCGAACCCTATGTGACTTCGCGGCCGCGGCAGCCGGTTTCGCCCCATTCCGCTGAACAAGCAGGTCAGAGGAAAGACGAAGGCATGGGCCTGGGCTTCTTCATCGCCAAGACGCTGATCGAGCAGACCGGCGGAACCGTGAGCGCCGGCAATCGCGCCGAAGGTGGGGCAATCGTCAGCGCACGCTGGCCGCGCGGCGCGATCGACGGCGAGGTTGCGCCGCGCGGTGAATTTCAGCTTTGATGGCGGCCGGGTGGCCAAAACCGTTGCGGCGCTATATGTAGCCCCGCACAGACGGAAAGACCGTGGTCATGAGTGGGAACGGAATCACTTTGCCCGAAGATAAGAGCCTCCTGATCGTGGAGGACGATCGTCCCTTGCGTGAGCGCCTCGCCAGGGCGATGCAGGCGCGGGGCTTCGATGTGCTGATTGCCGAAACGGTGCGCGAAGGCATCGCCATCGTGAAGGAGAAGCCGCCGGCTTTTGCGGTGGTGGATCTGAAGCTCGATGACGGCAACGGCCTGGACGTGGTCGAATCGCTGCATGCTATGCGGCCCAATGCGCGCGTCGTCGTGCTCACCGGCTTCGGCAATATCGCAACCGCGGTCGCGGCGGTGAAATACGGCGCGCTGGATTATCTGCCGAAGCCCGCAGACGCCGACGACATCATGGGTGCGCTTCTCGCGCGCGCGGGAGCCAAGCCTTCGCCGCCGGAAAATCCGATGTCCGCGGATCGCGTGCGCTGGGAGCATATTCAACGTGTCTATGAGCTGTGCGGCCACAATGTTTCGGAGACAGCGCGGCGCCTGAACATGCACCGGCGCACGCTGCAACGAATCCTCGCCAAGCGTTCGCCCCGCTAGTTTAGACCGACTCGGCGGCGGCACGTGGCCGCCGTGCGGCGTAGACGAAGTAGACGACGAGGCCGATCCCGAGCCAGAGCACGAAACGCAGCAGCGTTGCCAGCGGCAGAAACAGCAGTAGCGCGGTGCAGGAGACGATGCCGCAGAGCGGCAGCGCGATTCCACCCGGCGCTTTGAAGACGCGGGGCAGCTCGGGCTTGGTCAGCCGCAGCACTATGACGCCCGCGCAGACGAGTGCGAACTCCGCCAAGGTGCCGGCGTTGACGAGCTCGACCAGCGTTCCGATCGGCACCACACCCGCAAGCGCGGAGGTGACGATGCCGCAGAGGATCGTCGCGTTCATCGGGGTTTGCGTGCGCGCATCGATGGCGCTGAAAAAGGACGGCAACAGACCGTCCCGCGCCATCGCGAACAGAATGCGGGTCAGGCCGTAATAGAGCACCAGCATGGTCGAGGTGAGGCCAACGATGACACCGACGGCGACCAAAGCCGAGCCCCAATTGATGCCGAGCTGGAGCAGCGCATAGGCGATCGGCGACGAGACGTTCAGTGCCGAGTAGGGCGCGATCGCGGTGAGCAGACTCGACACCGCCAGATAGAGAGCGGTGCAGACGAAAAGCGCGGTCAGGATGCCGATCGGCACGTCGCGCTGTGGATTGCGCGCTTCCTCGACGGTGATGCAGACATTCTGGAAGCCGCGATAGGCGAAGAAGACAAGCGACGCCGCAGCGAGTACGCCCACGGTCTTTCCGTCCGCCGTGTGGCTGAACCAGCCATAGGGCATGAACGGCTGCCACAGCGCGAAATTGATATGGAACAGCGCCACGGCAATGAACAAAGCGAGCGCCAAGAGCTTGGCGCAGACGATCGCCATGTTGACCTTGGCGCTTTGTTTTACCCCTGCGAAAAGCAGTGTCATCAACAGAAGAATGATCGCGACAGCCGGCAAATTGATGAAGCCGCCGGCCGCCGGGCCTTTGGTGAAAGCATCCGGCAGCCCCGCGCCCATCGCGGTCAGCGCGTTGGCGAAGTAGCCCGACCAGCCATTGGCTACGGCGGCAAGTGCAATGCCGAGACCGAGCACGAGGTTCCATCCGACGATCCAGGCAATCAGCTCGCCAAACAGTGCATAGGCGAAACTGTAGGCGCCGCCGCAGCCGCCGACCGAAGCGGCGAGCTCTGCGTAGGCAAAAGCGACGAAGGCGCAGGCGACGCCGGCGACGATGAAGGACACGATGATCGCAGGGCCTGCTTGGGTGGCTGCGGCCACGCCGGTGAGTACGAAGATGCCAGCACCGATCATCTGACCGATGCCCATGAAGGTGAGATCCCAGGCACTCAGACAACGCCGCAAGGGCTGGGCTGATTCACCCGCGGGAAGTTTCTTGCGGAAGAGGTCCATGCGGCTCACGGACAATGCGGGTCGAGGCTGCGCGCAAGACGACAGGCAGCGGTTTGGGCGAAGCGGAGCGTCAAAGCACGGCGTCGGCTCGCGTGCATGGGAGTGCGCGCCGCATCTCTGAGGATGGCACCGCCGAAGCGGTCGGCGACGATCAGGCCCGTCGAGGCCGGCAGGGTGGCTAAAGGAAAATCCGGCGGCACTGCGAAGTAAAACACCTCGCAGAAGGGGAGATAGTCCGGCCATTTGCCGTCGGCAGCAAGATCGCCAAGGCTGACTTTGATCTCGACGCCGACGATCGTGCCGTCATTGCCGAGCGCCGCGACGTCGAGGCGACGGCCGTTGGGCAGGGAAAACTCAACGATGGGGCTCATGCCTTCGGCGAGCAGCATCCTGCTCACGCCGCGCGCTAGATCAATTGCCGAATGGGCCGTGAGAACGACCGCATGCGCTGGATCGGCCATCCACTCCTACTTGTCGTCGGAAAGTGTTTCCTTGGTCGAGGGTACCGCGCCGTCGAGCCGCTCGTCCACTTCGATGGCTTGGCGCAGCGCGCGCGCGGTGCCTTTGAAGCAGGTTTCGATGATGTGGTGGGAGTTCTCGCCGTAGAGATTTTCGATGTGCAGGCAGATGCCGGCGTTCTGCGCGAGTGCTTGGAACCACTCGCGGAAAAGCTCGGTGTCCATCTCGCCGATCTTCGGGCGCTTGAAGGCGACCTTCCAGATCAGATACGGCCGGTTGGAAATGTCGATGGCGACGCGCGTTAGCGTCTCGTCCATGGGCATGAGGATGGCGCCGAAGCGCCGAATGCCGGCAAAATCGCCGAGCGCCTTCTTGATCGCCTGGCCGATGACAATGGCGGTGTCTTCGGTCGTGTGATGGAAATCGACGTGCAGGTCGCCCTGCGCCCGTACCTTCAGGTCGATCAGCGAATGCCTCGAAAAAGACTCAAGCATGTGGTCTAGGAAGCCGATGCCGGTGTCGACGTCGTAGGCGCCGGTACCGTCAAGATCGACGGAGGCGAGAATCTCGGTCTCGCGGGTCTTGCGTTCGATGGTGGCAGTGCGCATGGACGCGACTCGTTCACGACGATTTCGTGCAGGTCATATCTTATGGGGAAAGCGTAGTCGAAGGGTTTAAGCCAGACTGGAGGCAGCCATGCGGGGACCACGGCGTCTGCTAGGTAGCGGTGTTTGCTTCATTATTGGCGCATTGGGTTTGCTGGTTCCGATCGGCGCCGGCGCCGTTTCCGAAGACATTCCTAAAGGACAGATCGAAGCCGAAGCGGCCGCCGCCCACGAATTGGCGGAAGCCTGCGCGCGCTCGGCATGCCGGACGGAGTCGCGGGAGCTGCGGCTGAAATCGAGTGCCGGCGGCGAGTGGGGGATCAAGACGCAGCTTTTCCCCTACACCGACAAGGGCCAGATCCTCCTCTATGCCGGCGAGACGATCGAAGTGGAGTTTGCCGCTGACGGGAAGGCGATGGACAAGCCTCGCTTTCTTCGGGTGGTTGCGCCCGGCGGCGGGCAGAATGATCCGGTTCCCTCGCCCGATCCGAATGTGACGGCGACCATGACTCTCGAATTGAAGCAAATGGAAAACAA
>Ga0134122_10000699_pt1 | contig 23216 bp, 19 predicted proteins | sample KB302_FD_96461 | JGI IMG/M metagenome (GOLD analysis project Ga0134122, IMG submission 96461) | Terrestrial soil microbial communities without Nitrogen fertilizer from Kellogg Biological Station, Michigan, USA - KB3-0-2 | ecosystem: Environmental > Terrestrial > Soil > Unclassified ...
GATGCGTCAGGGACGGGGAACACGGGCAGCATCACGGGCGCGACGTGGACGACGGCGGGCAAGTATGGGGGCGCGCTGTCGTTCAACGGCACCACAGCCCTGGTCACGATTCCGGACGCGCCCTCGCTGCACGTGACGACGGCGCTGACGGTGGAGGCGTGGGTCAACCCGTCCACGGCGACCGGCTTCTGGGAAGACATCATTTACAAGGGGAACGACACCTTCTACCTGGACGCGTCGAGCGGCGCGGAGCCGGTGGTGGGCGGGACCTGGGCCACCGACAACATCACCGGGCCCGCGTCGTTGGTGATGCACACGTGGACGCACCTGGCGGCCACCTACGACGGCGCCACAATCCGGCTATACGTCAACGGGACGCTCGTGCGGAGCGCGGCGCAGACCGGCGCGTTCGCGGCCTCGACCTATCCGCTGCAAATCGGCGGCGACAGCCTCTACGGGCAGTATTTCGCCGGGTTGATTGACGAGGTGCGGGTCTACAACGTCGCGTTGACGGCGGCGCAGATTCAGGCCGACATGAATACCCGGATTGCGCCGTGAGCTCGCGAGCCTCACCCGTTCGCGTGGAGACCGTGACCCGCGAGCACACATCCCCGCACACTTAGTCTTCCGCCAAGCAGACAATCATCTCCGTTGACGAGGGCGCACCCCGCCGACATACTGCTCCCGGTCCGAGCGAGTCCAGGGGGGAATTCATGTTCCGTATTCCGGTCGTCGCCCTCGCGATTCTTCTCTCCGGTTCTGTTTCTTCCGCGCAACAACAACAGCCGCCAGCGGACAACCCGATCGTCATCGAGAACCTCCAGCCTGGCACGACCGGTTGGGAGATCCCGTCTGGTACTGCGGCGAACGATAGCGCAGGCCAGATCAAGGGTTACGCGTCGGCCGCGAGCGTCAACAAGGGCGAGGACATCACCTTCTACGTGAGCGTGAACCCGGCCCAGACCTACACGATCGACGTGTATCGGCTCGGGTACTACCAGGGACTCGGCGGCCGGCTCATGACGCACATCGGTCCGCTGAACGGCATTCAACAGGCGGTGTGTCCGACGGATCCCACCACCGGTGCGAGCGAATGCCAATGGACGCCGACGTACACGCTCTCCACGCAGACGTCATGGACGTCAGGAATCTACGTCGCTCACCTGACCAACGCGCAGAATTTCCGCAACTACATCGTCTTCACGGTACGCGACGACGGGCGGGTGGCAAGCCTCGTCTACCAGCAGCCGGTGACGACGTATCAGGCCTACAACAACTATCCGAACGACAACTCGACCGGCAAGAGCCTGTACGAATTCAACAGTTATGGCGCGAACACGGTGACCGGCGGCAAAGCGGCCGCAAAGGTCTCGTTCGATCGGCCCTACTCCGACAATGGCAGCGGCGGGGACCTGCTCTCGTTCGAAATCCAATTCATCCACTGGATCGAAAAGAGCGGCTACGACGTCACGTACATCACCGACCTCGAAACTCACCTGAACGGGGCGGCGTCGCTCTCGCGTTACCGCGGATTCCTCTCGGTCGGACATAACGAGTATTGGTCCAGGCCGATGTACGACGCCGTCGTCGGCGCGCGTGACCTCGGCGTCAACCTCGGCTTCTTCGGCGCGGATGCAGTCCATTGGCACCTTCGCTTCGAGTCGTCGAGCACGAACGTTCCGAACCGCGTCATCGTGTGTTATCGCGACGCGAACCTCGATCCCGTCACCGACCCGTCTCTGAAAACGGTCTTGTGGCGCGATCCGCCGCTCAACCGGCCGGAACAGGCCCTCGTCGGCGTCCAGCACGGCGCGATGGTTCCGTGGGCGCCGGTGACGCAGTACGGCACCTACGTCGTGAACAACAGCCAGAACTGGGTCTATGCCGGCGCCGGGTTCCATGACGGCGACACGGTAACGGGCATCGTCGGTTACGCGGCGGACCGGTACTTCAGCGAATATCCTTCCGCGGACGCGGTTCCCGGCACGTATACGCTGTTGTCAAACTCTCCCTTTGCCGGCGGCTACGGCAACTCCTCGGTGTACCAGGCTGGAAGCGGCGCGTGGGTGTTCGCGACCGGTTCGATGGCGTGGAACTGGGCGCTCGACAATTACGGCGAGCCGAACCTGCTCGACGCTCGCATCCAGAAGACGACGGCGAACGTTCTCGACCGGTTCGTCTCGGGCAGCGTGACCGTCGACAACCAGGCGCCGACCGGGAGCGTCGTGATCAATGGCGGGGCCGCTGCGACGAATTCGAGGACGGTCACGCTGACGCTCGCGGCCACCGATGACGCCGGTGCGGTTTCGCAGATGCGGTTCTCCAACAGCACGACGGGCTTCTCCGCTGCCGAAGCCTACGCGACGACGAAAACGTGGACGCTCGCAGCGAGTAATCGGAGCAAGACGGTTTACGTGCAGTTCCGGGACGCGGCAGGCAACTGGTCGGGGTCGTTTTCCGACACGATCGTCTACGACACCACGACGCCGACGATCTCCGCCGTCGCGGCAGGCGGCGTGACCAGCGGCTCGGCAACGATCACGTGGACGACGAGCGAGCCGGCGACGTCCCGGGTGGAATACGGCCCGACGACTGCCTACGGCACACTCACGCCGCTCGACTCCAATCTCGTGACGGCGCACTCGGTCACGTTGACAGGATTGAACCCGCAAACGACGTACGACTACCGCGCGCGATCGGCCGATGCGGCGGGAAACGAGCGCGTCGGCCTGAATGCGACGTTTACGACGCCCGCCGTTCCGCCCGACACAACGCCGCCATCCAAGCCGACCAACGTGGCGGCCACGGCGGTGTCAGCCAGCCAGATCAATTTGACCTGGAGCGCCTCCACGGACGATGTCGCGGTGACCGGATACAGGGTCTTCAGGGGCGGTACACAGATCGCGACGGTAAACGCGCTCTCGTATTCGAGCGTGGGTCTGTCGCCAAACACGACGTACACGTACACGGTTGCCGCCTACGACGCGCGGAACAACGTTTCGCCACAGTCGGCTCCCGCAAGCGCCACCACGCCGGGGGGCACGACGGCGCCGACGGTCTCGGTGACGTCGCCGGCCGGCGGCGCGACGGTCTCCGGAACCATCACCGTCACGGCCAACGCGAGCGGCAACCCTGGAATCGCCGGGGTGACCTTCACGATTGACGGGGCGACGATCGGAACCGAGGACACATCGTCGCCCTACGCCGTCAGCTTGAACACGACGACGTTGCCGAATGGAACGCATACGCTGAGAGCCATCGCCAGGGATACCTCGAATGCCAGCACGACCTCGGCGCCGGTGTCGATGACGGTGAACAACACAATGCCGCCGCCGCCGATGATGATCCGGTACGTGAACACCGCGTCGACGGTTGGAGGCGACGGAACGACCAACGCCACGACCGGCGCCACTCGTGCGTTCAAGTCGCTGCTCGACGCGATCAATTCGCTGCCGGCCGTGCTGACGATGCCGGTGGTGATTTACTGCGACGGAGCCGGTGGCCCGGACACGACACCCGTCAACCAGACACCGTTCGACATGGTGACGTCGGCGGCCAACTACCTGCTGATCACGACGAACGCGGCCAACCGCGCCAAAGTCCCGCACGACCCGGCGCGCTATACGTTGATGGGGACGAATACGAGCGTGCTCTACAACAACATCCCGAGTCACATCCGCATCGACGGCATTCAGGTGCAGCTGACGATCTCGAACGGAGGGACTTACATCGGCATCAAGACGAGTAACGCGAACGAGACCGCGACCGACATCGATGCTCGTATCTCGAACAGCGTCGTGAAGTGCGTCGTTTCCAACGGCAACGCGATCGGCTTCAACACGCGGTACGCGCTCCCGCCAGCGGGCGGAAGCGTCTACGTCTGGAATTCCGTCGCCTACGGCTGTACGACCGGGTTCAACAACGACTTTCCGGGTGCGCAGTACGTCAACGACACCGCTTTCAACAACAACTTCGGCTACGTCGATGACGCCGCCAATGGCATGAAGGTCGTCAACTGCCTCGCGGCGAAGGGAACGAAAGCCGGCAGCATCGGTTTCGTCGGGGCCATGGCGGCGGGGTCGGATTACAACGCGGAGGACGATGGCAACGGAGCGCCCGGCGCCCACTCACGCGCAGGCCGGACGTTCACGTTCGTCAACGCCTCCATCAGCGACGTTCATCTGGCAGCGACGGACACGGGCGCAAGAGACGCTGGCACCAGCGCTCCGCTGCCCGGCAAATTCGCCGACGACATCGACGGTGTCCTCCGATCGGGGATTTGGGACATCGGCGCGGACGAGACCGGCCCGTAGACGCGAGTCGTTTTCAGCTGATCCTTTATTGAATCGGGAAACCCTCTGCCGGTTTACGACAAATCTGCATCCGTGCACGAATTCGCCGCCTGCCCGGGACGATTTCCGCAAGTGACCATCCGTCCGGCGTAAAGTAGAGTCCTCCAAGGGAGGAGCCATCCTCGACGAACACAACGGACTGCTTCGCGACCTCGTGGAGGCGTTTCCCGACGGGATCCTGATCAGCCGGAACTTCCGCACGACGTTCGTCAATCACGCGGCAGTGGATCTGTTCGGCGCTTCGCATCCGGAGCAGATTCTGGGCACGCCGGTGCTGGATCTGTTCGCTGCGGATCGTCGCGAGGCCGTCAGGAACGCGATTGAGCGTTCGCTCGGCGGCGAGCGGGTCCCGCAGCTGACCGCCCGGCTCGACGGCGCGGCACGCGACGTCGAGATCACGTCGACGGTCCTCGGCAATCCCCCTGTCTCCGTCGCCTTGATCGTGCACGACGCGACCGAGAGCAGACGCGCGGAGCTCGCGCTGCGCGAGAGCGAGGAGCGACTCAGGCTCGCCTTCGCCGGCGCCGAGGAGGGGGTCTGGGACTGGAATCTCGAAACGGGCGCCGTCGTCTACTCGGACCGTTGGAAGCGGATGCTCGGCTATGCCGATCACGAGATCGAACCGCACGTGCGGGCGTGGGAGCGCCTGCTGCATCCTGACGATCGAGCGGCCGCCGAGGCGCTGACGGACGCGGTGACGCGCGACAAGCGCCCGTACGAGGCGGAGTTCCGCCTGCAACACAAGGACGGTCACTACGTCTACGTGCTGACACGCGGGTTGCCGCTGCGGCGCGATTCGGCCGGGCCGGTGGTGAGAATCGTCGGCACCCACCTGGACATCACCGACCGTAAACGCGCGGAGTCGGCGCTTCGCGCCAGCGAAGAGCGCCTGACGCTGGCTTTCGCCGGCGCGCAAGAAGGCGTCTGGGACTGGAACCTCGAAACCGACGCTGTCGTGTATTCCTCGCGGTGGAAGCAGATGCTTGGCTACGCCGACGAAGAAATCGAGCCGCACGTGAGTGCGTGGGAACGGCTCGTCCACCCCGAGGACCGCGCGGCGGCGGAGCGGGCCAACGAAACGGTGGCGCGCGGTCAACCGATGTACGAGGCCGAGTTCCGTCTCCGCCACAAAGACGGGCATTACGTGCAGGTGCTGTCGCGAGGCTTCGCGGTTCGTCGCGAGCCCGACGGTCCCGTCGTGCGCATTGTCGGCACTCACTTCGACCTCACCGAGCGCCAGAAGCGGGAGGCCGAACGTGCCCGCACCGAGTTGTTGACACGCCTCGTATTTGCGCAGGAGGACGAGCGCCGGCGCATCGCGCGTGACATGCACGACCAGTTCGGCGAGCACCTGACGACGTTGGGCCTGCGGATCGGCGCGCTGAATGGCATGTGCGCGGACAACCCGGACCTGACGCGCGAAATCGATGCCCTCGACGTCATCGCCCGGCGCCTCGATCAGGACGTGGATCGGCTGGCGTGGGAGCTCCGCCCGACGGCGCTCGACGACCTCGGCCTCAGGGCCGCGCTGACCAATTACACGCAGGACTGGTCCGTTCGCGTCGGCATTCCCGTGCGGCTGCACACCTCGGGCCTGCTGGACGAGCGGCTCGCGCCCGACGTCGAGACGACCCTGTATCGCATCGCGCAGGAAGCGCTGAACAACGCGGCCAAGTACTCGCGCGCACGGCATGTCGAGGTGCTCCTCGAGCGGCACTCCGATTCCGTCCTGCTCGTCGTCGAGGACGACGGGGTCGGCTTCGACGTCGATGGCGCCGCGAGAGGCCACGGATTCGGGCTGGTCGGCATCAGGGAGCGCGCGGCGCTCGTCGGCGGCAGCCTGGAGCTCGAATCCTCTCCCGGAAACGGCACGACGGTGCTCGTGCGAATCGCCGTTCCCGCGGGCGCCGGTTCGGTCGTGCGTCATGGCTGAAAAGAGGTCCTCGCTCCGCGTCCTCCTCGCCGACGACCACGTCACGGTGCGCCAGGGATTGAAGCTGCTGATCGACAGCGAGCACGACATGGAAGTCATCGGCGAAGCCAGCGACGGCAGCGAGGCCGTGCAAAAAGCGCGTGAGTTGAGTCCCGACGTCGTCGTGATGGACATCTCGATGCCCGGCGTGAACGGGCTCGCGGCCACGCGCGCGCTGAAGAAAGTCCAGCCCGACGCGGTGATCGTGACGCTGACGCGACACGGCGATCAGGCCTACCTGCAGGAGTTGCTGCGCGCCGGCGTCGCGGGATACGTGCTCAAGCGGAGCGCGCCGACCGAGCTGCTGCACGCGATTCGCGCGGCGGCGGCGGGCGGTCAGTACCTGGATACGACGCTGACGGCGCGAGTCACCGCCGGACTGGCGGGCAAGGACGCGTCGGGCAAGATACCGGCCACGGCCTTGACCGAGCGGGAGGCAGCGGTGCTTCGCCTGATCGCGTCGGGGTACAGCAACAAGGAAATCGCGGCGCAACTGTCGCTCAGCGTCAAGACCGTCGAGGCGCACAAGGCCAACGCGATGCGAAAGCTCGATCTGACCGGGCGGATCGACATCGTCAAGTACGCGATCCTGCAGGGCTGGTTGGACAACGCGTGAGGGCGGCGGGCCGCGCGGGCAATTAGGGATCTTCCCTAGGTCGACTTCGGGATCTTCCTCATAGCCGGGCCATTGAGCCCTGAGTAAAGTCGCCGAAGTCCCCGAAGGAAGCCCCATGGCTCAGCGACTCAGACTCGTAGGCGGAGTCGACCGGGACCAGTCGCCTGCGCGTCGGGCGCTCCCGCCTCGATCGGACAATCAGCGCCGCAGCGCAGGGTCGCCGGCCGGCGATCTGAGCGACCTGGATCTCGCGCGTCGCATCAGGGCGAATCTGTTCGTCGTCGGCGACGAGGAGGTTGTCGCCACGCTCGTCACGTCCCTGTGGCAGTCCCTGGCCACGCCCATCGTCGTGCGCAATCGCGGCGAGTCCCTGCAACTCTCGCCGGCGTCCCCGCCGGCGGGGACGATTGTCATCGTCGACGTCGACACGCTGACAAGTCACGAGCAGCTCGCGTTGTACGACTGGATCGCCGGAAACGGCCGCACCCAGGTCGTCAGTACTGCGGCGACGTTTCTGCAGCCTTTGCTGGAAACGGGTGCGTTCAACGTGGGGTTGTACTATCGCCTCAACGTGGTGACCGTCGATCTCAGATCGCACCCTTGACCGCCTTGCCTCCAGCGGCCGGAGGCTTTTCAACGATCGATATCCGAACAGGCGTCAACGGCGCCAAACGCTGCGCTTCCTCCTTCCCAAGCCGCGAGCACGTCCGGGTCAGGTTGTAACGCTTCGCTGACAGACGTCGCGACCACATCTCGGAAGGCTTGATCGGCCATGTCCGGTGACGGTCACTGCCCTGCTCGAGTGACGCCGAATTTCTTGTCGTAGATTCGCGTGACGCCGCCCGGCTGGGTGACTGTCAGCGTCTTGCCGTCTTTCGAGACCTGTTCGGTATCGACAGTGATTCTGCCGTTTCGATTGTGCGTTCTCTCGATCGTGTACGGATCGATCAGTTTGTAGGCAATCTCCCGAGCATCGCCTCCCGTGGTGGCATGAGGCTTTCCGTCGAAAGCGACTGGATGGATTTCGGCGCTCGAAGACTTGTTCTCCTTGCCGATGGTCGCGCGCGTGCTGATGAAACCGCCGCCGGGCGAGGGCACGTTGATGATCATCTGGCTTTGTTGAGGATAATTCACGGTCTTGGCCAGATTGATTTCCCAGATTCCGAGGAAGGGATCGCTCTGTTTGTCCTGCGCCTGCAGGCTGGTGCAACACCCGAGGGTGACCATCGCGATGACCAACGTCTTCCAGGACATGTTGATCCTCCTTCTTGATCCTCCTTCGCGCGCGTTTCGGCGCCGAACGACGTGAATCCGCTACCTTTTATCACTTCACTGACGCTGCGCCAAATCATCCGCTGCGCACACTTCGATTGAACGATCGGCTCGCGCCAGATCGCAGAATCGTCCGCGGACTCAATAGCGCAGCGTCAGTGCAGTATGGCGGAAGGGCGCGGGAGCGAAACAGGCGGAAGCGGCGGTGCGGAACAGCGGGAAGTGCGGCGCGAGATGAGCGTCAGGCGGCCTGCGCCACTCTCCTCGTCATCAACGCGTCCAGGCTGAAGGCGCCCGCGCCATAACGAGCAATCCACAACGCGCCGGCGAGCAGCAGCAGATTCCTGATGAACAGGGTCAGTTGGATCTGAAACGACACCGGGTCGGTCATCGCCCAGAAGTTGTGCATCATCACCGTAACCGGAACGAGGAAGAGCACAAGCAGGCACCCTCCAAGCCTGGCGTGAAAACCGAACAGCACGCTTAACCCGCCGGCGAGAGCGATGAGCCCCGACAGTGGAACGAGCAGCCCGGGCATTGGCACGCCATGCTCGGCTGCTGACGCGATCGTGCTCGAGTTGAAGTGGCCCGCCGCGGCGAGGATGAAGATCGCCGCGAAGAGTTGTCTCGAGGCCAACCACAGGTAACAGGCGGTGTCTCCCTTGATGCAAGGTGTCCGCATTGTCATCTCCCTTCTTCTCTTGCTAACTGCGTGGAATTGAACAGGATCCGACGGGGTACCACCGTGCAACTCCGGTGCCCGCACACACGCTTCAGTAAAGGGCGGATCGAATCGAGGGCAGGAACCAGGCAGGGCTCAACAATCGGGAGCTGAACCCACACTCCCGACTCGGTGGCGGTCGCGGTGACTTCCTACTTCGCCAGCGGGTCTGGACGCAGCTGAAACTTCACTAGCTTGCTCGTCCCACCCTTCCCCTCTTCGGTGTGGAAGATGGCTCTGGTGGCGTAGGTGGAATAAAGGCCCCGGCCTTTCCAGCCACCTTGTGGGTCGTCGATGCGGCCGTCGAGGAGCTTCGCGTAGAAGCCCATCGGGTACGGCACCCGCAGGTAGGTGAACTTGCCCGTGGACGGCGAGAGGGCCGCGATCGCCTCGGACACTGGAGCCATCGGCACGTTGGCGCCGAGGCCCAGCGTGTTGTGCTGGTCCACCCAGTTGTAATACCCGCTGTCGGCAGCCCCGGACTCCGAGACGCCCTTGAACTGCGGACCAGCGTACGGGTAGAACGTCCAACCTTCGGGGCACTGCTGCCCCGTCGCGGTCGGGCCGTTCAGCGGGCCCTTGCACTTGCGTCGATCGAAGCTCGCGAGGTGTCCGCTCGACAGGCCCGTCCACACCACGCCGTTGCGATCGATGTCGATGCCGCGCGGCGAATAGCCCTGCACTGCCGCCTTGTCATTCCCGAAGGGCAGCTCATACCGCTCTGCCAGTGCCGTCGCCGGCGGGTTCGGTCCCGGATTCAGCCGGACGATCGCGCCAGGGAAACCCAGCACAGCGCCCCAGATGGATCCATCCACCGGGCTTGGAATCACCGCGTAGAACGGGCTGATGATGCGTTTGTCCTTGGTCGGATCGATCGGCTGATCCGGCTCCACGTAGGCGTCACGCTTCCCGTTGCCGTTCGTGTCGAGGATGAACGCCGTCCATCCCTGGGCTTTGGCCTCGTCCTTCGTTTCATCGAACAGCTTCGTGTTGAGCCATCCGACGACCTGACCTCCACCCCTGCAGAACCAGAGCGTGTTGTTGGCGTCCTCGGCAAACTGCAGATGGTGTGTCGCGAAGCACAGATCGACGAGGGTGAACTTCTTCGTCTGTGGGTCGTAGACGGAGACCTGGCGGCCACTCTCGTTGATGGGAAACGCCTTGGCCGACGGGTGGTTCGATCCTTCCCGGCAGAAGGCGGGCGTCTCATTCGGCCGGATGATCTGGGCGGTCCAGACACGACCCTTGCCATCCATCGCAAAGCTGTGCGCCTGGGTCCTGCTCGTCCACTGCACCACGTCTCCCCAATAGGGCGACGGCGCCGCCATGAACGTCGGCACCCGCGGCGTGCTGGGATCCCGAACCTCCAGCGGGAGCTTCGTGGCCGTGTGCGTCTTCGGGTCCACCACGGGCAGATAGTCGTCAGACAGCTCGAGGGAGCCGTAGACCGGTCCATTGGCGTTGATGCGTGGGTTGCGCTTGTCCGTGGAAATCTCGTCGTGCAGAAACGCCTTCGGGTCGGCCCAGTCCCACATGGTGACGACGACGTTGCGTTCCACACCCTGCGGCCGAGGCGGCGTGGGCGGCACCTCGCCGGCCGCGATCCGATCGGTCCACTCGGCCAGCGCCTTGAACATTCGCGGGCCGACGCCCACGACCTGGCTCGCCATGCCAGCGCCGGCTTGTCCCGAGCGCACGCGCCGCTGCCACGCGGCGACCGAGGTCGGGAACTTCCCGAGGCTCTCGGGGATCTCGCGCGTGGCCCTGCCGCCCATGAGATGGCACCCGAGGCAGCCTTCCGTCCTCAACCGCATCTGGAACTGCGCCTGGCTCTTGATGTTTTCACTGATGCCGTTGCCCTGCGGACCGGTACCAGTTCCCGGAAACTCGCTCTTGTCGGGCACGCGCAGCAGGGACCACCAGTAGTTGGCCGGGTAGTACTGCGCTGCGGCCTGGGCGCTCGGCGCCGGGACGGCCATCAAGTTCAGCGTCTTGCCCGGCGCGCCCTTGACCTTCGGCGAATCCACGAGCCCATAGCCGCGGACCCACACGTCGTAGCTGGCTTTCGGCAGATCGGGCACGAGGTACCGACCCCGGTCATCCGTGACGACGATCTTCACGAACTTCGTCGGGAGGTCCCTGGTTTCGGCGATCACCCAGACGCCCGCTTCCGGCCCCTTCGGTCCGGCCACGACCCCGCCCAGGTCGTCGGAGTCGACGGCAACTGTCTGGTTCGCCTGCTGGCCGGCGCTGAGCTCGGGTTGCCAGGCGATCAGGAACGCTGCCAGGTTGGCGGCGATGAACCCGGCGCACGCGACCCCTTTCGTCATTCCCATGGAGTGCCTCCTGCGGACGATCATCGCGTCTCCACTCCCGGGCCGAAGCCGGGAGAAGCGCACGAGATCCGTTACCGGGGTCCTTACTAGAGGCGGACTTATGGCGCGATCGGGTTGGCCCGATCGATCGATGTGCCTTCGCCCACCATCAGCATCGGCGCGTAGTTCATCTGCTGGCAGACGTACTCGAAGAGCTCGGTGCCGTTCTCCCAGCGCAGGTTGAAACCGGTCTTCCATGGCGCGGTGAAGGCGCCCGGATCGTCCGCGACGACGTCGTACTTGATCGTGTTCGCGTCGGTGCGGGTGAACCGCTCCAGCAGCCGCAGCTTGTCGGTCGTCGGCGTGCCGCGGCGATCCAGCCAGAACGATTCGTTGAAGCCCGTCGTGTCGACCACCAGCGTGTCGCCGTCCCACCAGCCGATCGAGTGGCCGTAGTAGCTCGGCTCGAGGTTGGCCGGATGCGTACGGCCGTCCATGTAGATCGTGCGGTAGGTATGCGGTCCGCCGATGTCGAAGATGAAGATGCGCTGCAGCTCCGGCAGCTCCACGAACTCCACGCCGTACGGCGTCAGGAACTGCCGGATGCCGCCTGACGGTTTGCAGCGCGTGTGCGGCTCGAGCTGGAACTTGTTGCGATTGGCCAGCAGCGCGCGCGCCCATGGCTGAAGCGGCGTGTTGTCGCCGGTATCCTGCGCCCCGCCTGCGCCGGGCAGCCAGACGCCCTTGACGGCCGGCGTCGGTCCGCCAAGGATCACGCGTCCCGCGGCGTTGCGCGGCGCCGGCCCGGCGGGACCGCGGCCTTCGGCGATCCCCGGCGCGGGGGCGCCGCCGCGTCCCTGCGGAACGCCGACCTGCACGCCCGGGTTCGGCTGCGGCGGCTGTTGCTGCGCGGCGGGCTGCGGCGCGCCCTGCCGCGCATGCAGCGGCGCTCGCACGAGCGGCCCCGCGATCAACGCGACCGCCGCGATGAAGAGGAGCGCGCGTCGCATTAGTTATCGACGCCTGGCGAGCCGCTCGAGTCGGCGTCGAGCGTCTCACCCGGACGCCCGCCCGTCGACGTGAGGGTCACCTTCTGCGCGTTCATGCGATTGCTGCCGTCTTTGGCGCGCGCGCCGGCGATCGTGACCTCCTCGCCGATCTTCAGCGTGTCGCGGCGCCAGCCCCGGCGCTGCAGACCGTGCGGCGGCCCCATCTCCGCGCCCCAGTTCGTCACCTTGCCGGTGGCCTCGTCCTTCACGTTGATGTGAATCCACGCGTGCGGATTCGTCCACTCGACCTTGGTGACGATGCCCTTGAGCGTGATCGGCTTGTTGGCGTCGAACTCCGCGGCGAAGGAGTGATGCGCGAGCACCGCCTTGCCGCCGACGACAACACCCACCGCGATCAGGATCCCGAGGACACAGGCTTTCATCTTTTCCTCCTACGATCTGTTGTCCTGGCAGTAATGCCGGGGCATCTCTTCGCCGGCGACCCAGCGCAGCGTCCAGCTGCTCGACCACGGCCGCGTATATGCGCCGGGATCCTCGATGGTGACGTCGTACTTCATCGTGTCGAAATCGGTGCGCGTGAACTTCTCGACGAGCCGCAGCTGCTCGGTGTGCGGCAGGCCGCCGTTGGTGAACCAGAAATCCTCGTTGAAACCGCGCGTGTCGACGACCAACGCGTCGCGGTCCCAGGTGCCGACGCCACGCCCGTAATACAACGGGTTGTCATCGTCGCCGCCGATCTGCCCGACGTGGCCGCGGCCGTCGGTATAGATGATGCGGTAGTTGTTGTTCCCGCTCCCGACGAGGACGAACACGCGCGATCGCTCGCGGTCTTCGACGAGCTGCACGCCGTACGACTGCTGGAACTGGCGCGGCCCGCCCGGCGGCTTGCAGTTGAGAAACATCGGATCGTCGCGGAGGAACCGCCGCTGCCGCGCCGTGTAGAGCGCGAGCGCCCACGGCTGCATCGGCGCCACCTTCGGCGCGTCGGCGATGTTCTTCAACAGCCCCCACGCGTCCATCGGGATGTTCGCGCCGTTTTCGACGAGCACGGTGGACGAGGGATAGGCCCAGTATCCTTCCGTCCCGCCCGGCAGCGCGCCAAGCCGCGGCTGCTTGTCGGGCCAGCGCGGCGTCGGCCGCGCCGAGACGAGCGGCGCTGGCGCACGTGGCGTGACATTCAGCACGCGGCGGCCCGTCGCGCCGAGAGCGACGGAGTTACCCCACATCTGACGGCCGCCATCTCGCGCCGCCCATCCCTCGACGCTGATGGCATCGCCCGGCTGCAGCGTCGCGCGATTCCACCCGCTCTTCTGCAGATCGATCGGACTCTCGAGCTCGATCGCCCAGTTGGCGAGCTGGCCCGCCCCCTGACGCACGTTGATGAACACGTGCACGTGCGGGTTGCGCCAGTCGATCAGGGTGACGACGCCTTTGAGCGTCATGCGTTTGCTGTCGTCGAACTTCGCGAGAATCTCGTGATGCGCGGCCAGACGCGCAGAGGCACCGGCGGCCAGCACGAGTGCGGTGAGCGCGGCGGCGAGGAGGCGACGCGTAGCTGATCTCATCGCGTGCTGCGCTCCTACTGCCGCGTCATCTTGAACGCGCCGCTTTCTTTCTGGTTCTTCCAGGTGCCCGTCACGGCCCGGTTGGGCAGGTGCAGGTTTTCGATCTTCCCGTCGATGACGTAGGTCAGCGCGCGGCCTGATTTGTCCTTCGCGTCGGCCTCGAAATGCACGACCCACCCGTCGGGATTCAGCGAGGCGTTCTTGATCGCGAGGTTGTCGGTGCCGGGATTGATGGTGCCGGTGATGGCTTTGCCGTCCCAGTTCAGCACGAGGATGAGATCGGGATCGTGCGTCGTGTTGCCGGTCCACGTCCCGAGCCAGGACCCCTTCAGCGGATGACCCTCCTGGGCGGCGGCCGGCCACGTCATCAGGACACATGCACACGCGACCGTCACGGCCAGTTTCCTGACGTTCATAATAATTTCGGGCGATTATACGCCCCTCATTCCTTCACCGCTCAGTGCGATCTGCCGCAGGACCCATAGGAGGTTGTCACCAACCACCGATTACCGTGCGGCGCTGGGATCGCTGCCGGCGGGATCGCCCATCTCTTTCAGGTACTGCTGCAACTCCGACGGGATGCAGGTGTAGTCGTCGAGCTGCTGGTTCGGAATCCACCGGAAATGCACGTCCCCTATATAGAACGACTTGGTATAGAGCTTCGGGTCGTCCATGGTGATCGTCAGCGTCAGGTCGTTCCTGCTGTCCCGGTGAAAACGTTCCGTGACGTGCGCATCGACGCTATGGGGATAGCCGCTGTTGGTCGCCCAGGTATTCGGCATGAGCCCGGTGGTATCCACCACGAACGTGTAGTCGTCTTCCCAGTGACCCACCGAGTAACCGTTGTACTTCGGATCGAGGGTGTCGCGGCCCCTGCCGCCCACATTCGTCGGCAGCGTTCGTCCGTCGGTCCAGATCTCCCGCCAGAGATCCATGTACTGGAGCAGGATGAAGGTCCGGTTCGGCAACGTCGCAACCGTCATCCCGCGGATCTGATTGGCCATGTTCTGGGGAAAACCATACGGATCACAGTAGCGGACATGCGGATCGTTGGTGCCGGCCGGACTGTATTTCGTGAGCGTCTTGTTCCGGCCGAACAACTGCTCGCCCAACGGCGTGAGCGGCGGCGCGGGCGGATTGTTGGGGTTGACGCGGCTCGTGGGCGCACCCGCGCCAGCGGCCGGTCCGGCCCATGTGCCGGTGAGATCGCGCTTCGGCGCGGGGCCGCCGTCGCCAACGGCCCTGTCCGCCGGGTCGTACTTCCATGGAGATCGTGGCGCGTTGTTCTGTTGATTGTTCTGCGCGGCAATGAGGACCGTCAGGACCAGAACGCCCGCTGCGCCAATTGCGCCGATGTACCGATGTCGCATGGTCATAGCCCTCTCCTGTCGATGCGGGCGATCATACGACCGGCGGGGAAAAACGGTTACAGCTGCCAATCGGCGGGCAGGATCGCGGACCGGCTCACCGAGGCCGGATTGCGGGACGTCCAGCGCCCGCGGTCCACAGCGGTGATGAAATCGAGCACGTGACGGTTGAACACGTCCGGCTCCTCCAGGTTGATCGTGTGACCAGACCTGGGAATGACGAGAAGGCCCGCGGTGGAAATCGTGCGCTTCATGTACAAGGCGGGCTCGAGGCATGCGTCATCCTCGTCGCCGGTGACGATCAGCGTCGGCACGGTCAGCCGCGCCATGCGGTCCCCTAACTCGTAGATCGACTCCCGCATGATCTGCACGCGACGCATCGTGAGGGCGTGACCCTGTGCGGACTGCCGCGTGAGCAGCTCGCGGAACTGCTCCCATCCTTGAGCGTCCTTGTCGCGGAACTGGACGCGGGCCGGACCCATCGCATACACGGCGGCGACGCTCTCCATCGGCTCGCGCTCGAACCGCTCCGCGAGGGCCGCGCAATCGCGCCGGAAGGTCTCACGCTCCTCGGGCTTCGACCCGTAGCCCGCCCCGGCGACCACCAGCGATAACGCGCGTTCGGGATAGAGAAGACCAAAGTGCAGCGCGGCGTAGCCTCCCATCGAGAGGCCGACGACGTGCGCCTTGTCTATCTGCAAGTAGTCCAGGACGCCGCGAATATCCTCCACCGCCTGGCGCTGCGAGTACGCGGCCGGATCCTCCGGTACGTCGGAGGGAGGATAGCCGCGAGCGTTGAAGGTAATCGTGCGATACCACCGGCGGAAGAACCGGACCTGCGGCGCCCAGCTTCTCGCTTCGCCGGCGAACTCGTGAACGAAGATCATCGGGACCCCGTGCCCGGCCTCTTCGTAGGAGAGATTGACACCGTTGATGAACCCTCTGGGCATCGGCGTCAGTTACTATCTCATTGAACGTGTCCTCATCGACCACCGTCGTCGGAGGTCCGACCGCGCCGATCGACGCCACGGAGCAGCGACGGCAGCTTGTCAAGGCGGTCAGCGCTTCCGCGATCGGCACGGTCTTCGAGTGGTACGACTTCCTGCTCTACGGCGTCGCCGCCGCAACCGTCTTTCCACAGAAATTCTTTCCCGCTGTTGATCCGTTCGTCGGCACGCTGCTGTCGTTCTCGACCTTCTTCGTCGGGTTCGCCGCGCGGCCGGTCGGCGCCGCCATCTTCGGCCACTACGGGGACCGCGTCGGCCGCAAGGCGCTGCTGATCGTGACGATGATGACGATGGGCGTTGCGACCGTGGGGATCGGCCTGGTGCCCTCCTACGAGAGCATCGGCATCTGGGGGGCGGTGCTCCTGACGATCGCCCGCGTCGTCCAGGGGATGAGCATCGGGGGCGAATGGAGCGGCGGCGTGCTGCTCGCCGGCGAATGGTCGCACCCTTCGCGCCGCGCGTTCACGACCAGCTTCGCGCAGGCCGGCGGGCCGGCCGGCATGGTTCTCGCCAATGGCGCTCTTGCGCTCATGACGGCTGTTACCTCCGAGCAGGAGTTCCTCGACTGGGGGTGGCGGATACCGTTCCTGGCGAGCATCGTGCTCGTCATTGTCGGCCTGTATATCCGCGCCGGCGTCCTCGAGACGCCCGTCTTCAGACACCATCAGGCCAGCGGCACCATCGCGCGGGCGCCGGTCGTCGAGGTCGTGAAGAGGCACGGTCGCGAGATCGTGCTGACGGCGCTGCTGCGCTCGGGTCAGCAGGTCCCCCTTTACGTGTTCACGACCTACATCGTCACCTACGGGACACAGGAGCTCGGGTTCAGCCGGGGAACGATGTTGAACCTGGTCATGATCCAGGCGATCGTCTCGACCATGACGGTGGTTCTGTTCGGATATCTGTCCGACGTGTACGGACGCCGGAGGGTCATCGCGCTCGGGTGCGTCGCGATGATCGTCTTTCCATTCGTCTATTTCGCCCTGCTCGACACGAAATCCTTCGGGCTCGTCTTCCTGGCCATCGTCCTGGGGCTGCCGGTGAACGATCTGCAGTACGGCGCGCAAGCCGCATTCATCGCGGAAAGCTTTCCCGGATCGCTGAGGTACAGCGGGTCGGCGCTGGGGTTTCAGCTGGCCTCGGTCACGGCCGGCGGCCCGGCGCCCCTCCTGGCCGTGCTCCTCCTGCGCGAGTTCGGGACGTCGATGGCGATTGCGGCATACATATCCATCTGTGCGGTCATCAGCCTGGCGTGCGTCTATGCGCTGAGCGAACGCAGCGGAACGTTCGATCACCAGTAATCCCGGCTCCGTGTCCTGCCGCTGGCAATTGGTCTATGATTTGGCGTTTGCGTCCCGTGGTGTCCGATTTTTGCGGAGGGAATATGCAGCTTCGTTTCCTCGTTCGTGCCGCGATCGCGCTCTGCGCGACAACCATGATTGCGCTCCTGGTCCTGAGCGTCTATCGGCCGGTTGATGCCGCGGCCGTGCTCTCGGCCGGCAAGGCCGACCTCAAGTCGGCCGGCGCGCTCACCTTCGGTCCTGACGGCGTGCTGTTTGTCGGTGACTCGATCGGCGGCGCCATCGTCGCCCTCGACACCAACGACAAGACGCCCGTCAAGACGGCGGCCATCAACGTCCAGGGCCTGGACCAGAAAATAGCCGGCCTGGTGGGCGTGATGCCCGATCAGATCCTGATCAACGACGTCGCCGTGAACCCGATCTCCAAGAACGTGTACGTGTCGGCGGCACGCGGCCGCGGCCCGGACGCGATGCCGCTCGTCGTGAAAGTCGAGCCGTCGGGCAAGGTGACGCCGCTGTCGCTCGACAACATCCCGCACGCCTCGGTCGCCCTGGTCGACGCGCCCAACAACGACCCGGCCGCGCGTCAGAATCCACGGACGACGACGATCACCGACATGGAGTTCATCAACGGCAACCTGCTGGTCACCGGCATGTCGAACGAGGAGTGGAACTCGGCGCTGCGCTCGATTCCGTATCCGTTCAACAGCGCCGCGAAGGGCACGCAGCTGCAGATCTGGCACGCCTCGCACGGGCGCTTCGAGACGCAGGCGCCGGTGCGGACCTTCGTCCCCTACAAGCTGGGCGGAGAGTCCTATGTCCTCGCGGCTTACACCTGCACGCCGCTCGTGAAGATCCCGATGAGCGCGTTGAAGCCGGGCGCACAGGTGAAGGGCGTCACCATCGCCGACCTCGGGTCGGGCAACCAGCCGCTCGACATGGTGCCGTACACGAAGGACGGCCACGAGTTCATCCTGATCGCGAACACGACCTACGGCGTCGTCAAGCTGCACGCCGATACGCTCGCCACCGACAAGCCGATCGACTCGCCGACGGTGGTCGACGTCGCGGGCGCTCCGTACGACAAGATCTCGAGCCTGACCAACGTCCGGCACCTCGCGCAGGTCGATGACGGCCACGCGCTGGTTGTCAGCGCGACCCCGGGCAACACGAACCTGCAGACGATCGCGCTGCCCTAGTTCGGGCCTGCTTTGCGGCCGCAGCTCCACATCCTCGCGATCGTCCTCGTCCTGGGGACGATCGCGAGGGCGCAAGCCGTTTCCATTCAACTCGACTCCGGTGCGTTCCGGGTGACCGGGTGGCAGGCGCCCGCCACACCGCCAGCTGCCGGCTGGGTATCCGTGTTCAGCCTCTACGCGGGAACCGCCGATGCTCCCGCGATGCTCGGCAACTACTCTGTCGACGGTGGCACGCTCGTCTTCCGCCCCCGTTATCCGCTGGCAGCAGGCGTGAAATACCGGGCCGTCTTCCGACAACCCGGCCGCACGCCGATCGAACGCAGCTTCGACGGTCCGACGCGGGCCGCGGCCCCGGCGACGCGCGTCGAGCGCGTGTATCCATCAGCCGACGTCCTGGCGAGCAACACCCTGCGCCTCTATGTTTACTTCTCCGCTCCGGTGAGTCGCGGTGAAGTCGCGGCTCGCCTCCACATCCTCGACGGCACGGGCAAGGAATTGAAGGACGTGCTGCTGCCGGGACAGGAACTGTGGGATCCCAACAATCAACGGCTGACGATGACGTTCGATCCCGGGCGGATCAAGCGCGGCCTGGAATCGAATTCGAAGATGGGACCGCCGATCGCGGAGGGCCAGCGGTACACGCTGGTCATCGATCGCGGCTGGCCGGATGCACAAGGCGCGCCGCTGGCGTCGGACTACCACAAGGAATTTCGCGGCGGGCCGCCCGTGCGCGTGCCGCCGACGCCGAAGCAATGGAAGGTGACGCCGCCGCGCGCGGGGACATCGGCACCGCTCGTGGTCGAATTCGGCCGTTCGATGAACTACCCCCTGCTGCAACGGATGCTGCAGGTCGCTGGTCCCGGCGGCCGCGTAGACGGCACGATCGCCGTCGAAGGCAACGAAACATCCTGGCGATTCACGCCACGCATGCCATGGACCGCCGGCGCGTACCAGTTGATGGTGGACACCGACCTTGAAGATGCCTCCGGCAATCGGATTGACCAGCCGTTCGATATCGATGTCTTCGAGAAGGTCACCGAGCATCTGACGACGCGCACCATCAATGTCCCGTTCAACATTCGCTAGCCTGTCTCGCCGAAGCTTTAGCGGAGGCGGAAAGACGCTTCCCGCTCTATTCGTCGCCCTGTCGATCGCAGCGCCGTGCTTCGCCCAGCCGGCAGCGCTCGTGACGCTGCGGCCGGTGCTGCAGCAACTGCGCAGCGAATTTGCCGCTCACCGTGAGACCCTCGGGGCGAGCGAGGCGATGACCACCGTGAAGCACGGCGTGCGTGACTGGGTTGAATCGCAGCTGATGGCGGCGCCGCAGAGCGTGGATACACGCGCGTTCGCCGAGGCGATGCACGTGGCGCTCCGCGACGGTCAGTTCCTGTGCCTGGAGATGACCGGCGACTGTCCGACCAACCCGCTCGGCTACATCGATGATGTCAGGGTCAATCGTGCGGGGGAGTTTCTCAGCGTCGTGACGGCCGTCGGCATCAACTGCGGCTACGACGAGTCGGCCTACGCCTATACCTGGCGGAACGGGCGCTGGGAGCGCTTCTGGGACAGCGAGCAGAACAGCTACACGAAAGAGACGTATCGACCGCAGCAGGTGTACTACGTCCTGATCTCACCGACCGGTGCCGGCGGGCGGCGGCTGCTGGCGACGCTCGGCTCGCAGAGCGGCTGCCTGGGCGGGTTCAAGGATCTCTACGCGCGCGCGTGGCGGCTCGACGCCGCGTTAGCGCCGACACGCGTCCTCGATTGGAGCGCCTACGCCGACGACGGCTATCCCCCGATCCAGGGACGCATCAGACCCGACGATCTGGTGGTGCAATACACGACCGGCGGTCTCGCTGACGGGGATACGCATACGGCGGTGCGGCACTTCGAGGTTCGCGATGGCGTCGCGGTGCAGACCGATCCCATCGCCGGCAAGCCGCATGACTTCGTGCTCGAATGGCTGAGCGCGCCGTGGGAAGAAAGCCGGACCCGTGCGGCGTCCGAGGCGCTGAAAGACCCGTACACCGCGCTCCATCTCGAACACCCGTACGGCGATTTCGCGGAGCCAACCCGCCGCTGCACCGCAGGCGCCGATCTCTGGCAGGTGGCGACGCGGATCCTCGACGGCCCGATGCGCTACTACCGCGTGCGATGGGAGACGGGATTCCGCTTCACCATGGTGGAGATCAGCGACAAACCATTTCAGGACTGCACGGTCGAGGATCCGCGCAGCGAGGTGGACCCGCCATTTCTCAGTCGCGATCTGCTGCCCCCTCCAGCCGGCGCCGCCCCGTAACTGCCGATCCACACCACCTGCCTGCTCAGGGCTCAAAACAGGCTCGGATCTTCACCGGGAACACTGACAATTCTGAAATCGCGTTCGGGGAGGGCAAGGACGCCGCCCGCCAGACCGCACGACTGTTTCGAACGTGACTACGGCACAAACGTGCCGGCTCCCACGTATATAGACACGAGCGAGCACGCTCGCAGGTGCCCCCGGGGGGCAATTTCACAGGGAGTCAAGGGAATGCAGAGAACATGGGTCGTGGCAATCGCGTTGATGTGTCTGGTGATGATTCCGGTTGCCGCGAGCGCCGCCGACAGGGCAGTCGTGGGGAGTATCACGAAGATCGACGGCGCGAACGTGACGGTGAAGAGCCTCGATGGCAAGGACGAAATGGTCATGCTGAACGCGAAGACCAGGATCAACAGCGGAAAGGAGAAGGTTGACGCCAAGGTGCTCAAGGTTGGGGATCGCGTCGTGGCGTACGGTCCGGAAGAGAAGTCGATGATCAACGCCAAGACCATCAGTATCACGGTCGTCCCGCCCGCCGCCGCCAAGTAACTCGGGGCCGTACAGTCCTCACCACGTGTTGCCGCCGCCTTGCACGGCGCGGCAACACGCCGCGCACGGCCGCCTGAAGCCACCAGGACGAACAGTTTCTCGCGCCAGATGACCATCTCCCCGCGGCGCGTCACGATGATGGTTTCGCGAGCACGACCACACGCTTGTGCAGCACTTTGTTGCGGCGCAGGTTGCGCGCGAATGCGGGCGGCGTACCGGTCGGTTGTGCCACCGAACATTGACAGCACTCCAGAATTACTATACTAAGGGCTGAAAATCAGGATGCCCGTGCTCGCGATGGCTACGAGTTCGTCACAGGGAGGCACCCGATGCGTCCTAGAGACTCCGTATCGTATGCAGCAGCAATCGTCGCAGCAGCCCTATTAGCAACCGCCCCGTCTCGCCTGTCTGCGCAGGCGTCTCAAGCAGCACCGAAAAGCTCGAATAACGACGAATGCCGGGGCAACGGCTGCGCGGCAGCGCCCGATGAGCCGGCCGCTGAAAGCGATGCTGGCCCTCCGGCGAAGCCGTACGACTGGAAGGCGAGTTTCAAGGAATACAAAGTGGGCAAGGTGCCGCGCCTCGCGGACGGCCACCCCGACATGCAGGGCATCTGGAGCCGCACCACCCTGGTACCGGTGGAGCGGCCGCGGAATCAGGACAAGAAGGAAATTGACGCCGCGACTGCGGCCAGGCTTGAAAACGAGGCGCAGCAAAAACAGATTGACCTTCGCACCGAACCTACCGATACCCCTCCCGGCGAAAAAACCACGGACGCGTACAACACGTACTGGAGAGACGGCTTCTGGTTCAAAGTGCCGATGTCGAGTTTGCGCACGTCTCAGGTCGTCGATCCGCCCAATGGACGGCTGCCTCCGCTCACGCTTGCCGCACGGATACGACAGAACCGCGCCGCCGAGTTGGACAATCGCCGGGCCATCAGTTATGAAGACCGGCCCATGTCGAGCCGCTGCATTCAGCGGCCGGGCACACCGGGTCCGGCGTTCAACGGATCGGGTCCCGGAGGCCAGGAATCGACGCTGGAGATTATTCAGGGCACCGACACGGTGCTTGTGCGTGGGGAGTCACTGGTTTCACAGGTGATTTATATGGACGCGCGTCCACGGCCCCCGGCAGACGTCCATCTCCAACTGGGGTCCGCGCGCGGGCATTGGGACGGCGACACACTGATCGTCGAGTACACGAATTTTTCGGGCCCGGACGGCGGGAAGCGGCATCTCACGGCTCGCTACAAGTTGCTCGATGCAAACCACCTGCTGTTCGGATACACGAGCGATGATCCCGGAACGCGCACCAAGCCCTATAGCGTCGAGTTTGTGATGTGGAAACTCACGGATCAGGAACAACTCGTCGAGTACGCGTGCCACGAGGGCAACGTCGGCCTGGAGTTCACCCTGTCCGCAGCACGTGCGAAGGACCGGGAAGAAGCGGCAGAGGAAGGAAAGTAGGCAGCGATGAAAGCTCGAACCCTGTTTATTCTTGCGCTCGCTCTCACGACGGTGATGATCCTGGCACGCCCGGCGCTCGCGCATCACTCATTTGCGGCCGAATACGATGCGGATAGGCCGGTGACGCTAACTGGGTCCGTTACCAAGATGGCCTGGATCAATCCTCACTCCTGGATTTACATCGACGTGAAGAAAGCTGACGGTA
>Ga0134122_10000700_pt1 | contig 23176 bp, 17 predicted proteins | sample KB302_FD_96461 | JGI IMG/M metagenome (GOLD analysis project Ga0134122, IMG submission 96461) | Terrestrial soil microbial communities without Nitrogen fertilizer from Kellogg Biological Station, Michigan, USA - KB3-0-2 | ecosystem: Environmental > Terrestrial > Soil > Unclassified ...
AGGAACCCCCGGACGACTTCCGCATCCTCCCCTTGCATACTTCGGCACCCCCCAGAGACGATCTTAGCCGCAAAGCCCGGGCATCTGACATCGCGCCCGGACTAGAATCGCCCGAACCGACGGCTCGGAGTCTCTTCCCTCGACGCAGTCCGGAGCTTTGGTTGACGATCCCAGCGGAACCCATCCGAACCGCCCGCCGGAGGCGAGAACTTCTCGCGGCAGCCCTCGCGGCGCTCGTCCTCGGCGCCTTCGCCGCCGCCCGGCCCGGCGCGGCGCAGGAGGCCGCGCCGCTGAGCGCCGAAGCCGATCGCTCCCCCGGCGCGGTGCCCGAAAATCGCTCCGACGGGGAGCGGGCGTTCGACGCGGCGCTGGCGGACTCCGATCGTGGAGACTTCGCGAAGGCCCAGAAGGAATTCGAAGCGGCGCGCGCCTTCTTCAAGCTCGCCCTCGACCTGCCGCGCGAGATCGAATCGCTCTATCGAATCGGCCGCTTGCTCCGGGACCAAGGGAAAACCGATCTGGCGATCGAGACGTTCCAGGAGGCCCTGCCGCTGGTCGATCGCCTCGCCCCGCTCGCCGCGAAGGACGCCGACGCCGCCTTGGTCTGCGGCAAGGTGTGGAACCTGCTCGGGTTCAACCTGCTCGAACAAGGAAACGTCAAGGACGCTCGCCGCTATATCGAGCAGGCCGTCGAGCTGGCCCGCTGTTGGCCGGCCGAGCCGAAGTTTCCCTACACCTCCTGGGCGCGGAATCTGGCGAATGCCGCGGCGAAGGCAGGCGACTATCCGACCGCGCGCCGGCTGTACCTCGAGCTGTTGGCCCTGGCTTCGGACGGCTTGGAGATCGCGCGAGTGAGCCTCCTGCTCGGATATACCGAATCGAACAGCGGCAACATCGACGACGCGCGTCGTTATCTCGATCAGGCGGAGGCGTTCGCATTCGACGATCCCCGGATCGGCTGGCAGGTCTGGCACGAGCGCTGCGCCATCTCCTCGCGCCTGGGGCTGCTCGACGAGGCGCTCGACCAGTGCGCCATCGCGTTGCGCAAGGGAGAGTCGAATCCCGAATGGGAGGCCCAGACGCTCAATCTTCTCGGCAGCTTGAGCTCCGATCTCGGCTCGTACGAGTTGGCCCTCCAGAGCTTCGCGCGTTCGCGGGAGATCTTCCGCCAGCTCGCCTTCACCGGCGCCGAAAGCAACTCCCTGTGCAACTTCGGCTCCAGCCAGGCCGCGCTCGGACGGTTCGAGGAGGCGCAGAAGAGCTTCGCCGAGGCCGCGAAGCTCGCCGCCGAGGTGGGCGATCCCGGCAGCGAAGGGCTCGCGCTCTATTTTCAGGGCCGGGTGGAGCTCCAGCGCACGGCCCATGGATCGAGAGCCGAGGTCCTGGCCTCCCACGCGGTCCTTCGCAAGGCGCTCGACCGCATGGGCCAGGCCGTCGATCTTGCCGGCCAGGCCGACACCCAGCTGGAGCTGGCCGGAGCCGAAAATCGCCTGGGTGACGTCCCCGGCGCGCTCGGACGGCTCGACTCGGCGTTCGCCCTGGCGGAGAAGTTGGAAGATCCGGTGCGCCGCGCGGCGGTCTTGACTCGCCGTGCCGAGATCCTCGCGGAGAGCGGCAAGCTGGAGCCCGGGCTCGCGGCGATCCAAGACGCCGTGCGCGAGATCGACGACCTTCGCACCCGCGTGGCGAGCCCGCAACTGCGGGCCACCTTTTTCGCCAGCCGGCGCCGCACTTTCGAACTGCAAGTCGAAATCCTGCTGCGCCTCGCGAAGCTCCATCCGGGTTCCGGCTTCGAGATCCAGGCGTTCGAAGCGAGCGAAGCGGCGCGGGCGCGCAGTCTCCTCGACCTGTTGGTCGAAAGGAGTCTCGCCGAAGGTCGAAACGCGAATCCGGAGCTTGCGAGCCTGGTTCGCCAGAGCCTCGATCTCGACCGCGAGCTGAACCTTGCGCAGGCCCAGGCGAGAACGCTTCCGGCGGATCCGAAGCTTCCCGAGCACCAGCGCCTGGACGCCCAGGTCGCGACCCTCGAAGCGACCCTGCAGGAGGTCGAGCGGCGCCTGCGCACGGCCGATCCACGGTACGCCGCGGTGCGCTACGCCCGGGCGCTCGGAGCGCGGGACATCCGGAGCGGGCTGGGCGATCACGAGATCTTGCTCGAATACGTTCTCGCCGCCGACGCGGCCTACCTCTTCGCGGTCACTCGGGAGGAAGTCCGCGCCCTGCCGCTGGACCAAGCCGCGATCGCGAGGATCCTGCCGCCTTTTCGTTCGCGCCTCGCCGGAGGGCTTGGCCTGGAGCAGGCTCTGCGGATCGACGCCCGGAAACTCTACGATCTCCTGCTCGCTCCGGCCGCGGAGCTGCTCGCCCAGAAGGACCGTCTGATCGTGGCCGCCGACGGCGATCTCTATTTTCTCCCCTTCGAGGTTCTCATTCCCCCGGCGCCGTCGGGAGCGCCGCCTTCCTACCTGATCGAAACCAAGACGATCTCCTACACCCCCTCCGCCAGCGTGCTCGCGCGGCTCGGGGAACTCCCGGTGAGAAACGAGCTCGATCTCGTCGGCGTCGCGGTCGGCGATCCGAAGGACGGCTCGGCCGTTCTCGCGAAGGTAGACGACGAGGTGCGGGGCATTGCGGCGCTCTACCCGGCGGAGCGGAGCCGCTTGCTTCTGGACGACGCCGCGACCGAAGCCGGGCTGCGGGGGCTCCGCGGTGCATTGTCCGGCGCGCGGCGCATCCATTTCGCGACCCACGGCTATTTGTCGGACGATCCGCAGCGGATGGGCCTGCGCCTCGCGCCCGATCCCTCCGGAGGGGACGGCCTGCTGCAGGCGTTCGAGGTCCTGCGTCTCGATCTTCACGCCGACCTGGTCGTGCTCTCCGCCTGCGAAACCGCGATCGGGCGGCAGGTTGCCGGAGAAGGGGTGATCGGCCTGCCGCGCGCCTTTTTCTACGCCGGAGCCCGGAGCGTCGCGGTCAGCCTGTGGCGCGCGCCGGACGATGCCACCGCGCGGCTCATGACCTCGTTCTACGGCCACCTGGAACGCGGTCTGGACAAGGCGGAAGCGCTCCGCCAGGCGAAGCTGGAACGAATCCGCGAACGGCAACGCCCGTTCCTTTGGGCGCCGTTCGTTCTCGTCGGGTCGCCGATACGGTAACCTTTCCACCGGCCTCAACGCCCAAAGAAGCGTCAGCGAAATTTCTGAGCGGCCGGTCCGTGGAATCGACCGGAGCGCCGATCGAACCATCGAACCCCTTTTGGTTGGGGAGGAGGAGCAGCACATGCCCGTTAGTAACGACGACGATACCGGAACGATTGCCACCGTCGGCAGACCTCGGCCGACCTTGACGTTCGAAACCTACGCTCTGTACTCCTCGGCGGTCGCCGCCACCGCATGTGGCCTTCAGCTCATGCGTTGCGGCCGCTCGCCCGTGGGCTTGATCGGCTTCTTCGCCGCCCTGCTGACCTTCGGTCTTCTGGCTTACGACCTCGGCCGCAAGTCGCCGGCCCGCCGGGCCACGACTCGGAGCAATGCCGTCGGTTCGTCGCTATCGCAGGATTTCTCGGGTTACATCTTCGGGCCCTCCTTCCCTCTCGCGGTGAAGGAAAGCGCCGCGCTGCCGCCCGACTTCGACGCGAGTTGCATCGTCGTTTTCTATACCGGTGGCGGCAACAAGGTAGAGACCTGGATCACCGGCGTGGCCGACTGCAACTGCTCGATCCGCTACATCAACAACCCGAACAAGAACGCGGCCACCGACCCGGATCACATCGCCGTCTCGCCTTAGGAGCTCGCCGGGCCGGCCTTCGGGCAAGACGCCCCCGCTCCCCTCGGTTATAGTCCCGTCCTTCATCCGGGCTGACCGAGGGGAGCCGCATGTCCGAGACGTCTCAACTGATGCGCAAGCTTCACGAGCTGGCGCAGAATCTTTGGTGGTCCTGGCGGCCGGAGATCCGGTCGATCTTTCGCGAGCTCGATCCGGACGCCTGGCGGGCGGTGTACCACAACCCCGTCGCGATGCTCCATCGGCTGGATGACGCGAGCGTCGCCCAGCGGGTGTCGTCGCTCGAAATGCAGACCCGCATCGACCAGGCGCACCGCCGGTTGAGCGAATACCTGCGCGGCGGAGACGGCTGGGGCGCCGTCCATGCCTCGGCGCTGCTGGCCCGGCCCGTCGCCTATTTTTCGGCCGAATTCGGGCTGCACCAGTCGATCCCTGTGTACTCGGGCGGCCTGGGCGTGCTCGCCGGAGATCACCTCAAAAGCTTGAGCGATCTCGGCGTGCCGGTGGTCGGAGTCGGTTTGCTCTACCACCAGGGGTACGTCCACCAGCTGATCGACGCGGCGGGCGACCAGCAGGATTACTACGAGCCGGTCGATTCCGCGCTGCTGCCGATCTCGCCGGTCCAGGGTCCCGATGCCCTCCCGATCCGGGTCGCCGTCGAGCTGCCGGGCCGGATCGTCCGGCTCCGGATCTGGCGCGTCGCGGTCGGCCGTTGCACCCTCCTGCTGCTCGACGCCCGCGACGACGAGAACTCCGAGGAGGACCGCTCGCTCACCGACCGGCTCTACGGCGGCGACACCGAGACCCGCATTCAGCAGGAGGTCCTCCTCGGGGTCGGCGGCTGCCGCGCGCTGGCCGCGATCGGCATTCATCCTTCCGTGCTCCATCTGAACGAGGGGCACTCGGCGTTCGCCCTGCTCGAATGGGCGCACCAGATCGCGGCGAACCAGGGCCTGTCGGCCAAAGAGGCGCTGCGCGAAGTGGCCGCGATGTCGGTCTTCACCACCCACACTCCCGTGGAAGCGGGGCACGACCGATTCGATCCGAGTCTCGCCGCCCGCTATCTGGAGCCGCTGTTCCCGGCGCTCGGCCTCAAGCCCTTGGAGCTGGTCGCCCTGGGCCTTGAAAAACCGGCCGAGCCGGACTCGCTGTTCTGTCCGACCGCCCTCGCCCTCCAGCTGACCCGAAAGGCGAACGGCGTCTCCGCGCTGCATGGCCGGGTGTCGCGCAAGATGTGGCGTCACCTCTATCCGACCAAGACGGAAGAGGAGGTGCCGATCGGCCACATCACGAACGGCGTCCACGTCCGCACCTGGATCGCCACGGCCATGCACCAGCTTTTCCTCCGTCACTTGAGCGCCGATTGGACCGAGAAGATGGCCCACCGCGACCTCTGGGAGCGGATCGAGGAGGTGCCGGACGCGGAGCTCTGGGAGGTCCACCAGGTGCTCAAAGGCCGGATGGTCGAATTCGTCCGCGGCCGCCTCGCCGACCGCCGCCAACGGGAGAAGCTGCCCGATCCGGCCCAGGTCCCCCTCGGCGCCGAGACTCTGACCCTCGGCTTCGCCCGGCGCTTCGCGACCTACAAGCGGGCGGACCTGCTGCTCACCGACCCCGAGCGCCTCGCCCGCCTGGTCGGCGACCCGGCCCGGCCGCTCCAGATCGTCTTCGCGGGCAAAGCGCATCCGCGCGACGCGGCAGGCAAAGAGCTGGTGCGGAAGGTGTCGCAGCTCGAAAACGATCCCCGCTTCGCCGGCCGCGTCGTGCTGGTCGAAAACTATTCGATGCACGTCGCCCGGCAGCTGGTGCAGGGAGTGGACGCCTGGGTCAACACGCCCCGTCGCCCGAACGAAGCCTGCGGCACCAGCGGCCAAAAATGCATCTTGAACGGCGTGCTGAACCTCTCGATCCTCGACGGCTGGTGGGCCGAAGGCTACGACGGAGCGAACGGCTTCGCGATCGGCCACGGCGAGAGCCACCAGGACCCCAAGATCCAAGACGCCCGGGACGCCGAATCGCTCTACCAGGTGCTCGAACAGCAGGTGGTTCCCCTCTACTACCAGCGCGACGACGAAAACCTCCCCCGCGCCTGGATCGCCCGGGTCAAGCGGGCGATCCATACCATGGCCTGGCGCTTCAACGCCGACCGCATGGTGAGGGACTACGTCGAAGAGTGCTATTTGCCGGCGGCCGGCGGGGCGACCTGCCGGATGCCGGCGCGGTAGAGGCTGGATCGCCCTGGGCCGCGAGCGACAAGCCCCAGGACAGTGGTGATCCCAGCCGGAACACTGGTGATCCGGGCCAGAACAGTAGTGATCTGAGCCAGAACACTGGTGATCTGGGCCAGAACAGTGGTGATCTGGACCGGAACAGTGGTGATCTAGGCCAGAACACTGGTGATCCGGGCCAGATCAGTGGTGATCTAGGCCAGAACAGTGGTGATCTAGGCCAGAACAGTGGTGATCTGAGCCAGAACAGTGGTGATCTAGGCCAGAACAGTGGTGATCTGGGCCAGAACACTGGTGATCTGGGCCAGAACACTGGTGATCTAGGCCAGAACAGTGGTGATCTGGGCCGGCAGACTACCTGGACGCCAATTCCGCCGCACGCCGAGCCAGGTTTGCCAACTCGAGAGAGCGCTCCGGGTCGTCCGGCGCCGCCGCCTTGCTTGCGGCGCCCAACCGCTCGGCAAGGGCCGGGGTTTGAAACTCCGGCGCCTCTTCGATCAGGGCTCGGTGGGTTTCCTTCGGGTGGCGCTGGAGCCTCTCCCAGGCGAGCGCGGCGTTCTCGGGGTCCAAGGCTGCCGGGTCCGTCGCCATCGGTGTGGCGGGGGCGAGCAGGATTTCGAGCGCCTCGGTGAGTCGAGCGGAGGTCAGGGTCAAAAGGCCGGCGAGAGGATCGGCGCCCTTCGATCCCTGGGCGGGCTCCCCGGGCGCGCGAGCCATTTCTCGTCGGGCTCTGGCGACGGCGGCGAACAGCTCGCGCCACGCTTCAGGGGAAAGGCCCGCGGCGTTCCGGAAGGCCTCGTCGGTTCGGTCGGAGAGGTGGCGGACCCCGTGCTCCAGTCGAGAGAGCGTGACGCGATGAACACCGGCCGCGCGGGCGAGCTGTTTGCGGTTCCAACCCTTGATCAGGCAAACGAGGCCGACGACGCAGCGCAGATCTTCCGGATCGTTCATGGCATCTCTTTACCGGCTGCGGCTACCCGGCGTAACCGAGAAGGGGGATATTTCCCCCCAGGCGGCGCACCATACTTGGAGGAGGGGCGGTCCCCCCGGCCGTGACGGCCGGCGGCGGTGCCGCTTCGAAATTGGGAGCCCGACATGTCTCGTTCTCTCCGCGCCTTCGCCGTCGCCGTGTTGTTCGTTGCCCTGGCAGCACCCGTTGCGGCTCGTGCCGAGCCTTGGAATGCGGCCGGCTGGCTGGATCGCCTGCTTGGGAAGTTCAGCTCGATCTGGGCCGATAACGGTTGCGCCATCGATCCAAATGGCCTTTGTGGCACGGCGCCCGGCCCGATTTGGGCCGAAAATGGCTGTGGCCTCGATCCAGATGGCCATTGTGGAGCGGCACCTGCCGCGATCTGGGCAGACAATGGTTGCAGCATAAATCCCAACGGCCAGTGCATCTCGGCACCTCTCGTCAACGGCTGCGGGATTGACCCGAACGGACTCTGCGCGAATCCCCAGTAAAGGGGTTTGGCCGGGGGAGCGGTCGCCTTCTGAACGGAGTTCGTCATGACCTCTCCCCCGGCTCCGCCGCTTCGAGCGGTCGGCGGCGTTCGAGCTGGCGAAGAAGAGCGCGGGCGGCGTCTGCCGTGGCGCTCTCTTGGCGCGCCGCCTCCACCCATAAGGCAAGCGCCGCGAGTAGATCGCGCTCCACCCCTTGGTCCTGAAACCGAGCTACGAGGCCTTCGGCCAGGGCACGCGCCTCGCCCGGACGGCCCAGCTCGATCCGCAGCGCCGCCAATTCGAGCGCAGCGAGTCCCGCGTCGTACACGATGCCTCGTTGCTCGAAATCGCGGAACACTTGGTCGATCGCCTGTGCCCCTTCCTCTCGATTGCCGAGCCCGGCGATCGTTCGCCCTTCGAGCCAGGTGACACGAACCAGGTCCAGCTCTCGGCGCCCTTCGATCGCGAGAGTTCGGACCTCCGGCAGGAGCACCGAGGCCTCGGTGAAGCGGTCTAAGTGACAGAGGTTCACGATCAAGTTGAAGCGGAGCACACAGGGTAGCCGGCCATCTGCCGCGTCGTCGATCAGTGGTGCCGCCTCGCGGAGTGCGGCGATCGCCCTTTCGGGTTGACCGCCCTGCTCCATCGCAAACGCCTGCTTGAGCAACAGCTGACCACGTGCTTCGCCCACTGCACCCATCGCCATCGCTCTGTCGAGGAGCTCGAGCGCCTCCGTGAGCCTTCCCTGATGCTTGCGGAGCGAAGCCTCCAGATCGAGCCGCCGAGCCGGATCAAGTAGTCGATCGGGGTCGCATCCTTCGCCTTCTTGTGCCAGAACTTCGGCACGGTGAAAGGCCTCATCGGAAAGGGGCAACTGACCGGCCACCCGACGCGCATTGCCGAGGAAGGCTAAGCAGTCCGAAAGGAGCAACTTGCGGAATCCATCCGGAAACGGCCCCGGCATGGGCGCCAGCTCCGCGGCACGCACCGACAGTTCGGCCAGCTCCAAAGCGCGGTCCGCGCGATCCGCCGCCGCGCGGGTGCTCTCTTGCCCGAACCGCAAGGCGAGCGCCCACGTTTGGAAGCGGGCGCTCTCTTCCACCAGGGCCTCGCGTTCCTTGAAGGTCCGCTTCGCGAGCCGCTTCCAGAGCCGGGCCGCGTCCTCCCTCGCCGCCTCCGCCTGGCGCAGGCGCACGTGGGTCGCCAGCTCGCGGGTCAAGAACGCTGCGAGGTCCGCGCCCACGCGGGACAGCTTCTCCTCGTCCGGCGAGCCGGAGGTCGAGCCTCCTTTGGCTTGCAGCCGGCGCCTTTCGATCTGTTCGAGCACCTCGTCCAGATCGGCGGGGGAAAAGCCGAGAAGGGCCAAAAGCGCCTCGGCCCGTTTGCGCGACAGGGTGCGGTGCCCGGCTTCCCATTCCGTCATCCGCTTCTTCGTCGTGCGCGCGGCCTCGGCGAGCCGCTCCCGGCTCCATTCGGCCGACGAACGGAAAAAAGCCAACGCGATGGCCAGAGGTGGCACCAGTTTCCACGCCATATCAGCTCTCTTCAGTTCTCCTTAGATACTAGATAGGGTGCCGGAGCCCCCCTTCGCGTGACAACCAACGGGAACATCGTTTCTCAGGACGCAACAAGCGGGGCCAATAGCCCTCTCGATCCCTTGATGTGTAGCCATTAACACAATACAGGATGCGAGGGGAGGTGGCGGAGCTACCCTTCGCCGCATGGTCCGGGCGCGCAAGAGCAAACCCGATCTTTCCCGGATTCGCCGCTTCGGCCGGATGCTCATGCATCGGGGAGTGACCGCCACGAAAGACGGCGACTTCACCGAGGCCGCCGTCCGGTTCGAGCGCGCCGCCTGCGCCTACGAAACCTCAAGCGATCCGCTCGCCGCCGCAGAGGCGACTCTCGAACTGGGACGTAGCCTCCTTTATCTGAAGCAGGGCGAACGGCTGCCCGCGCTCGCGGGCCGGATCGAGAAGCTCGCGCGGGAGAGCGCGGAGTTGCCGGAGGGCGGCCGCATCTCGATGCGCGTCTGGGCCGTGATCCTGCGCCGGGGCGAGATGGAACCCGGTCCCTTGCTTCATCTGATCCAAATACGCCGCCGCGCCCGGCGCGCTTCGCGCGGCGAGGCGTCGCCTGGCCAGGAGACGGTTTCGTGAAGACAAGCCCGATCAAGGAAAAGATCAAGAAGCAGCTGGAGAAGATGGAGAGAGCACGCCACCGGGCCGGCCTGCTACGCGAGACGACACTGTTGAACCTCCAGCGGGTGCCCAATGTCCGCAAGATCATGGAGTACTTCGCCGATTCGCTGTTCAAAGCGACGAGCGAGCAGCCTCTCGACCCCAAACGGCTCGGCGAATCGGTGGCCCGGGCGAAGCTGCGCGCCATGGGGCGCGAGCTGCGGCATCTTCAGGACTGCGCGGAAGAGGTCGCGGACCTGCCGCGACAAGCGGACTCCGGCGAAGCGGCGCCGCTCGATCCGGCCGACCGCCGTCTATGCGAGTGGGCGGCGGAGCAGCGGCGGGACATCATGCGCCTGGCCGTGCGTTTCGAGCGGCGGGTGGGGCCGGCGCCGGAGATTCACCCGGAAGGCGAGATTCCCGACCGCGGCTAGACCCCCTTCAAAGAAAAAGCGCGGCCGCCCCCGTGAGGCGACCGCGCCTTTTTCGGTCGGGCTTTCGCCAAGGGCTCAGGGCACGTTGACACCCGTCGGCGAATCCTTCTTCTCATAGGCGAGGGCCGCGTCGGCCGCGGTCTCGAACTCCTTGGCGAGCTCGATCAGCGCCTGACGCGTAGCCTCGTCGTGGATTCCGGCTTTGACGCCTTTTTTCTCGTCGGCGGGAGGCATTTCGTTGTCCCGCAGGATCTTGACCAGTTCGTGCCGTCCGGCGAGCGCCTGGTTGGGGAAATTGAGCAGCAGCAGGGGATTTGCCTTCGCCGGGTTGTCCGGCGCATGGCAGGAGGTGCAGCTCTCCTCGCGGAACGCCTGTTCCATCTTGCGATACCGGATTTCCAGATTCGCCACTTCCGGGTTGCCCTTGGAGAACAGGTAGGAGTAGAGCGCCACGCGCGGCTGCTCCACGCCGTTCGCGTCGGTCCAACGCCAACGCCCATCCCAGGGCTTTTCCACCACGGTCGTCGTCGGCGCCGCCTTGCGGAAGGCCGCGATGAGTCGATCTTGGTCGAACACCAACAGCACCGCCTCGGTGTCTACGTAGGCCTGCCACTTCTTGGCCGAATGCCAGAACGGATAGGGATAGTCGCCGGAATCCAGGTTGTTGCGGAATTTCGCCGCGACCTCGGCGACCCGGAACTTGCCCTCCTGGCGAACCTGGTAGGGACCCGGGAAGGTGTAGGTGGACAAGTACATCTTGGCCCAAACCATCGGCACGAACTCGGTCAGCGTGTAGGCGTCGGGATCGTAGCCTTTCGCCGGATCGAATCCGCCCCAGAGAATGCGGTTGCCGGCCGCGCCGAGCAGAGGCTCGAAGCGCGACAACTTGTCGCCCGCCGCATCGCGAGCGCGGGGATCCGAAAGGTCGGCCGGAGGAGAGAGTTGCGCAAGACCTTGGGCGATCCGGGCGGGCAGCGCCTCGTCCACCGCCGCCGAAGGCGCTTTGATTCCAGGTGTTTGAGCGGCGCAAGAGCACAGCGCGAGGAGAAGAGTCACTTTAAGCGCCGACGGCAAATCGAGTCTTGGCGAAAATCGAGCCATGGACGGTGTCTCCTTCAGAGGGTGGAGTCGTGCGGCGGCCGGGACCGAGCGGAATTCGCGCCTTATCGCCCGCACCTTCAGAGTGTATCGAAGAGGCCACGGGCGGGACAAATCCGACGAAAGAACCTTTCTACTCTACAATCCACGCCACCGCGCGATCCCCAAGGTTCGCCAAAAATCGGTCCATACAAACCGTCAATTCGGATCCTGGATTTACCCTTCCGTCTCAATAAGTTGAGACTCAATAAGCGGAGGCTCGTTGAGACTCAATAAGGATTCGCTTCCGAGGAGCGTTCGAATGGAAAAGCTGAAACGATTACGGATAGGAGCGCTCATGCTCGCTCTTGCCGTGCTCGCGGCCACCGCCGCGTCGGCGCAGGTCGCGAGCCTGTATTACAAAGAAGTGGCAAAGGAGGGCCGAGTCTACGTCTTCAACACGCCCGAGACCTTGAAGCTCTGGCAGGAGTCCGGCGAGATGGGCAAGTCGATCACCCTGATCGGCCGTGGCGAGCATGGCGAGACGCTCGTGGCCGAAAACGAGACCGCCGCCGATCTCTATTTCTTTCGCCACAATCTCGACGGTTACGACCGGCCGACGCCAAAACCGTCGGCGCCCGCGGCGTTTCCCGCGACGAAAATCAGCGGCCGCGTCTTTGCTGATTTTTCGACCAAAACTTTGAAAGACGAGGGAACCGGAACGAAGAGCGGCGACAGCGGCCTCGGCGCCGACGTCAAACGTTTCTATTTCACCGTCCGGCACGATTTCGACGCGAGGTGGTCGGCGCAGTTCCAATCCGACATCGGCGACCAGGGTGCTCGTCGATACGACGTTTTCGTCAAACAAGCGTACATCCAGGCCAAGCTGTCTCCGGCGGCGACGTTTCGTCTCGGCTCGGCCGCGACCGCCTGGATTCCTTTCGTCGAGGACATCTATGGCAATCGGTATCTTGAAAATACGATCACCGATCGTTTCAGCTTCGGTAACTCGGCCGACTGGGGCCTCCACTTCCTCGGCACCGCCGCGGGCGACAAGCTCTCCTACGCGTTGTCGGCGGAGAACGGCCGCGGATTCAGCAATCCCGGGCGCAGCAAGAACGTTGATTTCGAGGGGCGCGTGGCGTATTCGCCGGTGAAAGGCCTGACCTTCGCGGTCGGCGGCTACAGCGGCACCCGCGGACTGGAAACCGACGCGGCACCCTCCCGGCACACGGCAAAGCGCACCAATGTTCTGGCGGCCTATGGCAACGACAAGTGGAAAGTCGGCGGCGAGTGGTTCGAAACGAAAAACTGGAACACGGTCGCCATGGCGGCGAGCGACAAAGCGGACGGCTTTTCGGTTTGGGGCAGCTTTGCGGCCTCCGGAAAAATCACTCTGTTTGCCCGCTACGACCAAGCCGACCCGAGCAAGGATTTGAGGCCAAAGCTTGAGGACACCTACTACAACGCCGGCTTGCAGTACCGGGTGAACAAGTCGCTCGCCGCGGCGCTGGTCTACAAACATGAAGAGGCCAAGGGTGGAATCACTTCCACTCAGAACGGCACGATCGGATCGAACGTCGCGGGAGCCAAAGGCAAGCTCGACGAGGCGGGGGTCTGGCTGCTGTACGACTTCTAAAGAGAAAAGCCGTTCTAAGGCCGCGAGCCTTTGGCCCACACCGATAGCGTAGAATTCGACCTTCCGACCCGGGAGAAAACACCGTCCGCAGTGCGACAGGAGGAACGAAGGATGGACATGGAACCACAAGACAATCTGCCGCAACATCCGGGGCATCGACTCCGGATTGGCGCCATCGGTTTATCGTTGTGCCTCGGGCTTTCGGCCTGCGGCGGCGGACACGAGGAGAACAAGGCAGACTCTACATCCGTCGCGGCCAATCCCACTCCGCCGGAGCCCAGTGTGCCCAATGAGGAAGTCGCAACGAATTCGGACGTGACTCCCGATCCCGCTTTCAGCAATCTACCCCCCGTCGAGGCACAGGCTGCGGGAAAGGCCGAGAAAGCTCATTTGGTGCTCACCGGCGATCAAAAGTTCGACGCGGATGCCCGGTCAACGAACTGTGCGCTCTTCCCCAACAAGTCCTTCCAGGTCGGCATCAACGTTCCCCGCGCGCCTGTCTTCGTCCTACAGATCGAAAACTTCCACGGCGCGGGCGAATACGATGCCGACGCACGGGTTCGCGCCAACTACTCCGGAGAGGTCTTCCTCACTTCGCGCGGCGTGGCGAAGACCACGATCACGGTCGTCAAATCCGCTCAACCGGGCGGTCCGGATGCGATCTCCGGCTCGTTCGCCGGCCCCTACGAGGGCCGCGGGGGAAAAGGAAACGTCAGCGGCAGTTTCGAGAACTGCCTTTACAAACTGCCGGAATTCGATCAGTAGGACAAACAAAAACGCGGCCGCTCCCTGGGAGCGGCCGCGTTGGATCAGCTTGGAGCTTTGAGGCCGGCCCCGGTCAAACGTGGGCCGTCGTGCCGTCGAACTTGGTGAACGTGTACTCCCTGAAGAAGCCGCGCCGAACCTCGTTGTAGCTCGCCTTCTGGTCCTCCAGGATGGCGATCGCGATCTTCTCACCCAGCTTGAACGACTGGATCGCGTCGCTGCGCCAGTGGACGCCGGCGATGTTCCGACCGGTTCCGATGTTCGAGCAGACTTTGTGAAGCTCGCCGAGAACGGTAAGCGGCGGACCATGGTACGGCTCGAGCGACAGCCCGTCGGCGCTCACCTGCACCGGGTTCGGAATTTCGAAGGTCTCATCAAACAGCGCCTTCAAGATCGTCACGCAGGCGCCGGCCACCGTGGCGTGGCCCGCGGTGTAGGACGGATGGGTCGGCGACCCCTCGGGGAACGCCATCGGGTGCAGGTAGGTGCCGTACTTCTCGAACGTCGCGTCGAGCACCGGCGAATTGAGAATGTCGTCGTGCAGGACGCCCGGGTAGCGATTCTGGGTCTTCTGCAGATGGACCAGACCGCCGAACGCTTCCGGCCGGAGCCGGCGCTGGATGAACCACTTCTGGAACCAGGTCGCCTTGAGCGCGCGCGTCGCGACCTCGCAAAGCAGTGCCGCAAAATGCGGCGGACCGAACGTGGCGAAACCGATCTGGTTCACCGAGTTGATATAGGGGTTGGTCGCGTTGGGCGGACAGCCCATGCCGTCGGCGTTCTGGTCGAAAGAGCTGGGGGGCGTGCCCATGATGACCAGGGCGTTGAAGTAGGCCTGGAACAACACGTCCATCTGCACCCAGGCGGACAGGTCGCGACCGTTGCGCATGTAGCGGCGCGTCGGATCGAACGACGTGCTTTCGTTGACGCCGCCGTTCTGCACCGTCAACCAGTTAGCGAACGTCGTCATGTGGTCCGAGCCCTCGGCGAATACGCGCGAGCGGCGATCGACGAACTCCGAGCCATACGGCGTCCCCTTGAGCATGAACTGGGACATGTAGGGACCGTTGACGGTACCGGGCATCGGATCGCGGAAGAGCGACTGGGGAGTTACCACGCCACCTTCTTTCGCGCCCTTGAAGCTGTTGCCCAAGCTGGTCAGGTCGGCGGCCGCGGCGATCGCGAGGTCGTTGGTCCCATAGTCGTCGAAGTGGACGTCGCGCAAAAGCGCCATCCAATAGAGCTCGACCGCTTCACCCGCCTCTTCTGCGGAGGCGAGGGCCGGTGCCGGCGGCGGGGTGACGGCATGGGAGTCGAGACCTTCGAGGTCAAAGGCCAGCCCGGACTGCGGGCTGGTCTGAAAGCGCGGTCCCCCCAAGGGGATCGCTTCGAAGTCGGCCGGAGAACCGGTTTGAAGGGCCTTCGTCAGCTTGGAGTACGCGGACGCGCTGACTTCGCCGAACTCGTTGTGCGGAAGGCCCTTCGTGTAAGAGCCAATGCGGTTCGGGTAGCGCGCTTCGTCGCCGTTGGAACGATGCTGGGGGTGAGGTGCATCGCGCCGGAGTTTGGCCGCATTCACCCGAAAGTTGTACGAGGCCAGGGTACGGCCAACGTTCGCCTCACCGGTGATGATGCTGTCTGCCTCGACTTCGGCGGCGGCTCCGGCCGCTTCGCCCTTGGGCGCGAAAGCAAGCGCTCCAGCGCTTACACCAATCACCGCGGCACCCGCCCCGCCCAGGAACTGCCGACGACTGACGTTGGGAATCTCGACGCTTTCCGGCGCCTGATTGTCGTCCTGCTCGGTGCTCATCCGGTTGCTCCTATGGTTGTGTGTTGGACAGGCGGTCGGGAAATGGCCCAAGAGCGGTTCGTCTTAGGGATGAAATCCAAAACCGCGGACCTCACGTATAGATAATCATCAGGGTGTCGATTTTCGACCAAAGTGTGACATCTGGCAGGCGCTGGCAGTATAGGCGCTTTGCTCCTGCTTTTCCCGCTACTTCCAACATCGCTTGGCCACTCCGAACCCTAACCGCCTGGTTGGGAAATTGAGCAGCGGCAGGACCCGTTCCCGGGCTGCGGGCCTGTGGCTCGCACCGATAGCGTAGAATTCGACCTTCCGACCAGGGAAAACGCCGTCCGCAGTGCGACAGGAGGTAAGGAAGGGTGAACATGGAACCGCAAGACCATCTTCCGCAACATCCGGGGCATCGACTCCGGATTGGCGCCATCGGTTTGACGCTATGCCTCGGCCTCTGGGCCTGCGGCGACAAGGGAAGCGCCGCTCACGACGAGACGGCTTCGGCCGCAACGCCGGCAGCCACGGCGCCGCCCGTGGCGGAGACCACTGACCCGGCCTCCGCGGCCGTGTCCGACTTGGAACCGCCGCCCATGACTTCGGGGCCGCTCCCCCACGCCGTGGGGAGAGGGACGAGCAAAGACGGACATCTCGTTCTTACCGGGAACTTCACGGCGGATAAAGACGCCTTCGTCACCTGCGCCGCCTTCCCGGGAAATTCCTTTCAGATCTCCTTGGCGATCGGCGATTCTCCGACCATCGTCCTGGTGCTGGAGAATTTTCATGGTGCCGGCGACTACGATGCGGAGTCTCGGTTGCGCGCGGATTATTTCGGCGAGGGAATCCGCCAATCCCGAGGCAAGGCGAAAGCGAAGATCGAGGTGGCCCCACCCACGGGAACAGAGACCCGAAGCGTGATCTCGGGCTCGTTTACGGGAACGTATAACGGGGAAGCCGGCAAAGGAACGATCTCGGCCAAGTTCGACAAGTGCCTCTACGAGTTGCCTAAGGTCGACGGCTGAGTTTTCAGCCGCGCGGAACGGTCGCGGCCGGGAGTCAAATCCTGGCCTGCTCCCCAACGAAAAAACGCGACCGCCCCTATCCGGGACGGTCGCGTGTTGTTTCCGCGTTGCTGTTTGGCGCCCCGGCTCAGACGGTGATCGTCGAGCCGTCGAACTTGGTGAACGTGTAGCCCTTGAAGAAGCCGCGCCGGATCTCGTTGTAGCCGGCGTGCTGATCTTCGAGAATCGCGATCGCAATCTTCTCGCCGAGCCGGAACGACTGGACCGCGTCGCTGCGCCAGTGAACGCCCGCGATGTTTCGGCCGGTGCCGATGTTCGAAGCGAGCTTGTTGAGCTCGCCGCCCACGGTGAGCGCCGGTCCGTGATAGGGCTCGAGCGACAGACCGTCGTGGCTCACGACCACCGGATTCGGAATCACGAAGCTCTCGTCGAACAGAGCCTTCAAGATCGTCACGCAGGCGCCCGCCACCGTGGCATGACCCGCGGTGTACGCCGGGAACACCGGGGACCCCTCGGGGAACGCCATCGGCTGGAGGTAGGTGCCGTACTTTTCGAACACCGCGTCCATCGCCGTCGAGTTGAGGATGTCGTTGTGGATGATGCCCGGATAGCGATCCTGGGTCTTCTGCAGGTGGACCAGTCCGCCGAACGCCTCGGGCCGGATCCGCCGCTGCAGCTGCCATTTCTGGTACCAGGTGGCCTTCATGCCGCGCGAGCAAACCTCGGCGAGCAGCGCCTTGAAACCCGGAGGGCCGAAGGTGACGAAACCGAACTGGTTGTCCGAGGTGCGGTAGGGATTGCCGGGGTTGACCGGGCAGGCGATGCCGCCGCTATGCACGTCGAACGCGTTCGGCGGGGTGCCGAGGATCAGGCAGGCGTTGAAATAGGCCTGGTACAGCACGTCGTTCTGCACCCAGGCCGCTAGGTCGCGTCCGTTCCGCAGGTACCGGCGCTCCGGGTCGAAGGTCGAGCTCTCGTTGACGCCGCCATTCTGCACCGTCAGCCAGTTGTCGAAGGTGGTCATGTGGTCCGAGCCGTCGGCGAACACCCGGGCGCGCCGATCCACGAACTCCGCGCCGAACGGCGTATGCAACATCATGAACTGGGAGAGATAGGGGCCGACTTCGCAGCCGGGAAGCGGATCGCGGAAGAGAGTCGCAGGGGTCACGACGCCGCCCGCTTTCGGTCCCTTGAAAACGCTCACGCCGTTCAGATCGTCCACCGCGGCCGCGACGTCGTTGTTGCCTTCGTACTCGTTGAAGTGGACGTCGCGCAAAAGCGCCTGCCAGTAGAGCTCGACCGCCTCGCCAGCTTCTTCAGCGCTCGCGAGCGTCGGCGGCGCCGGAGCCGTCACGGCCATGGCGTCGAGGCCCTCGAGGTCCATAGCCATGCCGGACTGCGGATTGCCCAGCTTGCGGGCGCCGCCGAGCGGAACCAGAGCGAAGTCCGAAGGCGAATTCGTGTTCAGCGCCTTCATCAAGGCGGTATAGGCGGCGGAATCGACTTCGCCGAAGGCATTGTGGGGAAGGCCTTTGGAAAAACTGCCGATGCGATTGGAGTACCGGGCCTCGTCGCCGTTGTTCTTGTGCTGGGGGTGCGGCGCGTCGCGCCGATTGGTGGCCATCTTCATCCGGAAGTTGAAAACGGCTTGCGTGCGCCCGAGGTTATTCTGGTCGGTGACGATGGTTTCAGCCTCGAGCCCAGTTCCGGCGCTTCCGGCGGCCTCACCCTTCGGCGCGAAAGCGAGCGCACCGGCACTCACGCCAAGAACCGCGGCGCCCGCACCGCCCAGGAACTGCCGACGATTGACGTTGGGGATTTCGGCGCTCTCCGGCGCCAGGGTGTCGTCCTGCTCGGTGCTCATACGATTGACTCCTAATGGTTGATATTCCGCCGTCAAAACGGGTCCAGCGGGTGAGAATCGCCCTTCGGCGAGATTCTTAGAGATCCGAAGCCTGGGCACTCGCGTATAGACAATAGTCAGGGTGTCGTTTTCGGCCCAAAGTGTGACACACCGGGGCCTAGGTGTGCCCAGGACTTTTTGTCGCCCCCTCGGTTTTCGGCAATTTTCCGGCACAAATCGAAGTTATTGCGGGCGGTGCCCGCCTTCGGGTATCCTTCCGGGCTCTTACGGCGTCCCTGGCGTACATCGCCGCCAGGTGTCGTCCCCAAGCCAAAGCAGAGAGGGGAAGTTTCCAGTGAAAGAAAATCTCCACCCCCAGCTGAACCTCGTGACCGCGGTCTGCGCCTGCGGCAACACGTTCGAGACCCACTCGACGAAGAAGGACCTGCGGCTCGAGATCTGTAGCGTGTGCCACCCGTTCTTCTCGGGCAAGCAGAAGCTGATCGACACCGCCGGCCGCGTCGAGCGCTTCAAGAAGCGCTACAACAAAGCCGCTTAGCTTCGCTCCCGCACGGACCCCTTACGCCGCGGCCGGCAAGTGCCGCGGCGTCGCCGTTTCTGGGGACACCGGGGATCGTCAAAGGGTCGTAAGCGACCCAATGGAGCGAGGTAGCCCATGTTCGAACGCCTGGCCGACATCGAAAGAACCTACGAAGACTTAAACGCCAAGCTCGCCGATCCGACGATCCTGGGCGATCACAAGGCGTATGCCGACACCAATCGGCACATCGTGGAGATCCGCCCGCTGGTCGATCTCTACCGCCAGCACGCGAGCATCGCCCGCCAGATCCGCGAGGCCAAGGAAATGCTCGCGACCGTCCCGAAGGACGATGAGATGTACACCTTCGCGGAAGAAGAGCTCGCGACGCTTGAACCGCGGCTCCTGGCGGCGGAAGAGGCATTGCGCGTCGAGCTGACGCCCAAAGACCCGAACGACGCGCGGAACGTCGTGCTGGAAATCCGCGCCGGCACCGGCGGCGACGAGGCTTCTCTCTTCGCGGCCGAGCTGTTCCGGATGTACAGCCGCTACGCCGAGCGCCAGAACTGGCGGGTCGAGGTGATCGACCTGTCGGAGTCCGGCGTCCGCGGCATCAAAGAGGTCTCGGCGATCATCGAGGGCCGGGGCGCCTACAGCAAGCTCAAGTACGAGGGCGGGACGCACCGCGTGCAGCGGGTGCCCGAGACCGAGGCCTCGGGGCGCATCCACACCTCCGCGGTCACGGTCGCCGTGCTGCCGGAAGCCGAAGACGTCGAAATCGCGATCGAAGACAAGGATCTCCGGATCGACACCTTCTGCGCCTCCGGCCCGGGCGGCCAGGGGGTCAACACGACCTACTCCGCGGTGCGGATCACCCACCTGCCGACGGGAGTCGCGGTCAGCTGCCAGGACGAGCGGAGCCAGATCAAGAACAAGGCGAAGGCGATGCGCGTCCTCAAAGCCCGGCTGCTCGAAGCCGAGCGCGAAAAGGCCGAGTCGCAAGCGAGCGAGGAGCGCCGCAAGATGGTCGGCTCGGGCGACCGCTCGGAGAAGATCCGGACCTACAACTTCCCGCAGAACCGGGTCACCGATCACCGCATCGGCCTCTCGGTCCACAACCTGCCGGGAGTCATGGAAGGCGACGTCGATCCCCTGATCGAGCCCCTGGTCGCCCACTACCAGGCGCAGAAGATGGCCGAGCAGGCGGGGAAAGCGGCGTAACGGCGAACACAAGTTGAAGCAGTGCCGGACGGGCCGTAGGGGCGGAGCTTGCCTCCGCCCTGGGTTTGCGATTCTCTCGGGCGGAGGCAAGCTCCGCCCCTACGTAAGGATCGCGCTCACCAGCTGCCCGCATGCACCCTGGACGTCGCGGCTGCGGCTTTTGCGGACGCTGACGAAACAGCCGTGATCGCGCAGGCGGCGCAAAAATCGCTGGACCCGCTCCCCCGCCGGCTCGCGGAAGGCCGAGCGGGCGTGCTCGTTCATCGGGATCAGGTTCACGTTGTGGCGGTGGCGCAGGTCGCCGAGCCAGGCGGCGAGGCGGTCGGCGTCTTCATCGGTGTCGTTCTCTCCGGCGAGCATCACGTACTCGAACAGGAAGCGCTCGTTCTTCTCGAGCGGCCAGTCGGCGAGCGCCTGGCGCAGGCGGGCGAGGTTGAAGGCCCGGTTGATCGGCATGGTCGCCGAACGCTGGGCGTCGGTCGTGGCGTTGAGCGAAACCGCGAGCTGCGGCCGGGGGGTCATTTTAGCCAGCCGCTCGATGCCTGAGACGAGACCTGCCGTGCTGACCGTGATCCGCCGCGGCGAGAGACCCGCCCCTCCTGGGTAGCAGAGCACCTGGATCGCCCGGTGGACGTGATCGAGGTTGTGCAGCGGCTCGCCCATGCCCATGAACACGAGGGTCAGCAGGTCGCCCCGCCGGGGTCCCAGCTCGTGCATCAGGGCGAGCACCTGGCCGACGATTTCCCCGGCGGAGAGGTTTCTCACGATGCCCATCGCCCCGGTCGCGCAGAACGTGCAGCCGAGGGCGCAGCCGACCTGGCTCGAAACGCAGAACGTGACTCTGCCGTCCGGTCGCCGCGGCATGTGGATCGCCTCGATCCGGTGGCCATCGGCAAGCTCCAGCACCAGCTTGGTGGCCCCGTCTTCGGACGGGAAGCGCTCGACGATTCGAGGCAACGAGAGGTCGGTGTGCTCCGCCAACCACGCCCGGGTGTTGCGGGCGAGAAACAACTGCCCGTCCGGCGAGCCTGCGCCCGGAGCCCGACCCCAGGTGAGCACCCGTTGCAGCCGGCCGAAGGCGTGCCCCGGAACCCCCGGGCAGCCGAGCGCCGCGAGCTGATCCGGCAGCAGCGCCCACGCCGAGGGGAGCCCCGCCCGTTCGGGCGCGCGGCGGTCCCAGGGAGCTGGAACAGCCGAAGGCGCCGAGGCGGCCGGGGCGAGGATCGTAAGAGTCGGCATGGGTGGAGATCTCGCGCGCCGCTACATCTTGTCCGGAACCGGCACGCCCAGCACGTCGGCGAGGGTCTCCAGTCCCTTCTGGTAGACCTGGATCGCGGCGAGCCGGGCGGTGCGGAGGGTCTCGTCCTGCTCGTGGAGAATCGGGTGCTTGTGGTACGCCTGGTTGAACTTTTGGGCCAGGTCGAGCGCCTGGCGGGCGACGATCGACAATTCGAGGCCCAGGGCGCCGCGCTCGATCGATTCTTCGACCTGGGCGGTCGCGAGCGCCAGGTCCCACAGATCGTCGGCGTAGGCCTCCGCGGGGATCTGCGCCGCGATTTCGGCCGCGACCTCCGCGGCGAGACCCACCTCGACCAGTTTCCGGCGGATGTTTTTCGCCCGCACCAGCGAATATTGAAGGTAGGGCCCGGACTCCCCTTCGAACGACAGCGCCTCGTCGAAATCGAACGCGATCACCCGGTTGGTGGTCGCCTTGACCATGAAGAAGCGGATCGCCGCGACCGCGATCTGGTGCGCCAGGGTGTCGAGCGTCGCGGGATCGAGCTCCCGGTTGCGGGCGGCGATCTCCTCGCGGCTCTTGGCCTGGAGTTGGTCGATCAGATCGTCGGCTTTGACCCCGATCCCCTTCCGGCCGGACATCTCCAGCGCCTTTTCCTCCCCTTCGACCGCGAACCCGAGCAGCCGGGCGGTGGCCGGCGACAGGGCGACCATCTCGTAGGCGAAGTGGACCGAGCGCTTGGCCTCCTCCCCGTGGCCGAGCGATTGGAGCCCGGCGCGGACGATCTTCTGGAGGTAGGACTGGCGGTTGTCGATGACGTTGATCACCCGGCACGCTCCGCCGAACGGCGGATGTTCCGCGACCCCGTCCCCGTGGCAGGTCTGCCAGAGGTTCTGCTCGGTCCACAGGCGGTATTCGAAGTCCTGGCCCAGCAGGCCGAACTTCCAGAGCTGGTAGGCGATGTCTTTGCCGACGTAGGTGACCGTGCCGTCGGAGCGGACGATCACTTTGTCCGGATCTTCGAGACCCGCGAATTCGTCGCTTTCCGAAAGAGGCATCACCCAGCAGCCGACGTTTTTGCCGTCCGCTTCGAGCCGCACCGCGCCCGAGACCTTCAGGCGCTCGAACGCAACGTTGAAGAAATGGAGCGCCAGGATGTCGCTCTCGTGGGTGAGCAGGTCGTAGCCGATGTCCAAGCGGGCCATGGTCGCGAGGTGCCGGCCGACGATCCGCCGGGCGACCAGGCGGCCCATTTCGGCCCGCGGCCCCACTCCGGATTCCAGCTCGTGCAGCGTCGCGCGGCGAAGCGCCTGGCGGGCAGGATCCTCCCCGAACCAGCGGCCGACCTCGCTGTAGAGATCCCAGCAGTAGAAGTCGAACGGCTCGGGCAGAGCGGCCACCTCGGCGAGCGTCATCCCGCGCAGATCGAGGAAGCCGACCACGACGTCGGCCACCTGGACCCCCGTGTCGTCGATGTAGTTCTGCACCTCGGTCGGGAAGCCGAGCGCCCGCAAGGAACGGCCGAGCACGTCGCCGAGCACGGCGTTCCGGAGGTGGCCGATGTGCGCCGCCTTGTTCGGGTTGATGTTCGTGTGCTCGACGATGACCTTTTCCGGCCGGGGCGTGCCCGAAAGGATGGGCGCGCCGAGCAGCCGGCCGACGAACGCCGGGCGGTCGAGGAACAAATTCAGATAGCCGGCGCCGAGGATGCGGATCTCGCGCACCCCGGCAGGGAGCCGAAACTCCGCCTGCAGCTCCTCGGCGATCGCCTTCGGGTTCTTTTTGAGCGTCCGGGCGAGCTGGAGCGCGGCGGGAAACGCCAAATCGCCCAGTTCGCGCCGCGGCGGGACTTCCAGAACCGGATCGTGATCGACGCCGAAACGGGCCTGGATCGCCCGCGTCATCTCCTGTTTCAGCTGGGAATTGAGCTCTCTCCAAATGGTCGCGGGAGTCTACCTCAGGGACTCATCC
>Ga0134122_10000701_pt1 | contig 23147 bp, 24 predicted proteins | sample KB302_FD_96461 | JGI IMG/M metagenome (GOLD analysis project Ga0134122, IMG submission 96461) | Terrestrial soil microbial communities without Nitrogen fertilizer from Kellogg Biological Station, Michigan, USA - KB3-0-2 | ecosystem: Environmental > Terrestrial > Soil > Unclassified ...
CTTTCTCTCTCAGCAGATAAATCTCTTGCCGCTCAGTCTTCTGCAACTGCTTCATCTACACTTGGATTAAAGAATATAAACATTCTTCCTTACCAAGTGTTGCGATTAAAAATTGAACTTAGGGTTCTCAGAGAGAGAGGCAGATCTGTGAACTTATAGACCAAGCTTTCGATGAGAATGACCCAAGTTATTTAAAGGCTCCCCATATTTCAGATAGATCCCGAATACTAGCGGCTTTGGCAAGAGATCAAAATTTAAACTAAGCTAAGCAATAAATTTCTCCTTCGCGTTCGCGGGAACCGACTTGTAGTCGGTTTCTCATATTTCATACAACTGATTATTAAAAAAATACACGTAAAAACTTGCACTACCTCAAGTGAGCGGTTTCTCCATTCAGTCCCTTTAAAAATTAAGAAACTGGCGACACGCCAGTTCCCGCTCACGGTTAAGGACTTTTTCGAAGTTTTCCTTACCCCCTACTCCTTACAACTTACTGCTTGTCATTCTTTTCCCACAACCCCTTAAAGTGATCATGATTTCGTAAAAACCGCGCTACGAAATACAGTAAAAGCCCAATGGCAGCGATCACGAGAAAGAACCAGGGATGCCAAAAGCTTTTATGAAATATCCGAAATACCGAATTCCCTACGAGCACTTGCAGCGCCGTTTCCGGAATCATGCCAAAAAAAGTCGCAATGGCATAATCACGAAATCTGATCGCTGAGAATCCACTCGCGAGACTGATCAAGTCAAAAGGAATAAAGACAAGAATACGAAGAATGAAAATCGTGAAAAAGCCGCGCGCTTTCACCTTTTCATCAAATTTTTTCAGCCGCGCTGTCTCATGTTTCGCCACCCAGCTGCGCCCGAGTCCGCGCGCAATGGCGAAGGAAACGATGCCGCTCACCGTAGCGCTCACACAGGCAAAAATCACTGCCAGGAGCGGTGTGCTGCCAAAGGCGATCCCCGTGAGCGTTCCGAGGAGTGAAATCGGGATAAAGATGACTGCTCGCAAGAGATAGAGTCCGAAGATAACGAGTGCGACGAGTTCTTCTCTTCTTAAAACCAAATGTTTTAAGAGCTCGATACTTTCTTTGAGTCCGTGCGTATGGAGATATAAGAGGCTGGCAACTATGCCGCTCAAGAAGAGCAGCAGCCAGAGGAAGAAGAGTCCCGCTTTAAAGATTTTGCGTACCTGAAGGACTTTCTGATCTTTTGCGCGCAGCTTTTTCATAATGTATCGCGAAAATTGCAGCGCGGAGGATTTTAGAGAAACTTTCCGGAAAAAGAAATTCTTTCGCGCCCCAAAAGTTTTAAAAAATTGAAAATTGCTCCCCTCTCGCAGTATCATGCGCCTGTACTACTTTTGAAAATTTATGGATATTCCCGCCCAGCATACCACCCTCACTCCGGAGATTCGTGAGCGCGCTTTTGGGGTCGCGCAGAAATACTGTTCACCACAATTTATGAAGCATCTTCTGGCTGCGGAGTGCGCCATGCAGGGCCTCGCCCGTCACCTCGGCGGCGATCCGCTGACCTGGGGCGTCGCCGGACTGCTCCACGATGTGGACTGGGAAGCGGTGGAGAAAAATCCCGAGCTCCATTGTGGTGAAAAAACCCGTGAGATCTGCGCTGAGGTAGAAGGTTTGCCCGAGGAAATCGTCGAGACGGTGATCAGCCACTACGGACTGCGTGGCATTCCGCTCGACACCCTGATGAAGCGCGGACTTTTCGCGATCGAAGAGCTGACCGGACTCATCGCCGCCACGGCGAAGATGAATCCAAATGGATTAAAGGCAGTTGAAATGCGGAGCGTGAAGAAAAAATTCAAGGATAAAACCTTCGCCGCCGGCGTGGATCGTGACGTGATTCTGACCTGCGAGACGAACTTAAACATTCCACTGGAGGAATTTATCGGCATTACGCTCCGAGCGATGCAGGAGTGCGGCGAAGATTTAGTGTGAAGGTATTTCAACTCTTTTTTAAACTATTATTATCCACTTCTAATACCCACGGTAGAACCCTTCTGACCGAACCAGCCATCAAGTTAGGATTCAATTTATAATAATATACCGGTCCTTCTTTTTGCATTAGCACAATTTCACTCGCCTCAAGATGTCGCAAGTGATAATCTATTGTTTGAGGGGTGATTCCGATTTCTTTCTCTATATCAGGAATTTTGATTTTACCTTCAGGAGCAGAAAAAATCAGTCTCAGTATTTGTAACCTTGTACTCCCTATACTCCTAAGCAAATAAGCAGCTTTTTTAAATTCTGGAGTGTGTTCTTTTAAAAATTGCTCGAGTTGCTCGGGACCTTTTATCTCTTCAGTACTTAATTTGTGACCGAGCGGCTCAGTGGATACTGACATAAATGCGGATTTTTAAAATAGGATTGAATTTATCATAAATAAATGTTGTGTCAAGCCTCTCTCGTATCTCTATCAAAATTAACTTTGAAGAATTACTCCTGTCTTTGTGGAGAAAATAATCCATTTGCCCGCCAAATTTTCGGATTGAGATTCCCGTTTTCACGGGAATGACCTAAAAATACAAAGAGCTGAGAACAGATGTCCGTCATCCTGAGTGAGGATCCGCCGAAGGCGGAGACGAATCGAAGGATCTCACTGTTATACTGGAGAAGCACCTTTATTGCGGCGTGAGTATTACAGAAAAGAGATCCCTCGACGCTCCGCCTGGGGCGGATTGCTCGGGATGACGAATGTTCTTCATACTAAGAGCAAATATATTTTTGCCCATGCCTCATCCAGGAGCAACTCTGAAGAGTTGCTCCTGCCTTTTCAAATGCTTCTAATTTCCGCACATTTTAAAAAAGTGACGGATTCTATATGCTGCTTTGGGAAGAGTAAAAATATTTTTATCCATGGTAATCATCTACTTTTTTCTGGCAATCCTCCTCATCTTCGTTCTCTTTGAAGTCGTCTATTTTTTGCGCAAAAAGAAAGGAAAATTCTCACCAAGACTCCAAGGCGAAATTGCCCATCATTTGGAGAAAATTGCGAATTTATCTCCGCGTGAGCAAATCCTGGAATACGATAAACTGCTCGACCTGTGTTTAAAATACAAAGGACTGAGCGGATCGCTCGGTGAAAAAATGAAGCAGTATGGCAAACTTTTTCATGATACCGATGCCATTTGGCGTGCCCATAAACTGAGAAATCGCATCGCCCATGAGCTCGATTTTGTCCCGAGTAAAAATGAATTTCAAGCAAGTGCTCAGGCTTTTGCTCGTGAGATCAAAGCCTTTTTACAATAAAATTTATGGCAGAAATTGAATTTGAAAAAATACACGGACAGATCCAAGAGTTCATTGCGCAAGAAGCAGTTGGTGTCTATGCGCTGAATGATACGGAGTACAAACTCCCCTTTTCCGATGCCGTCTTTTGTGCCACCGATGCGCCGCGCAATCGCGCTTTTTTTCGTGCCATCGCGGAGCAAATTGCAGTACTAAAAAAACACCAAGCAGACCTTCACGTGATCTATGCCGGATCAGGTACGGGCATCCTCGGCTTTTTTGCTCTCAGTCTCGGCGCAACCAGCGCACTATTTTTGGAGCACAATCCGCATTCATTGGAATTTAGCAGAAAGCTGGCGCAGCATTTAAAACTTGAGGCGCAGATCGAATTTCAAGAAGGCGACGCCACGAAATTTGTACCGGATCGTCCGTACGATTTGCTCCTCAGTGAAACGTTGACTTCCGGTTTTGGGCGCGAAGAGTTTCCGCTCATCATCAATCATTTGCGAAAGTTTGGCGCACCAGAGAGCGTCATTATCCCTGAGCGTTTTATTGTAACGCTGCGTGAAAAAGATGCGGCTGAAAACACGCTAGCGGAACAGGAATTTTCGTTTATTTCAGCGCAAGGCTTTGCTCCGCAACAGATCAAGCTTCAGAATTCCAGAACTGAGAAAGTCTCTTGGCACACCACCTGTTTTCTCAGTGAAAATGTCGTGCTCCATTCCGGCGACTGCGTTTCATTCCTGAATGAAATGACACAGGAAGTGGCCGAATTTTTGCATCCATTGTTTACGCTGGAAAAAGTTGAAAGTATTCCTTGAGAAAGAAACAAGAAGCACTCAAATATCTTTCACGCCATTACAGCAGTGTTGCCGCACAGAATTTCGCTAAATATTGCCCGTCCAATTCTTTGTATTCAGAAGAATACTGAAAAAGTACCATCGATTTTCTCTCAATGAAGCCAACGTTAACAATTTTCTTTCCCTTTTGCTTTACCATCGATACGGCAGGAGCTAGATCGGAATCAGAAGTTATTAATATTGCTTTTCATATCTATTTTCATAGGCGCCTTCGATGAGATCAATTGCGATCTTTACGTCGACTCCTTTTTCAAAAAATACGCCATCTCGATATTGTATTCTGCCGCGCACAATGTAAAAGTCATTTTTCTTCAGTTTTTCAAAAAACTTTTGTTGAGCTGCGTAAATTTCTTCACTTTTGAGAACTCCTGCAATCCTTTTTACTTGACCAATATAATACCTCACGCCTAAAAGTTCATCATCTTCCTCCAATAAGCTTTTTACAAAACCGCGAAAATCATAGTCCGATTTCGCAATATCATACTTCTTAAGAATATGGTAAAAGTTGCCGCCATCGATATACACATAAGTTCTCATACGAAAAACCCGCCGTTATCCTTTTCGGATAAAGACGGGGAGGTTAACGAAAAGGAATATAGTTTACACACAATTTGCTTGTCAATCATTCTAGCCTTTTAAAGCACTTGCGTCAAACTCTAGCAACTCCCTTCAGACCTGACAACTGTTAAATATTTGTTGGGTTTTCTCCCTGAAAATAGCTTCCTTCGTAGCGCTTTTTTTACATTTTTCATTTTGAATTTTTCATTCTATTCTTGCACCGCTTCGATTGTCGTGAAGTGGGAATAGCAGGTCGGTGCACCGCGGCCATTGCTCCACGGAAGTTTCGTGAGTTTCAGGGCAATCGGCTGCTCCAGAGTCGTCGCGAGAATTTTGGTTGTGAGTTCAGGGGTAACTTGGAACTCTTTGCGATCATATTGATCGGAATCATTTTCATAGACGATGTGGTCAGCCTCTTGGCAGCCAAGTCCGATTTCGTAATTTCCGACCGTGGCATTGCCCTTGTTGTCATCGAGGAACTTTTTGAACTCCACACTAGTGGTCTGGAGCATATGGAAAGACACATAGTCGTATTCTTTACAGTCCTTTTCACAGAACGCTTCCGGTATTTTCTTCGTTTCGGCATAGCCGCGAACAAAGACCGTACCGCTCCAGTTGCCATTGGCGTCGACCGTAAAACTCCCCTGAGAAATATTTCCGGTATTCGCAGCTTGCGGCATGAGATGGGTTGCGAGAAATCGGAGCGTGCGTTCCCAGGCGAGATCGGCGGATTTCGCATCATAATTCGGATTGTCGGGATTGGCGAAGCCATGACCGTCGTTCGGATAAATGTAGATCTCGTGCTCGCCGGAAAGCGTCTTGAGTTTTGCCTGGAATTCCTTGACGGTATCGACGCTGATCGAGGTGTCTTTTTCGCCGAAGTGTCCGAGGATGAGCGTCTTCATATTTTGGAGATCGTCGTCCGGATGCATCTGTCCGTAGTACATGACCGAGGTCTTGAGCCCGAAGTCGTTTTTTGCCATTTCGTAAGCCCAGTTGCCGCCGAAGCACCAGCCGACCGTACCGAGTGCGCTCGCATCAACACTCGATAATGTTTTTAAGTAATTCGTTCCAGCGCGCAGGTTCGCAAAAGCGGCATCCATATTGGCAGTTACGCCCCCCGCAAGTTTCATGGCTTCTTCCGCCGTAGTAGCGACTTTTCCGCCATAGAGATCAATCGCGAGCGCAGTGTAGCCCTGCGCAGCAAATTTCCGGGCATTTTCCCGCATATTGTCATTGAGCCCCCACCATTCGTGGATCAGGATTAAGCCGGGATGCTTCTTGCCATCAGCCGGTTCCGCCAAATATCCGGTAAATTTGGTCGCATCGTCCGCAGTGGAATACGTAACCTCTTTGGTAGTTATTTTTTGCATGGCATCTTGCGGCGTGCCATTTTGCTTGCTGCCAAAGGTACAGCCGCTGAGAATGAGTGCGAGGAGAGTAAAAGTGGCAAGAATCTTTGGAGTTTTCATATAGGAAATAAAAGCCTTGCTAGCGTACTACAAACAGCAATCCCCATGCAAAACCATCTGGTGACTTGCGTCTTATGTCTGCCATCTTGAATCTGGTGTCTTAGGTCTTAAATCTGGAAACGCTTGCTTCTTATTCCACAATTTGTTACACTTGAGTTCGGTCGTAGATACTGCTTTGGACATTGCGAATTTTTGTTAGAAGATCGTAGACAGTGAGCACGAAGCAGTACGAACCTTTAAAAAGGTAACTCAAAACTCTCCAGTACAAATGGAGGGTTTTTTATTTTAATAACTTAACGAAGTATCTCTAGGAGAGAGTGTGGTTGACGTATTACTGTTTTTTAATTATTATCAATAACCATCTTATTAATCATCAAAAATGACTTCATTGGATAGTTATTCTCAATATCTTCCAGCACTTGATCCTGCTGAAAATGGATTGGTTGCTAGATCCTATGGCCTTGCAAGAGAAATGCTTGGTCGCATGAATTCAATGACTGCATTAAGTCTTCAGACAAGATTAGAGGCGGGTCAGATTGATCCATTATTAAAAGGATTTATCCTTGATAGAGCAAGAACAAGTGATCCAAAAGCAGATATTAACCGATGGCGTTCAAAATTAGAAGCACTTTTAAGGTGTGGACTACATCTGCTTATCGAAAGAACCGACCAAGTAGATGACCCCAGCGGTGATATGGCTCTCGCAGCAAACAATGCGCGGCAAATATTGACAAACTTTGAAAGCAACGAAGCTTCCGTAGCCACTTTAATGGGTTTATTCATTGATAGTACCGGACAAATTACTAGGATGATCTTAAGCGATGGACCTGCTCCATTACCGAAAAGACCAAATGAGACCTTTTTTTCAATGACCGTGTTTCTTGATGACGAAGGTGTTATTTATGAGGTGCACATATATGAAGGTCTTTCCCCTCATGAAACTCGTGAAAGAGTACTTTTACAGACTAAACAATTTTTATTAGGCACAAAAATTAATTTCAACAAAGCAGGCTAAAATATTTCTGCATTTTTTCTGGTGGGCAAGAGAGGACTTGAACCTCCACGGGATAACTCCCACAAGGCCCTCAACCTTGCGTGTCTACCATTTCACCACTTGCCCGAACTCATAAAAGAGCCAGCGAATTCTGCTAATTTTTTCCGCAAAGGTCAACAATTTCTTGGAAATCGTGAAACATAAAGCGTGTATCGCAAATCATTGCACGTTGTTTCATTCGTCATTCGTAATTTTTCATTCGTCATTTCTTATGAGAAGTTCTTCCGCTATACTCTCCGATGAATTTTTCTTCATCCCATGGCTCTTTACATTCTGCCCTTTGACCATCGCGGTTCATTTCAAAAGATGCTGCTGGAACATAAAAATCCGCTCACGCCCGCGGAATATGCCCAACTGAAATATTATAAAGGTGTCATTTGGCAGGGCTTTAAAAAAACTGCGGAGAAGCGTGGCGTGAGCGATCTCGCGATCTTGGTCGATGAAGAATTCGGCTTGGAAATTCATGAGGAAGCCAAAGCCATGGGCGTGCGCAATCTCCTTTCAATGGAAAAATCGGGCAAAGACATCTTTGAATTTGAATATGGCGATTGGCAGGAACACTTGAAGAAAATTCGCCCGACCTATGCCAAAGCGCTCATTCGCTTCACGGTCGGTGCCGACAATGCGCTGCAACATAGTCGACTGAAAGAGTTACAAGCTTTTTGCGCCACCGAACAGATCGGCTTTTTGATCGAGCCGCTCATCCAACCTTCCGAAGCTGACCTAGCAACTTGCGGCGGCGATAAAAAACGCTTCGATGTCGAGCTGCGACCAGAGCGTTTCGCCGAAGCCGTGGCAGAAATGCATGCCGCCGGAGTGCGTCCCGATGTCTGGAAGATCGAGGGCACGGAAACCAAAGCGGCGATGGAGATCTGTGCCCAGGCGGTCATGACCAATGGAAAATCCGGCGTGCAGATCGTGATCCTCGGGCGCGGCGAGAGCATGGAGAAGGTCGAGCATTGGCTCTCCGTGAGTGCTCCGGTCAGTGGAGTCACGGGCTTTGCGGTGGGTCGCACGATCTTCGCCGACGCGCTCATAAAGCTTCGAAATGGAGCATATACCGAAGAACAGGCGGTCGCAGAAATTGCTGCGAATTATGAGCACTTCATCGCTATTTTTGAACAGGGACGAGCAGTTTAAAATTTCGCACCTGTTGTAATTGTAAGTTGTCATCTCTGTTGTACTTGTCATCCCCGACTTGATCGGGGATCTAGTTTTTTTTCTTCCCTCCGTCATTCTGAGCGGAAGCCTGCAGCAGGCTGAAGTCGAAAGATCTCGCTGCGGCTCCTCTCAAGCTTCGGCAAGTACTTCTTTGCTCCAGAAGTGAGATCCCTCGGTGCTCCGGCGGCGGCGGATTACTCGGGATGACGGGGGTCAAGATGACAGAGAGGAATGACAGAGAAAAAAGTTTTATGCGAAAATACTCATATGAAAGAATCCTTCGCTGCCAAGAAACGCCGCGCCCGGAAAATTCTGGATATTTTGAAGCAAACCTATCCCGATGCGCGCTGCGCCCTGAAATTTGAAACCGTCTTCCAGCTCCTCGTCGCCGTGATCCTCTCGGCGCAGTGCAACGATGTACAGGTAAACAAAGTGACGCCGAAACTCTTTGCGCACTTGCCGACACCAGAAGCTTTTGCAAGTGCACCGCTGGAGAAAATAGAACTGCTCATCCGCTCGACCGGACTCTACAAAAATAAAGCAAAAAATATCAAAGCCGCAGCCGAGAAGATTATGAGGGCACATAATGGCGAAGTTCCAAAGAGCATGAAAGAACTCATCGCGCTCCCCGGAGTCGGACGCAAGACGGCAAATGTGATCCTCGAAACCGGATTTGGGATCAATGCCGGAGTGACGGTGGATACCCATGTCCTTCGGATCAGCAATCTGATTGAGATTATTTCGAAAAGCGCTGCCGGAAAACCGGAGAAGGTAGAAACGGAGCTCATGAAGCTCTTTCCGCGCGAGGACTGGGGCATTCTTTCGCACACGCTCATCTTTCATGGGCGGAGGATCTGCATCGCGCGGCGTCCGAAATGCTCTGAATGTCCGGTCGTGGCGCTGTGTCCGGGACGGAGGTTATAGCTTTTACTTATGGGATGTCCTTCCTTCTGCATTTCGATATGTTTGCCAGTCCATCGCACTTTGATCCTTTCCTATTGCTACTTCTCCCTTCGGTAAAATCTTTAAACTGAGGGGGTAAGGACTATTAAAAATAACTTCTGTAATTGGTGTACCTTTCTCTTGATATTTGTGAATTTCTAAATTATTTACAACCCCAATGCCACTTATAGTGGCTAGAGTAGAGGTAGAATTTCTAAAGATCAAAGTTTGTCTGCCATCAGCTGCTTGGCGAATTTCAGGTACATAGTCCTTTTTTTGATCGTAACTAAGAATTACTCTTTCACCATCCTCTCTTAGGCGAAGATTTTGAAGGATGAAAGGTTTTTCGATACCTTTTGCTTCTATTGTCTCATGAGGTAATGGAACTGGTGCTGGCAGCTGGGTTTGAGACCGAACTTCTCCTGGAGCTCCTGTTCCTGGAGCTTTAAGAGGCATTGTAGGGAAAGCGATACTTTCTTCTTGCTGAGGTCTTCCGATATTGTTTTTAATACTTTTCTCGCCAAATATTCTCTGGATAAATCGCCTAAATATATTAGGTTTTGGCTCAGGTGAAAACAGTTCTGGTCCTTTTATCTTTTTTGGCGCTTCTTTTTTTTCTTCTGCATCAAGAAATTTTGGTTTTTTCTCCGGCATAAGCTCTGCAATATGTTGATCGATAATTTCCATCGTTTTGGTTCCTTGTGGAACGAGCTGTTTCACTTCCTCTAATCTGTCGAGGCGAGTTGCAGCTGAAGCTTCCTCAAGTACTCCGCCCAAGAGCCCAAAGCGTCCATACAGTTCGCGATCGATACTGCCTTTGCCGTTGTACATATCTAAAAATGCTGCTTTGAGTTTTGTTCCGTCCGGTGTGCGATCAAAAAGTTCTTTTAACGCTTCAAATTTTCCCAAAGCATTTTTATCTTTGCCGCCATCAGTGCGTATTTCTTTGAAAGCTTGTTTCAAAAGCTCGCCAAGTTTGGGAGTATCAAAAAAAATTTTGGTTGCCGCTTGACCTTCCGGCTGAATATTCCCGCGCTCGTAGATATCAAAAGCGCTATGAAGCTGATCGGAAGCGGGAAGTTTCGTATCAATTTTTTCCAGAAGTTTCAGGAGATATTCCTGAAATGTCCCGTCCTCACCCTGGCGTACTTTTAGGTAATCATCCAAATAGCTTTGCACTATTTTGGCCTCTTCTGGAAAGAGTTTTTTGGCTTCAGCGGGATGAAGTCTGCCGGAAGTAAGCTCTGGTTTGAGCAGATCCCATATTTTTTCTTCGGCTTTTTGACGCGTGAAGCTGCTCTCGGGAAGTTTTTGCCAAATATCCGTAATGGTATGTACCTTCTCTGGTCCGACTATATCAGCTGGAATACTCGCCAATGCTTCCTGAGCAAAAGGGGCGAGAAGTTCGTCCGCTTTTGTTTTTCCAGAAGAATCAGCAAAGGCAGCATAAATTGCCAATGCTTTTTCTAATCGTGCAGAAATTTTTGCTCCAAGGCTGATTTCATCGAATTGTTTCGTCACTTCGCGCTCTTTTTCTTTATCTGCTACCGCTTGTTCCAAAATTTGCACTTCAGTGGCAAGGATCTCATTGAAAGCGCCATAATTGGATTTATAACTTTCATTTTTAGGATCCAAGATGTTCTCTGGAGAATATCTCTCTTGGCGCATTGTGCCGTTAGAATTGAGCATGTTGATCGGTTGTCCGCGATAGCGTTGCAACACGTTAAGATCAAGATTTGCACTGGCTGCCGTGGTAGTTTCTCCATAAAGTTCTTTGAATCTATCCAGAGCTGCCAAGTGGCGCACCGAAAGATGTATAAACTCTTTTTGCGCTTCGGCAGCACGGGTCTTTTTCATTTGTTCACCTTTCTCCACTAAATCTCCTGTTTTTTTGAGCGTATTTTCACCGAGCAGAGAATCTGATACTAACGCTTCAGGAATATCTGATGGCGTTAGATTCGACTGAAGTTCCGCCTTCAATACTCCTTGCAATATTTTTGTGGCAGCTCCGGTAAGTTCTGCTTTTTTTCCATATGTTCCGGTCGCTTCAACGCTATAACCGAGACAACTCAAGATTTTCTGTAATTCTTTCGTAACTTCATGAGCTTCCACTGTATTATTGTGACGAGATTTTCGCCCCAGAATAGCATTAAAACTGAATTCTTTTTCGCCAAGTTTTTTTGCCAAATTTTGAATTTTTGTGGTTGATTCATGAATCTCTTTGGCATAGATCCAGCTCATGATGACTTCATTTTTTAATCCAAATTTAGCAGCGGTTTTTGTAACTGCTGCTATAAGAATTGCGTGATCAGTTTTATCAATTGTTTTGAGCTTTTCAGTTTGTGCCTCGATGTCTTTTTTAAATATTTCCTCCGGTTCTTTTCCTTCCATTTTATCATCAGCTTCTTGGGTAGGATGATCAGTGCGATCAATGACCTGAGCAAGGACTTTTTGCATGTCTGGCTGTTCGGGTAAAGCATTATTTGTCATATAGATATATGAAAAGTAAAAAAATCAGGATTGCTCCAAGGCCTCCTGCAGAGTGGCCTCGGCAAAAATTTGTTCCTGCTGTTCAGTATTTTCAACCATGATCTTTTGCGCCTGAGCAGAAACATCGCGGAGGATAGTCAGTTTTTGCTCCAAAGAGATTTTGACCATATGTTTTGAAATAAATCCGAATATTGTACCACAAAAAAGCCCGCTTTTTCAAGAGCAGCTGCGGGAAATTACCTCAAGAAAGAAGGTTGCTGAAAATTCTCAATCGAAGAAAAAGAGGTGATTTACGAAAGGGTGCTGACCAAGTATGCTGATTGCACGTTATTTTCGATTTTGCCTGGATGAGAAAAATATTATTTTCCTGCGCCTTGGTATTGATCTTGAGCGGGTGCAAAACCTCCGTTTCTCAAGCACCGCATATTCCTGCGCAAAATGCTGAGCCGCTGCAAAAATACACCAGGAGTGAAGTGGAGCTCGCGAATTCGCCGGAAAAATGTTGGGCGGTGATTCGGGACGGAGTATATGATTTGACGAGCTATATCAACCGTCATCCCGGCGGTCCGCAGGCAATCCTTTCCCTCTGCGGCAAAGATGGCACCACTGCTTTTGAGGGACAGCACGGCGCTGATGCTGGCCCCGAGCGCGAATTGCAAAAGCTGAAAATCGGGACGCTGCAGCCATAGAAATTTTTCTCTCTTCTCTATGCCGAAAAAATATCAAAAACTCGTCTGGTACTTGCTCTTTGCTCAGGCGCTGCTGGCGATGCTCGGATCGCTCTACTTCAGCAATTTCGGCGATCCGATTGTGAACATTGCCGAGGGAAATTTTTTCGGTCCGCTCGGGTTTTATCCCTGTCGTTTTTGTTGGTGGGCGCGGATCCTCATGTATCCGATCGTCGCCTTAAGTCTGGTGGGGATCCTGCGAAAAGATAAACATTTTACGGCGTACGTGCTGGCGCTTTCGATCCCGGGTCTGTTGTTGGAAACATATCATTACGCGCTGCAAAAATTCCCCGCGCTGATTACGGATACTTGCACTGTAGGGAGTTCCTGCAGCACGATCGAAGTCGAATATTTCGGGTTTATCACGATCCCGTTTCTTTGCCTGATCGCTTTTCTCGTGATCAATATCTTGGCGCTCGTGAATACCTGGATGAATCGTCAAAAATAACTTTTATTTTTCCCATGAAAAAAATATTTCTTTGGTTGTGTTTTTTGATCACATTTTCACTCGGCGTTCTTAACTCGAAAATCGAGGCGCATCTCGATGCCGGTGAGGATGCCGTGGTCGATGGCTATCTCGTGGATTTCGGCTATGCACCGGAGGCACTGCAGGCACAGAAACCGGCAGAAATTGCCTTTAATCTCGTTGATCCTGAGACGGAGCAGGCGATTGTTTTTGATAACGTCTGGGTGCGCATTGCTCGGGGCGAAGAAATAGTTTTCGCCGGAACGCTTCATCAAGAAATTGATCACGTCGTTTTTAGCTATACTTTCCCCAGCGGTGGAAATTATGAAATCAATGCGCGATTTAAAAATGGCGCAGAAAAAATAGTGGAAAAATCTTTTACAGTAGAGGTCGCTGCTGCGGAAAATGAAATTCCGCAGCATAATTCACGCTTATGGAAAATATTTTTGGCGATTGGCGAATTTTTCCGAAAAATTTTCAGTGCCATTTCTTCACTCTTCTAAAATATTTTCTCAGAACGAAAATAAGTACGAATGCTTTTTTATTAGGGAATTATTGGGAGTTAATTGTAAAGATTACGAATGAAAAACCACATGGTCGTTTTGCTCTCTCTACACCAGAAGATGTAACCCTTGCTCATTTTTGTCGTATTCGAGGGTATCACTTTTTATCCTTTTATTTTTCCTTATGAAAAACTTTTTTACCATGCTCTTGCGGCGATTAAAGGTTGGATCAGTCGCCTTTTTTGCCGGTGCGAACCTCCTCGTGCTCTCCACGGCGCTGGTCTTTCCGGGGACCGGAGTGGCTTCCGCCCCAACCTGTAATGGCGTAGCTGCCACCATCTATGTGGAGGGCGGCATCGTCGTGGGTAGCTCCAGTGATGGTGTCACCTATAGCGGTACTTTAAATGGTACTGCAGCAGCTGACGTGATCGTCGGCACTTCCGGAAATGATCAAATCTCCGGACAGGATGGCGCTGACACGATCTGTGGTGGCGCAGGAAATGATAGCGTGAATGGTGGCGCCGGAGGAGATTGGATAGCGGGAGAAGATGGCGATGACGCGCTCGATGGCGGCGCTGGGACCGATATTTTACTCGGGGGCAATGGTGCCGACCGCCTTCTGGGAGCTGATGGCGGGGATACGATGACCGGCGGCGGCGGTGATGATTTCTGTGATCAAGGCGACGGCAGAGACGGACAGGAGTGCGAAGTGGAAAACAATGAAGGCATGCTCGTGATTACCAAGGATGCCGTACCAAATGATGGAAAAGACTTTTCCTTTACCGGAACCAACGGACTCGGCACTTTCAGCTTGGATGACGATACCGATGCCACTTTGAGCAACCAGAAGAGCTTTCAGCACGTCGCTGTGGGAACGTATGTTATTACGGAAGCCGCAGCAGCGAATGGTTGGACGACGAGCAATATTGTCTGTTCCACTGGAGGAACCGCCGATATAGCCGGCGCCAAAGCGACGGTGAACATCACGGAAGGAAGTACCGTGACCTGCACCTTTACCAATACCAAAGCGATCTATCAGTGCAATGATGGAACGGATAACGACCAGGACGGCGTTACGGACCGGAGCGATCCGGGTTGCTGGACTGATCCCAAGAATCCGAAGACCTATGTAGCGACTGACAACGATGAAGCCACTGCTACCACGCAGTGCCAGGATCAAAAAGATAATGATGGTGACGGACTCATTGACCTCAAAGATCCGGAATGTGTAAATGCTCAGGATAACAGCGAAGTGCGGGAAAAAATCACCCAATGTAATGATGGCAAAGACAACGATGCCGATGGGCTCATCGATGCCAAGGATCCCGGTTGTTGGATGAACAGCACCGACCCCGACACCTATAACCCCAAAGATGAGAGTGAGAAAGATTCTGACGTGATGTGCCCCCATTTTGATTTTCCCGGAGCTCCGGGAAAATTCCTCGCGAAGTTACAACTGAACCATCCAGAACTCTACGCTCGGGTCATTGCCGTACTGGAAGCGCGTCGCGGAAAGTGGGTAAATCTCTGCCAAAAGCACCCGCAAATCTATAAAAAAATTATCGATCGCCGCAATGAACATGCGGCCAGAAAAGATGAATCTCGGCAGGATAAAGAAGAAAAGAAGCGTGGAGAGGACGAGGATAAAGCGGACCAGGAAATGGACCAAGAATCGGATCAAGACCAAACCGATACTGCTCACTCTTCGTCCAAAGTAAATCTGAAAGCAGATCTTAAGGCGAAAGGAAGACCTTTTCTCGGGCTGGGGAAATATTGGTAAACTTCCTGTGCTGAGGTTTCTAGGAATTCTTGAGCGGAAAAACCCTCCCACCACTAGCGCTGGGAGGGTTTTTTAGGAAACTGGAATCAAGGGGGAAAAATATATTTTATCGCAGCAGAAATTACCGAGTTTGTGCTCTTATTTTAGAATAAAATCGCGCCATAATTTTCATCCGGTTGCAATCGTAAAAGCGTAACCACAAGTCTGTACTCACGTATATGGAAATGTCAGTTTTTTATTCTTTTATCCTTTTTTTTTATGAATAAAAATACTCGTACCGGTACGCAGTACCAAGCTGCTCCGAATAATAATACCGGAGGCAGCATGAAGGATAGAGACGATATGAATGAGGCAGACAGTGATACGAGCGGAAACACTGGTTCGCGGGGGCAAGGACAGGGAAGCGGTCACTACGAAAGTAAATAGCGGGATTATAGGAGGAGAAAGAAAAAAAGTGGGATCTCGCCAAGTTTTGAAAACAATTTGGCAGAGCTCCAGAAAGGATATGACCGAAATCGCTACTGGCGTCCTGCGAGCAGAGAAAACTTAAGCGGTGCAGGCGACGAAAAAAACGGGCATGAGACGACTTCGATCAGCCTTTAATAAAAACCCCACTGAACTTCTCAATGGGGTTTTTGTCATGAGCGAAATTTTTAGCGGACGCTTTCGCGAATATCGGCGGCGAGCGCATCAGGGGAGAATGCCGCGTATTCCTTTTCGCAATTTTCTTTTTGTGGCGAGTCATAATTCGCGCAATTTGGATACTGGAGCACGAAGTGAATGGTGAGGAGCTGCCCAAAAAGTTCGCTCGTATAGCTGTAATCTCGATAGGTGCTCCCGGCAGCGCCCTCAGAATCTACTGCTACGCAATATTCCCGTCCGCGGATGCTCTCCTGTTTTTTAACAGCAGGAAGATCATTTGAAGTTTCTTGCGTACAGGTGAAATCACCCTTGATAAGGCTGACTTGTGGCGGCCAATCTTGGGCACGAAGAAAATTCGTCGTAAGTTCCGGCGGATACCTAAATGTAATTTTTCCTTCCGGATCGTGTCCGATGGCTTGCGGGGTATTCTCTGCCGGCGGCGGAGATAATGGTGCTACCGGAGTTTGCTGTCGCAGATACAACCCCAAGAGAATTACGAGCAGGATTACGCCGGAGATGAACAGTATTTTAAAGGTGTGCTTCATAATGGGAAGATATTTCTAAATAAATTGAGAAGGCTCCGTGAGTTTTTATTTTACACCATAAAAAATTCTCCCTCAAAAGCGGAGAAAAACTCTAAAAATCCTCCGGGGAAAAGGCTATTTTCTCTCCTTCTTTTTAGCCTTTCTATCGACTGTTTTTGGTTTCTTTTTTTCCTTGTTGGGTTTTCGTTCTTTTCCCATAAATATAAAAATAAAATAAGAATACCGAAACTATAGCGCATCGGAAATTATTTACCAGTATTTGTTGGATTAAAGAATTTCAAATTTAACGAAAGAAGAAATCTATTCCCGTGAAAATTTCCCCCTCATAGGGGGAAAAGAAGGGGGTCAAAAGTACCGTACTGAAAGTTTACGCTTCCAAAAGCTTTTTTAGACTTTCCAGTACCATACCCCAGTTTTTCTGCGAATGATCGCGCGACTCGGCGGTGGCGATATTGTCTTGCATCACCGTGAGTTTCGTTTTCTCGCCTTCTGAAGCGAGCTCGTAGGTGACGGTTTGATAATTTTCCGGTGCATCCGGCACTCCGGAAAAGCTGCTCCAGTACGTGGTTTCGAGCACTTTTTCCGGTTCGATCTTGAGGATGGTACCCTTATCTTCATAGGCTTTTCCTTCCCACTCTCCGGTGTAGGTAATCGGGCTGCCGACCTGCCAGTCCGAAGTCACTTTTGTGCCGAAGAGATATTGCTTTACCATCTCCGGATCGGTCAAAGCTGTCCAAACTTCGGCAGCTGAAGCATCGATGGTGATCTCGCTCGTGGCGGTAAATGGATGTTTCATAAGATTTTTTTAAAAGGAAAAGGAAATTATAACTTTTTTCCTCGCGTGATTTCAAATACGATATTTTTTAGTCAGCTGGAAGAGCCGCTATGTCAGCATTCGCCTTATTCGTAATAGCGGTTTTAAAAGCAGTGGCTTGCGTATCAATTGCCGTTTTTTTTGCGAGAGCTTGTTTATCGATCTCAGCCTTGGCACTGCTCGCGTCACGATCAACCACGGCTTTATCCGCAATCGCTTTACGGTCAACATCTGCTTTTTGTGCCGTAGCTTCGCGCTGAATTTTGGCTGTTTCTTCGGCTTTGGTCATGGTGAAAAATTAGAAATAGATGTCTGAAATATTACCTCTTTTTTGCTGAAAAATACATCCGTTTTTCTTGCCGAAAACAAGTTCCTGATCTTACCTGAAATCCGATTTTACTTCATGAAAACCTGAGCAATGAAATAGCTATAAATTCCCAGTTTTTTTCATTTTATATTTTCCCTTTTTCATTTCCTGTTTCCTGCTTTTTCCGCAATAGAAATCAGACTAAACTGAGCGGGAATTATATGGAAAATATCCCCATCAGTTTTCGGCAGGTCTCGCACTTCGTGTGGAGCTATTACAGAAAATATCCATTCTGGGTGATGGTCGTGACGATCTCGCTCATGGGTCAGGCGGCTCTAGAAGTGGTGCTCCCATATGCCGTCGGGAAACTGATTGATTACATTTCCGTAACGAAGATCGCTGGAGTGGAGGCGCTACCGGAAGTGTTTCACTGGCTGGCAGTGATCGCGGCTGCGGGGCTCGGATTTCATTTCCTTCACATCGGCACCCATTTTGTCTACGACTGGTTTTTAAAATTTCCACTGATGCGCAATGTCGGAGTCGATGCCTTTTATAAAGTGCAGCGCTTCAGTACCGACTGGCATGTGAATAGTTTCGCCGGGGCGATCGTCACGAAGATCAAGCGCGGCAAAAGTGCCTTTGAGGTCTATTCGGATGAGTTTTATATTAATTTTCTGCCGCTGTTTTTCCTCATTATCGGCATGACTTCTTTTCTGATTTTTAAATGGAAATTCCTGGGACTGTTCTTCGCCGGAGTGGCGATCATATATGCCATCATCAGCACCCTCCTCGTGAGCAAATACGTGAGCCCGATTTCCCGGAAAGCGGCAATCGCCGATACCGCTTATGGTGCGGCATTGGCGGATGCCCTTACCTGTAATGCCGTGGTGAAGATGTTTGGCAACGAAGCGCGGGAAGATCGCCGCTTTTTCACAGTGGCGCAGCACTGGATGCTGACGCTCTGGCGCCGCTACATGACCGGAAACCTGATTTCTTTGGTGCAGAATATCCTCATGACCGCGCTCAAGATCAGCCTGTTCAGTTTGGCGGTCTGGATGTGGTATCGCGGTCGCGCCAGCGTCGGCGAAGTAGTCTTTATCATCGGCACCTATAATGTGTTGCAGGCGTATTTGCGCGACATCGGCGATCGCATTCGCACGCTGCAGCAATCGGTGAACGATATGGAAGAAGTGGTGGAGTACAGTTTGATGGAGTTGCAAGTCCCCGACCTCACTGATGCCAAAGCGCTGCGAATCGAAAGAGGAGAAATACGTTTTCAGAAGGTTCATTTCGAATATCCGCAGCAACATCGCAAAGTCTATAACGAACTCAATGTCACGATTCCGGGACGGCAAAAAGTGGCGCTGGTCGGGCGCTCCGGCAGCGGGAAATCCACCTTCGTGAAACTCATCCAGCGCCTCTACGATGTCCAGAGTGGCGAGATCTTGATCGACGGGCAAAATATCACGCAGATCACGCAAGAATCGCTCCGGAAAAATATTTCGCTCGTGCCGCAGGATCCGCTCCTCTTTCACCGCACCATCGCGGAAAATATCGGCTACGGCAGCACTCAGGTGAATCAGGAAATGATCGAGTCCGCAGCGAAGAAGGCACACGCCTATGAGTTTATTGCGCGGCTGCCAAATCTCTATAAAACATTGGTCGGCGAACGCGGTGTGAAGCTCTCCGGTGGTGAACGCCAGCGCATCGCCATCGCGCGGGCGATCGTGGCGAATGCGCCGATCTTAATCCTCGATGAAGCGACCTCATCGCTCGATACCGAATCGGAGAAATACATTCAGGCGGCGATGCACCATCTCCTCGCGAAGAAAACGGCGATCATCATCGCGCATCGGCTCTCGACGATTCAGGAGGTGGATCGGATTTTGGTCTTTGAAGATGGCAAGATTATTGAGGATGGTTCGTTTGCGGAATTAATTGCAAAGGGGGAGGTGTTTGCGAAGATGTGGAAGTTGCAGAAGATTGATTGATAGAGAATAGAGAGAAGAAATAATTTTTTCTTCAGCGTTTCCATCTCTTGCGACAACTTTGCTTTTCTTTTTTTTGTTTCTATGAGTACAATTCTGTTTTATTCTTTTATTCTCTTTCCATATGGTGGAATATCATAATAATCAGGCTCCTGCAGGTAATAATGGTGCCGCTACCATGTTCTTTATTTTCCTGGCAATCGTGGTCATCGTAGTGGGTGCAATCTATCTTCTTCCGCGACTTCGAGGGAATAACGACGATGCCAATAAAGATGTGAATGTGCATATCGATACTCCGGTTACTCCCAGTGGAACTGATACCGGCTCTTCCGGCGGCAACACTGATACTGGAACACCGTCGTACTAATCGATAAAATTTGAAAAATTAAAAGACCTTATGTCCGAACGGGATAAGGTCTTTTTTGGTGAAAAAGCAGATGTGGAAATTGCAGAAAATTAATTAAGTTTAATACCTTGGGAATAACTCAAAAAAAGTTTTTACACCAATTCTCCCACTAGGTTTTGCTCCATCAGGTCATAAAACATTCGTAAATCTTCTGAACTATAAAATACGCCCAAGCCTGGAGAGTTACCAACTTGTTTAATACCCAATCTGCTAAGGGCAAAGTTTGTTTTAGCATCTAGCGCTGCCGGAGAAGTATTAAGGATCGGAAGTTTTCTTTGAATAACATCTAAATGAGTCCTTACCGCTGCGCCTGCGGCATAAGTTCCGGCTTGAACTTTTGAATCGGCAAAGGGTGCCTGAAAAAGAACTATTTTCCCCCGCCGTGCAGCTTCTAGGGCGATTGCCACTAGACGGTCATCTGCCGTAGCACTTCCTAGTTGTGTAAGAATATTTATTCTTTGACGAATTAAATGTCCTGCAAATGCAATTGGAGACTTATCTGTAAGAGTAGCTGGGATAATATCTGCTGGGTTTGTGATATCAGTAAATGGCTGAAAAGGTCCTTTATGTTCATGATCAATCGCGTGCCTCGCGAACTTTAAACTTCCATAACTTTTTCCTGTACCATAGTCTAAGAGTGCAGGCGCAAGCTTATGTAATGTCCCTGTTTGTGCAGCTATATCCCAGTCAGAAGCATCAAAACCTCCCTGAGGTTGATTCCACGGACCAAAAACATTAATTGTCTTGTCCCCGAGTTTTGCTCCCCAGACAGCTCGAGTAACCCTCAAGCCACAGGCAATCATAACTTCAGCTATAAGTCTCTCTGTACGACTAGCGATTTTTGCTGTAGTAATTGCTCTTTCCATTTGATCTTTTGCATCAGATCCCCTCTTGCGAGCTGGTTCTTGAGATCCGGTAAAAATAATGCTTTTCGGAAAACCTTGAAGCATGAAAGCAAGGTATGCCGCACCTTTTGCCATGGTGTCGGTACCATGAGTGACGATAATCGCATCATAGATATCTGATGCTTTCGATTCAATTGCTATAATTGCTTCAGCGAGAAACCGCCAATGATCGACGTTCATTTGCGAAGAGTCTAAATTCATGAGATCACAGAGTTCTACATACACAGATGGATCTTCGGGGAGACCTAAGGCATTAAAACTTTCTCGGAGTGAACCTAATGGAGCAAGCCCATGATCTGTTTCAGCAGATTGAAAAGTCCCTCCTGTCCCGAGAACTATAAGAACTTTTTTCCCATTTTCCCTTACTCCTCTTAATCGTTCGCGTAGACCTTCAAGAAATTTTTCGAACACTGGATAGGTTCCCTTTCTTAAATCGGCATATGAAGGAACATGTTCAGGTAATGGGATTGCTTCCGCATAGTTTACTAGGTTAAATAATCTGTTCGGATCACTTGAGAGTTCGTAGTTTTCAATTTGTGGACCAATCGGAAGCGTTGCAAGTCGCCGCAACTCCTGTTCAGCGGGGTCTCCTCTCTCAAGACTCATAAATTTAAGAATAAAAAATTAAGATATTAAAATGAAATATTTAATTTGATTCGTCAAAACGTCCTCGAATTCTAAAATCCAGTAAATTGGCTTTAAAAGTGTAGAAACTCCGTATATAAAATCTGTCGATACAATCTCGTCAACAAGAAGGTTTAGAAAAATAACATCGTCCTGTTGTCAGGGCAGCGTCGACACCCCTTATCATTTCTTAACCTCACCCGTTTGCGAGAACCACGCTTTTCTGGCATCTTGACTGCGCTTTTTCTTCCCCTGCCATGATCGAAAGTTTCCTGAAAACCCTCGGGCTGACCGAGAGCGAAACGAAGATTTATCTGTACCTGCTCACGCATGGCGAATCCATCGCCAGCATTGTCGCCAAGCGTCTGGATATGAAGCGTGTGACCGTGTACTCGGCACTGGAGTCATTGGAGCAAAAGGCAGTGATCGCGAGCTTTATTAAAAATAATGTCGCCCATTTTGATGCGATCGAACCAGAAGAAATCGAAGCGCTCTGTGAGCAAAAAGTTACGGAAATGAAACGGCTGCAGCAAAGAGCGGCGACCCTCAAAGACGAATTTAGAAAATTGCGCAACATGGGCAAGATGCCGACCTTGGAAATTCGCGGGAAATTAAAATATTACCAAGGGCTGGAAGCCGTAACCGATCTCATCGTCGAGACGCTGCAAGAAAAAGAGCCGGAGCAGCTCTGCTTCGGGCTCAATACTTATCATGCCGAACTCGCCGGAAACGATTGGCAGGAATACACCAAAAAACGCGTGCAGAAAAAAATGGCGGTCCGCAGCATCCAACCCGATACCGAAGCAGCGATCGAGTATAAAACCCGCGACGTGAAGGAACTCCGCGAAACGAGATTGGTGCCTCACACAAAGTTCCCGGGGAAATGTGAGATCAATATCATCGGCAATATGATCGCCATGTTCAGCACCCGCGGGCGTGAACCGAGCGGCATGAAACTCTATAATCCGGACATGGCGCAGGCGCTGCGCAGTCTCTTTGAGCTCGCTTGGGAACGGGCGCAGGAGTATGACCAAAAGAAAAAATAAACTAGCAATTCAACTGAGCAGCTGGTAAAATCTCTAACCTGAAAATTAGATATTTGTTATTTTTATTTCCTTCCCTATACTTTTTCCCGATTTTTTCTTCGTATCGAAATGACGTTCTTCCCGACCATTAACTCTGCGCGCCTCTGGCAATCGCTCGAGGAGATCGGAAAAATCGGCGCTTATCACGATGTTGCCACTGATCTCATCGGAGTAAAACGCCTGACGTTGACGCAGGAAGACCAAATAGCTCGTGAGCAGGTCATTGCCTGGCTCCAGCAAGAAGGACTCACGGTGACAGTCGATCAGATCGGCAATTTTTATGCGCGCCGGGAGGGGGTGGAAAACGAGCTGGCACCGGTGATGATCGGTTCGCATTTGGACTCCGTTCCGACTGCCGGACGCTTTGATGGCGCGCTGGGAGTGCTGGGCGGACTCGAGATCATTCGAACGTTGAATGAAAACAATGTGAAAACAAAGCGCTCGCTCGTGATCGGAAATTTCACCAATGAAGAAGGGGTGCGTTTTACGACCGATATGCTTGGGTCAGCCGTGGCGAATGATCGCATCGCGCTCGATTATGCGCTGGGCCTGGAAGATAATGC
>Ga0134122_10000704_pt1 | contig 23098 bp, 16 predicted proteins | sample KB302_FD_96461 | JGI IMG/M metagenome (GOLD analysis project Ga0134122, IMG submission 96461) | Terrestrial soil microbial communities without Nitrogen fertilizer from Kellogg Biological Station, Michigan, USA - KB3-0-2 | ecosystem: Environmental > Terrestrial > Soil > Unclassified ...
GCCCGGAAGCGTGTCCCGGCGATCATGCGCGACTTGGACCCGGAGGGCTCGCTGTGTCTGTCTGAGCGCTTCATCGAAGTCGCGGCGCGTGGCTGCGGCCAGTCCCAGGTTGATTCTTGCAGCGGTCCTTACCCGGTCCGACCCCAGCCGTTCGCCGATCTCCAGCGCTCGCCGATAATGGCGTTCGCACATCTCCAGATCTCCCGCCGCCCGAGCCGCATCACCGGCTGCATTGAGCGCCCATCCCAGCGCTTCTTCCGCGCCCTTTGCCGCGAGGACGTCGATGGCCTGGACGAATTGATCACGCGCGGCCGCATGATTGCCGGCCGCCGCTCGGACCATCGCGCGTTGCACCTTCGCGATGGCCACCCCTGCCGCATCCCCGGCAGCCAGGCATCCGGCAATGCTCTCGTCGACCGTCTCCTCGACGGCCCGGTAATCCCCCTCGTTCAGCGCTGCCCATTGCAGGCGAACGAGGGTTTCCGCGCGGGCGCCGAGCGAGTCGCTCGGCGAGCTCAGCGAGAGCGCCTCGCACAGGTGACGCCGTGCATCCTGGTGGCGACCCTGGTGGAAATCTATCCATCCCAGCGCGCTCAGAACCCTTGCCGAAGCTCGCTGGGCCAGTACCAACTCGAGCCACTGGCGCGCCTCGCTAAACTGCGCGGTGGCCTCCCAGAAGCGTAGTAGCCCAAGCATCAGGCTCTCTGCCAGCTCGCTCAAGCGTTCGTCCAGGGCCCATCGCAGGGCGACACGCAGGTTCGCCCGCTCGTGAGAGAAGAGAGTGATCGCCTCAGCCCGGTGCTTTTCCTGGACCCGTTCGCTCTGCTGCGCCGCAAGCCGGGTGAACCACTCGGCGTGGCGGCGACGGAGCACGGAAGCGTCCTCAAGCCTGTCGAGCATCTCACTGGCGAACTCGCGCACGGTCTCCAGCATGAGGAACCGCGCGCCCACCTGCGCCTGCGACTGCAACAGGTTCTTCTCTAGCAGGGACTCGATCAGCTCCAGAGACCGAGGGGCGCCGGTGATTTCCTCTGCCGACTCCGGAGTGAAACCACCGGCGAAGACGGAGAGCGCAGCGAGCTCGCGCTGCTCCTCCGGCGTGAGCATCCGGTAGCTCCAGTCAATGGCATCGCGCAGGGTCTGGTGCCGAGCGGGCGCGTCGCGCGGCCCCGAGCGAAGCAGGCCCAGCCTCCCGGACGAGCCCTCGATGCGTTCGGCCAGTTGCTGAGCGCTCAGCACCCGCAGGCGCGGTGCCGCCAGCTCGAGGGCCAGCGGAAGGCCGTCGAGCGCAGCACAGATGCGCGCGACCGCGGGAGCGTTGTCGCGCGTGATGCGGAAATCTGGAAGAACTGCCCGGGCGCGCTCTTGGAGCAGCATGGCCGCCGGAGAAAGGTCGCTCTCCTGCAGTTCGCCTCCACCTGCGCCGGCCAGCGGCAGTGGCGGCACTGGAAACTCGATCTCACCGTGGAGACGCAGGCGCTCGCGGCTGGTGGCCACTACCCGGAGTCCCGGACATTCCGCGAGAAGGTTCGAGACCATCGAGCCGGCCGGCAAGACGTGCTCGAAGTTGTCCATCAACATCAACATGCGGCGATCGCCGATCGCCCCCAGGACCGCCTGGCGCAGAGGCTGCCCACCGGTCTCGCGCACTCCCAGTGCACCGGCGATCGCCAGCTCCACGTGTTCCCATTCCCGGAGCGGGGCCAGCGCGACGAACGCCACTCCGCCGGGGTGCTCGTCCAGTGCCGCTGCGCACGCCTGGAGCGCGAGCCGCGTCTTCCCCGTCCCGCCCGGGCCCGTGAGCGTGATGAGCCGTGTTCCCCGCTCCTGGAGCAGTCGCGCCAGGCCGGCGAGCTCGTCCCTGCGGCCGATCAGTTCCGAGCGCTGCGCAGGCAGGTTGTGCGAGATGTCGTCGAGCGTCCGGATCGGCGGGAACGCCTCCTCGAGACCTTCGACGGTGAGCTGGTGGATGTGCTCGGGGACGAGCAGGTCCTTCAGCCGGCGCTCGCCGAGGTCTCTGAGCCGTGTACCCTCTGGGAGGTGCTCCTGAACAGCAGCAGCCGCGGCCGAGGACACCAGGATTTGCCCGCCGTGCGCTGCATCGCGCAGGCGCGCGACCCGGTTCAGGGTAGGGCCGAAGTAGTCGCCCTCCCGCTCCTCGGCGAGCCCCATGTGCACGGCTACACGCGCTCGAATCCGGAGGTCGCCCCAGCCCTCGTTCCCCAGCGCCCGCTGGCAACCGATGGCCGCTTCGATCGCTATCAGTGGATCCGCGAACGCCACGCAGAACGCGTCTCCAACCGTCTTGAACACCGTACCGCCGGCGCTCTCGAAGACGCTTCGCAGCAGCACGTCATGGCGGGCTAGGGCCCGGCTCATCGCATCCGGGCGTTCTTCCCAGGCACGTGTGCTGCCCTCGATGTCCGTGAACACGAACGTGAGCGGCTTCAGCGGGGCATCTCCCATCCGTCCACCTGGTGCTGGCGTAGTCTGGCAGTGCGTCGGCTACCAAGCCATGGCGTAGTCCCAGTGGTTCAGCGTGTAGCGGCTGGCCATCCCCAGCGGGGTAGCGCCGCACCTCACCCGAGCTTCTGGGGCGCCAGCTTCGACGCGAGCATCCCCAGCAGGTCTGCCGTCACCGTGTTCACCCCCGCCGTCCAGACGAACACCGCGAGTAGGTCTGCGGGGGTTCCGACGAAGCTCCGAGCATGCACGGACACGGCCGTGCACGCGACGAGCAAGCCGATCAGCGCAGAGTTCAGGACACGGATGGTGTTGAAGAATCTCCGGCTTCCGTAGAAAGAGCTTCCGGCGGCGGCTCCCTGGTGGTCGTTGTCTCCGGCCCGGCGGGAGATCTGCTGCACGCCCTCGACGCGCTTGTGGCTCGTGGAGAACACCAGCACGTCGTGCGCCGCTCTTGTGGCTGCGACCGGGACGGGCTCGCGCAGCGCGGTGATGGCCCTCAGGTACTGCCCGCGCTTCACCATCTCCTCGAGCGCTTCATCGGAGGCTCCACGAGAGGCCCCCAAGGCAATGATCGACCTGGCAAGCAGATCTGGCAGCCACTGACGAATCGAGCGCAGGTCCTCCAGAGCGAGCTTCTGTTTCGCTCCTCCCAGGGCGGTAGACCCATCCGGACCTGCGGGCGACAGGTCGAGGATGGCATCGATCGCTTCGCCGGCCTTCTGCTTGAGCAACCGCTCGAAGTCCACCACCTGTTGGTGGACGGCGCTCCAGGAGGACAGCTTCGCCCGGAGCCCTTCGAGGGTGCGATCCGCCGGCTCCAGTGCGCGATCGATCGCGCACTCGTTCACTGCGTCGCGGACCTTCGTTGCCTCCATGCCCGAGTCGGTTACCAGGCCGTCCAGTGGGGGGAGCGCGTCCAGGGTGCCCAGCAGTTCGGCCTTCCACGCCCGGCCGCTGGAGATCAGCTTCCGGAGCAACTGCTGCACGAGTTGGTCGATCCCCGACTGGGCTCCTCCGGCGTCGCCCGCCTCGAGCCGCTCCTTGATACTCGCCAGCGAGGCAGGCGCCTCGGACAGCGCCACGCCGGCGTCGGCGGGGAGCGGATCCGGCTCGGCGACCAGGGCAGACAGCGCATCGAACGACCTCCTGGCGCTAGAGAGACGTTCGACGACGTCCTTCAGCGCCGCGTCCAGCACTCCCTGGGCCGTCGTGACCGCGTCGGCGATCACCTTCTCGTCCCATCTCGCCTTCGTAATTACGGACATCGCATGGCCAGCGGCCCGGGTGCGGTGCTGGAAGTCTGCGTCCGCGTAGGCCTTCTGCATCTCCGTCAGTTGGTCCAGCATCTCGCGGGCCTTGTCCCGCGCCTCGCCGACCTTGAGGACGCGCTCGAACAGGCGGCGGATCACCAGGCCCATCATGAAGCCGATCATCGCGACCCAGAAGACGATCCAGAGGGTGTACCGGACCCGAATCTCGTAGGGGACATCCAGCCGCTGGTTGGCGATCTCCGGAGCGTGGATGGCGATCGCTCCGGTCGTCGTCCCCAGCGGGAGGCTCGCACCGGCACCGGAGAGGCTGGCAGGGATGTCGGCGACCCCTCCGGGAGGGAGCGCCGGAAGAGTCGTGAACGTAAGCCCGGGGTCGAACCACCGGCCGTCGTTCAGCGCCATACCGTCCGCCTCCACCTTGCGGATGGACACCGGCGACGCGAATGACGTCTCACGAAGGTGGAGCACCGGCGGAGTGACCTCCGGGCCTCCGAACATCGGGATGACGACCGCGACCTCCAGCTTGGGCGGGCCCGCGAGCTGCGCGAAGGGGACCAGCACCTTCACCCTGATGACTTGGGGGGACGCCTTCCCGGCAGGATCGAAGAGCCGAACGCTCACCTCGTGAGGCCCGGGTCTCAGCGGCTCGCCGGGGACGAGGGCGAGATGGAGCGCCGCCCCGCGCGCTCCGTCCTCCAGCTTCGCGGAGAGGCGGTCCAGCACCGCCGGCTCTTCCCGTGCGCCGTTCATGACCAGCACCGGCACGGCGCTCAGGCCGCTGGGCAGGGACATGGGGTACCGCAGCTCGGCGCTGGAGGCGGCGGCCGGACCCAACTCACGCGTGTCCCCCGCTAAGAGCTCCGCCACCTCGGCGCCGCGCGCTCCCGAGGCCGCGACCAGCAATGAGGCGGCGAGGACAGCACCACGGATGATACGGTTCACGTGACCCTTATACCCGGTGGAGCGCAACGGCCTCCCTCCCTCGTGGAAAGACGTGGGCGCTGACCTCCCAGCGACCGGCGGGATCGCCCCCTAAGATCAGGAGCACGGGCTCGGGGCAGGCGTAGCTCGGGGTGCGCGCGATGGTGTGGAGTTGGTGGCGGTCCGTGGGGCTTGGGACAGGAGCAGCGCCGGGATGGAAGTGCCATTCCCCCAGGTAGCGCTCTCTCCGGGACGCCCAATGGTGGTCAAGCCACGCCTGGAGCCCGCTGGTCCCGCGCTCGAACCAGGTGGGACCGCTGCTCGAATCTCGCGGAGCCCCAGAGATGCGACTGACGCAAGCGCAGTCCAGCGCCGCCGAGTACGTGCCGGCCAGGATGCCTCCGGTCTCCACATGCCCAGAGCACCAGCACAGGCGAAGGAGGCGGGCGACGACGCGGCTCGGCACCTGTATCCGGAAGCGCGCGTCTCGCGACGAGAACTCAAGGCTGGACGCCTTCTTCAACCAGCTCCACACGGTTCACCCCTCGAAATCCATCCGGATCGCCGTCCTGCTCGTAGGCCTCCAGGCGGGCCGCCGCCGGTCTCAACACCGCCTTCTCCAGTGATTTCATGGCGACCGTTGCCTGGAGCAGGACGTCGTCGGCACGGCCTGGGAATACGGGGTGCCAGCACCCAATCCCCTCCCGTGGCAGGTCCGCCTTGCGGAGCTCCTGGTGCTCGCGCCGGATCCACCCGTCGCTCATCCGGCGGAACGCCTCGGCGGGGAATCGGCTCCCGGTGGCGCTGAAGCACATCAACCGCCTGGCTCCGACGCCAACCGAGGCCGAGAAGAACACCCGTGGTGTATCGAATGAGTGCCGGCCAAGTCGCTCGATGACGGGGTCCTCTGCCGTGCAATCGATCACGATCCCGCTTTGATCCAGGACCTCCGGCCTCTCGCTCACGACCGCCTCGAAAGGCTCGTAGAACGCCTGGACGGTCACGTCCGGGCTGAGCAAGCGAAGTCCGTCGGCCAGCCGCTCCGCCTTGGGGTACCGGACGTCCGGAAATCCGAGGACGTGCCTGCCCACGTTGCCGGCCATGAGGAGTTGGTTGTCGACGAGGAACAGCCGCGTCGCCCCGCCGCGGACCAGGAGCTCCGCCAGCGCCGAGCCCAGCGCGCCCGCGCCGATCAGCAGGATGCCTTGGTCGCGGATGATCTCCGGAAGGGCCCCTCGGCTCCGGAGCTCGGACGGGTGCCAGTTGTCCGTGGAGACCCATTTGAGGTGGCGCTCGCGGCCGAAGAGCAGGGCCCGGTCGTGGTACCAGTACCCTCGTTCGTTGCCGCGGAACCCTGCTAGCACTCGACCTCCGAGCTCCGGGAGCCAGACCGCCCACCAGTGCATGCGCGCCAGCGCTCCGCCCACGCGCTCGGGGATGGGGAACCCGATCAGGCATAGGTGAGGTTGGCCATCGTGCAGGCGCGGCGCGGCTTGCCTCAGGCGCTCGACCAGGTCTACGCCGCAAGCCTTCATCGCCTCGGCGAGGTCGCGCCATGTCTCCGGCGCCGCGTGCGGCGGGAGGACCGGGACCGCCGGGCACAGCAACCACAGCGCTCGGTGGTCCTTTTGCTGCGGGCGGGGAGCGAGCAGCTCGCCCCAGCGGACGGACAGTAGATCCTCTCCGGCCATCGACCGGAACGCCGTGACGGCGAACACGCGCGGATTGCCTCCGGCCAAGCGGCAATCCGCCAAGCCCATGGTCTCGGTGATACCGGACCACGTGGCCAGGCTGTGCGCGTCCTCGCGGAACGCCACTTGGTGCTTGTCCTTGGGCCCGAGGTCCGGGAGCTCGAACAGGTCGCCTCGTGGCGCGAGCTGGCCGCGAGAGGCGGCCTCCAGCCACTCCACGGCGCGCTGGACGTGCCAGAGGAGCTTCCGCGCGGGGTCCCAGCTCTCCTCAGGACGCGTCCGGAAGCCGAAGGCCGCCAGCCCCGTCTTCAAGCAGAGGTAACCCTTCCGCCAAGGAAGCTCAGTGGGACCCGCTGCATTCTGTTGCTGGTGGGGAAACGTTCCGGCGAGGCCGTCGTGTTTGGAGGGGAAGAACGTGACGTCGCCCCACGGGTACGTGTCCTCGATGTGCGCGTACCACTCCGTCCGCTCGGGGATGGAGGTGCCGGCGGTGTTCGCCCGCACCGCGAGGTGAAGCACCCAGCACTCAGCCTCCGGGTACCAGCGGAGGTCGTCCAGCAACTCCACGTACGAAAGCCCGTCGAGGGCGCGGCGGCCGAGCAGGATGGCGTCCGGCGGCAGCCTACCCGCGCGCAAACCGCCCCCCGCCCACCTTGCCTGGCCCCTCCTGGCGAGGGGTGAAGCCGCCCGTGGACGTGCCTCCGTTGCCTTCCGGCGCGGAGGGGAACTCCTCGCCCAGCAGCTGTCGCCAGAGCGGGGCGGCGGTCTCCGCATCCTTGGCTTCGAAGGCGCCGCGGGCCTTCTCCGCTGCCTGCTTGGCCTGCCGATAGAAGGCCGCGAAGTCCTCGCCCTTGATGCGGGCCATCACGTTCTGGTTCACGCCCCGGTCCCGCAGGAAGGGGGGCTGCTTCGCGGCGGCGAACGGAGCGTACTGGCTGGCGATCGCCTCCAGCGTGAGGACGATACCCTCCGCTACGGAGGTGATCCTATCCGGGCAGCAGTCCCCGATGAGGTGCTCCAACGGGTAGCTCTTGGGCCGGTCGGGGAGCTCGGCGGCGTGGACCAGCCTCCACCACTTCAATGCCTTCACCACGTTGACGTAGTGCCGGAAACAGTCCGCGTTCTTGCGCGACGTCCACTCGAGCTGCGCCAGCGGGTGGGTGTCTTGCCACTGCCCGGCGTCGCGGTCCGGGATTCGCCGGGCCCCCAGCTTCCACGCCGGGAGCTCCATCTCGGCCTTCTTGATGAGTTCCTTGTCCTCCTGCTCCTCCAGCTCTTCGTCCAGGCGAACCTGCTCCTCGACCTTCCCCAGCTGGGCGTAGACCCCGACCTCGGCCTCCGACGGCGCGGAGGTGATGACCAGGTCCATGTCCACGTAGGACAGCTCGATGCCGAAGGAGCGTCCCTGGACCTCGTACTTGTCCTTGTAGTGTTTCTCCAGGAACGGCTTGAACCGTTTCATGGCCTGGTCCGGCGTGTACTCGGACTCGGCCATGCGCGTGACGACGATGATGTCGACATCCGGCCGCTTCTCGTCTCGCGGCCGGACGGCGGTGTACCGCCGGTAGCTCCCCTGGAGGAAGGTGGTCACGATTCCAGGCGAGAGGTCCTCGTCGGCCATCAAGCGATCGCGGAGCACCCGATGGCCGGCGGCCATGTCCTTGCGCTGCGGGAGGGTGGGTCGGATCCGGCGCAGAAAGTCCGCGAAGTACGTCGGGAGGTGGAGTGCCATTTCGAAAAGGAACGGACGGCGCGCGAAATATCACCCCAGCCGGAGCGCTTTTCGCGTCAGCTCGTCGGTCCGCTGCTGGGTGCGCGCGCGGATCGCGGCGCCCAGGCAGTCCCGGCTCCTGATGGCATACGTCACGAAGCGGCTGCACTCGTCCCGGGTGCGGACCCCGAGCGTATTGCTGCCTGTCTTCGCCACGTCCGGCACCGCCGGCGTCCAGTTCTTGAGGCCGATCCCGAAGCTTCCCTTCCAGGCATACAGCGAGGGCCCGCCCCCGTGCCAAGCCAGGAAGTCCCAGAACTTCATCAGGCCTTCAGTCAGCGTGAGGAAGTCCACCTCGGAGAAGATGCGGACCGCCATCGTCTCGACCGCGAAGTTCTTCATCCACGCCGAGTTGGGGAGACCGGCGTTCCAGCCCTTCAGCAGCTTGACCAGCGGCTTAAAGAGCCCACCCTGCCGCTTGTTGACCTCCGTCGCGTGCCGGGTGTGCTTCTCGGGCGAGGTGAGCACCCACTTCTCGTCGTACCGGTCGGGGATCCGCAGGAGCTCCGGGTCGTCCTCGTCGGCGATGGCGGGCACCACGTCGATGTCGAGATGATTCATCTGCAGCCGGACGGACACCCGTTGCAGCCGGATCCCGCTGTGCTCGTACCGGTAGCGGATGGCGCGCTCGAAGGTCCTCAGCACGACCTCGGGGTGTGGATACGAAGCCAGGAACCCCTTCTTCCATGTCGACGGCTGGATCACGTAGACGATGTCGACGTCGTCCAGTGGCTGGATGGCGGTGTCGCGGGGATAGCTTCCACTGAGGAACCGGTCGACGACGCGCGCGCCCAGCCGCCCTTCCTCGATCTGCTCGCAGAGGAAGTGCCAGCTCCGCATCGCCTTGCTCTTCTGCTCCGGGGTCGGCTCCAGCTCGGCCACGACGTCCGCCACAGAGAGGTCGGCGTCACCCACGGGGCCCGCTCTCCAGCGCGATGCGGGTCGCCGGGTCGCCCAGCAGGACGTAGCTGGCGAGGTCGTGGCGCTCCATCCACAGGTGGGGCAGGGCGGCCCGATCCGCCGGGGACGAGCCCAGCCTGTGGATCGCGTCGTCCACGCGCAGGGCGAACCGGGCAAGGGCGTGCACGGCGATCCCCGCGCGACACCCCTCGACCAGGTCCGAGAGGGCATCCACGAAGCGCTCCACGTTCGAACGCCCGGCGAAGGGGTCGTGGAACGAGTACGCCCAGGCCGCGTCCTGATGGGCGATCACCGCCAGCGGGCCCTGGGGGTTGGCCAGCGCCGCCTGCGCCATCGCCCCCACGAATGGCCGGCCATCCTGCGGCCGCGACCGCGCGATCCCCTCCAGCGGGACCTTGAAGGAAGGATCGATCTCGGCCAGGTGCTCTATCCACGGCTGGTACCTGCTTCGAAGCGGCGTCCCGGCCCCGTAGCACGCGAAGTAGAACCAGATCCCCCCGGGCATGAACGCCCGGCGGCCCACCTCCTCCGCCCCCAACTCCTGGTCCTCGCCCAGCCACAGGTTGCCTTGCGCCCTCCGCTGCGCGTCCGGGCTCACCCACCCTCCGCATGGGGGACCGACGCCATGACTCATCGTGAAGAGCACGCCCGGTGCGCTCGCCGCGGCCAGTTCCAGGAGCCGGTCGGCCGATCCGCCCTTAACGTCCTCGACGATCACCCGGCCGGCCTCGAGCTCTCCCGTCTTCGACCGTTCGAGGCAGCGCTGGGCCAGCGGCTCCACCAGGTGTTGGCGGCCGTACTCAGTCTGGATGGACCCGTCCGAGACGGAGGCCACGATGGCGGAGACCTGCCCCATGCGGCCGGGGCGGGACTCGCGTTCGACCACCTTGGCGGCGTACGCCTCGTAGTCCTCCTCCCGGTCGAAGGAGATCCGCCCCGCGTAGCCCACGCCGTCGGCGGTCACGACGTCCTGCAGCACCAGGGGGACCTGCTCCGGCGGTCCGGCGAAGAGCACGTAGCGCGCCGCCTTGCGCTGCGATCTGGACGGGGGCTCCAGGAAGCGATCCCGGTAGGCCAAAGCCTCCGCGTCCGTCATCTGCGGAGGCACCTCCAGGACCGGGACCTCCTCCACCTTCAGGCCCTGGTCGTGCGCGCGGAGCTCCAGGAGCGGCGCCAGGAGGGACTGGAGCCTCTGGCCGGCGGCCCCCTGCGGCACCACAAGCGCCCAGCGCTGCTTCCTCAGGTCGTTCGGATCCCTCCCCGTATGGGTAAGGTAGTCGGACGAAAGCTGGCGGGAAGGAAGCGGCTCGCCGGCCAGCGCTTCCAGGCGAAGCGGCAGAGGCGGCGGCATGCCGGCGCGCGACATGAGCAAGTGCAGATCCATCTGCTTCCCTTACTTGCCGCCAGGCTTGGTGGAGCCCGGCTGCGGCTTGTCCCCGGGGGTGTTGGTGTCGAAGGGCGGGCTCCCGTAGCTGACGTGAGCACCCTCGGCGCCCATCTCCTCCAGGAAACGCTCTAGCAGCGACATCGGCCCCTGCACTCTCGCCAGCGCATGCGACGCGCCGTCTAGCCCCAGGTAGGCGTTGAAGGTTGACTCACCCTTCGCCACGTACGCGTGCCGGCCCTTCGCAGGGGCGCCCTCGAATAACGGCGTCCCGTCCCACTTCGAGAAGTCATGCGACTCCATGGTTTCCTCCCTCCATTAACCCCTCACTCAAAGACCAGGATGCCGCGGACCCAGGCGGCGTCCTTGCCCTGCTTGATCCACTTCAATCGCTCGTCGCGGACGGCGGCGGCGGGGCTCACGCCCTTCCGGATGCGCGCGCGCACCCCGGCGAAGAACTCGGAGGAATCGAGGTCCGGGATCTTCGTGGGCGCGGCGATCACCGTACCCGCCCCCGCGGCCAGGAACGCGTACGGAAGCCCGGCCAGCTCGTGGAGCTCCGGTGCGCCCTTGGCGGCTTCGCACGCGGCGAGGATGACCAGCGGCGCGCCTCGTAGGTGGAGCGCGCGGATGCGGTCTTCTCGCAACTCGTCCTGCCCGCCGACCTCCCTGGCCAGGACAAGCCTGGAGGCGTTGGAAGCGGGGCTGGTCACCCCGTGGGTCGCGAGATCCACCTCCGTGGCGGATTGCAACTCGTCGCTGACGCGGCCTGGTGTCGCCTGATAGCCCTGGATGGTGCGGACCTCGATGCCAGGGTCCGGTGAGGCTTTCCAGTGGAGTGGCTTCAGGTCTTTTCGATCGTACTGGACCTCGTTGACCACGAGGTGAATGCCCTTCCCCTCGGGCGAGGGCGGCGGCACTCCCCGGCTGCGGTAGCGCCAGGCAATCTCCGGAGGCAGCAGTCCCGGCCGGCCTTGGAGCGGAGGGCGGACCAGGACGTCGACCATGGCGCACGACCCCAGTTCGGCCACCAACTCGGGCGGAACGACGCCCGTCAGGTCGAATTCGGGGAGGCGCTCCTTTCGATCGGGGGCGTAGACCTTCAGCAGCCGCCCTCCGGCGCCCCGGGCGAGGATCAAGCTTCGCTCCGTGTCCTCGGTGAGCGCGAGCACGCATCGCGCAGGCACCTCGAAGCCCAGCTCGGCGCCAAAGCGGCGCACGGCCGACTCGAAGTCATCATGCTTGGCCTCGTCGAAGATCAGCGAGGTGTAGCTGTAGGCGCGCGCGTGCTTCGCCATGTCGAGGGCGCCGGCGGCTTCGGCGTCACGGATCGCCGACTCCAGGAGAGCGCGCCCGGCGTCCCGGTCCGTCTCCACCAGGAAGCGGCCGCGGAGGAACTTCACGTAGGCGCGCTCCCCCGCGGTTTTGGCCGGGTGCGCCGCGAGCGCCTGCTCGAGCACCTGGGCGTCGTGAGGCAACTGCTTCACGTGTGCGAGGTCCACCAGCACCTCGGCGCCGTGGATGGTCAGTGGCCCTGCCTTGACCGCCTGCTCGAGGTGGTCGCGGGCAGCGACGAGATCCAGGTCGCGAATGTCGAGCTGGGCGAGGTTCTGGAGGACGTCCTGCTCGTCAGGCTGGGTGCCCGGGGGGTCGATGCTCAGGAGCGCCTCCCCGTAATACGCGCGGCCGAGCGTGACGTCTCCTCGCCGGCGCGCCACATTCCCGAGCGCCCGGAGAAACACCCCCACCCTCTCCCATTCGGCGCTGCTCCTGGCCTTCTGGAGCCCTCTCTCCGCCTGCTCCGTCGCTTCGTCCAGCAGGAACAGCGAGGTCAGCTCGTGCTGCAGGTCGTTCTCGAGGACCAAGCATCGGTACGTCAGTTCGTACTGCAAGCAGATCTCGAGCGCGTCCGTCAGCAGGCCCCGGGCGCGCTCGTGCTGCTCCAGCTCCGCTGCCTGTTCGGCCTGGATCTGATTCGAGATGAGCTTGAACCATGGATCCGGATTGGCGGCGGCCAACCGGTCCAACTCGCCAGCATGGTTCGTCCAGTCCGCGCTCCACACGAGGGCGCCAATCGTCAGATCATCTTCGCCGGAGGCGGATAGATCGCGCAGGAAGTCCTCGCGGTCCTTACCGGAGGGAAACCTGGTGGCCACCAGCCGCGCATATCGCTCGGCCAGCGGGGCTCGGCGCTTGAAATCGCGTGAGGCGACGCGCTGCACGTAGGCCCCCAGCACGTTGCCAGCCTTGGCCTTGCCGTCCAACTCGCGAGCCAGCGGGAGCAGGGCCGAGACCTCTGCTGCCGTGGTTCGGCCCCTCACCGCGTCATAGAAATCGCGCCGCATCAGGGGGACATCGGCGAACGTCATCGCCTTGTCGACGGCGCCTGGCTCTCCGCGCACCAGGGCATCCGCAGCGGCCGCGGCGTCGCGCCAGCGATCTCTCTGACCCAGGACGTTCGACTCCTGGCGCTGTCTTTCCGTGGCTTCGTCCTGCCATCGCGGGTCGGGATCGATTTGTTTCACCGCACCGAAATCACGAACCGCCAGCAGATGGAGGCCGAGCTCGCGATACACCAGGGCACGGTTCCAGAGCGCCTGTCGGTGTTTCGGCCTCTCCCGCAGCGCCCGGTCGAGTAACGCCAGGGCCTCTGGGTGCTTGCCCTTGGCGTAATACGCCGCCGCGAGGTCGCAGAGAAGATCGGCATGGTCGCGCGTCCGCTGCTTCTCGGCTTGCTCGAAAACTTTCCGCGCCTTGGCGAGATCCGGCCTCCCCGCCGCCAGGTTCAGGGCGGCGATCCGATGCGGCTCCCCCAGGAGCTCCACGACTCCAAGGAGCCAGGGCGCCCGTGGCGTCTCATCGTCGGCCTCGGTGCTGCTCATCTGGGTTGGCGGTGGCGGGCGGTACGCATCGGCCGGCGCATAGGTGACGCGCGCCAGCAGCGTCCTGGAGCCCTCCCACATCGCGGCCTCGGATCGCTGCAGCGCGATATTCACGATGAGCAGCACGGCGGCCACGGCCGCCACCGCGATGGCCGACCACCGCGCGGTCGGGCGGGTGTACCACGGCACCCTCACCGGACCGTGCTGCTCCACGTACTGGCGGCCGAGCTCCTCCAACTGCATCAGCCCGGTGAGCTCCGCCTGGCAGCGGGCGCAAGTGGCAAGGTGCTCGGTGAAGACCTTGGCGTCCTCCAGCTCGAGCCTGCCGTCGGCGAAGCCCTCCACCTTGTCGCAGAGCGGGTCCATCAATGGATGTCCTGCCCGGCATAGGGTTGGAGGAGCTTGCGGAGGGCGAGGCGCGCGTTCGAGAGGCGTTGCGCCACCGCTCCGGGCTTGATGCCCAGCTTCCGCGCGATCTCGTGGTTCGGCAGCTTCTGGCAGTGGAGCAGGAACGTGTCTCGTTGCTTCGCCGGCAGCTTCTCGATCGCCTTGTCGAAGACGTCCTTGCTGACGTGCTCGAACGTGTACGGCACGTCGTCGCTGGAGTGCGCGTAGTGCCCGACGGTGGGATCGGCTTTTGCCTTTTGACGGCTCATTTCGGCACGCACCAGGTCGCAGAAGCGGTTGTTCATCACCTTGATCAGCCAACTCCTGGTTTGCACCTCCCCTTCCAGCTCCCCGTGCTCGATGAGCTTCAGGAGCGCGTGCTGGACGAGGTCCTCCGGGTCGATCCAGCCGGCGGTCCTGCACAGGTACTCCGCACGGTCGAGGAGGCTCTTGTAATACTTGGCGTGAAACTCCTCGAGCTTGGTCCCCACGCTCCCCTCGATCCTCCCGACTGTGCCCATATCCCCGGTACACCTGGATACGGACGACGCGCCGGATATCACGTTGGGAGCACCACGCGTCGCTTTCCCGTGCCTCCCGTAGGCCGGTGGACCTCGCGGTAGCCCTCCTTCGGCCGGAAGTTGAAGAGGACCAGCGGCTTCTGGGCGTTCGGGTTGTACGCGCGCCCCAGCGCCGCGGCGAAGCTGGCCGGGCACGCCATCGCGAGCCACACCTCCTCCACGCCGTGGAGCTCGTCCCAGATCTTCTTCAGGCAGCCCTGCAGCTCCTTCCACGCGCGCGCGGCGTCCGAGGGTCCTTCCACGGCGCTCTGCGACGGCCCCCGGGCGGCCACTAGGCGCACCGCCACCGAGGTCGCCGGCTCCGTGCCGAGCCAGGCGCTCAGGAGCTGGTCGCCGATGGCGGTGGTGACCTCCACCGTCACCGCCACCCGCCCCCGAGCCGAGCGGAGGGTATCCGCGTCCGGCCAGCGCTGCTCGAAGAACGGTGGCCCTTGGCCCGGGTTCAGCGCGTGATCGAACCCCAGCGACCAGGTGTCGTCCCACCCGCGATGCTGCTGGTAGATCCGCAGCCGCTGCCGAGCGAGCCGGTACCCCAGGTGGAACATGACCGGCAGCGGCGCGCATGCGAACAGGTGCACGGTTCGCACCCCGGACCGGGCGACGCCCTCGGCCAGTTGCTGGGAGAAATCATCGACCTGCTCGAACGTCCGCGCCCACTCCTCCGGCGTGGACGGCAGGCCCGTGTCCACTTCGCCCAGCGGGCGCAGCTGGGCCAGTTGGGGCGCCTCGCCCAGTTGCCCCTTCAATGCGTCCATGACGTCCGCGTCGGCGATGGGAAGGTTCACCTCGGCGAGCACCGCCAAGCCTTCCTTCTGGAGTGCCGGCAGCGGAGGGAACGACACCCGGCTAGGCGCGGGCGGCTGACCGGCGGCCCGCTCGTGGGAGATCATGAACAACTGGAGCGCGGCGCGGTCAAGGAACGAGTAGCTCAGCGCCGCCCTCGCGGCCCGGAACGCATCGAGGATCGACATCCGGTCCGCGAAATGGGCGCGATACAACGCCCTCGCCAGCGTGACCGACCCCTTCTTCGTCAACGGCATCCGGGAGCCGATGACGACCGGAATACCGCGTTGGTGGAGATCGTGAGCCACGCCTCCGTACACCTTCCCCAGGAACGCTCCGGGGTTCGAGCTGTTGCACGCGTTGAGCACGACGCACCGGAGCTCGGACTTGAAGCTCTGCAGGGCGGCGGCGAGCTTCATACCGTCCGCGCTCCCCTTCGGGTCGAGCGCCAGCCCGAAGGTGCGGCCGTCCTCCTCCACCCCGTGGCAGAGCAGGTGGATGATCCGGAAGGGGTGGGGGCCAGACTGGGCCTCCAGCAGCTTGTCTCGCAGCGAGTCGAGGCTCGCCCCTCCCAGGTCATCTCGCTCCGGCTGGAAGCCCGGAACCGTCTCCACCACGGCTTGGCGATGGCCGTCGACCGGGACGTCCCCGCCCGCATCGGACCAGGCGAACAGCACCCGGCCCGGACCGCCGGCCTCCGGCGCCAAGAGCCGCCTGCGCCGGGCCCACTCGTACTGGATGACGCACTCGGGGAGGTCGCCGATGGGACAACGATCGGAGCTCAACCGCGTGAGCTCCCACGGGAGCGCGAACAACTCCACCGCCCCGAGTTGCAGGTTCAGGACCACGGCGCCGGCCTGGAGCGCGTCCTCGTAGGACTTCCAGTGCCGCGTCCCGTCCTTGAGGACGTCCACCAGGAAGTTTCGCAGCGCGTCTCCGAGTTCCTTGCGGGTCTCGACGGGTGGCTCCGGATCGTTCAGCCGGGTGAGCCCCTCGTGCAGGTCCTCCCAGTAGAGCGGCACCTGCCCGAGAGGCCGGTTATCCTCGTCGAGGGCGAAGTAGCCCTGGGAGGTGCCGTCAAACCGATCCTCGTTGGCCGCCGGGTTGCACCGGAACAACCGGAGCACCAGCGGCGCGCGTTCATTCGGCATGGTAGTCCGCCCCCAGCAGCTTGCCCCACAACCGGTGGGCGGTCGTGAGGTCTCCCTCACGTTCCGCCTTCAGGGCATTGGCTGCGTCCCGGGCGGCGCCCAGGAGCCGCTCGCTGGTCTGCTGCCGCCGGTTGGGGTCCATGCCGGCGTCGACTCTCGAGCCCAGGCCCGCGGGATCCGGGCAGGGCTGCGGGACCCGCTCGCCGACGAACTGGAAGAGGTGCGCCAGCCCGTCCGGGTACCGGTCCGGCGCTTGCGGAAACGCCTTGTAGCTGATCGCCTCCAGCAGGAAGGACCGGATCGGCACCCCGTGTAGGTCTCTCCAGCGCTTGAGCATCTTCAGGATGGGCCGGAACTTGGACTGGGCGGTGGCGTCCGCCGCGTTGCACAGCTCCTGGTGCTTCCACGGGTTGGTCCGGATCCACTGGTGGACGTCGCGATCGGGGATCTTGAAGACGCCCGACTGCCCCGGGACCTCGACGGCCGGGACGACGTCGAAGTCGACCCCCCCGGGGACCTTCCCCAAGTGGACGCTGCGGAAGCCCGGCTGTGGATCGACCTGCGGGTACGCCTCCCGGAGCACGGCCGCGACGCGCTTGAGGCAGGTGGCCGGGGGCTGCTCGGCGAACCCAGAGTCCGCGCCCAGCACCACGAACAGGTCGATGTCGTGGAGCGGACGGACGGCGGTCCTCCGCCCGAATGAGCCCGACAGCATGCCCTCCTTGGGGTGCAGGCCCTTCTGCAGCTTCGCGATGACCTCGTCCTTCTGCCGGCTGGCCGACGCAGCCTCTTCGGCGCTGGGCTCGAGCCGCCGGAGGAACGCATCGAACGCCTGGGTCACCTTCATCATGTAGGTCTCCTGTGGTCACTACAGAGACGGATGAGGGCTTGGAAATTATGTGCGGCGGAGGTTGACCCGGCGGTTGGGGGGCGTACCCCCAGGCCCGCTCCCTTATGGCACGCTGGTTCTTGACGCCAGCGCGGACGTCGGGCGCGCCCCACGGATACTACACCATCCCATGTGTCCGACGATCCGTGCGAGGAGGCAGTGCACGCACGCGAATCACCATCTGAAGCCCGAACTGAAGGATCCCTTGAGGCGCTACTGATTACGATGGCCGAAATGCGCAACTGATCCTCTCCCGCGGGACCGGCGAGCTCGATCGGCGCGTAGCTGCGGAGCGCCTCCTCGCCATCCTCATGGGCGGCCTCCGGCAGTCTCGACAGGGATACTGGGCTTCATCGGCGTGTAGCCGAGAAGCTCACGCCCTGAGGCACCTGGCGCAGACGATCAGCTCCGTGGACATGCTGGATCTGGCCACCGCACAAGGCCTTGCCGGCACCTAACCAGGCCCGCAGGCCCCGTCCTACTTCTCCTCGCTGGAGGAGGGGGCGCCCTTCTCTTCTAGGGGCTTCCTGGTGTGGTTGGGCGGCGAAAGCTCGCCGAACGGGCGGTGGGAGACCGCCGGGGTCGGCCTCAACAGGTGGAGCGCCGCGAGCGCTGACGCCGCAGGACCCGGTAACGAGGCCCTGGGTGGCCCCATCGCGGACGCGTTGCCATGGACTAGCCAGTCAGAGCCACGATCTCCTGGGGAAAGGAGCCGAGCACGGGTCCGCCGAGGGGACGCAGAAGCTCGTGCGCCACACGTGCTTGGCCGGCCAACATAATAATTTCGGCGTCCGCCGTATTCAAACGTCATTTCCAGAACGTCATCAACTCACGAGGAACCGGCGACCGATGAGCGCCCTCACCCGCGACCGCCCGCCGGGCTCGCAGGCTTCCGGGCCGCCACAGCACGACAACGCCTTCAGCACCGACGACGGCGCCGGGCGACCGGGTCAAGGGGGCGTCGGTTGGTCGAGCGAGCGTCGATACAGCGCAGCCATCTTGGCGGCCGAAGCCGCGATCTCTTCTCTCAGTTTCCTTGGCTCGAGCACTTCACAATCTGCCCCGAATCCGAGGAGAAAAGCCATCAACTCCGGACAACTACCGACGCGCATGGTGACCACAACGCCGTCCGATTGTTCGATCGATTCCTGAGTGGCATGCCAGAGGTGCGTTTTCACGAAGACGCGCCACTTCTTGGTGAGCTTGAACTTGACCAGTCCAATGCCCTCTGGCGCCAGAAAGACGCCATACGAGTCATTGAAGAGAGCCCTGGGCGAGTACTCGGCTTCGCTCGGGTACGTAAACCGGGCGAGCTCCTCGACCCGTTGAATGCGAGCGAACCGGAGGGTTCTGAAGTCCCCACTCTTGGGACGCACCACGAGATAGAGCCGATGGTGGTGCAGCAACAGGGAGAGCGGGTCTGCAACTACCACCTGGGCTTCGCCCGAGAAGTTCTCGTACTCGACCCGGATGCTCCTCTCCTTGAGCAGAGCATCGAGCACGTCATCGAGCGGGGAGTCATCTGGCTCCAGGCCGACATCGCCACCTTGGAGAAGGACCATGAATTTCCGGTCGATGTTGCCGAAATGGCGGCGGTGCGAAGACCGCTCGATCAGCCACTGCCGCACGGAGTTGAAGCCCTCGTGGTAGGTCGTTCCGGCGAAGACTGGGGCCAAACTGCTTCCAAAGCAGGCAGCGATGACCTTGTCGTAGCCGAGGCTGGCGGCCGGTTGGGCGTAGCGCCAGACGTGGGCCTTGCGGTCACGGTCGCGGGTGACTCCTGGCAGAGCCTCAAGGGCGCGGAGTTGACGTGCCGCGGCAGCGACTTCAACTCCGAGCTTCTTGGCGGCGCTCTTCGCGCTGAACTCCTTGCCGGAGATCAGGTCGGCGACCAGTCCAACGGTTCTTCCGATGGCACTGAGGCGACCTCGGCTCGAAGAAGGCATGGATCAGATCCTCTGAGGATCAGGTCGTCTGGACAACCAAAAGTCCTGCGTCAGGGTGAAATTCATGACGAACGCAAAGGCAGCTCACCACCGCGAGCAGCTCCACCTTCCCAATGGCGTCAGGGCGATCTCGATGCTGCCGGATGAGAACCTCGGCGCGCTGTGGGACTCGATCATCCTCGACGACGAGACCAAGAAGCGGCTGCTTTCCCAGGCAGTCTTGAACTTTACCTTGAGAGGGAAAGTCGACCGGTCTGTGCTTCCCCTGCATGGCGTCATCTTGCTCGTGGGCCCCCCTGGGACCGGCAAAACATCTCTTGCCCGAGGGCTCGGCCATCGGGTCGCGAAGTCGTTCCACGGGGGCGGCTTCCGGTTGCTTGAGGTGGAACCCCATGCACTGACCAGCGCAGCAATGGGCAAGACCCAACGCGCGGTGACAGAGTTGTTCTCGCAGTCCATCGCCGAGTCCGCGTCAGGCAGCCCGATGGTGGTGCTGCTTGACGAGGTCGAAACGCTGGCCGCCGACCGGTCGAAGCTCAGTCTTGAGGCGAACCCCATCGACGTGCATCGGGCCACCGATGCCGTGCTTGTTCAACTCGATGCCTTGGCCGATCAGCATCCAAACCTGCTGTTCGTCGCGACAAGCAACTTCCCAGCGGCGGTTGACAGTGCCTTCACCTCTCGCTGCGACCTCGTCCTCGAGATTCCACTGCCCGACCGCGATGCCTGCAGTCGCATTCTTGCTGACTGCTTGACCGGGCTCAGCCGCACCTACCCATCGATCGGCAAGCTGACCAAGGCGGCCGGATTCGCGCAGTGTGCGGCGGAGTGCGTTGGCCTCGATGGTCGGGCTATCCGAAAGATGGTCTCCAACGCGCTGGCGAGCAGCCCAGAGACGGCGCTGAACCCCGAGACCGTCACCTTGACTGACCTTGTCGCTGCCGCCAAAGCCGCAAAGAAGGCTCGGGCGCACGGAGGTCTCCAGCGATGACTACCGTCGCCAGTCGCACCTTCCGCAGCTCGCCATATCGTGCCGCAACTGAAACCTGGAAGCAGATCGTCGACCTGCTGACCCAAGACCGCGCGGGAGAAGCACGGACGGAATTGCTCAGCGTCTGCGGCGTGGCCGCCAGCGTCATCGCCGACAAGGCCCCAGAGGATGCCGCCATCGTCGTCACCTGTGACGGCCCCCGAACCCGTATCTATTGCCTCTACGATGACGATGCGGTCGAAGGCTCCGCTGCTAACGAAAGCCCGCTGGGATTTGACCCGCTGAACGGCGACTGGCGGGTATCGCTCCCCTGCGCCAAGGATGATCTTGAATGGGTACAGGGCGCCCTGAAGAACCATGGCGCTCGAATTACTGCTCGTGACATCAAGGACAACGTGCCCGCGAATGCGGAGGCCAAGCAGAGTCCGTCGCTCGTACTGGACCCTAAGGGGTTTCTCGAATCATGACCACCGTCGCCGTCTACTCGTACACGCACTCCGTCACATACGTAGCGGACAACATTCTCAAGAGCCTCAAGGATATCATCCGGCTGAGCGGGCTGGACCCAGCGAAGTTGATTGACGGCTGGGAAAGCAACCTGCTCGCCCTCAGCACCTGGCTCAACTCCGGACACCTCAACAAAGTCGTCCTGGAAATCTGCAACCCGACAACGGACAAGCTGATCACGCGCTGGGATATCGACATCGCCTACAACTGGTCTTCGGGTGACGGGGCGTTCTGGACCGACACCGAACAACTCAAGTACGCGATCAAGAAGGCAGGAGTGGCCCCAAACGCCGCAAGCTATCGACTGGTGATGGACAACAAGACCGGACGTCCCGACGTCCCCGGCTGGTCACCAACAACGTACCGGTCGACAGATGGAATGGTCCGCCAGACCCTTGGCTCGACCGTAGAACACAGTGGCCTTGGTGGAGCCGCAGCCTACTGGAGAAAGACCTGATGCTTACGGTGGATGAAGCGTTCCGGAAGTTCAAGAGCCGTCTCGAACTGAATGACCGAGAGCAGGCTAACGCATCGGCCCGTCAAAAGGAGGTGCGGGACTATCTTGACACCCAGTTCAAGATCGAGGACAGCTTCTTGACTGGCTCCTACGCCCGCTGGACGAAGACAAAGCCACTAAAAGACGTCGACATCTTCTTTGTCTTGAAGCCGGCCGAAGGTCACTATCGAGCTAAAGCACCCTCCGTTGTCCTGTCGGCCTTTCACGACGCTCTCGTCGCGAAGTACGGCGCGGATCGGGCGAAGAAGCAGAATCGCTCAATCAATATAGGCTTCGGCATCACAGCAGACGAGAACGACAACACAGACTATCGGGTCATGAGCGTTGACGTCGTTCCGGCACTTCCGAAGGGCAAGAACTACGAGATCCCAGACGATGAGCTGGCTGAATGGATCGTGACCAATCCGAAACTGCACTACGACATAGCTGTCGAAGCCCATCAAGCCTATTCGAACGAATGGAAGGGCCTGGTTCGGATGGTGAAGTACTGGAACAACAATCCGGCACACGGCGAGAAGCCCATCAAACCGTCGTTTCTCATTGAGGTCATGGCGCTCCAATGCCTGTACGGCGGCTGGGGCGGAAGCTTCGAGCGCGAACTCCAAGGGCTCTTCGCCACCCTTGCAGACCGAATCCACGATGAGTGGCCCGATCCGGCTGGCCTCGGCCCTCCTATCAGCAATGGCATGGACGCTGCCCAGAAGGTACGTGCAGCTGAACTGCTCAGAGCTGCCACTCGATCAGCGGCCGTAGCCATCGACCACGTTCGGCGGGGGCGCAATGGCGAGGCCCTTGCGACCTGGCGGGCGCTCTTCGGACCGAAGTTTCCGCTGTCGTAGCTGTACCGACCGCGCGCGTCTCCCGAGGCAAGCCTGCCACTGCCTTCTTGTTCAAGCGCTTGAGCGGCTGGGCGCGCCACGCCGGAGTACTCGCAGCGCGCGGAGGTGAGTTGTCAGTCTGAGCCCGTATTCTGCAAGGTTTCCAGGTGTGGGGAGGAGATCGCCTTGGTGCTGTTGAGACTTCCGGAGACGATGGGCTTCACTTGCAGGAACCCAGGCTGCTGGAAGCGCGACCGCTTTCTCACCACCGCCGAGGTGGTGCGCCATCCAGACCCACTCCATCCGACATGTCCAGTGTGCTCATGGACCGTCGCTCGTCGGGACTGGCCCGCGCGATGGCCCGGGCCGGGTGATCCGCTTCCTTTTCGCGCACCGCTGGGCTCCCCCATGCGGACCTTCATCAGCTTCGCGAGCGAGGACGCGTGGTATCGGGACCGTTTCATCGAGCACCAGCGTCGGCGAAATTGCCCGTACTCCGTGATCGACAACTCTGCCCACACGCCTTTCGACGAGCGCTGGAAGCGACAGATGCGGGAACGGATCCTGCGCAGCGAGGTCACTGTGATGTTTATCGGGCCGACCACGCACCTTTCCGAGAACGCGATCTGGGAGGTAGAGACCAGCCTGATCGAAGGCATCCCGGCGTTCGGGCTCTGGATCCATCGAGACCTCTATGCCCCGCCCCCGAGATGCTTCCACCCAGAGCACATCATGTTCTGGGAGGAGGAGGAGGTCGCGAAGATGTTCGAGCTTGCGAACGGGTACCGCATCGCCGCTGCTCGTAGGTCCGGACGACCGCCAGCGTGGTTCGGTCTTGAGCGATGAGGAGAAGGCCATCCCGCCCGTCAATCGCCCACACGACAGCCACCTTGTTGCTCAAGGCAGGCGTTCCCATCGCCACCGTGCAGCGCCTGCTCCGCCACTCGGACCCCAGGCTCACCACCGAGATCTACGGCCACCTCGACGTGGAGGACATGCGCGCTGGCATGAACCGGCTCCGCTTCCAGAACCTCCCGCATGGTGCGCCGGTGGTGCGGAGCGCCCGCGCCGCAAAGACGAAACCCCCGGAGCCTTGGATTTCTCCAACGACTCCGGGGGCTTCTATTGGTCGGGGAGACAGGATTTGAACCTGCGACCCCTTGGTCCCGAATCGGATGAAGTGGGCTTTACACCTACCAACACCCATATTCACCGCTCGCC
>Ga0134122_10000707_pt1 | contig 23088 bp, 21 predicted proteins | sample KB302_FD_96461 | JGI IMG/M metagenome (GOLD analysis project Ga0134122, IMG submission 96461) | Terrestrial soil microbial communities without Nitrogen fertilizer from Kellogg Biological Station, Michigan, USA - KB3-0-2 | ecosystem: Environmental > Terrestrial > Soil > Unclassified ...
CTGGCCGAGGTCTTCGTCGTGCTCTCCCCATTTCTGACGGGAAGGTGTGAAAAGAACCGTTTCAGGGCTCGAAGACGCGGAAGCTCACCGCGGCGCTCTTCGGATTCTTGCGCAGGGCGTCAGCCTGTGCCTGGGCGAGGCGCTTGGCGAGATCGAGATCGGCGGCTCCCTTCGGCGGCGGCCGGTAGAACGCTTCGAACAGCGCGGCGGCGTCCTCGTCGGGGACGGTGCGGATGGCAGCGACCACTTGGGAGGCGCCGCGGAGCAGGAACGCCTGGGCCAGGCCGAGCCCCTCGACCGCGGCGCCCGGATCGGCGCGGCCGGTTTCGCAGCCGGAGAGGACGATCCGGGCGGGCACCCGGTCGAGATTGAGGATCTCGGTCGCGAACAGGCGCTCCTCGTGGCCCATCAGCAGCTCGCCGCCGCCGTCCGCGCTGCCCGCGACGCCGTGGCCCGCGAAATGGAGCAGCGAGATCCGCGGCAGCGCTTCGAGCAACCGATCGACGGTGGCGTCGTCGCCGCTTTCCTTCTCGACCTGCCAGCCGCCGTCCGTCAGGGCGGTTCCGACTCTTGCCACTTCCTTGCGCGACAAGGGAAGATCGCCGCGCGGATCGCCGATCACCAAGGCGGAGGGCTGAGCCTCGGTCGAGGCCTCGGCGTTCGGCCGTTTCAGCAAATCGAGACCGTAGACCACCGATCGGCTTGCGAGCAGCGGCGCGCCGTCGAACGGCAGCGCGTGCAGATCCACCTCGCGCAAAACGCCGTAAGGGAGCAGGCGAATCCGCCGGGCGCGCCGGATCTCGTCGGCGAACGGTGAGAAGAGCCGCGCCGCGAGGTCTTGCGGCCGGCCGAGCGCACCCGCGGGCAACTCGAACCGATGGGCGGATACGCGGGTCCCTTCGGCGGCGAACGCCACCCAGCCGCCATCCAACGGATGGAACGCGAGCAGCAGCTCGCTCTCGCCCGGCGGCCGGAAGGTCTCGCCGCCGCCTTGGGTGCTCAAGCCGAGCTGGGCGACCTCCGCTTCGAGATTCTCCTCGGCGTTCGCGCAGAGCGAGGCGCGGGCTGCGCGGATGGAGGGCAATCGGTCGGCGGACGCCGCCCAGTCCGCGGCGGCTTCCTCGTCGCACTTCCGGCGCGCGGCGCGAAAGTCGCCGACCGTTTCTTGCCAGCGCTGGCGCTCCGGCGCGGCGAGCTTTTCGATCCGCCCTTCGGTTTCGATCTGGCGCAGCACCCGGGCGCGGGAGCGGCGTGCGTCGGCGAGCGCCTCGGCCGTTCGCCCTTTCTCCAAGAGCAGCTCGATGCGCAGCCGGGCGCTCGCCTCGCGTTGCGCCACAAAACGCGCCCGTCTGGACCGTTGGGCGGTGGCCGCCTGGCGGTCGAGGAGATCCTCGGCCTCGTCGAGCGCCTGCAGCCCGGAGGAGCCATCGCCGAGTTGGCGCTCCGCCCTGGCCCGGCCGACGAGTGCGAGCCACAGATCCTCGAGAGAACCGGCGCGCCTTGCGATGGCTTCCGAGCTGCGCCAGAGCTTCAGCGCCTCTGGACTCCGGCCGCGGGCGAGCGCCAGACGCGCTTCGATTTCGCGCTGCCAGAGCCGTTCCTCGGCGATCAGATTGGACGCGAGCGCTCGGGCCTGTTGCAACTCGCCCGCCGCGGCGTCGAGCGAGTTGGCTTGGAGATACGCGAGGGCTAAGTTGAGCCGGGCGTTGGCCTTTTGGTGCGCCGCGTCGCAGGTTGTGATCCGGTCAAAGGCGTCGCGTGCCTCGATCAGTTGAGGCAACGGATCGCCTATGTCGAGGCGAGCCTCGCGGGCGAGCAGGCGGGTCCAACCGCGGTTGGCGGCGAGCATCGCGGCAGCGCACTCCCGATCGATCACTGGGGCTCCGGCATCCACGGTGTTCGCCGCGAACCGAGCCTCGGCTTCCTGGAAACGTCCGAGATCGCGCAGGAGGGACGCCATCTGCTGCTCCGCGTAGGAGTGGTTGGCGACGAGACCCAGCCGCTCGGCCTCGGCGGCCGCCTCCTCGAACGTCCGCAGCGCTTGGCGCGGCTCGCCGGAAAGGCGCGCCACCAGGCAGCGCGCATAGGCGAGATAGAAGGTGACCTCGGCGGGCGAACCCGGTGGAGGAGCGACCGCGTCGAGAACCTTGTACGCCTCGGCGATCCGGTCGCCATCCTCGGCCAGGCGTTGTGCCAGGGCGGCGGCCGCCCCCGCCTCGCCGAGGAGATGGTTCGCTTTGCGCTGCGCCTCGATCTCGCGCCGGAATCCCCCAAAGGCGTCTTCGCCGGGCTCCGGGGGAATTCGGGCGAGCATCCAATCGATGCGGGCGCGGAGCGAGAGGTCGGATGTAGTGGCGAGGTGGTCCGTGAGGATCTTGCGGGCTTGCTCGCTCGATGGCTGCTTTCCGGTGCGCGCGAGGCGAAGCGCCTCGGCGAACCACTCCGGCGGCGTCGGGAGCGGAGCGAGCTCAAGCGACCAGGTGCCCGTACCTTTCGAACTTTTCTGTCGGACCTCGAGATGATGCGCGGAGAGCGGGACCTCGATCGAATAGCGGCGTCCTTCGCGAGCCGGTGTTCCCTCTGCCGCAACGGGCTGATCGTCGATCCGGATTTCGACGTGGGTATTCGCTGCCGTGAGCGGCACCCAGATCGCGAGGCGTGGGGAGGCGTCGTCCTTGAGCGCTTCGAGCAGGCAGGTCGGCCCCTGGCGCAGGACCTCGGAACACCCGGCGTATTCAACCGCGAGCGGCGGCGGGCGGGAACAGCCAAGCGCGAGGAGCGCCGCGGCCAGGAAGGCCGGCCGGCGGATCACGCCGCCGCCGCGAAGCGGATCCGCTGCGGAATGCCGATCCAGCCCTTGCCGGCGATCGGCTCCGCGACGCCCGTGACCGGAGGGTCTTCCGGCAACCCGCCCGGCCGGCCGACGATCGCCCAGAGCGTCCAATCGCCGGGCGGGCCTTCGATCCCGCTCCCGACCGTTCCGGTGACGCGCAGGCTGCCGTCCTCCGAGTGTTTGGCGTCATCGCAGGCGGGGAAGGGGCGCGGCAGGCCGCCTCCGGCTGCGATCAGGAGGCAGCTTACGGCGACTTTCCCTGGCACGGTTTCGGCCGGGCGCAGGACCAGCTCGAAACGCGCGCCGGGAGAAAACGTCGGAATGCCTTTCGCCTCGGTGCCTTTCCCGCGCGCGGCCAGGTCGCCGCCTTTGAGTTCCGCCGTGTAGGGGGGGAGCGGCCCCAAGCTTCCCGGGAGGACAAAGACCGCGACCAAAACCGCCGCTGCGGCGAGCCCCAAGCCGCTGGCCCACAGGGCGGCGCGGCGACGGAAGGGGAGGACGTTGTTTGGCCGGCCGTTCGCCCGATCGTTCGACCCTGCGGCGGGCTGTGCGGCGACGCTCGGCCGCGGGGCGACAAGCGCCGGCCTGGCCGGCCGCTCCGCCGCGCGCTGCGCCCGGATCTGGGCGACGATTCGCGCCTCGGCTTCCGCTCCCAGAGGCTGAAACGCCGCGAGCGCCGCGGCGCCTTCCGCCGAACCTTCGGCCTCCGTGCGCAGCTGCCTTTCTTCCTCTGCGGTGAGAGTGCCGGCCGCCAGGCGATCCCAGCGATCGTCGAGCTGTTCGCGTTCCACTTCGGCGCGGTCGCGCGCCCAGGCCGCCAGCTCGCGCAGAAGCGGATCATCCTCTCCGGGCATAGGGGCTCCGGCGGAGGCATCGGCTCCGGGCTCGATCGGTCGTGTCATCGGGTCTTCTCCCGAGCAGGTGTTCGCGCTCTAGGGGGCGGTTCTGACAATTCTGCCAGGAGGTTCCGCGCCAGGCGTCGCAGCCGGCTGCGCCAGGCGTAGACCGAGTCGGCCGAAAGGCCGGTCGCGAGAACCGCCTCGGCCACGGGGGTCTCCTGGACCAGCAGCAGATCGAACAGGCGGCGGCCGAGGGGAGAAAGCTCCTCGGTCAGGCGGTCGAACAGCTGGCCGAGGACCTCGCGCGAGGCGGCGGTCTTTTCGGTTTCGACCGGCGACGCGATCCGTTCCATCTCATCCGACAGGGTCGGATCGTCGCGCCAGGGCGAGCGCCGGCCGCTCCGCAGGATCGACACCGTCTGCCGCTCCGCCACCAGACCGACGAAGTTGGCGAGCGACAGCCCGCGCGCGGGGTCCCAGCCGCGCAGCACCTTGCCGTCGTCTGCGAACAGAATCAGGAAGATGTCCTGGGTGAGGTCTTCCACCTCCTGACGCACGTCGCGCGTGCTACCCGAACGATCGCGGCAGAGCAGCAGCTTCCTCGCCACGCGAGCCTGAACCACCGGCGTCAGGCGACGGACCAGACTCGCAAGAGCATCCTCGTCGCCGAGGAGGGCAAGCTCCCACTCCGGCCTGCCATCGACCTCTAGGTTGGCGTCCCGATCCATTTGCGAACTTTGATTGGCACACAACATATCAGATCAATACGGCGGCGCAGCGCGGCGTCCGTTACGTCTACGCCCGTTCTTCCATCCGTCCCAGCCGCAGATGGAGCGGCCAGCTCAACGTGCGTACCCGGTCGCGTTCGGACGGTCCGCCCCAGGCGGCTTCGAGGTCGGGCTCGACCTCGGCGAGGGCGTCGATTCCGGTCTCGCGCCTGCAGCGGACGATCGAGGACCAGGTGGAGACGTAGGCGAGCAACTGGTTGAGCGTCCACTCGACGGTCATGGTGAACTGCGGCGCCGCCAGCTCGGGAAACGGAAAGGGGAGGGTTCGGTACTCCTCGCTCACCCAATGCCGCTCGGGGGGCCAGTACGAAAACACCCGGTCCTCGGCCAGGTAGTCGAGCACACGGTCGATTCCCGGCTCGGAGCGCAGCAGGTTGTAGCTCCATGCCGCGATCACGCCGTCGGGTCGGAGAACCCGCCGAACCTCGGCGTAGAAGCGGTCGAAATCGAACCAGTGGATCGCCTGGGCGACGGTCACCAGATCGACCGAGCCGGCGGCGAGGCCGCTCGCCTCGGCGGGAGCTTGGCGCACGTCGATCCGCGATTGCGGCCGGAAGTGGGCGACCTGTTCGGCCGAGGCGTCGGTGGCCACCACCACGGCGAAACGCTCGCTGAGCGGAATCGCCGCCTGACCGTTGCCGGTCGCGCAATCCCAGGCGAGCCCGCACCCCGGAGCCTGCCCGGCCAGGAAATCGAACAGCTCGTCGGGGTACCGGTCCGGACGATGCGCCGCGTACGCGCCGGCATGGCCGGAGAAATGATCTTTGAAGGTCATGGCGAGGATTGTAGCGCCTCGCCATCCCCCCAAGTCGGAGCTTGCTCTAGGGATGCGCGGCGCCTGGAGCCGCCATCGGAGCGCGAATCGGCATCGGCTCGCCGGTTGGCAGAACCGGAACCGGCCGCAGGACCGGCAGATCGTAGCGGCGGCGAATGCTCGTTCCCGCGGATCGGATGTCGGTGCCGTAGACGTGGATCGAAACCGCCGGTCCCGGCCCCGGGTTGGTCACGCGGTGGATGTCGCCTGGCGGCACCAGGGTGGCGACCTCCCCCACCCGGAAGTCTTGGGATCCGAGCGGCATTAAGACCCGGCCGCGCCCGTCGCCGTCGATCTCGTAGCTCTCCTCCCGTTCGACGCCCTCATGCAGGCCGATCGCGCACCAGCAGACGTGGTCGTGGATGGAGGTCTGCTGGCCGGGAAGCCAGGCGAGGGCAACGATCGAAAAGCTGCCGTCCGCCTCGGCGTGCAGCACGTGCTGACGGTAATTCGCCGGGTCGGTCTCGCGCTGTTCCGGCAAGAGAAGATCTTCATGTCCAAGGAACATGCGGAGCACGTCGCCGACCTGCTCGATCCGGCGATCGAGCCGGCCTTTTCCCTGCACCACCCGGCGCACGGAGCTGATCAAACCGGCCTGTAGAACCCGCACGGCAGCTCTTCGATTGTCCATTCGGCGCTCCTGTTCTCTTCTCCGGTCGTTCCAGTCGAACGCCGGTTGAAGGAGAGCCTAGGGACCGCCGGTGATGTTGTCGGTAGAAGCGCGGTATCAGATCCGTCACCGGCGCCAGACACGGCCTTGCGCCCCAGCGTTTGACCTGCCGGGCGGTCGTCTCCTAAGATGTACATCTAGATGTACAAGAGATGGAGGCGAGATGTCCAAACGGTATTCAATCGCGGAGGCCCGAGAGAACTTCACCACGATGGTCAACGAGGCCGAGAAGGGGGAAAGGGTGGAACTGACCCGGCGCGGCCAGCCGGTCGCCGTCCTGATGTCGCTCGCCGAGTACGGTCAGCTCGCGGAAGGAAAGCGCTCTTTTTGGGAGTCCTACCAAGACTACCTGCGCCGGCATCCACCCGCGGATCCATCGGGGATCGACATCGGAGATGCCTTCGAAGGAGTGCGCGACCCTTCGCCGGGCCGGGATTTCTCGTGGTGATCACCCGCTATCTGCTGGATACCAACACCATCTCCGATCCCTCCAAGACGGTGCCCAACTTGGGCATTTCGCGGCGTCTTCGACAGCATGGCGACGAGGTCGCGATCGCCGCCCCGGTTTGGCACGAATTGCGGTTTGGCGTTGAACGCCTGCCGCCTTCGAAGAAGCGGCAAAAGATCGAGGATTATTTGCGGACCGTGCAGACGATTCCGGTGCTCGCCTACGACGAAGCGGCGGCTGACTGGCATGCGCGGGAGCGGGCGCGGCTCGAATCGCTGGGAAAGACTCCTCCCTTCGTCGATAGGCAGATCGCGGCCGTGGCGCGGGTGCACCAGTTGATCGTCGTCACTTCCAACGTTTCGGACTTCGAGGTCTTCGACGAGATCGAGATCGAAGATTGGCGAGAGTAGGCTCTCGGCAACCTCCTACCGGCCCGGAGCCACCGGCTCCGTCGCCGGCTCTTCGGCCGGGCGGGGAATCTCGGCGGCGATCCGGCGGCCGGCGTCGGTGGCGCGGAGGACGAACTCCTGGGCGAGCAGGCGGTAGGCGGCGGCGCCTTTCGCTTTAGAATCGAATTGGAAGATCGATTGGCCGTGCTCGGGGGCTTCGGCAAGGCGGTTGTTGACCCGGATCTCGATTGCGAAGACCTTCGAGCCCAGCTCGCCGCGCAGGGTCTCGACGTGGGTGCGCGTCGATTTGATCCGGTAATCGACCATCGTCAATAGGACGCCCAAGAGGACGATCCGGCCGCCGGCTTCGTTGCTCGCGCGGTGGGCGGCGGCGATCAGGTTGGTCACCCCGGTGAGCGACAGGAAATGCGGCATCGTGGGGACCACGAACGCATCCGCCGCGACGATCGCGTTGATCGGCACGAGAGACAGCGACGACGGACAGTCGAGGAAGATCAGGTCGTAGCGCGGGGAGACCGCGGCGAGGGCGCCCTTCAAGCGGCTCTCGCGCGAACGGTAGCGGCCCAGCTCCAGGTCGGCGTGGATCAGATCGACCGAGGCGGTGATCAGGTCGAGTCCGGGGACCTTCGTCGGCCGGATCGCCTCGCTCGCGAGGAACCCGCCGAGCAGCACATCGGCGGACGAGGGGGCCAGCTCCTCCCGCGGCACCCCGAGCGAGAGCGAAGCGGAGGCCTGGCTGTCGAGATCGACCAGCAGAACGCGCCGGCCGGACAGGGCTAGCGCCGCCGCCAGATTGACCGACGTCGTGGTCTTGCCGACCCCGCCTTTCCGGCTGATGACCGCGGTAATCATTGCTCTGCGTCGATTTATCCCACGATGCGCCCGGCGGAGCAAGCGGGAGGCGGTTCTAGAACCCTCTTCCGAGTGGTAGCATTTCGGCCATGGAGCCCACAGATCCGAAATCCCGCCGACCGCAGAAGATCGCGGTCCTGCCCGGCGACGGCATCGGCGTCGATGTGACCGCCGAGGCGGTCAAAGTCCTCGAAGCCGCCGCCGCGGGCTGGAGCCTGCCCCTGGAGCTGGTCCCTCTGCCCTATAGCGCCGACTATTACCTGGAAACGGGAGTCAGCCTGCCGCCGGGCACGCTCGACGAGTGGCGCGACCACTATGCCGCGATCTTCATCGGCGCGTTCGGCGACCCGCGCGTGCCGGACATGAAGCATGCCGCGGACATTCTGCTCGGCACCCGCTTCGGTCTTGACCTCTACGTCAATTTCCGGCCGGTCAAGCTCTACGACGCGCGGCTCTGCCCACTCAAGGGGAAGGCCGAGAAGGACGTCGATTTCGTCGTCTTCCGCGAAAACACCGAAGGTGCCTACGTGGGCGTCGGCGGCAATTTCAAAAAGGGCACCTCGGACGAGGTGGCGATCCAGGACGAGATCCACACCCGCAAGGGGGTCGAGCGCATCCTGCGCGCTGCGTTCGAGTACGCGGTCGCCCAGGGCAAGACGAAGGTGTGCATGAGCGACAAGGCGAACGTCATGCGCTTCGGCCACGACCTCTGGCAGCGGGCGTTCGCCGAGGTGGCTCCCGACTATCCGGGCATCGAGCCGAGCCACCTCTACGTCGATGCGCTCACCATGATGATGGTGAAGCGGCCCGAGAGCTTCGAGGTGATCGTCACCAACAACATGTTCGGCGACATCGTCACCGACCTCGGCGCCGCCCTCCAAGGGGGCCTCGGAATGGCCGCCTCGGCGAACCTTCACCCGGGCCGGACCTCGATGTTCGAGCCGGTCCATGGCTCCGCGCCGAAATACGCCGGCACCGGCCAGGCGAACCCGATCGGCGCGATCCTCTCCGCCGCGCTGATGCTCGAAACGCTCGGCCACCGCGAAGCGGCCGAAGCCCTCGACGCCGCGGTCCTGGCGGCAATCCGCGAGGACGCCACGACCGTCGATGTCGGTGGCACGATGACGACTTCGCAGGTGGGGAGCGGGATCGCCAAGCGCGTCGAGCGCGCGGCGCTCGCCCCGGCCGAAGCCTGACCCGCGCGCTTTCCTGTTCGAATCCCCCGGAGAGATCCCCGATGCCTCTGAGCCCCGCCCACGACCGCGAGCTGATCTACGACTGGAACAAGGAAAGCGGCCAGGAGCTCAAACCCCTGCGCGGCAAAGTCGAGCTCGACGACGAGACGTTGCGCGACGGCTTGCAGTCCCCCTCGGTGAAGACGCCGCCGATCGAGCAGAAGCTCGAGATCCTCCACCTGATCGCCGCGCTCGGCATCGAGTCGGCCGACCTCGGCCTGCCCGGCGCCGGACCGCACGTGGTGCGCGACGTGGAGAGGCTGGCGAAGGAGATCGTCGATCAGAAGCTCGCGATCGCTCCGAACTGCGCCGCGCGGACGCTCGAAGTGGACATCCGCCCGATCGTCGATATTTCGGAGCGGGTCGGCCTGCCGATCGAGGTCTCCTGCTTCCTCGGCTCGTCGCCGGTCCGGATCTACACGGAAGGCTGGACGCTCGATCAGATGCTCCATTGGACCACCAGCGCGGTCGAGTTCGGCGTGACCCACGGCCTGCCGGTCATGTACGTCACCGAGGACACCACCCGCGCCCAGCCGGAAGATCTGCGCCGCCTCTATACCGCGGCGGTCGAGGCGGGCGCGCGGCGGGTCTGCGTCTCGGACACGGTGGGGCACGCCACCCCGGCGGGGGCCGCCGCGGTGATCCGCTTCATCCGCGGCGTAGTCGATGCGACGGGGGAGGACGTGAAGGTCGATTGGCACGGCCACCGCGACCGCGACCTCGGCGTGGCCAACGCGCTCTCGGCCGCCTCGGCCGGCGCGGACCGCCTGCACGGCACGGCGCTCGGCATCGGCGAGCGGGTGGGCAACTGCCCGATCGACCTGCTGCTGGTGAACATGCAGCTGCTCGGCTGGATCGACCGCGATCTTTCCCGGCTGGTCGAATACTGCCGCCTGGTGGCGGAGACCACCGGCGTTCCCTGCCCGGACAACTATCCCGTCATCGGCCGCGACGCGTTCCGCACCGCGACGGGAGTCCACGCCGCGGCGATCCTCAAAGCCCGCGCGCGCGGCGAGGACTGGCTGGCCGACCGCGTCTACTCGTCGATCCCTGCCAGCCTGTTCGGCCGCCACCAGGTGATCGAGGTGGGCAACATGAGCGGCAAATCGAACGTCGTCTTCTGGCTCGAAGAGCGAGGCCTGGAAGCCGAGTCGAGCTTGGTCGATGAGATCTTCGAACGCGCGAAGGCCTCCGGTCGGGTGCTCGAAGAGGCGGAGATCGGCGCGATCTGCCAGGCCCGCGGGGTTATCCCGGGCACCGCCACCCCGCGCGCTTTGCCGTAGATGACGGACGTGGCATGAGGGGCGCAAGGTAGGAGGCCGCCGCATGAGGGGCGCAGCAAGCGGCGCCCCTACGGGTCCGGTGGCCTTTGGCGGTCTTTCCAAGTGATCAAGAAACGCGTCCCCCGCGCGCTCGACCCGGAAGCCGCCGCCTCGGCGGCGAAGGAAAAGGCGACGCCCTGGCACCGGGCGCTCCGCCGCTATCTCGAATCGCTCGCGCTCGAACGGGGCTTGGCCGCCAACAGTGTCGAAAGCTACGGCCGGGATCTGCTGCGCACCGCCCGGGCACTCGCCAAAAGCGGCGGCGATCTGCTCTCGGTCGATTCCGCAGCGCTCTCCGCTCACATTCGCGACCTGCGCCGCGAGGGCCTCTCGCCCCGCTCGATCGCCCGCGCGCTCGCCTCGATCCGCAGCTTCTTCCAACATCTGATCGAGATCGGAGAGCGCACCGACAACCCGGCCGTCCACCTGGTCCAGCCGAAACGGTTCCGCTCCCTGCCGAAGGTGCTCACCGAGGCCGAGGTGGAGGCGCTGCTCGCGGCGCCCGATATCGCAACCCCCCTCGGCCTACGCGACCGGGCGATGATCGAGTTGCTCTACGCCGCGGGCCTGCGCGTCTCCGAGCTGGTCGGCCTCACCCTCCCGCAGCTACGGCTCGACGTCGGCTTCTTGATCGCCTACGGAAAAGGCGACAAAGAGCGCGTGGTACCGGTGGGCGAAGCGGCCGAGATGTGGGTCGGCCGCTATCTTTCCGAGGTACGCCCCGCGCTCACCGAAGGAAAGCGCCACGCCTTCGTCTTCGCCAACTCGCAAGGCGACGGAATGACCCGCCAAGGCTTCTGGAAGAACCTCGGAGCCTATGGCCGAACTGTCGGCCTGCGCGCACTTTCCCCCCACGTCCTCCGCCACAGCTTCGCCACCCATCTTTTGGAGCACGGCGCCGACCTCCGCGCCGTTCAGATGATGCTCGGCCACGCCGACATCGCGACGACCCAGATCTATACGCACATTCATCAGCACCGGCTGAAGAGCCTCTACGATCGGTTCCATCCCCGGGCGTAGATTTCGGCGGAGTGAAACCTGGGCGCGCCGAGCTCCAGCTCGGCTCCGAAGCGGTCGGGTATCAGGGCTCCGCGAGTAATCGGGCCAACACCTCTTGGCGGAATCCGTACCGGTCCTTCTCTTCAAGATCGCGGACGGTTGCGGCGATTTTCTCTCGATCCAAGAAACCTGAAATCTTGCAGGCCAGCAGGAAAGCGGGAATGTTCACGACCTGTACTCCGCTTCGGTTAGCCTCGCGCCGTGCCCGATTGTCGCTCATCAAGAGCAGCGAGTTGGGGTGCTCGAGAGCCAATGTGATGGCCTCCAGCTCACCGGCACCGAGCTCATGACCGCCGATTTGAGGCGACATCCTTGTGAGAATTTGTGATCCCGGTGCGGCGACTTCCAGCCAAGGAGTCTCCGCGAGACGCTCCAGAAGCGGAGTCTGGCTAACCTCGCGAAAAACTGCCGGAGGAATTTGAAGATGCGTTACCTGGTAGAAGGTTCGCACCAGATCGAGTCTGTCGATTTTAAGGAAAGAGCTGAGAAAGTCGGAATCGAGGATAACGAAAGGGCCACTCAAGCCTTCACTCTCCCGGCAGCGTGAAGAGCGGCATGGGCCATCGCCTCGGTCTCCTCAAGAGTCTCCGAAGCCTCGCGGGAGATACCGCGCCGAAAAAGGCGCTTCTTGAGCTCTTCCAGGTCGAGACCTGTCCACTCCGCCGTGCGCCCCAAGGAGAAGATCCCCTTCTGATAGAGCCGGTAAGCGACGGCTTCCCTGAGATCCGGTCGCGCGGCAAAAAGAGTCTCGACCGCTGTGGCGAGGAACGACTCCCGACTCTCGAAGAGCCCGGTTTCGGTTACCGCCGCAAGCTCGTCTTCGAGCGGTGCCGGAAAGACCATTCTTGAAGTCTATGCCTCCCGGGTGCGCCCGTCGAGAGGAGGGGACCCCTCAGGGCTCGAGAGCCCCTTATAGGCGCTTCCACCCGCGACATCCCGTGGGAGCCCGGCGTGTTCGTCACGTACACGTTCGGCGGCGAGTGAGCGTTGGCGCAGAGAAGTCCCCAGGAGAGAGCACACCCGCTGATTCAGCTGGCTCCTTAGGCCGACATCCCCCTGACTTTTGACCGACAAAGTCCGGCCTTTCGGCAGAGGGAGCAACCCTCAGGCCCCCGCTACGATGCCGCGCATTCCAACAGCGCGGCGAATCTGCCGCTCTCGATCCAGAACTCTTTCTCCGCATTCCAGCGGGAGGTGGCCGATGAAACTACGTGACTCCTTCGCCCTCTTGGGGCTGATCCTCACCCTTCCGGCGAACGCCGGTTCGATTAAAGTAGTGAACGGCGTCGCGATCTATACCGCCGGCAACAATGAGGTGAACACGATCGTGGTCGATCCGCGGGGTAGCGGCTTCGATCAGGGATCGGGCCAGTTCGTCACCGGCTTCGCAGTCTCGGACAGCACGGCTCCGATCTTCGGCGGTCCGGGCTGCAAGTCCTTCACCGGAGCCGTCATCTGCGATCCGGCTCCGACTTCGATTTCGCTCGATCTGCGCGACAAGAACGACACCGTGAGCCAGATCGGCGGGGTGGACCATGGAATCCCGGTGCCGATGTCCGTCAAGGGGGGCAATGGCGTCGACACCTTGAAGGGCAGCGAGGCCGGCGACACGTTGGACGGCGAGCTGGGCAACGACATCATCGACGGCAAAGGAGGCAACGACGTCCTCTTGGGTGGTGCCGGCGACGACACCCTCACCGGCGGCCCCGGCGTCGATCGCTTCAATGGCGCGGCGGGTGGCGACACGATCGACGCCAAGGACGGCGCGGCCGAGCGGGTCGATTGCGGGATCGGCAACGACACGGTGACCGTGGACGCCGCCGACGACCTTCATCAGTGCCGGCGGTAGACCTTTCGCCCTTCCGGAGCGAGCGGTGTAAGGATTCGCCGCGCCGTGGGACTACTACCTTCGAATCGAATCGGAGGTATTCCCGGTGCCCGATCAACCCGCCTCGCCCCCATCCGTCTTTCGTTCCCCGGCTGTTCGTTTCGGCGGTGCTCTTGCCGCCGGTCTCGTTCTCACCCTGACGGTGGCCGCCGGCCGCGCGCCCCGGAGCGGCGGGGGGCTCGCGCTCTCCCCTTGCCATCTGGACGGCCTCGCCGAGCCGGCCCTGTGCGGCACGCTCTCCGTGCCCGAGAATCGTGACGCTCCAGGCAGCCGTAAGGTTCCGATTCGCTTCGCTGTGCTCCCTGCGTTGCGCGCCGAGCGGGCGCCTGATCCGCTTTTGTTCTTCGCAGGCGGGCCGGGGCAGGCCGGCCGCGATCTCGCGGGGCCGGCGGCCCACTTCTTTAGCGAGGTGCGCCGGCATCGCGATCTGGTCTTCGTCGATCTGCGCGGCACGGGCGGTTCGAATCGCCTCGACTGCCCGCTCCTTCCCGACCCTCTCGCGGGCCTTGGCGGCGACACGTTCTTCCCCGCGGACGTCCCCGCCTGCCGGGCTCGGCTCGGGTCGCGATTCGATCTCGGCCGTTACGCGGAAGCCGAGGCGATGGCCGATCTCGACCAGGTGCGTTCCGCCCTCGGCGTCGAGCGCTGGAACCTCTGGGGCGGTTCGTGGGGAACGCGGGCCGCCCTCCTCTATGCCCGGGCCTATCCCTCCCGGGTGCGCTCGGTCGTGCTCGACGGCGCGGCGTCGCTCGAATTCCGCTTCCCGCTTACGACCCCCGCGGATGCGCAGGACGCGCTCGACCGCCTGCTCGCCGACTGCGCCGCCGAACCGGCCTGCCGCGCCGCCCATCCCGACCTCGGCGCGCATCTCCAAGCGCTGTTCGCGCGCCTCGCGGCCGGCCCGGTGCGGGCGCCGATTCGCGATCCGATCTCGGGCGCGCCGCGTATGGTCGCGATTTGGGCGAACGGCTTCGCGGTGGCGCTGCGCGTGGCGCTCTATACCGGCGAAAGCGCGGCGATGTTGCCGCAAGTGATCGAGGCGGCCGCCCAGGGCGACTGGGGACCGTTCGCGGCGCTCGCCGCGGCGAACGCCGGCTGGTCCTCCGACACCATGGCGCTCGGCGCGACGCTTTCGACCCTGTGCGCCGAGGACGTGCGGACGATCTCGGACGCCGAGGCCGCGCGCGCGGCGGGGGAGGGGTTCGTGGGTGGCGGCGAGATCGCCTCCTGGCGCCGCGCCTGCGCGGAGTGGCCGCCCGGTCCGCCGCTCGATCGTTCGATCCGACCGCTCTCGATTCCCGCGTTGATCCTCTCCGGCGCGCTCGATCCGGCGACCCCGCCCCGGCGCGGTGAGGCGATGCGTGTTGCCTTTCCCAACTCTCGGCATACCGTGTTTCCGGGCGCCGCGCACAACGTGAGCTTCTCCGGCTGCGCGCCCGAGCTGATCGCGCGCTTTCTCGCCTGGCCGGAGCCCGCGCGGCTCGACGACCGGTGCGCCCGGGATTTTTCTCGCTCGCCGTTCTACTCGATTCCCGGTTCGAGCCGCGAGGTGGGCCGATGATCGTGTTGGACGGTCTTCATCGAAGCTTCGGCGGCAAGACCGCGCTCTCCGGCCTGTCGCTGGTCGCCGAGGACGGCCGGGTGACCGGCCTGCTCGGGCCGAACGGCGCGGGCAAAACGACGGCCCTGCGCGCGCTCGGCGGTCTGCTGCGCCCGGATTCCGGGCGGGCTACGCTCGACGGCATCGACCCGGCCGTCTCCCCGCGCGAGGCGCGTCGCCGCCTCGGGTTCCTCCCCGAGCCGGCCGGGCTGCCGCCGCGCCTCGGGGCGCGCGAGATCCTCGCCTTCGCGGGGGAGATTCACGGCCTCGCCCGCCGGCCGCTGGCGGCGCGGATCGACGAGGTGATCGCCGCCTTTGGCCTCGCGCCGTTCGCCGAGCGGCCCGCCGAGGCGCTGTCCACCGGCGAGCGGCGGCGGGTGGCGCTCGCCCGCGCCCTGGTCGCCGATCCGCCGAACGTGGTGCTCGACGAGCCGACCAACGGCCTCGACGTGCTCGGCTCGCGCGCCGTCCGGAAGCTCGTCCGGAACCTCGCGGCGGCCGGCAAGTGCGTCCTCCTTTCGAGCCATCACCTGCGCGAGATGGCCGAGGTCTGCGATCGGGTGGTGGTGGTGACGGAGGGGCGCGCGGTGGCGGCGGGCCGGCCCGAGGACCTGTTGGCGCGTACCGGGAAGCCCGACCTCGAAAGCGCTTTCGTCGATCTGATCGGCGAGGAAGGATGGAGCTGATGAACCGCGAAACCTGGATCGTCTGGAAGACCGAGGCGAAGGACACTCTGCGCGACCGGCGGGCGCTCGCCGCGGCGCTCCTCTACGCCCTGTTCGGACCGCTCGCGATGGGGCTCGCGCTCGCGGCGCTCGCCCGCGCAACCCCGCCGGAGGGACCGTTCGACCTGTTCGTCGCCGGAGCGGAACGCGCTCCCGGCCTCGCGGCGTTTCTCGCCCGCGAGCGGGTGAAGGTCGTCGTTGCGCCGGCCGACGCCCGAGCTCAAGTGCGCGCGGGAACGCTCGACGTGGCGGTCGCGATCGATCCCGCCTACGCCAACGACCTTAAGCGCTTCCGGCCCGGGCGCATCGAGCTGATCTGGGACGACGCCCGGGGCAAGAGCCGCCGCGCGGCCGAAAGGGCGCGGTCGCTGCTCGAACGCTATGCCGCGACCGAACGCAACCGCCGGCTTCTGGCGCGCGGCGTCGTCCCCTCCTCCGTGGCGCCGATCCTGATTCTCGACCGCGACTTCGCGACCCCGGCGGCGCGGGCCGGCGGGGCGCTCGCCATGCTGCCGATCTTCCTGATGCTCGCGCCGTTCGTCGGCGCCACCAGCGCCGCGATCGACGCCACCGCGGGCGAGCGCGAGCGCGGCTCTCTCGAAGCGCTGCTGCTCCTGCCGGTCGGCCGCGGCGCGCTCGCTGCGGGCAAGCTGCTCGCTGCGGCGCTGCCCGCGGCGGCGGCGCTGGGCTTAACACTCCTGGGGGCGCGGTGGGTGCTCGGCTCGGCTGCGGTGCAGGCGCTCGATCTGGCGGTCGGCCTCGACCTGGGACGGCTTGCCGCGCTCGCCGGGCTCCTGGTGCCGCTCGCGCTGCTCGCGCCTGCGACGCAGGTGCTCGCCGCCCTGTTCGCCCGCACTTTCAAGGAGGCGCAAGGGTACATTTCCCAACTCCTGCTGGTGCCGATGGTGCCGGGATTCCTGCTCGCGTTCGGCAGCGTCGAGGTGCGCCCCTGGATGCGGGCGATTCCCCTCTTGGGCCATCAGATTTTCGCCGGGGAGATCCTCGCCGGAAAGCCGCCGGGCCTGCCGGAACTGGCCACGCTGGCGCTCGCGACGATCGGCGCGGCGGCGCTCTGCGGGTTCGCCACCGCGCGGTCGTTCGACCGCGAGCGGTTGCTTCGGGCGACGGGCGACCGATGACCCGACCGTCGGCGGAGGCCGGCCTTCCCCGGCGCGCCGCGATCGGCGAGGATCGCGGGCCGATGGCCGAATCTTCGCGGCGCGAAGCGCTGTTCGCCGAGATCCTGGGCGCGGAGGGGCCGGCGCCCCGCCGTGCGGCGAACCTGTACGAGCGCGATCCGGCGCGCGCCGAGGATCTGTTCCAGGAGATCTGCCTCGCGCTCTGGCGCGGCCTTCCGTCGTTTCGCGGCGAGGCGACGCTGCGCACGTTCGCCTTCCGCATCGCGCACAATCGCGGCATGAGCCATGCGGCGCGCGGGGCGCGTCGGCGGCAAGGGGGAGCGAGCGCCGAGATCGGCCTCGCGGCGGAGGTCCCCGATCCGGCGCCGACTCCCGAGGCGGCCTTGGGCCTGAGCGAACGCGCCGCGCGCCTGCGGCAGGCGATGGCCGCTCTGCCGCTCGGCCTCCGCCAGGTGATGACGCTCACTCTCGAAGGGCTCGCCCCGGCCGAGATCGGGGCGGTCTTGGGGATTACGGAGAACAACGTCGCCGTGCGCGCGAACCGCGCCCGCGAGCGATTGCGCGCCGCGCTCGGCGCAGCGGGAGGTGGCCGATGACGGGAACCGAAGACCGCGAGCTGACCGAATGGCAGGCCGAGTGGCGGGCCGACGGGCGGGAGAACCGGCCCGCGCCGCCCGATTCGCCCGATTCGGCCGATCCGATACAGGCCCTCCGCCGCCGGGTGCGTCGGCGGACGATCGGCCTCGCTTGGATCACCGCGGGCGAGCTGGCGTTCACCGGCGGGATTCTCGCCCTGCTCGCGGTGGCCGCCCGGCGCACCGCGGCGCCGTTCGATCTCGCGGCGATCGCGAGCCTCGGCCTGCTCGCGGTCGCGGCACAGGTCTGGGCGCTCTGGAACCGGCGCGGCCTCTTCCGAGCACAGGGCGAGAGCGCGGTCGCGTTCGTCGAGTTTTCGATCCTCCGCGCCCGGCGCCGGCTGCTCTCCGTCCGCTTCGGCGCCGCCCTGCTCGCCGCCGAGACCCTCGTCTTCCTGGTTTGGTTCGGCGGGAAGATCCCAGTCCGAATCGGCCTCGCGTTCGGGCTCCTCGCCGTCTGCGTCGCGGTGGGCGCCGCGGCGCTCGCCCTGCTGGCCCGCTACAGTCGCGCGGAGCTGGCGGCGCTTCTTCGCCTCAAGGAGGAGGTTTCGTCCGAGCCGCGGGATTAGGGGGGATTAGAAGGTGGCCGGGCCTCCCGCCCCATCGGGTGAGGCCCACCTCTTTCGCCCGTGTTAACCTCCCTTTCGTGAACCGTCAGTCCATCCAACGGGGAGGCTAGGACCCGATGACGATGCTGGGAATCGAGCGGCAGGAAGCCGAAGGGCGGCTCGTCGAGCACGAGCATCTGGAAGACGTGGTCATCCGTTTTGCCGGCGACTCGGGCGACGGCATGCAGATGACCGGCAGCCAATTCACCAACACGTCCGCCATGTTCGGCAACGACCTTTCGACGTTGCCGGACTTTCCGGCCGAGATCCGCGCCCCCGCCGGGACCCTTCCGGGGGTTTCGGCGTTCCAGGTTCGGATCGCCGACTACGACATCCACACCCCCGGCGACGCGCCGGACGTGCTGGTCGCGATGAACCCGGCCGCGCTCAAGAAAGAGCTGCCGGACCTCAAAGCGAACGGCATCGTGATCGCCAACACCGACGAATTCGGCGAGCGCAACCTGGCGAAGGCGGGCTACGCCGTGAACCCGCTCGAAGACGGCTCGCTCGGCGGCTTCCGGGTGTTCGCGGTGCCGATCGCCACCCTCACCAAGCGGGCGCTCGAAGGCTCCGGCCTCGACAACAAGACGGCCGAGCGGTCGAAGAACATGTTCGCGCTCGGCATGTGCTACTGGCTCTTCTCGCGCTCGATGGAGAACACGGCGGCTTTTCTGAGGAAGCAGTTCGCGAAGAAGCCCGACCTCGCCGAAGGCAACGTCAAGGTGCTCAAGGCGGGGTGGAACTACTGCGACATCACCGAGGCGTTCCATACCCGCTACGAGATCGACCCGGCGCCGATGGAGCCGGGGCTCTACCGCAACATCATGGGCAACACCGCCCTGGCGCTCGGCCTGATCGCCGCCAGCCGGCGGAGCGGCCTACCGCTGTTCCTCGGCGCCTACCCGATCACGCCGGCCTCCGACGTGCTCCACGAGCTGTCGAAGTACAAGAGCTTCGGCGTCACTACGTTCCAGGCCGAAGACGAGATCGCCGCGGTCTGCTCGGCGATCGGCGCCTCGTTCGGCGGGGCGCTCGGGGTGACCGTCTCCTCCGGTCCCGGCATCGCGCTCAAGACCGAGGCGATGAACCTCGCGGTGATGACCGAGCTGCCGCTGATCGTCTGCGACATTCAGCGCGGCGGCCCTTCGACCGGCCTGCCGACCAAGACCGAGCAGGCCGACCTGCTGCAGGTCATGTTCGGCAGGAACGGCGAATCGCCGCTGCCGGTTCTCGCCCCCAGCTCGCCCAAGGACTGCTTCGACATCGCGCTCGAAGCCGTTCGGATCGCCACGCGGTACATGGTGCCGGTGGTGGTCCTGTCGGACGGCTATCTCGCGAACGGCTCGGAGCCTTGGAAGCTGCCGAAAGTGGAGGATCTCCCCGATCTGCGGATCGAGTTCCGCACCGACCCGGTGGCCTTCCATCCCTACGAGCGCGACCCGGAGACCCTGGGCCGTCCGTGGGCGATCCCGGGGACGCCGGGGCTGGAGCACCGGATCGGCGGGATCGAGAAGGAGGACGTGACCGGCAACATCTCCTACGATCCGGAAAACCACGAGCGGATGGTCCATCTGCGCGCCGAGAAGGTGGAAAGGATCGCCCGCACCATCCCGCCGATCGAGGTGATCGGAGACGACGACGCCGAGCTGCTGGTCCTCGGCTGGGGGAGCACGGCGGGCGCGATCACCGGCGCGGTCAACACCGCCCTGCGCCAGGGTCTGAAGGTCGCCCGCGCCCACCTGCGCTACCTGAACCCGATGCCGAGCAATCTCGGCGCGGTGCTCGCCCGTTTCCCGCGCGTTCTGGTGCCCGAGATGAACAGCGGCCAGCTCGCGTTTCTCCTGCGCGCCAAGTATTTGAAAGACATCCTGTCGTACCCCAAGGTGCAGGGCAAGCCGTTCACCCGCCAAGAGATCTTCGACAAGGTTCGCGCGCTGCTGGTCGGAGCGCCCGGTCCAGAGGAGGCCCCCCATGCCTGAGGCCCCGGTTCTCACCCGGAAGGATTTCCAGACCGACCAGGAAGTGCGCTGGTGTCCCGGCTGCGGCGATTACGCGGTGTTGAACGCGGTGCAGCAGGTGTTTCCCGAGCTGGGCATTCCGCGCGAGAAGTTCGTCGTGGTCTCCGGTATCGGCTGCTCGTCGCGCTTCCCGTACTACATGAACACGTTCGGCTTTCACACCATCCACGGCCGGGCTCCGGCGGTGGCCACCGGTTTGAAGCTCTCGCGGCCGGAGCTGGAAGTCTGGATCGCGACCGGCGACGGCGATGCGCTGTCGATCGGCGGCAACCATTTGATCCACACGCTGCGGCGGAACGTCGGCGTCAAAATCCTGATGTTCAACAACCGGATCTACGGCCTGACGAAGGGGCAGTACTCTCCGACCAGCGAGCTGGGCAAGCGGACCAAATCGACCCCCGCGGGCTCGGCCGACTACCCGTTCAATCCGCTGTCGCTCGCGCTTGGCGCCGGGGCGACGTTCGTCGCTCGGACCGTGGACATCTATCTGCCGCACCAGAAGGAGATCCTCCGCCGCGCCGCCGCGCACAAGGGGACGGCGTTCGTCGAGATCTACCAGAACTGCAACATTTTCAACGACAAGGCTTTCGACTACATGACCGATCGGGAGGTCCGCGACGACGCGGCGATCTACCTGGAGCACGGCAAGCCGTTGGTTTTCGGCAAGAACAAAGACCGCGGCATCCGCATGCGCGGCACCGAGATGGAAGTGATCCAGCTGGGCGGCGAGCACACGGTGGACGACTGCCTGGTCTGGAACGAGAGCCTCGACAACCCGGCTACCGCGTTCCTCGCCGCCCAGCTGCTGCCGCCCGATTTCCCGACCGCGCTGGGCGTTTTCCGGACGGTCGATGCGCCGACCTACGAGCAGCGGGTGATCGGCCAGATCGAGGAGGCGACGGCCAAGCAGGGGGTGGGTAAGCTCGAAGACCTGCTGCGGCAGGGGGACACCTGGACGGTGGGGGAGCAGCCCGCGGCGCACTGAGCTTTCTCCGCGAAACGAACGACGGCCGGCACGCCTCGGAGGGCGTACCGGCCGTTTGGATTTCTAGACTTCTTTCGAGAGCCTACCGCAGCGCGGGAGACTCGATTTCGTAGGTCACACCGCCTTGCACCTTTTCGCTCCGGACGTTGGTCTGGCGCACCTCGAAGACGTTCGGTTCGGTGCGTGTCTTGAGCGTGTTGGTGGCCGTGTCGTCGAAGCGGAGCGAGATCGCGCCCTCCTCCCGGCCGCGCATGGAGAGTTGAATCCAGGCGCCGTCGCCGAGGATTTGGATCGATGAGGAACCGGCGATCGAAACGTTGCCGCCGCGCATGCCGCTACGGCGCCAGAGGTCGAACAAGGCGGCGCCGAGATCGACCGTGATCCGGCCGCGGCGAAGGAAGGGATTGAGCACGCCCGCCTCGATCCGGTCGTGGAAGCTGACTTTCACCTCTGCGGCGCCGGTGTCGATGTTGCGGAGGATCATTCCGGCGTTGAAGCTGGCCAGGCCGACCAGATCGACGACGTTGACGTTTCTCCACACCAGGTTGTTGCTGTTGCGGACGTTGACGTTCGGATCGGCGACTTCCACCGGCAGGGGATCCTGGGCGGAGAGGATGCGGACCAGCAGGCAGACGTGCCCCTCGAACGCCGGGAGCCAGGGGATCACCACGGTCGCCGTGCCGTTCGGATCGACGTTGGTCACGGCCGATCCGACCGTATGCCAATCGATCGGCCAGGCCAGACCCGCCGAGGCTTTCGCCCAATAGAGCGCGACGGTGACGTTTTGGGCCAGGACCGTTCCTTTGTTGTAAAGGCGGACGTTGACGTAGTTGAGCTGGCCGAATTCGGGATTCTGGTGGGTCGGAACCGCGTCGTCGACGTTGCGGATCCAGATGTCGCGGCTTCTCCACATGTCCTCGTTCAAGGGATCGGGTTCCAGGCCATCGTCTAAGGGCCGGTCCTTCGACCAGACGTCGGTCTTTTCGAGACCGGTGACGACTTTGCAGGCCGTGGGCGCCGCGGCGCACGCTTCGTTGCCGTTCGGCTGGGCGACCACCTGATAGGCGTACTGCGACGACGAGGCGACGTTCGTGTCGTTGAAGGAGAGCCCCGCCACGTCGTTGGCGATCTTGGCGAAACCGGAATCGCAACCGTTCTCGCTCCGGAAGACGTCGTAGACCTTGCCGGCGCCGGAGCTGGTCCACGAGAGGGCATTCTGATTCGCGCCCGGGGTGACGGTGAGCGTCGGAACGGCCGGCGCCGCGCAGCCGGCGAACGTGGTGTTGGCGCCGCTATCGGCCGCGCAGGCGATCTGATGGCGGTTGAGCGCGGCGAAGATCGCGCCGCCGTGGGGAGTGCCGTTGGTCAGGTCGCCGTCATCGTCGTCCGCCGCGCGCAGCACCCGGAACAGGCTGCCGTTGACGCAGCCGTCGGAGGTCCAAACGGCGGGGACGTTGTCGCATTTCCAGGGCTTGGTCGCCGTCGGGCGGGACAGGTACCAGAGCCGTTCGGCGGTGTTCCAAGCCTTCGCCGAACCGGGGGCCGGCAAGTCGCGATTGGCGAAATCCCAGATCGATTCGGTGGCGATGTACGACTCGCAATGCCCCTCGGTGCCGCAGAGCGAGGTCCCCTTGACGGGGCAGAAGGGCTGGACGAAGTTCGCCACGGTGTGCGGGACGTTGCTCTCATGCTTGGCCCAATCGATGTCGCGGACGCCGGTGCAGGCGGTGCAGGGATCGCCGTAACCGCCGCAGGCCTTGCCGACGATGAACCCCGAGCCGCTGCACGAGTTGTGGGTCATCAAGACCGAGGTGATGTCCGCGTAGCTCTCTTTCGAGGTGCTGTCCGCGCCGGAAGCGCCGTCGTTGGCATCGAGGCCGTGGCCGTATTCGTGGAGCGAGACACCGGGCAGCTCGCCGGTGTTGCCGCACGCCTGGGTCGAATTCGGAAAGACGCTCGCCTGGTAGAACTTGAGGACGGGCGAAGCCCAATAGGCGTTGCAGATCTGCGCCACGTTGACGTTGACCGTCAGCTTCTGGCCGAGCCAGGCATTGTTCGGCAGCCAACCTCGGCCGACCTCCTTGATCCGGTTGACCCAGTAGAACTGGGTACGGGCCGACGAGGTATTGCCGGCGCCGCCGGAGCCGGGCGTCGCGCAATCGGTGCCGCCGGGGTTGCTCAGGAAATCGATGTTGCCGGCGCCGTCGGAGGTTTGCGAGA
>Ga0134122_10000709_pt1 | contig 23046 bp, 22 predicted proteins | sample KB302_FD_96461 | JGI IMG/M metagenome (GOLD analysis project Ga0134122, IMG submission 96461) | Terrestrial soil microbial communities without Nitrogen fertilizer from Kellogg Biological Station, Michigan, USA - KB3-0-2 | ecosystem: Environmental > Terrestrial > Soil > Unclassified ...
AGTCGCCGACCGTCTTCAAGTCGTGCCGCGCCGCAATCGCGCGCAGCCGCGGTCCGATCCAGAGCGCGAGCACCAGCGATCCGATCCCCGCCGACGCCACCCACCACCATGCGGCGATGCCATCGCGATAACCCAGCCCGGTGGCACCCACCGTCGATCCGGCGCCGATGTTCGCCGCGAGCATGGTCGAGAAGATCAGCCCGGGTCCGAGCTGCCGGCCGGCGACGAAGAAGTCCTTCGTGCCGGACACGCGGCGGCCGATCCACAGGCCGAGGCCGACGAGCAGCGCGGAGTAGCCGAGGAGGAGGGCCAGCTGAAGGGTCATCGCCGGTCGCGGGAGCCTGTGGGGGCCGTGCTCGCCTCGACCCCCTACTTCTTCAGATCGCGCGCCGCGGGAATGCCGGCGACGCCGGTGGCCTGGGTCGCGGCGCGGACGATGGCGTCCGCCATCGCTTCGGCGGCGAGGCCGCCGATGAGGGTGATGTCGGCGTTGCCGTCCCAGCGGCCGGTGGCGAGTGAAAAGATCGTGTCGCCGTCGCCGTTGGTATGCGACGGGCTGATTGCGCGCGCATAGCCATCGTCGGCCATCAGCGCCATGCGCGTGGCCTGCGCCTTGGTCAGCTTCGCGTTGGTGGCGACGAGGCCGATGGTCGTGTTCTCGCCGGCGCGCGGGCGCTGCATCGCCGTGCCGGCGCGGAGGATCGCGCGCGCGTCGGCGAACGTGTTGTCGGGATTGCGCACGCCGGCCACGACCTTGCCGGTCGACGGATCGATGATGTCGCCGACGGCGTTCACCGCGACGATCGCGGCGACGACGAGGCCGCTGGCGTGCTTGATCGACGCGGTGCCGAGGCCGGCTTTCATCGATCGCCCCGGGCCGCCGAACTTGCCGACGGTCGCGCCCGCGCCGGCGCCGACCGATCCTTCCTCGACCGGCCCGGCGGTGGCCGCGGCGGCGGCCTTGTAGCCGCACTCAGCGGTGGGGCGGATCTTCGGATTGGCGCCGACGCCAAGGTCGAAGAGGATCGCGCCCGGCACGATCGGCACGCGTGATGGCCCGGCCGGCCACCCGATGTTGTGCTCTTCGAGCCACTTCACCGTGCCGGTTGCCGCTTCGAGGCCGAACGCGCTGCCGCCGGCGAGCAGGACGGCGTTGACCTTGTCGACCATGTTCAGCGGATCGAGGAGGTCGGTCTCGCGCGTGCCCGGTGCGCCGCCGCGCTGCGAGACGCCGCCTACCGCGTCGCCGTCGACCAGGATCACCGTGCAGCCCGTCGGCCGCTCGGTCAGGGTGTGATGGCCGACCTTGATCCCGTCGACTGCGGTCAGGCCGGACGTTGCTCGTGGCGATGCCGGCGGGGCCGCTTGCGCGGCGAGCGCTGCAGAAACTGCCACCATCCCCGCAATCGCCAGTAGCAATCGATTCATCCGCCTACGATACCGCATCAGCTTGCAACCTTGAGTCGCCCCATCACCGGGGTCTGACACCCGTCTGACCCCGGGTAGCGTCAGCGGCGGAGATCGCGGACCGCGGGCAGGTTCGGCAGGCCGGTCGCCTGCGTCGCGGCGCGGACGACGGCCGTGGCCATCACGTCGGCGGCGAGCGCGCCGAGCGCCACCAGATCGGTCGTGCCGCTCCTGGTCCCGGTCGCGATCGCGAACACGGTGTCGCCGTCGACCACGGTGTGAATCGGCCAGATCGCGCGCGCATAGCCATCGTCGGTCAGCTGCGCGAGGTACGAGGCCTCCGCCTTCGACAGCCGCGCGTTGGTGGCGACGACGCCGATGGTGGAATTGCCGCCGCTCCGTACCACCCGCGGCGTGCCCGACCGCACGAGCGCGCGCGCATCGGCGAGGCCCGATCCGGCCGCCGCTCTCACGCCGGCGACGATATGACCGGTTGCCGGGTCGATCACGTCGCCCAGCGGGTTGGCGACGACGAGCGCGGCGACGATGAGGCCGTCGGGCATGGCGACGGCGGCGCTGCCGACGCCGCTCTTCATCGCCCGCTCGATGCCGCCGTACTTGCCGAGCGTCGCGCCGGCGCCGGCGCCGACGCTGCCTTCGACGACGGCCGCCGCACTGGCGGCTTGCGCCGCGCGGTAGCCGCAATCGGCGGTCGGCCGCACGCCGGCGTCGCCGACGGCGAGATCGAAGATCGACGCGCCGGGCACGATCGGAATGCGCCGGCCGCCGAACGCGATGCCGACGCGCTTCTCCTCGAGATAGCGCAGCACGCCGTCGGCCGCCGACAGCCCGAAGAGGCTGCCGCCCGACAGCGAGATGCCGAAGATCTGCTGCACCATCTTCGCCGGGTCGAGGAGATCGGTATCTCGTGTCGCCGGCGCGGCGCCTCGCACGTCCACGCCGGCGGTGGCGCCGCCTTCGATCAGCACCACCGTGCACCCGGTCGGGCGCTCGGCGAGCGTGTGATGCCCGACCTTGATGCCGCCGACGGCGGTGAGCGTCGCGTTGGTGAGCTTCGAGTCCGGCTGTGCGGCGCCGAGCGCGGCGATCGCCGCCGCAAGCACCATCCACGATCGGACGTGGGGCTTCATGATTGCGCTATTGTAGACGCCCGTCACCATGGACCCCATCGAGCGCGTGCTCTCCGAGGTCGATCGCGCGGCCGACGAAATCGTTCAGTACACGGTGGATCTGGTCAGGATTCCGACCGTCAATCCTCCGGGCGAGGCCTACGACGCGTGCGCGCATTTCGTCGGCGACGATCTCGCGCGGCGCTCGTACGACGTCGAGTACATCGCGGCGGAAGGGCGCGCCGAGCATACCGCCCGTCACCCGCGCATCAACGTCGTCGGCACGCGGCGCGGCGGGCCCGGACCGGTGGTGCACCTCAACAGCCACATCGACGTGGTACCCGCAGGCGACGGCTGGACCGTTGATCCGTTCGGCGGTCGGATCAAAGACGGCAAGATCTTCGGCCGCGGCGTCTGCGACATGAAAGCCGGCCTCGCCGCGTCGGTGTTCGCCATCGAGGCGATCGCGCGGGCGGGCGTTGCGCTGCCGGGCACGGTTGAAATCAGCGGAACGGCCGACGAGGAGAGCGGCGGCTTTGCCGGCGTCGCCTATCTCGCCGAGACCGGCCGCATCCGCAAGGGGCGCACCGATTTCGTGATCATCCCCGAGCCGCTGAACGTCGACCGCATCTGCGTCGGCCACCGCGGCGTCTACTGGTTCGAGGTCACGGCGCGCGGGCGGATCGGCCACGGCAGCATGCCGTTCCTGGGCGTCAACGCCATCGACGGGATGGGGCGGCTGCTGCAGGCGGTGCGCGACACGCTGATGCCGGCGCTGGCGTCGCGGCGCACGGCGGTGCCGGTGGTCCCGCCCGGCGCCCGCCACGCGACGATCAACATCAACGGCATCGAAGGCGGCCAGCGGGTCGACGGCATCCAGACGCCGTGCGTTGCCGATCTGTGCCGCGCGGTCTTCGATCGACGCTTCCTGATCGAGGAAGGGCTCGACGCGGCGAAGCAGGAGATCGCGGCGCTGGTCGCGCAGGTGGCCGCGGCCGCGCCGGACGTGCGCTTCGACGTGCGCGACCTGATGATCGTGCACCCGACGCGAACGCCCGACGATTCGCCGGTGATCGGCTCGCTCGATCGCTCGATCCGGCGCGTGCTCGGACGCGGCGCGGAGCTGGTGGCCAGCCCGGGCACCTACGATCACAAGCACGTCGCGCGCATCGCCGGCGTGCCGCACTGCGTCGCGTACGGGCCCGGCGAGCTCGAGCAGGCGCATCAGCCCGACGAGTACTGCCGCATCGACGATCTGCTCAACGCGACCAAGGTGATCGCCCTGGCGACGCTCGACCTGATGGGCGCCGGGAGATAGACTGATCGGGTCATGAAACCCACGTGTGCGCTCGTCTTCGTCGCGCTGGCCGCGCTCGCGGCCGGCTGCTCGTCTGGACCGGCCAACTCCGCGCCGGCGCAGCTGTCGCCGTCCACCTCGCAGCACACGGCCATCGGACAGCTGCCGCAAGTCGATATCGATGCCGTGCTGCGGCACACGAAGACGCTGTCATCCGATCAGTACGAAGGGCGCGCCCCGGGCAGCAAGGGCGAGGAGCTGAGCGTCAACTTCATCGTCGACGCGTTCAAGAAGTCGGGATTGAAGCCGGGCAACACCGACGGCACCTACATCCAGAAGGTGCCGCTGGTCGGCATCACCGGCGCCGAGGCGAGGCCGTTGACGATCGCGAAGGGCGGCAAGAAACAGACGCTGAAGTGGAAGGACGAAGTGGTCGCCTGGACCAAGCACGTCGCCGACGGCGCCAGCATCGACGACAGCGAGATGGTCTTCGCCGGCTACGGCGTCGACGCGCCCGAGTACAACTGGAACGACTTCAAGGACGTCGACGTCAAGGGCAAGACGATCGTCGTCTTCGTCAACGATCCGCAGGTGCCCGATCCCGCCGACGCGTCGAAGCTGGATCCGAAGACGTTCAACGGCGAGGCGATGACCTACTACGGCCGCTGGACCTACAAGTACGAGGAGGGTGCCAGGCGCGGCGCCGCCGCCGTCCTGATCGTGCACGAGACCGCGCCGGCGGGATATCCGTTCCCCGTCGTTCAGGGGTTCCTTGGCGAGCGCTTCGATCTGGTGACGCCGGACAAGAACATGGGGCGCTCGGCGATCGAGGGCTGGGTCTCGCTCGACGCCGCCAGGAAGATCTTCGCGATGGCGGGCCAGGATTTCGACGCGCTGAAGAAGCAGGCAATCACGCGCGACTTCAAGCCGGTGCCGCTCGGGCTGACGGCGTCGATGGCGCTGAAGAACACGATGCGCACCCTCGACTCGCGCAACGTGCTGGCGAAGCTCGAGGGCAGCGATCCGCAGCTGAAGAACGAGTACGTCGTCTACTCGGCGCACTGGGATCACCTGGGCATCGGCGATCCGGTGAACGGCGACAAGATCTACAACGGCGCGCTCGACAACGCCTCGGGCGTGGCGACGGTGCTGGAGATTGCGCGCGCCTTCACCCAGGTGCAGCCGCCGCCGAAGCGCTCGATCCTGTTCCTGATGGTGACGGCCGAGGAGCAGGGGCTGCTCGGATCGGAGTACTACTCGGTGACGCCGGTCTACCCGCTGGCGAAGACGCTCGCCAACATCAACATCGATGGCGTCAACAAGTGGGGGCGCACCAAGGACGTCACCGTCATCGGCCTCGGCAACTCCGACCTGGACGACTATCTGCGCGAAGCCGCGGGCGAGCAGGGGCGGATCCTGCGGCCCGATGCCGAGCCCGAAAAGGGCTTCTACTACCGCTCGGATCACTTCAACTTCGCCAAGCAGGGCGTGCCCGCGCTCGACCCGGAAGCCGGCATCGACTTCGTCGGCAAGCCGCCGGAATACGGCAGGCAAAAGCGCGACGAATTCACCAGCAAGGATTACCATCAGCCGTCCGACGAGGTGAAGCCGGACTGGGACTTGAGCGGCGCGCGCGAGGACGCGCAGCTGTTCCTCGCCGTCGGCTACCGGGTGGCGCAGGCCGACAAATATCCCGAGTGGAAGCCGGGGAACGAGTTCAAGGCGAAGCGCGACGCCGCCGTGAAGGGGATAGGGACTAGGGACTAGGGACTAGGCAGCCGTACGACCAAGACGATGGCGCGGACGAACACGGGTAAGAAGATGTTTTTCTTCTTCGTGTTCCATCGTGTCTTCGCGTCTTCGTGGTCTGCGGCCGCGGGAGAGTGATATGGCGACAGAGACGCTGACCACGATGACCGGGGAAGAGATGATCGCGCTGTCGAAGAAGCACACGCTCTTCGAATGGTCGGCGCAGTCGAAGGTCGATCCGATTCCGGTGGCGCGCTCGAAGGGCATCTATTTCTGGACGCCGGAAGGGAAGCGCTTCATCGACTTCAACAGCCAGCTGATGTGCGTCAACATCGGCCACGGCGACGAGCGCGTGATTCGGGCCATCCAGGCGCAGGCCGAGGTGCTCGCCTACGCCAACCCGTTCATGGCCACCGAGGCGCGGGCGCGGCTCGGCGCGAAGCTCGCCGAGATCACGCCCGGCGACATCGAGGTCTTCTTCTTCACCAACGGCGGCGCCGAGGCGAACGAGAACGCGATCAAGCTGGCGCGCGCGGCCACCGGCCGCCACAAGATCCTCGCGCGCTACCGCTCCTATCACGGCGCCACCGCCGGCAGCATGATGCTCACCGGCGATCCGCGGCGCTGGGCGTCCGAGCCGGGCATGCCCGGCGTCGTCCACGTGCTCGATCCGTATCACGGCATCGGCCGCGGCTGGGATTCGGCCGAGCAGTCGCTGGCGATGATCGAAGAAGTGCTGCAGCTCGAAGGGGCGCACAACTTCGCCGCCTTCATCCTCGAAACGGTCACCGGCACCAACGGCATCCTGGTGCCGCCCGACGGCTACATGCAGGGCGTGCGCGAGCTGTGCACGAAGCACGGCATCCTGATGATCTGCGACGAGGTGATGGCCGGCTTCGGCCGTACCGGCCAGTGGTTCGCGATCGATCACTGGAAGGTCGTGCCCGACATCATCACCATGGCCAAGGGCCTGACCGCCGCCTACGTGCAGCTCGGCGCGGTCGGCATGCGCCGCGAGATCGCCGACAAGTTCAAGGACAAGGTGTTCTACGGCGGCCTCACCTATAACAGCCACCCGCTGGCGTGCGCCGCGGCGCTGGCCGCCATCTCTGTGTACGAAGAGGATCGCCTGCTCGAGAACACCCGCAAGATGGGCGTGCTGATGAAGGAGCTGCTCGCCGAGATGGCGCGCAAGCACCCGTCGGTCGGGGCGGCGCGGTCGATCGGCCTCTTCGGCCTGGTCGAGCTGGTGCGCGACAAGGCGAAGAAGGTGCCGCTGGCGCCGTTCAACGGCACCTCCGACGAGATGGCCGCGCTCGGCAGGTTCTTCCGCGAGGAAGGCCTCTACACCTTCGTGCGCTGGAACACGTTCTTCACCAACCCGCCGCTGTGCATCACCGAGGCGCAGCTGCGCGACGCCTTCTCGATCATCGACCGCGGCCTCGACATCACCGACAAGGCTGTCAGATGACAGGCGTCGATCGCCGGCTCGCGCGCACGCTCGCCGCAGCGGCGATGGTCGCGGCGATCGCGACCGGCCCGCGCGCGCAGGAGAAGGGCGCCTGGTTCGGCACGCCGGTGCCGCCGCCGCTCAGCGATCCGCGCCAGCCGGTGATGAAGTACGACGATGTGTTCGAGCCGGTGCCGTTTCAGTTCGCGCACCGGCCGGGACGCTTCGACGAGCTGCTCGACGGCGCCGCGCTGAAGCGCGATCACCAGCGCATCGTCGGCTTCTCGCTCGAGAGCCTCAACGCCGGCGACAAGGTGTGGGGCCGCCGCGCGGCGACGCCGTCCTTCATGCAGACGATCGAGTGGACGGTCAACGAGTTCAAGAGCGCCGGCCTGAAGAACGCGGCAGTCGAGAGCTTCGCGGTTCCCGCGGCGATGTGGGTGCCGCAGTCGTGGAAGGTGGAGGTCGCCGGCGATCCGGCGTTCGGCGCCGGCACGAGCACGGTCACGCTGCAGTCGGCGTTCCCGCAGCCGGGCGGCGCCACGATTGCGGGCGGCACGTTGACGGCGCCGGTCGTCTTCGTCGGCCGCGCCACCGAGGCCGATCTGGCCGGCCGCGACCTGAAAGGGAAGATTGCCGTCGTCCGGGTGCGGCCGGAGCCGTCGCTCTTCGGATCGGCGGAGCAGGGCGCCGCGGCGCGCGCCGTCGAGCGCGGCGCGGTCGGCGTCATCAACGCGATCGAAGGGCCCGGCAACGCGCTCTACATCGACCCGCGCTTCGCCTGCGGCAAGGCGCCGTGCTTCATCGTCGGCGGCCAGGACGGCTGGTTCCTCGAGCAGGTGATCGGCAAGGCGGCGACCGCCGGCCTGCTCGATCGGCTGAAGATCTCGATGCAGCTCTCAGCCGAAGAGAAGAGCGGGCTCACCTCGGCCAACGGCATCGGCTTCGTCCCCGGCGCGTCTGACAAGCGGATCATCATCAACGCGCACGCCGACGGCTACTTCCAGGGCGGCGACGACAACGCCAGCGGCCTCGCCGTGCTCGTCGGCCTCGCGCGCTACTTCGCGAAGCAGCCGCAGCCGAAGCACACCCTGATGTTCGTTGCCAGCGGCGGCCATCATGGCCCGGGCAACGGTCCGTCGGCGCTGGTCGCCGCGCACCCGGAGTTGAAGAGCAACACGCTGCTGATCGTCAATCTCGAGCACGTCGCCTACCTCGATATCGTGCGCGGCAAGACGCGCGCGCCGAACAACACCGGCATGACCTGGGAGACGAGCGTTACCGATGCGGCCAAGGCGGTCGGCGTCACCAACGAATCGCCGTTGCTGGTGGATCTCTGGTCGTACGCGCCGCGCTGCTTCGGCGTCGCGACATATCTGTCGGCGGGCCCGACCGTGTCGGGCGATCTCGGCGGCTACCGTCCGCTGGGCGTGCCGATGACGCAGATGATCCAGTCGGGCACCTTCTACCACTCGTCGGGCGACGTCTTCGAGGCGGTGCCGGCGGAAGGCATCGAGCGCGCGGCACGGTTCCACGCGTTCCTGATCGAGCAGGCCGACCGCGCGCCCGAAGCGATGATCGCCGCGGGCAAGGGGTCGCCGTACAAGCCGGCGGCAAGCGACTGCACGCTGGCGCTCGGCAAGAAATAGACGCAAAAAAAAAGGAGCCGGCAAGATCTGCCGGCTCCCGGTCGTCACTCGTAGGGCGGCTCAGGCCGCCGAAACGCTAACGCGCGCCCGCGCTCGTCGAGCTCGACGTCAGCACCTTCCTGAACACCTGCACCGCCTGCTTCATCTCTTCCATCGTCCCGAGCGAGATGCGGCTGTGCGTCTTCTCGAACGGCGGGAAGTCGCGCCCGACCGACACCTTCAGCGCGGCGCAGGCGTCGCGGAACTCCTTGGCCGGCCGCTTCAGGTTCACGAAGATGCAGTTGGTGTGGCAGTCTGCCCCTTCGTAGCCCATGCTCTTGAACGCCTCGAGCGTGAAGTCGCGCACGCGGGCGTTCTCGGCACGCTCTTCCTCGATGTGCTTCGAGTCGCGCAGCGACGCGATGCCGGCCGCCGCGGTCAGCGTGTTGATGCTGCCCAGGTTCCAGGTGCTGGAAATCGCCTTGAGCGTCTCGGGCTGGCCGATGCCGTAGCCAAGCCGCAGGCCCGCCATCCCATGCGCCTTCGAGTAGGAGCGGGTGATGAAGACACCGGGCAGCTCCTTGGCGAGCGGCGCCGCGGTCTTCACGCCCGGGTCGTGGACGTAGTCGATGTAGGCCTCGTCGATGAGGATTTTCGTGTCCGGAGACGTCTGCTTGACCCGACGAACGAATTTCTCGACGTTAGCAAAGTTGTGCACCGTGCCGGTCGGGTTGTTCGGGTTGCAGAAGAACACCATGCCGGCGCCCTTGGCCGCCTCGGCCATCGCGTCGAGGTCGAGCGACATCGACTTGTCGACCTGAATCAGCTTGACCGGGGCGCCGATACGACGCGCCGCCTGCTCCGAGGTGGCATAGGTCGGGGCCGCGGTGACGAGCGGCTTCTGCGCTGAGCAGAACGCCCGCGCCGCGCCCTCGAGGATTGGCCCCGAGCCGGTGCCGACGATGACGTTGTCCTTGCCGACGCCGTAAACCTCGGCGATGGTCGCGACGAGATCGCCGGTGTAGTCCGGCGGATAGCCGCGGCCGACGCGCGCGGTGATCGAGCTCCTCAGCGCGTCCATCGTCTTCCGGCCGGGTCCGCGGGCGTTCTCGTTCGAGCTGATTCTGATCGTGCCGCCGTCATCGGGCGGTTGAAGCGCGCCGGCCTCGAAGGCCATGGCCTCGTTGCCGCGGCCGATGATGAATGGCGTGGACAGCACGCCAGCGCTGCCCAATCCGAGGTTCCGGAAGAAATGGCGCCGGGACAGTGACATGAAGTCCTCCTTCTAGACTCTCAACGAAGGCACGGCGTGCGGCTGCGCCGCCGAAGAACACGTAGTATACGGCCAGCAGGAGCTCAGGCGAGCGGATTCGCTGGATCTTCCCTTGGGGCCGTCCAAAGCCGAATGTCTGCTCCGGCCGAGTCAGCCGACGCGCTTGAAGTGGTGCGTGGTGCGTTCGCCGGCGGCGTTCTTCACGAAAACCATGACCGCGCCGCGATCGCCGGCGCGGCTCGTGCCGTCGGCGAGCCGCAGCGACTGGCGGGTGCCGTCCTCGAGCCTGATCACGACGGTGTGTTCGGTGCGGTTCACATCCATGATGACCGCTTCGGTTTCGGGGGGATTGGGCGTGTCGGGCACCGGCTCGGCCGCGACGGTGACACGGGCGCCCGCCTCGAGCGCGTTGAATGCTTCCTCGGCGGCGGCGTTGGTGCTGTCGGTGGGCCGCCGGCTCAGCCCCAGGATTCTGGCGACCCTGCTGAAAATCCCGCGGCCGGCCTCCTTGGTATCACGTGCCGACTCTTCAGTGGCGACCGTGCCGGTGACGCCGTGGATCGGCGGCGGCTGCTGCCCGGCCCGCACGCGCGGCGCGGCGAGGAGCACGACGACGAGCGTCGCCACCGCTGTCATCGTCCTCGCCAACGCGGCGCGCGATGCCGGTCTGGACATGACTCGATCATACTCCCCGTGCTTCGGCCGGCCACTCGCGCGCGAACACACGAGGTCGAGCTTCCATGAAACGTAGAGATTTCATTCGAGGTGCCGCCGGCGTCGTCGCGTCAGCGTCGATCGGGCGCGCGGCGGCGCAGCCCGGCGCCGCGCCGGCGATCAAAACCATCCGAACCGGCGTGCTGGAGATCGGCTACCACGAGAGCGGCAGCGCGTCCGGGTTCCCGGTGATCCTCCTGCACGGCTTTCCCGACGATGCGCATGCCTACGACGGCGTGGCGCCGCTGCTCGCGCACGCCGGCTATCGCGCGCTTGCCGTCTACCTGCGCGGCTATGGACCGACACGCTTCTTGGATGCGTCCGCGCCGCGCACCGCGGAGCAGGCGGCGATCGGGCAGGACGTGATCGACTTCGCCGATGCGCTCGAGATGCCGCGGTTCGCGGTCACCGGCTACGACTGGGGCAGCCGCGCGGCGTGCATCGCCGCCGCGCTGCACCCCGATCGAGTGCGCGCCGCGGTCCTCGTCGGCGGCTACTCGATTCAGAACACGGTGACACCAGGACGGCCGTCGTCTCCAGACGCCGCGCGCCGGCTCTGGTATCAGTGGTACTTCAACACCGAGGTCGGCCGCGCCGGCCTGGCGCAGAACCGCCGCGCGCTCAGCGAGCTGCTGTGGCGCGAGTGGTCGCCGACCTGGCGGTTCACGCCGGAGATGTTCAACCTCACCGCGGCATCGTTCGACAACCCCGATTTCGTCGACTGCGTGATCCACTCCTACCGGCACCGCAACTTCAACGCGCCGGGCGAGCCGCGCTTTCTCGAGATGGAGCGGAAGCTGGCGGGGCGGCCGCCGATTGTCGTCCCCACGATCTCGCTGCACGGCGGCGACGACGGGTTCGGGCGCGCGGCGGCGGAGATCAGCGCCGCGGAGCGGGAGGTGCTGCCGAAGATCGTCGCCAAGCGGATCGTCGACGGCGCCGGCCACTTCGTGCCGCACGAAAAACCGGAAGCGGTGGCCTCTGCGCTGCTGGAGCTGCTCGGCACGACGAAATGAGTTGACCTGCCCTGAACGGCCGGGCTGAGGAATGCGCGCCGATTCCGATAAGTTTGCGGAACGAGTCGCCGGAGAGTAACCTCGCGGCTCCTGGAGGGTTACATGTCACAGCCGCTTCTGCAGATCAACTTCACGCTGGGTGTCCCGCCCGCCGACTACTCGCAGATGTGCGCCGGTCTCGCGGAAACGTTTGCCGCGATTCCGGGACTCCGGTGGAAGACGTGGATTCTCAACGAGCAGAATAACGAGGCCGGCGGAATCTACCTGTTCGAGAGCGAGGCGGCGCTCCAGAATTACCTGCAGAGTCCGCTTGCCGCGCAGGTCAAGACGCATCCCGCGTTGCTCAACGTCAGCGCCAAGGTGTTCAGCGTGATGGAGGACGTGAGCACCATCACCCGCGCCCCGATCGGCGTGACTGTCTGACGCGCAGACGATTTATTGCACCGCAGTCTGGTTGCTGAGCGCCCAGTCGTAGTGCTCGCCGGCGCGGGTCAGGATGTCGACGACATCTTCCTCGAGCAGGTATCGATCCTTCACGAGCTGCAGCGCGGCGGCGGCGATTCTGCCGAGGTACTCATCGCGGTTCTTGTAGCGCTCTTCGATTGAGAGACGCGGGTCGCCGTTCCGGTCGCGCTGGCCCCTGGTTCGCGCGAACGGGATGTACGACCCGATCTCGCCCGCCAGGCGATCCGCCGCGCCGGTGGACTGGTCGCGATAATTCCAGCCGGCGTAGGTGGCCAGCGGAACGGCGATGTCCGGCAGCCGGATGCCGGCGCGCACGTTGCCGTCGGCGTCGACGGCGGGCACGCTCACCGTGAACGGCTTGCCGATCTCCGGCGGCTCGACGCTGACAATCCCCTTGTTCCAGTCGGGACCGAAGTTGAGATGGAATGCGCGCAGCGGCTGCTGCGGCAGCTTGTATCCCGGCACCGCGGGCCAGCCGGCGCTGGCCGGCGAGGTCAGCGTGCCGTCGGCCAGCCGCGGATACGCGCTCGGCGGCGGCGCCACGTCGTCGACCACCCAGCGATCGAGCGCGCGGAAGAGCGCGCGCACGGCGGCGGAGTAGTTGAGCGGATTCAGCGCCGCGCGCCCCACCTGGCCGCCGCCGCGGTTGCTCGCCGGCGGAAACGGACCCGGGCCATGCGGCGCCGACGCAATCGTGTAGACGCGCGTCGTCGCCGGCAGATCGGCGTCGTGCGTGCCGCTGGCGTCGGTGTGCACGAGCGACCCGGCGCGGTTGTAGTACTCCGAGTTGGTCAAGAGGTGAAATACCTTCGGCACCGTATTGGTGCGCTCGGCGCGCGCGAGCAGGCTGTCGGTCGTGCCGCTCACCGGATCGGTCGAAGGACCGTCGGTGAACGGAAAGAGGTCGACGGGAAACAGGATGTTGAAAGTCTGCAGCGCGTCGCGCGAAGCCTGGCCGAAGCGATGGTTGAACGATCCGCGGCCGGAGCCGCCCACCTGAGCGAACACGCCGTCGAACACGCGCCGTCCCTGCTCGTCCTGGTTGAAGCCCTCGTAGAGGAAATGCCGGAGGAAGCGGCCGCTCTGCGAGACGCCCCATCCCAACGCGAAGCGGATCCCCGGCGTCGGGTTGTCGCTCGACGTGTCGTACTTCATGAAGCTGACGATGTCGCGCACGCCGGCGAGGCCGCAGCCGAGGACTTTCGGGTCGGCCGTGCGGTAGACGACGTCGTAGATCCGGCCGGGGGCGAAGCCGCCGTCGAGGGCGACGGTGCCGCCGTCGACGAAGCGCCAGCGGGAGCGGGGGATGACCTCGCCCTTGCCAATCGGATCGTCGCGCACGGTCATGACGTTGTCGGCCGCGTCGGGATCCAGCACCGGGTAGGCCTGGTGGTTGCGATCGGCGACCGAGGCGGTGTCGGCGCGCTCGGTGAGGATGAAGTTGCCTCGAACGATGCCGGTGATGCGGCGACCGTTCTCGGTCGCGATCGGCATCTCCATGCGCATCGTGCCCGGACGTTCCGGCACGTCCCATTGCCACCCGAGCCAGAGCAGCGTGAACCCCTGGCGCATCAGGGCACCGTCGCCGAACTCGGCCTCGGTCGACGGGTCGGGAGAGCCGGCTGCTTTCTGGAACGTGCCGAGGATCGCCTTGCCGCCGCGATTGCCGACCTCGAAGAACAGGCGACCGTTGCCGCGGCGCGGGTCGACCGGCTTCAGCATGTAGAAGTCGGCGCTCGACTCGACCTCGCCGCGCGCATTGCGCGGCGCGAGCTTCAGGTCGACGATCAGGCCGTTGGCCGGCAGCGCCGGGTCGAGGCCGAAGTCGGCTTTGCCGACGAGTTTCTCGTAGGGACCGGCAGCGCCGAACGCGCGGCCGTTGAGGACCACTTCGCGGCGCTCGATGCGCAGGCGCACGAGGCGCGCGTCGGCGAGCGATGGAACGAGCACCAGTGCGACGGCGGCGATGAGGGAGCGCTTCATAGGGGCGCCTTTCGCTGACGACGACGAGCAACGCGGAACACGCGGAGCCCGCAGAACGGTACCATCACGCTGAGTTCACTGTCACGCTGCGAGCGCGACTGAAAGAACGCAAAGCCCGCTAAGCCCGCAAAGCTCTGATGCTGCGTCGCGGTTGCATCCGGCCAGCGCGCGACAGCGGCCGGCGTTTGCCGGCCGTCTGGCAGGCCCGCGTCGCGGGCCGTCGCGCGCTGGCCGTGGGTGGCCTCGGCGAGTTCCGCGGGTTCTGCGTGAATTCGTCGTCCGCATGCAGCTTTGCGGGCTTCGCGGGCTTTGCGTTCTACCGTTCGCCGCTGCTCTGGGTCGCGGGTCGCGGCGCCGGCGGCTTCGGGCGCGCGTCGGCGTTGGCGAGGTCCCAGCTCGCCTGGTGCACCAGCCGCGCGATCTTTTCCATCTTCACGTAGTTGATCTTCTCCGGCCGGTCGTACTGCGTGTGGTAGTCGGGATGCAGGCCGGTCATGAACCCCACCGCGGCGACGCCGCGCTGCAGGAACGGCCACTGGTCGCTGCGGCGCACCAGGTTCGAGCTGTTGTTGTCGTAGCGCTTCCGCAGATCGAGGGCGATGCCCGCGTTGGCCTTGTCGACCGCGGCGGTGATGTCCGGCACTTTCGAGAACCCCATCACGTTGACGGCGTTGTTGTTCGATTCCGCCGTCTGCACCTCGAAGCCGTTGAAGCGCGCGCCGCCGCCGACCGGGATCTCCTCGTTGCGGCCGATCATGTCCATGTTCAGCACCGCGGCAATGGTGGAGAGCGGCGCGAGCGGCTGCTCGGTGTAGGCCCAGGCGCCGAGCAGGCCGCGCTCTTCGGAGTTCCACGCCGCGAACAGCACGCTGCGCCGCGGCCGCCGCCCCTCCTTCGCCGCCAGCGAGAACGCTTCCGCGATTTCGAGCAGCGCCACCGTGCCCGAGCCGTTGTCGTCGGCGCCGTTGAAGATCACCGCGCCATCGGCGCCGTTGTGATCGAAGTGCGCCGACACGATCACCCACTCGTCCTTCAGCCGCGGATCGGCGCCCTCGAGGAGCGCGACGACATTACGGTCCGGCACGACGTGGCGATCGACGCTGGTGCGCAGCTCGACGCGCGCGCCCGGCAGCGGCGTCGCGGTGAAACCGCGCGCGGTTTCGGCCGATCGCGATAGTTCCTCCAGCGTCTTGCCGGTGCCGGCCGCGAGCGACTCAGCGAGCGCCGGCGAGATCTGCGCCACCGGGATGTGGATGCGATCGGCCCACGTGGCGAGCGTGTAGGTCTGGATCCGCGGCGTCCGCTCGGGCCAGTAGGCGCGCGCGGCGGCCTCGAAGCTCGTCGGACCGGGATGGTTGTGCACGTCGCTGACGAACAATACGGCGGCCGCGCCGCGTTCCTGCGCCGCCAGCGCCTTGCGCCATGGCGTGGCCGACTCGGAGGTGACGACGCCGTCGAAGATGCTGTTCGGATCGCGCTCGCCCGGCTCGTGCTCGAGCACCAGCACGATCTGTCCCTTCAGGTTGCCGGCGAGATCGTCGTAGTGCAGCTGCGGCGCGCTGATGCCGAAGCCGGCGAACACCACCGCGCCGGCAGCGCGGCCGCTGGCGCTGGCGCGGTGCGGATAGAACTCCTGGCCGGTGCGCAGATGGCGCGTCGGTCCATCGCCGGTCGCGGCGCCGACGTCGAGCGCGTTGTCGTCGCCGAGCGACGCGACCGTCAGGTTGTAGGGCTGGAAATACGAGCCGCCGGGCGCCGCCGGCTTCAACCCCATACGCTCGAAGCGCGAGCGGATGTAATCGGCGGCGGCGCGGTTCTCTTCGGTATCGGTGAGCCGCCCGCGCAGGGAATCGCCGGCGAGAAAGAACAGATCGGCGCGGAGATCGTCCTGCCGGATCGAGTCGTTCTGCGGCGCGCGCCCCTGCGCGGCGAGCGCGGCGACGGTCAGCGCCGCGGCGATGACGGCGAAGTACTTCTTCATGGCGCGGATTATAAGTCCCTGGTGGGGTTCAATTCGCGGCAGCTTTCCCCGACACGGACGACGAAGAACGCAGAACCCGCGGAGACCCGCAGAGAACGCCTTTACGGGAAATCAGCTGGTGCCGAGGCCGGGTGCTCTCCTGACAACGTTCGCTGTCACGCTGCACTCGAGCCTTTGAGAACGCAAAGCCCGCAAAGCCCGCAAACCTTACGAAGCGCGACAGCGGCCGGCGCAGCCGGCCGCTTGCCAGACGGAAAGCGTCCCACAAACGCAAGCCCGTTGTGTCATGCGGCTTGTGTTTGTGCGACGCTTTTCGTCTGGCAAGCCCGCGTTGCGGGCCGTCGCGCCTGGGTACGCAGCGAGCGAGTGCGCCTCCGCGGTCTCAGCGGGCTCCGCGTTGATCGTCGTTCTCGCGGCGGGCGCGCAAGTCAGGAGCTTTGCGGGCTTTGCGGGCTTTGCGTTCTTCCCGCCACGATCGCAGTGTGACAGGGACGCGGCTGGACCGTGCGCGGATGCGCTGGTCACGCGAACGTGGCTCGAACGCGTTTAGAGCGCGCGAGGTACGCGATCCATCCGAAGTGGTAGGCGAGCGACGCGATCACGTAGTACAGGGTGTCGCCGGGCAGGCGATTGCTGGGAAAATACGGCGTCGTGTAGACGAAGACATCGACCGCGGCGGACGCGAGCAACGCCACGCGGGCAATCGCGACCGCCCCGGGCCGCATCTGCTGCAGCATCCGGCCGGCAGCGACGCCGAAGGTGACGACCGCCAGCCGCAGGAACAGGACGATCGCAACCGGCAGGCCGCGCAGCGTGAGCGCGTTCATCACCCCCGACGCGGTCACCGCCAGGCTCAGCGGGTGGAAGACGATGAGCAGTCGGCACAGCACCAGCAGCCAGCCGCCGGCACGCGCCGGCGCCGCCGCTTCCTGTTGACTCGCCGCGGGCATCGACACTAACTACAGTAAAAATGCTTCTGTATCTAGTCCACCACGGTGACGCAGTCGGCCCCGAGGTCGACCCGCGCCGCCCGCTGTCAGCCGCGGGCAAGGCCGAGGTCGAGCGGCTGGCGGCGCAGGCCGCCGCGCTCGGGGCGAAGCCGGACGTCGTCTGGCACAGCGGTAAGCTGCGCGCGAAGCAGACGGCCGAGGCGTTCTGGCGCGCCTGCAACGCTCTGGCAGAGTTCTCGGCCACCCGCGATCTGCAGCCGGACGACCCGCCGCAGTGGCTCCGCGATCGGCTGCGTGCGGAATCGCGCGACATCCTCGTCGCCGGCCATTATCCCTACCTCCCGCGGCTGCTCGCCCTGCTCATCACCGGCGGCGAGGCTGGGGTGACGTTCCCGCAGCATGGCGTGGTTGCGCTGGAAACCGTCGACGGCGGGGAGACGTGGAAGGAGCGCTGGAGATTGTGAAGGCGGACGGAGATTGTGAACGTCGTAGGGTCAGAAGTTGGAAGCCTGATGCTTCCAACTTCTGACGCGAGCTGAGGGTCTCACCGGAAGACGACGCCGACCGACGCGCGCCAGAAGCGAACGGTGCTCAGGTTGTCGCCGGTGTCGAAGCCGAGGTTGCGATCGGTGAAGCCGCGCAGGTAGCGCAGGTCGCCGCGCAGCCCGATGTGATCCGTGAAGTAGCCCATCACCCCGGCGCCGGCGTTCCAGCCGAGGCCGTTATCCGACGAGGAGACGTTGCCGAACGTGCCGCCCTCGACCTGCGTACGCAGCAGGCCGAGCCCTGCCGTGACGTACGGCCGGATCCCGGCGCCGTGCTGGCCGCCGACCGGCACGCCGACGATCACGTTGCCCATCAGGTTGACGACGCTGTTGTTGCCGAAGACGGTGGAGTCGCCGAAGAAGCTCGGGCTGTAGCCAAAGTCCAATTCGCCACCGATGATTCCCGCGCCCATGCCGCCGGCAGTGATACCGAACGTCGTCTGTCCGTTCTTGATCTCGCTGCCGCTCACGCCGTTGCTGACCCCGTCGCCACCGCCGAACGCCGAACCGATCCATGGCGACACAAAGCCATCGGCCCGCGCCTGCATCGGCGCCATCACCAGCGCCGCTGCCGCGGCGACAATCAGTACTTTCAGACCACGCTGCATTGCTCTTTCCTCCTGGCCGGATCGGACTGCAAGCGACGTGCCCCGTATAATTTACGGTGCGATTACGCCAGGTCGAACAGAAGAGTCTCGCTAACTGACGTGCTCGTAAGCTCGAGCTCGACCTCGTCAGATACCGCCGCGCCGTCGCCAGCCGCGAGCGCGACGCCGTTCAGCGCAACTCTGCCGTTGACGACCTGCGCCCAGGCGTGGCGCTCCGGGCCGAGCGAGTACGACGCGCGCTCGCGCGGCTTCAGCACGATCGACGACAGGGCGACGTCCTGATGAATCTTCAACGAACCGTCCCGGCCGTCGCCGGATGCCAGCATCGTCACGGCGCCGCGCCGCGCCGAGAGTGGACAGGCGCGCTGGGCGTAGTGGGGACGCAGCCGCGTGCGCGCCGGCGCGATCCAGATGTGGAGCACGTGGAGCGGCACTGTGTCCGATGCGTTCGCCTCGCCGTGCAGCACGCCGGTGCCGGCACTCAAGTGCTGGATGCCGCCGGCTTCCACCAGCGCGTCGGAGCCGAGGCTGTCGTGATGGCGCAGCGTGCCGGCGATGACATAGCTCACGAGCTCGAGATCGCGGCGCGGGTGCGAGCCGTAGCCGCGGCCCGGCGCCACGCGGTCTTCGTTCAGCACGCGCAGCGCACGGTAGCCCATGTGCCGCGGGTCGATGTGTTCTTCGAAGGTGAAGGTGTGCCAGCTATCGAGCCAGCCAAGACGCGTGTGCAGGCGTTCGCGCGCGGGACGGACGGCGATCACTCGGTCGGCGAGCCGCGCGGGCGGGCGTCCCGGAACAATGCGTGTCCCGGGACGCTCGTCACGCGGCAGCGATTGGATCAGCGCTGGTGCGTCTTGGCGTAGTCGATCGCGAACTGCTTGAGCGCCGGGCTGGTGAGGCCGAGCGCCGCCGCTTCGGTATACGCCCGCTCCGCCTCCCAGTGATCGACGGAGAGACGCTTGATCATCCACATCGCGCCGGCGCGGTTGCCCGCGGCGCAGTGGATGTAGGCCGGCTCGTTGCCCGGTGCGGTGATGGTGTCGAGGAACTTGTCGGCAACCGCGGGGTCGGGCTGCTGGCCGCTGAACGGGATGCTGTAGAAATTGATCCCCGCGCTCTTCGCCGCCGCCGCTTCGGCGTCGATGTTGGCGCCGGCCTCGTTCGGCAGCCGCAGGTTGATGATCGACTTGAACCCCAGCTTCTTGATCTCGGGCACGGCCTCCGGCGTGGTCGCGCCGCCGCACGCGACGGTGGTTTCGAGCCGGGCGAAATTGTTGGCGCCGGGAACGGTCGGCTTGGTCACCTGCTGCGCGCCGGCAGGCTGGGCGGCGCACATCGCGATGACGAGAACGGCGAGCGGGAGAAGCATGCGCATCAGCTGGACTCCTTCAGAAAGCGACCCCCATCTTGCTATGAAACGCGCCGGTTGCGCCACCATGACAGGAAGCCGCGGGCGCCGCGGTGCGTGCCGATGAAAATTCCCAGCCCGCAGGCCAGCGCGAACGGGATGATCGCGTAGCCGCCACCCATGTGCTCTCCCGGTGGGAGCGGGAACTGCGCGCCGAGCCCGACCGGAACGCCGGCGGCGTAACGGATGCCGACGTTGTCCGGAAAGATCGGTTTCAAGACCGCGATCGCGACGAAGGCGAACGCGGTCAGGTAGCCGACGAGCACGGCCAGCGCCGCGAAGAACCCGACGATGGTGGTCGAGGCAAGGTGGCCGACGGCGCGCACGATCGGGACCAGCCGGCCGGTCGCGACCGCTTCGTCGATCGTGCGCTCCGCCGAGTAGGCTTGCGCGACGCGAAGCGGCGGCCCCAGTTCGCCGAGGATCCGTTCGACCGCCTCGCGTTCGTTCGGCGACGCCGTCGCGGTCAGCACGCGCTCGCGCAGGTGCGATTCGATCTCGCGCACCGCGTCGCGCACCACCTCGCGCGGCAGGAATGTGTTCAGCGATCGCTCGAGGACGAACAGGTAGCCCTGGACGCGCGACTCGCCGGCTTCACTGAGCTGCATCATCGTGCCTTTCGGAGGCCTCCATCAGCCGGCCGATTTTTCCGGCGAACGCGCGCCATTCCGCTTTCATATGGGCGAGCCGCTTCGCGCCGGATCGCGTCAGCCGGTAATACTTGCGCGCGTGAGGCGCCTCGTCCTCGACCCACTCGGCGTCGAGCAGCCCTTCGCGTGTGAGCCGGCCGAGGATCGGATAGATCGTGCCCTCCGACACGACCAGGTCGGTGAACGTTTCGAGATGCTGGATGATGGCGAGGCCGTAGCGCGGACCCGACGCAACGGTGAGGAGAATCGCCAGGTCGAGGCTTCCGCGCCGTAACTGTTCCTGCCAGACTTCGAGCGGCATACCTTGTGACACAAGGTATGACGGCCGCCGCGGCGGAAATGTTCAGCGGGCCAAAAAAAAGCAGGTGGGATCGCCCACCTGCTCGTGTCGTCTCGATCGGCTGAACGCCGGGTCCTATTCTTCTTTGGTCACCGTGACCGGCGACAGTAGCCGCACCGTCATCGGCGTGCCGGCCGGGAGCGTCGCCGCGCTGCGATCGCCGGCCATCACCGCCGCGGTTCCCGCGCCGGCGCCCGCCGTGCTGCCGATCACCGCGCCCTTGGCGCCGCCCAGGATGGCGCCGAGAATCGCGCCGCCGACCGCGGCGCCGCCGACCTTGGCGGCGGTGGCGTTGCCCGGCGCTTCGCCATCGCGATAAATCGTCTCGGTCGAGATCGGCACGCGCGTTCCGTCGGCGAGCACCAGCGTGTGGAAGCGGATGCCGAGCCGCGCGCGCTCCTTGAACTTGCCGCCGCGCTCCACCTGCATCACCGATCCGATCGCTTTCGCTCCCGCCGGAATCGCCACGCGCTCGCCGACCTTCACATCGCGCGTCACGCGCGCCTCGACGCGGTCTTCGACCTTGGCGGTCTCGCTCGAGATCCGGTTCTCGGTCTGCAGGCCGATCACCGAGTCGGCCGAGACGATGAGCTCTTCGAAGGTCTTCTGCGGCGGCTCGACCTGCGCCGGTTCGACCGACGGCCGCTCATCGACGTGCGGCGCCGGAGGTTCCGCCGGCGGCGGCTGCGCCGGTGCCGGCGGCTGCGAGGCGCTGCTCGGCCAGCTGCTCGTGAGCGGCGGCGGCTGATAGTGACGTGCCACAGTGCGGGCCGGCTCCGGAGCCGGGGCGGGCCGGCGGTCGCGCGCCGGCGCGGTGCGCCCGGCGTCGGCGGTTCGCGCGGGCGCCGCTTTGGGCGCCGCGGCGGGCGCGCTCTGCGGCCGGTCGCCGACAACAGCCTCGGTTTCCTGCACCGCGGGCGATGGAGCGGGCTGCTCAGCCGTGGCCGTCAGGGCCGGCGCGGGTACAGGCGCCGGAGCCGCCACTTCGGCGGACGCCGGAGCCGGCACGAGGTTCTGCCGGCTGGCGAGATACCCGCCGCCGGCCGCCGCCCCGATGCAGGCAACGGCGAGAGCGGCAAAGGCGAGGCGATTCGAAAGCATGTCGTAAACTCCTTGGACTCGACCCTCCCAGAGGCAAGCGGCGTACCGGCGCGCGCCGTGCGCCATCCCGCGTAAGTCCCGGGAAAAGTGCAGCTTACCAGAATGGCCGCGGTCGGCCGACTGTCCCATCCGAATGAACGGCTGTCCTGGGCCGAGAGCAGTCGTCCCCGGCGGGACATGTAGAATACGCCGATGATTCCGGCCTCCACTGGTGGCGAGCGCGTTGCAGCCCCGCGCATCATGCGCGCGATCTCCAGGAACACGATCCTTGCCGTAGCGCTCGTCGCCGGGCTCCTGCTGCCCGCGACGGCTTCCGCCGTGACGATCGACGAGATCGTCGGGATGGCGCGCGCCGGGGTGACCGACGCGATCATCCTCGCGCTCATCGACCGCGACAGGACGGTCTTCGCGATCGAGCCGGAGCAGATCGTCAAGCTGCAGAAAGACGGCCTGAGCGAAGCGGTGATCCTGGCGATGCTCAAGAGCGGCCGCGAGGAAGGGGATCAGGCGGCGCGCGCCGACGCGGCATCGAACGCCGCGTGGATCATGGCGTCGCTGCCCACCGAACCGCTGCTCGTCATCACCGGACACGGTCCCGATCGCCCCAACGTCGCGCATCCCGACGGCTTCTACTCGGGGCCGCCGGCCGGCTACTTCCCGTCGTTCAGCGCCTCGCGCCGGTTTTACGGCCCGCGCGGCTATGGCGCCTCGTACAAGTACGACGTGCCGCGGCAGATGTGCGTGGCGCAGTTGAGCACCGCGCGATCGACAAAGCCGCTGTCGTACGTGACCGAGTGCCCCGAAGTCATGCAGCCGCCCCACCGCGTCCGGGATTAGCGAAAGAAACGCCCACTCGCACCTCCGTCGCCTGCGATCGCCTCTTCACGTCGCCTGCGATCGCCTCGCCGCGGTCGCGTCCGCGGTCCGTGGCGCGCACGAGCCGGCGGAAAGGCGTCCCGCTTCGCAAGCCGTGGCCGGCACGCCGGAAAAACATCTCTCCCGCTCGCAGCCCTGACGCACCGCGGCGGTCAGGGTTGTCGTGGCATCCGCGCACAGGGAGAGCCCTGCCTCGGGCAACGCCGTGAACCAGCTAATGCCGCGAGACCGCCGCGACATCTCGCTCCGAGATGTTTTTCGTGCGAACACAACGGCGTGCCTCTACGGCTTGACTGCGCGAGACACCTTCCCGCCGGCTCGTCGATGCCATTCATCCGACGGCGTTCGACCGCGCACATCGGTCGCGCATGAGAGCTTCGCCGCGGTCGCGGCCACGGTCCGTTAGCTGGCATGTCTCGAGCGACAGACGGCAAACGTGTCCGTCAGCGGTCCAAGGCACGCCGCCGCCGTTTCG
>Ga0134122_10000710_pt1 | contig 23030 bp, 20 predicted proteins | sample KB302_FD_96461 | JGI IMG/M metagenome (GOLD analysis project Ga0134122, IMG submission 96461) | Terrestrial soil microbial communities without Nitrogen fertilizer from Kellogg Biological Station, Michigan, USA - KB3-0-2 | ecosystem: Environmental > Terrestrial > Soil > Unclassified ...
GCATCCACCTCTCCGCCGTCCGCGCCGCCGTCGACCGGCTCCTGGCCGCAGTTGAGCCCGCCGTCGGCGTCGTCCGGGCACGCGCCGCCCAGTGGGCAGTCCTCGTCCGCGCAGTCCTGCAGCCCGTCCTGGTCGTTGTCCAGGCCGTCCGCGCAGCGCGCCTCGTGGCAGTGGCTGGCCCGGCAGGCGGCGCCGTCCAGGCACGCCGCGCCGCAGGCGCCGCAGTTCGCCGGGTCCGAGGTGAGGTCGAAGGTCTCGTCGACCTGCCCGTCGCAGTTGTTGTCCAGGCCGTCGCACACCTCGTCGGTGCACTCGCCCACGCGGTAGCAGAGCCCACCCCCGGCGGCCTGGGGGCGGCACTCGAAGCCGGCGCCGCAGTCCTTGTCCTCCGCGCAGGAGAAGCGGTTCTGGTTCGGGTCGATGCCAAAGAGGCAGGAGGCGCCGAGCGCGGCCAGCGCGAGCAGGGCGGCGGCAACGGCGAAGCGCTTGGATGGGCTCACGTCGTCCTCAGAATTGTCCCTGCACCGCGGCCGCCGGCCCGGAGGGCCCGAGCAGGACGCCCGCCTTCACCGGCGGCGCCTCGGGGGGAGCGTACACCGTGAGCAGCACGCCGCCTGCGGCCGCGACCAGGGCGGTGGCGTAGAGCACGTTGGCGGCCAGCGCGTCGGACCTCCCGGCGAGCGCCTCGGCGCGCGTCCCCGCGTAGATGCCGGTGACCGGGTCCTTGCCCAGCTCCAGCCGGCCCTGGATGACCCGCGCCTGCAGCCCGAAGTACCCGCCGGCGCCGGCGGTGGCGGCGGCGGTGCCGAAGGCGAGCCAGGCCGTCCAGGGGAGGTTGAGCGTGGGCTCGCCATTCGCCTTGCCCCCGGCGGTCGCCACCGCCTCCGGCTCCGCCTTCATCCCGGGTAGGAGGATGAGCCGCACCTCCTCCACCGTCGTCTGGCCGGCGTTCACGTCCACCAGCCGCTGCACGGCCATGTAGTTCTTCTTGGTGACCTGGATCTCGTAGCGGCCCGGCTTGAGCTGGGTGGTCACCGGGGTGGCGCCCAGCTCCTCGCCGTTGAGCACCACCTCCGCGCCCTTCACCGGGGAGGTGATGGTGAGCGTCCCCCGCTTCTCGCCCTCGCCGCGCAGCAGCGGCGGGATGGCGTCGGTGACGTCCTGCACCAGGCGGCGGGAGGCGATGAGGATGGCGCGGTCCACCTCGGAGACGACGGTGCCCTTCTTCAGGTCCAGAAGCCAGAGCTGGACCAGGTAGTTCTTCTCGTCGCGCCGCAGCGTCCCCAGCACGGCGCGGTCGGCGGTGAAGAAGCCGGTGAGCTTGGCGGAGGCGCAGGGGGCCGACGCGCCGCAGTTCATCAGCTCCTTGTACTTGTCCTCGCCCAACTGCTTGCGCAGGTCGCCCGGCTGTAAGACGACGTAGCCCTGGGCGCGGGCGGCGTCGACCACCGCTTGCGTCAGCTGGAATCCCAGGCCCACCATGGTGGGCGGCGTGGCGAGGTCCACCACCGCGAGCTTCCGCCCGGACGGGGCGGCCGCCACCGGAAGGGACAGGAGCGCCAGCGCCAGCAGTGCGGCTCTGAGCATGACCGAGGCGAAGATAGCGGAAATGGGACCGGCCGACTCCCCGAAGCCTGAGGACGCTGATGAGGCGGCCTCCCGCCGCGTCGAACAGGCACCCGCGGGCGGCTTCGTGGACGTGGAGTTCGTGGTGGAGCCGAACTACGACGGGTGGCGGCTGGACCGGTACCTCTGCCACAAGATCCGCCGCCTCTCCCGGGCCAAGGTCCAGCGCATCATCGAGCGCTCGCTGGTGAGCGACCGGCCGCTGAAGGCGTCCACCCTGGTCCGGCCTGGATTGAAGTTCGTGCTCCGCCGCCGCGCGCTCGACGAGCCGGAGACCCCCACCGAGCTGCCCGAGGTGTTCCGCGACGACTGGCTGCTGGTGCTGGACAAGCCGGCCGGCCTGCCCATCCACCCCACCGCGCGGTACCACAAGGGCACGCTGGTGACGCTGGTGCGGGAGCGCTACGGCGAGGACTACGCGTACCCGGTGCACCGGCTGGACCGGGAGACGTCCGGGCTTTTGGTGTGCGGGCGCACCGCGGCGGTGTGCGCGGAGATGATGCGCACCTTCATGCGGAGCGACGTCCGGAAGGAGTACCTCGCGCTGTGTGAGGGGTGGCCGGAGCGGGACCGGTTCGAGGTGGACGCGCCCATCGCGGAGGGGACGGCGTTCATCCGCATCGCGGTGCGCATCGACGCCGAACAGGGAAGGCCGTCGCTGACCCGGTTCGAGGTGCTGGAGCGCTTCGAGCGGGACGGGGCGCGGTTCGCGCTGGTGCGCGCGGAGCCGGCCACCGGGCGGCAGCACCAGATCCGGATCCACCTCAAGGTGGCGGGTTTCCCCATCGTGGGAGACAAGATGTACGGCCCGGACGAGCGGTACTTCGACCGGTTCTCGCGGCACGAGCTGGACGAGGAGGCCTGGCGGAGGCTGCGGCTGCCGCGGCACGCGCTGCACGCGGCGAGGATTGGATTTCCGCATCCCGAGACTGGAGCGCCGGTGGACTTCCGGGCGCCGCTGCCGCCGGACCTGGAGATGTTCCGGAGTGGGCAGTGAACACCCGGCGCCGCGGCCGACGCGGTGCAGGGTGGCATTTCGAGGAATCCGGACCTAGGGTACGCCGCCGTTTTCCGGAGGGCCCCTTCATGACGAAGCTGCATCGCGCCTTCGGTGTCATCGCGTCACTTGCCGTCGCGCTCAGTGGGAGCGCACACGCGAACACCATCACCCAGAACACGTCGTGGAAGATCACGCGCGCCGGTTCGACCGCGACGTACCAGGTCGTGGCGTACGGCGACTCGATCTACGCCGGCTACAACGGGAACCTGTTCAGCGTGCTCCGGCGCGCCGGCCCGTGGGTGGACGGCGAGTACCTCGGGAAGCAGTGGAACGCCGACATCCAGGTGGTCCGCCGCGCGAAGTCGGGCGCCAAGGCGGACGACATCTACAACAACAAGATCATCGCCGAGCGGAGCTACATGCAGGTCGTCTCCACGCGGGTGGTGACGTTCGAGATGTGCGGGAACGACTACCTGCAGGCGAGGTCCAACCTCGCCGGCCAGAGCGGGAGCTGCAACTTCGGGGTGCTGGATAGCGCGCTCAGCGCCTGCTCCACGTACAACGAGCGGGCGATGCAGGCGATCAACCAGTACGCGGTGACCGCGACGGTGAAGGTGGTGGGGAACCTGTACTACCCGGGCTACGACGCGGACAACGTGCTCACCTCGTGCACCGACCCGGTCACCGGGCAGCCGGTGAACAAGCAGCAGAAGTTCATCCCGTACCTGGCGCACAGCAACTGGAGGACCTGCCACCTGGCGGAGCAGTACGGGTTCAAGTGCGCGGACAACTTCGCCGCGTACATGGGCGCGGACTACGACTCCAACGGCGACGGCGCGGTGGACTCCGACGCGCTGAAGTACGTGTCCGGGGAGTCGGAGGATTCGTACGTGGCGCGCATCACGTCGACGCTGCGGGGGACGATCCGGGACGCGAACTTCCACCTCGGGAATCCGTCCACCAGCTACGACTACATCCAGTCGGACAACACGCACCCGAACACGTACGGGAGCGCCACCATCGGCCTGAACATCTTCACCGGGTCCGGGTCCGGGTCGGGCGCGGCGGACTTCTCCGACGCGCAGGTGCTGGGTGGGAAGAATCCGGTGTGGAACCAGTACGGCCACGAGCGGATGGGACAGACCACGTCCCAGTACAACACCAACCCGTAGCCGTCAGCGCAGGAACATCGCGGCCAGCGCGGCCGGCACCCCGGCGTAGTAGGCGACCGCGGCGGCGATCTCCGCCCCGCGGCGGGAGCGTCGTGCCGCGCGCGGGCCGAGGAGCGCGCCGAGGAGGGAGACGGCCTCGGCGAGGACGCGCCAGAGGGCCGCCCAGCAGGAGAGGGCGGTGAGGGTGATGGCCCAGTGGATGGCGAGGTTCGTCGCCCAGCGGGAGAGGCCGTAGAGGTAGTACTCGCCCAGGAAGCCGCCGTAGCCGATGACCTGGCTGGTGCGGAAGACGACGAGGGTGGGGAGGAGGGGGAAGAGGGCGTGCTTCAGCGCGCGGGCTCGCGGGGAGGGCGCGGGCCAGTGCTGCGCGTAGCGCTCGAGGGGATCGGCGGTGTCGCGGGTGGGGGCGGGGGAGAGGAGGAGGTCGCGATCGCCGATGTGGAGGCCAGGCGCTGGAAAAGGGAGGCGCCACGCGCGAAGAGCGACGGAGGCGTCCGGAAGCGCCGTGCGCCTCGACGCGCGCACGGCAGCGGCAGCGGCGTACGGGAGGAGCGCGCCGAGGGCCATGGTGCGGAGGAGTTGGATGGCCGCGGGTTGGGGCCCCGCGCCCAAGGCGCTGGCGGCGAGGTTCCAGGCGACCGAGAGGGCGGTCACGTACGCCGCGACGCGCAGCGAAGCTTCCACGCCTCGCACCAGAGGCGGGTACGACCAGGCTCTGTTCGGGGCCTCGGCGATGAGCGGGTTCTAGTCGGCGCATGCCACTCAGTCGATGGCTCGCTGCGCGTGAGGGAGTCGGTGCGCTGCGCGTGAGGGAGTCGGTGCGCTGCGCGTGAGGGAGTCGGTGCGCTGCGCGCGAGGGAGTCGGTGCGCTGCGCGGATTACTCGACGGTGAGCGCCGCCGCGCGCTCGAGCGCGTTCAACAGTTCGGGCGGGAAATACTGCCGGCGGCTCTCGCCCCCTCGGGCGCGGACCTGTTCCTCGGTATCGACGTACCCGACGTACCCATTCGCCAGCGACACCACCCGCTCGGCGCGAGCCGCCCTCTCCACCCTTGCCCCCGCGGGGGCGGTGATCTCCCCCGGCACCGCGACCAGCGTCACCGGCCCCAGCGTCCACCGCGCCACCATCGCCTCCCGCGCCATCCCGCACAGCGCGTTCTCCGTCGGCGCCCGCAGCCACCCGTCCACCAGCCGCGAAGCGTCCGGATGCGGCAACGGCATCGCCGCCGCCGCCGCTCGCACCACGCCCTCGCCCGCCGCGGGCCCCAGCGCCACCTGCCCGGCGCGCCCCGCCAGCGCGCGCGCGAACGCCTCCACCCGCGCCTCGGGCGCCGGCTCCCCGGGCACTTTCGCCGTCGCGTTCCCCCCCGACCCCACCAGCGTCAACACCACCCCACCGCCGCTCGCCTCCAGCGCCTCGCTCACCGCCGCGGGGTAGTCCGGCGACAGCACGCCGTCGCGCCGCGGCTGAAGCGTCGGGTGCGCCGCGAACACCAGCACCTCCGCCACCCGCTGCCCCGCCTCCGACTCCACCCGCACCCGCATCAACCGCCCATCCGCCGCCTCGCCCTCCGCCCTCGATGCCACCAACTCCGGCGCCTCCGCGCTCCCCACCGAGATGCGCACCCGCGCCATCGACCCCAGCGCCTGCTTCGCCGCCTCCTTCGCCGCGCCGACCACCGCCCCGCGCACCGCCGCGTCCGGCCACCCCACGCCCGCGAACCCCATCTCCTTCCGGTCGTCGTACCCACCCACCGACGAGTGCGGATGCGTGGCCGCCACCAGCACCGCGCCCGCCCCCAGCCCCTCCACCTCCCTCGTCACCTCCGCCGCCAGCGACTCCGGCATCGTGAGCAGGTCCAGCGTCACCACCACCACCCTCACCCCTCCCGCCCCCACCGCCAGCGCCCGCGCCGACAGCGGCGCCACCTGCCGCTCCGCCCGCGGCTCCATGGGCCCATACCCCGCGCGCGTCACCGGCAGCGCCACCTGGATGCGGGCCCGCCCCGCCCCGGCCTCCAACGGCCCCTGCCCCTTCACCTCCGGGAGCCGCGCCGCTTCCACCGCCCCGGACGGCGCCCGGCAATGGTCCGTCCACATCCACCCCAGGGCGGCCAGCGCGCCGACCGGCAGTGCCAGGCGAAACAGCCGCTTTCGGTCGCGTGTTGTGCCCACCGCAGGAGGAGGGCATAACCCGCGCCCATGTGTGGCGTCTTCGGAATCGTCGGTCACCCCGAGGCCTCGAACCTGGCCTACCTGGGGCTGCATGCCCTGCAGCACCGCGGGCAGGAGTCCGCCGGCATCGTGTCCTCGGACGGCGCCCGCCTGCACGTCCACCGGGAGATGGGCCTGGTGGCCGACATCTTCACCGCCGAGGTGCTGGGCGGCCTCACCGGAGCCTCCGCCATCGGCCACGTGCGCTACTCCACCGCCGGCGGCAGCTACGTCAAGAACGCCCAGCCGCTGATGGTCGCCTACGCGGGCGGCCAGCTCGCGGTGGCGCACAACGGCAACCTCACCAACGCGCAGGCGCTCCGCGCCGAGCTGGAGCAGGCCGGGGCCATCTTCCAGACGGACTCGGACAGCGAGGTGATCATCCACCTCATCGCCCGCTCCCGGCAGCCCACCTTCGAGCAGCGCGTCGTGGAGGCGCTCCAGCGCGTGCAGGGCGCCTACTCCCTCCTCTTCCTCACCGAGCGCAAGCTGGTCGCGGTGCGCGACCCGTTCGGCTTCCGGCCGCTGGTGCTGGGGAAGCTGCGCGAGGCGCACGTGCTCACCTCGGAGACCACCGCGCTCGACCTCATCGAGGGCGAGGTGGTGCGCGAGGTGGAGCCCGGCGAGATGGTGGTCATCGACCAAGAGGGCCTGCGCAGCTCGCGGCCGTTCCCGCCGTCGCGCCTGGGCCGCTGCGTCTTCGAGCACGTCTACTTCGCCAAGCCCGACTCCGTCCTCTTCGGCAGCACCGTCTACGAGGTGCGCAAGAAGCTGGGGATGCAGGTGGCGAAGGAGCAGCCCGCGCAGGCGGACCTGGTCATCGCCGTCCCCGACTCCGGCGTGCCGGCGGCCATCGGCTACTCGCAGGTGAGCCGCATCCCGTACGACGTGGGCCTCATCCGCAGCCACTACGTGGGCCGCACCTTCATCGAGCCGCAGCAGTCCATCCGCCACTTCGGGGTGAAGCTGAAGCTCTCCGCAGTGCGCGAGGTGCTCAAGGGCAAGCGGGTGGTGGTGGTGGACGACTCCATCGTCCGCGGCACCACCTCGCGGAAGATCGTGAAGATGATCAAGGCCGCCGGCGCGGCGGAGGTGCACCTGCGCATCTCCAGCCCGCCCACCGCCTGGCCCTGCTACTACGGCATCGACACCCCGTCGCGACAGGAGCTCATCGCGTCCAGCCACTCGGTGGAGGAGATCGCCCGCTACGTGACCGCGGACAGCCTGGGCTACCTGTCGCTGGAGGGGCTGGGCGCGGCGGTGGGCGACCCGGAGTCGCGGACGTTCTGCACCGCGTGCTTCTCCGGGAAATACCTCACCGCGCTGGGCCCTTCCCCGTCACGCCAACTCGAACCGGCGGCCGCGTAGCGCGGAGCGTCGTAGGACACTGAACTTTTTGCGCACCGCGCTGGTGCAGGTTCGCCACACGTGCGTTACCTGGAGATCAGCATGGAACCCCTCGGCGATTCTGGACAGTTCATCCCCGACGTCCCCGCGGCGCTGGAGCGCCAGGTGGCCCGCGCCGGCCGCGCCATGGCCCGGCTCCGGACGGCGCAGAAGCGGCTCGAAGAGCAGCCGGGCGTGTCGGAGCCGCTCAGGAAGCTGGCGGCCGCGGGCCTCGCCTCCGCCGCGTCCTCCGACTCGGCCATCGAACGGCTGGCGCGCGTCATCGCCGGGGCGCCCGAGCACCCCGCCGCGCAGGAGATGGTGCTGGCGGTGATGCGGGTGGTGGACGGCGTCGAGTGCGGCGCCGAGGTGGTGGAGCAGGCCGGCATCGCGGCCGGCATCCCCGCGCCCGTCCGCGGCGTCGAGGCGCGGGTGGAGTCACCGGCGACGTAGGCGGCGCGCCGCCACCGCGGCGACCGCACCCAGCAACGAGACCGGGCCCAGCCACGGCCCCCAGCGGGCGGCGAGGGGGAGCGGGGCGTCGGGCGGCGAGAGGGCGAGCTCCGCGATGACGCCGCCCGGGCGGTCCGGGTCCGCTTCGAGGAGGAGGTCGCCCGCGCTGGAGATGGACGCGGTGAGGCCGGAGGGCGTGGCGCGCCCCTGCGGGAGGCGCGTCTCGATGCTGCGGAAGGCGGCGGCGATGAGGTGCAGCCGCGCCGCGGGGGTGCCGGAGAACCAGGCGTCGTTGGAGAGCGTGAGGAAGGCTTGCGCGCCCAGGCGGCGCCCGGCGGCGGCGAGCGAGGCGTCCAGGGCGTCGTAGCAGATGAGTGGGGCGACGGCGGCGGAGCCTCCCGCGCGGAGCGGGACGTGCAGCACCGCGGCGCCGGGCCCCTCCGTCCAGGTCCCCATCCACGGCAGGAAGCGTCGGGCGGGCTCCAGGAGGGGTGGGACGCGTTCGGTGAGCGGGAAGAGGCGGGCCTTGCGGTAGGTGCCCAGGCGCGCGCCGCCCGGGGCGAGGAGCACGGCGGCGTTGTACTCATGGCTGTCGTCGCGGTCGTAGGTGCCGAAGAAGAGTGGGACGGAGAGGTCGGTGGCGAGCGATTCGATCACCGCGTCCAGCTCGGCGCCCTCGGGGCTCTGCGGCGCTCCGAAGGTGGTGGGATAGGCGGTCTCCGGCCAGACGAGGAGGTCGAGGGGCGCGGAGGTCGCCAGTCGCTGGGAGAGCGCGCGGTGGGCCTCCAGGATGTGCACCGTCGCGGCGTAGGTGCCTTCGCGCTCGGCGAGGACGCCGTAGTGGGTGAGGTTGGTCTGGACGAGGCCGGCGACGAGGGTGGGTCCGGAGGTCGAGGCCGCGGCGAGCTGCGCCCGGCGGAGGTGGCCGTAGAGGGCGGGGAGGAGGACGGCGGCGGCGCAGGCGCCGGCGGTGAGGGCGGCGGCGCGGAGGCGGCGCTCGCGCGCCCGCGCGCGGAGGGCGAAGGCGATGGCTTCGTTGGTGGAGAGGACGAGGAGCGTCAGCAGGGGGACGCCGCCGAGGTCGGCGACCTGGCGGATGTCCCCGGAGGGGTAGAGGCCGAAGCCCAGGGTGTCCGGGACGAGCCTGGGGAGGAGCCACTCCGCGGCGAGGAAGGCGAGGACGCCGGCGGCCCGTCCGGCGAAGCGGCGGGCGGCGGCGAAGACGAGGAACTGCGGCTCGAGGAGCGGCGCGAAGAGGAGGAGCAGCGCCCAGCAGGCGGCGAGCGGAGCGGAGGTGTAGTCGTGGACGGCGCCCGGGAGCCACCAGAGCGCCGCGGTGGCGAAGGCGACGCTGAACAGCCAGGCGTCGGTGAGCGTGGTGCGGGTGTCCTCGGCGGCGTCGAGCTCGAGGAGCCAGGGGACGAGGGCGAACCAGCCCAGCCACTGCCACGGGGCGCGGACGGTGGCGTAGAGGGCGCAGAGGGCGGTGCTGGCGGCGAGGGCGGCGAGGCGCCGCGCCCAGCGGCGCTTCAATCCGGGTCCCCTTTTTCATCCGGCAGGGTGAGCACCTGGACGGGCATGCCTTTCGGGGCGAGCTCCGGCGGGACGAGCCGGTCCGGCGGGATGGGGATGGGTTGGCCGTTCGGCCCAGTCGGCTTGAAGTCGGGGTGGAACATGAGGATGGCGGGGAGGCGCTGGCCGTCGTCGGTGGTCTGGTAGTGGCGGACGTAGCCGGGAGGGAGCTCGAAGCCTTCGGGGACGACGATGCCGCGCTTGATCGGCTTGGTGCCGGGGGGCGGGAAGAGCGCGAGTCCGGAGGGTCCGTCAGGGGGTGGCTGGGTCACGGGCTGGGGCGGTGGAGGTGGGACCGCGGGCCGACCCGGTCGGGTCGTGGGGGCGGAAGCCGGGGGCGCGGCGGCCACCGGGGGAGGAGGAGGCGATTCCGGGAGCGGATCGACGGGCGCGTACTGGAGCCACAGCACCAGCGCCACCACGAAGGCGAGCAATACTCCGGCGCCCAGCAGTTTCCAGCGAGCGTTCATCCGGGTGGTCAGCCGAGGTCCTCGAACTTCGAATCCTCTTCCCGCTTCTTGAACAGCAGCGCGGTGCGCCCGAGGACCTGCGCCACCTCCGCGCCCGTCTCCTTCGCCAGCGCCTCCGCCATCTCGTGCCGCTCTCCGCCCTCCGGCACCTTCACCTTGATCAGCTCGTGGTCGAACAACGCCTGCTCCACCGCCGCCAGCACCCCCGGCGTGACCCCGTGCTGCCCCACCTGCACCACCACCTCCAGGTGGTGCCCCAGCGCCCGCAGCTTTCGCCGCTGCTTCCCGTTCAGCATCCGCTCACTTCTTCCCGCTCATCATCCGCACCTCGCGCGCGGCGTCGATGTGGTCGGGGTTGAGCTCCACCGTCCGCTTGAACTCCTTCAGCGCCATCCTCTCGTCCCCGGTGAGCTTGGCGATGTGCCCCACGAAGTAGTGCGCCGACGCGATCCGCTCGTTCCGCTTCAGCGCCACCGCGATGTCCTTCAGCGCCTCCTGGTGCCCCGCCTTCTTGTCCGGGTTGGCGAAGAACTTCGCGTACCCGCGCCAGGCGTAGGCCTCCGCCTCCTCCGCGTTGGCCTTGATGGCCTCGTCCAGCATCTTCACCGCCTCCGGCCACTTCCGCGCCTTCACCAGGATGGTGCCCTTCTGGAACAGCTCCTCGGCGAGGAGGAGCTGCGACACGTCCACCTGCTCGCCCTTCCCGCCGTGCTTGAGGTCCTCCACGTACTCCGCCCGGAGCTTCTCGTCGGAGAGCGTCCGGTACGCGTCCCCCACCCGCGCGAAGATCTCCGCCTTCAGCTGCCCCAGCTCCGGCGCCGCGCCCTCCGGCACCGTGTCCGGGTGGTACGCCTTCGCCAGCCGGAAGTAGGCGACCTTCACCTGCGCCGCGTCCGCCTTGTCGTGCAGCCCCAGCGCCTCGAAGTGGTTCTGCCCCTTCAGCCTCGCCGCCATCGCCCGCAGGTCCTCGATGCTCTCCGCCGCCGGCATCCCCACCGGCGTGGTAGGCGTCACCTTCACCGGGCTCTGCACCGCCGGCCTCGGCGACGTCGGCACCCGCCCGGGTGGGCGCGCCACCCCCGGCTTCGGACCGGATCCGGAGGCGGGCCCGCCCGCCGTGCCCGGGGCCGCGGGCTTCGGCGGCGCGGCGGCCTGGGGGGGCGGCTCGTCCGGGACCGGCGTGGGCCGCGAGGGGACCGCCGCGAACGAGATGCCGTCCATCTCGTTCATCAGGAACACCACCCGCAGCACCGCCTCGTACTCCTGCGGCATGTCCTTCTGGAATTGCGCCAGCGAACGCACGCCGTCCACGTGCCCCAGCGCCCGCGTCTCCTGCGGCGTCAGGCGCAGGTCGGACGAAGGGACCCGCCCGCCCGACTTCATCGCCGGCAGGTCCCACGCGCTCTGGAGCCGCCGCTTCAGCTCCCCGCCCGGCATCCGCCGCACCAGCTCCGACAGCACCGCCCACTTGTGCCCCAGCGGCATCGACCGCTGCGCGGGCAGATCCTTCGGCTCCACCGTGAAGGTGCCGCTGATGGCCAGCAGCGCCTTCATCAAGATCCCCTTGGCCCGGTCGATCAGCGGGGCGAACGCCGTGCCCGGGTTCAGCGCCCCGGTGCCGAAGAGCGCCGTGAGCAGCTCCCCGCCGAACCGCTCCTTCTGCGCCTCCGCCTGGGCGATCTGCTCCAGCTTCGCCAGGCCGGACTTCACCAGGAACGCCCCCAGCCCGTCCTCGGTGTGGGTGGAGCCGACGTACTCCGGGTTGCCCTTGCGGAAGTGGACGTGGATCTCCCGGTCCGACAGGGAGAAGGTGACCAGCGCGGTCATCTCCGCCGCTGCCACCAGCGAGTACGCCTTCACCGCCGACATCTCCGACAGGTCGCCGCTCGACGGCGGCGCCGTCACCCCCTCCGCGACCGGCACCGGCGCAGGCGCCTTCTTCGCCGGAACGGGCGCTGGGACCGGAGTTGGAGACGACGGGGGAACGACCGCCGATTGCGTGATGACGGGCGGCGGCTGCGGGATCGTCGCCCGCGGGTTGGTCGCCGGCCCGCGAGACTGGGCGGCGGCCGCGCGCGCGCCTGGACCGGCGGTGAAGGCGGCGGTGCCTGGACCGGCGGTGAAGCCGGCGGTGGCGCCCGGCCCCGCCTTCGGCACCCCGGTCGGACTCGCGGGCATCGGCGCCGGCGCCGGCGTGGTCAAGGGCGGGGCTTCGTCCGGCGACACCTCCACGCCCCACAGCTCGCGGGGGAAGCAGTCGCGCAGATCGGGGAAGCGGCCGGGCATGGCGTACCGCTGCCCGTCCTTGGACACCATCACCCGGCCCTTGACGATGCCGTTGTCCAGCATCAGCTCGACGGTGGCGGGCGTGAGCGGACCCCAGATCTGTCCCTGCTCGTTCTTGATGAAGATCTGGATCAGCTCGCTGTCCATCGCCCGACCAGGAACCTACCGCTTCGGGCGCGGCGAGGCGACGGGCGGGCCGGAGGGCACCGTCTTCGGCTCGGGCGCCACCTCTTCCGCCCATTCGTTGGGGAGGTCCACCTTGCCCTGCGCCGGGCGAGCGGCCTTGGAGAGGCTGGCCCGGACGCCCGTGCCGGTGCCCTTCTTCGGCACGTCCGCGAGCTTGATGGCGGGGACCTCCGGCTCCGTCACCGGGCCGCGCACCTTCACCGCCACCGGCGCGGCCGCGGGCGCGGTCACCGGCGCCAGCTCCGGGTCCGGCTCGGCGGCGGGAGCGGTGGCGGTGGTGAGCCCGCCCGCGGCGGCGAGCAGCTCCTTCGGCGGCCGGCTGATGGCGGTCGTCTCCCGCCGCAGCGACGACTGCGCGGCCTCCAGCGCCTTCTCCTTCTCCTTGATGGTCCGCTGCAGCGCGCCGATCTGCTTCTGGAAGTACGCCATCTGGACGCGCAGCTCGTCGCGCTCGGAGCCCAAGGTGCCCGCCTGCTCCCGGGCGCCCTGCGCCGACGCCAGCTCCTCGCGGAGCTTCTCCACCTCGGCCTCCCGCTCCGCCAGCTGTGACTCCAGCTTCTCCGCCCGCGCCTGCACCTTGCGCAGCGCCGCCGTCCGGTCCGCCGCCACCGCCTCCCGGTCCCGCAGCAGCGAGGTCATCTCGCTCTGCGTCGCGGCGCGCTTCGTCTCGCGCTTGGACATGGCGTCCAGGCGGCCGAGCAGCGCGCCCTTGGTGCTGGCCAGGTCCGAGACCTGCCCCTGGATGAACGAGATGTCGGCGAGCAGCTCGTCGTGCCGGCGCTCCTCCTCCTCCAGCTGCGCCGCCCGCTGGGCGGAGATCTCCCGCTCCGCGTCCAACTCGCGGGTGAGCACCTCGATCTGGCCCCGCGCCTCGTCGCGCTCGGCGGTGACGGAGGTGGCGTTGATGCGCTCGGCGTCCAGCGCCTCCGCGGTGGCCAGCCCCTGGTCGCGCGCCGCGTCCCGCTCGCCGGTGAGCGTCGCGGCGTCGTCCCGGGCGGCCTGCAGCTCGGCGCCCAGGCCCTCCACCTTGGCGCGAAGCTCGTCGCGGTGCTTGCCCAGCATCTCCACGCCGGCCTTCTCGTCGCGCAGCGCCTCGTCCAGCTCGGAGATCTGTGTGCGGGCGGCGGCCAGGTCGCCCTCCGCGCCGCCGCGCGCCTTCTGCTCCGCCTCCAGCGCGCGCTGGAGCTCCGCCAGCTCGCCCTCCAGGACCTCCATCCGCGACTGCATGGAGGTCACGGCCGCCTGCTGCTGGGCGAGCGAGTCCTCGGCGTTCAGCGCCCGCTTCTGCTCCGCCTCCAGCCGGTCCTGCAGCGCGTTGACCTCCGCCTCCAGCTGGCCGCGCGACTCCTGCTGCGCCGCGAGGTCCGCCGCCAGCTCCGCCTCGCGCGTCGAGGCGTCCCGCTGCATCGCCGCCTTCGCCGCCTCTCCGTCCGCGCGCGCCCTCGCCGCCTCCGCGCGAACCCCGGCCATCGCCGCGTCGTGGTCCGCCTTCTGCTTGGCGGCCTCCGCCCGCGAGGCCGCCAGGGCGTCCTCATGCTCCGCCTCTCGCCGGGTGGCCTCGTCGCGCGCGGCGGACAGGGCGCCCTCGCGCTCCGCCTCCAACCGCTCCACCTCCGCGCGGGCGGCGGCGGTCTCCTCCCGGGACGCCTCCAGCGCCGCCTCCAGCTGCGCCCGCTCCTCGTCCCGCTTCTCCAGCTCCGCCTCCGTCTTGGCCTGCGCCGCGCGCACCGTCTCGACCGCCTTCTCCACCTGGGCGAGCTTGCGATGGTGCTGCTCGGCGTCCAGGCGCGCCTCTTCCCGCGCCTGTGCCAGCTCCTTCTCCTGCGCCTCCGCGTCCTCCGCGCGCGCCTGCTCCAACTGCGTCTCGGTCTCGGCCAGCGCCTCGGCGGCCTCCGCGTTCGCCCTGGCCAGCGCCTCCTCGGCGGCGCGGGCGTCCACCTCGGCGCGGGCGGCCAGCTCCGCCTTCTCCTCCTGCGCGGCCTGGAGGGCGGCCTCCAGCTCGGCGGCGCGGGCCTCCAGCGCGGAGAGCTTCCCGGCCAGCTCCGGCAGGCCCTCCTCCAGCTTCTCGGCCCGCGCGTCGGCCAGCGCCTTCTCGGCGGCGGCGGCCCGCGACCGCTCCTGGGCCAGGGCCCGCTCCAGCTCGGCGATGCGCGCCTCGGCGGCGGCGTCCTTCAGCGCGTGCGCGGTGGACTCCCCGCGCTCGTCGGTGCGCACCAGCGAGGCCACCCGCGCCGCGCCGTCCGGCTCCACCGAGAGGCCCACCACCAGCCGCCCCACCTGCGGCGCGTCCAGGAACAGGCCCACGGCGAGGACGTTCCCGGGCTGCGGATCCACGGAGATGCCCACGTCCACCGGACCGCCGGCCGCCTGGCCGCGCAGGCCCACGTCGTAGGCGCCGGCGGGGCCCGCGGGCGCCGCGACCGGCTTCGGGGATGTGGCCCGCTTTCCCTTCACGCCGCCTCCAGGGACTTGAGCATCTCCCGGATCTCGCCCGCGCGCTCGCCCGCGCCCGTGCCGCCCGCCTCCAGGATGTGCAGCGCCTGCTCCAGCGCGCGCTCGGCCTTGGCGCGTTCGCCCTTGCGCGCGTGGGAGCGGTACAGCTCCAGCAGCGGCTCCACCAGCACCGGGTTCCCCGCGCCGGCGGCCCGCTCCAGCCGCTCCACCGCGTCGCGCAGGACGTCCTCGGCGCCGGGCTCGTGTCTCATGCGCAGCTCCATCGCGGCGCCGTGCAGCGAGAGGGCCGCCCCCAGGTTCGCCTCGTCCTGGGGCGGCGCGGCGGCCTCCGCCAGCGCGCGCACCCTGGGCGCGGCGGTCCTCGCGTCCAGCTCGGCGGTGAGCTCGCGCGCCACCGCGTCCGGGTCGCGGAAGAGGGAGATCGCCGGGCCCGGCTCCGGGGGGCGCTGGGCGGGAAGCCCGGCCACGCGGGCGATGCGCTCGTACGGCGGCGGGTGCGAGTCCAGCGCCTGCCCCAGCCGGTGCACGCCCTCCTTCTCGCGCAGGGCGCGCAGGCGCGGCGGCACCACCTCGTGGGCGGCGAGCACGCAGCGGTAGAGGTCGCGGCACGGATGGCCCGCCTCCCGGAGCCCCTCCAGGATGCCGAGCGCCGCGCGGTCGAAGGTGTCGGACAGCTCCACGTAGCGCCGCAGCGCGCGCCCGAAGTTGTCGCCCCCGTAGGCCAGCGCCGCCGCCCGGTCCGCCAAAAGCTCGCGCCGCCGCGAGTGGGCGGCGGTGACCTGGAGGTAGATGGCCGCGAAGAGGTGGAGGAACCAGTAGACCGGGCTGAGCACCACCACCATCGCCCCCAGGCTCGCCATCCGCTGAGCCATGCTCCCCATCGACTGGGTGGTGCGGTGGATGAACGGGGTCAGCCGCGTCTCGCCGTGGGAGAAGTGGCCGAACTCGTGGGCCAGGATGGCCTTCAGCTCGTCCAGGGTGAGGCCCGGCACCGCGGCGAAGCCCAGGTGGAGCACGCGCTCGCCGCGCCCGGTGAGGACGCGCCACGGCCCGCCTGTCTCGCCCACCCCGATGACGTGGTTCGACTCCAGGAGGACGCGGTCCACCATCCTGGAGGTCGCCACCTGCGCCACCTCCGCGAGCGCCTCGAACAGGCGGGGCTCCTCCTCGGGCGTGAGGCGGCGGCCCTCCTCCTGCCGCTGCTTGGGAAGGAAGAGGCCGCGCACCACCGCCCACGCGCCGCCCAGGGCGATCAGCAGCGCGCCGAGGGCGAGCAGGACCGGGACCCGCGGGAGCTGGGAGACGGCGTAGAGGAGCACCCCGCCGAACACCAGCGAGAGGGCCACCATCATCGGGACGGAGACGTAGAAGAGCGCGGTGCCGAACCAGAGCACCGCCTGGTAGAGGCGGCCGGCGGCGCGCTCCGAGGGCGTCTCCTTGCTCCGGAGCAGCCCCAGCTGCGCGTGCGAGAGCTTGCCCACCTCGTGGCTGGAGAGGAGCGAGCCCAGGGACGACAAGAGGATCAGCCCCGCGGCGAGGAAGATGGCCATCCCGGCCACGACCCACCAGCCGCGGCGGATCCACGCGTCGCGGGCGGCGCGCGCCTCCACCTGCGCGAACCAGGGGCGGTCCGCGCCCAGCTCGCGCGCCCGGCGCGCCTCCACCAGCGCCTCCGCGTTGCGGTCCAGCTCCAGGTAGGCGTTCGCCAGGAGCGCGTGCGCGTCGCCGTCGTCGGGCGTCAGCTCCACCAGCACCTCGGCGTGCACCGCCGCCGTCTCGTGGTCCTTGAGGTCCATGGAGACGGTCGCCAGCGCGCGGCGGGCGGTGACGTTGGCGTGGCTGGAGGCCACCGCGTCGTAGGCGTCCTGCTGCGCGGCGGCCTTGCTGCCGAGTTGGAGCTGGGCCAGCGCGCGCTCCGCCAGCGCCTCGGCCCGCTCCTCCTCCGTCTCCGCCCGGCCCACCGCCTGGTCGAACGCGTCGCGCGCGTCCCGCGGGTGGGAGGCCTGGAGCAATTCGCGCCCGCGCTCCAGCCAGCCGGCGGAGGTCTGAGGCGCCCCTTCCGGAGGCAACAGGGCGGCCTGGCCGGCGATGAGCGCGAGGACGAGTGAGCGCACGGCGAGATCCAGGCGGAGCGACGAAGCTCCTGACAGCCCCCATTCGTACCACACCCGAGGGAGGCGCCGCCCGGGCCGATCGGCTGGTCGGGAGGTGGAGCGCCGGCCAGCCGGGCCCGGCCGGTCGATCGCCTGGAGCCAGGCGATCGGGCGACTGGCGGAACGCGCGCGCCTGTGGCAACCCGCGGGCCCATGGAGATGGCGTGGTGGCAGGTGGCGGCGCTGGCGGCGGTGGCGCTGGGCGCGGGCACGGTGGACGCGATCGCCGGGGGCGGCGGGCTGGTGACGGTGCCGGCGCTGCTGGCGTTCGGGGTGCCGCCGCAGTTGGCGCTGGGGACGAACAAGGGTCAGTCGGTGTTCGGCTCCTTCACCTCGATGGTGCGGTTCCTCCGCCTGGGGGTGCTGGAGACGAGGCGCGCGCGGTGGGCGCTGCCGCTGGGGCTGGCGGGGTCGGCGGGCGGCGCGGCGCTGCTGCTGGCCGTGGACCCGAAGGTGCTCCGGCCGGTGGTGCTGGCGCTGCTGGTGGGCGCGGCGGCGGTGGTGGCGCTCCGGCCCCGGGTGCCCGCGCGGGAGGAGGGCGCGCCGGCGCCGGCGGTGACGCGGGGGCGGTGGGTGGCGGCCGGGGCGGCATCCTTCCTCATCGCGGTGTACGATGGGTTCTTCGGGCCGGGGACGGGGACGTTCCTCATCGTGGCCTTCGCGCTCTTGCTCGGGGACTCGCTGGTGCGGGCGTCCGCGAGCGCCAAGCTCGTCAACTTCGCGTCGAACCTCGCGGCGGTGGCCCTGTTCGCGTGGCGCGGGACCGTCCTGTGGAAGGTGGCGCTGCCGATGGCGGCGGGCCAGCTCGCCGGCGGGTACCTGGGGGCGCACCTGACGGTGAAGGGCGGGGAGAAGGTGGTGCGGTGGGCGGTGCTGCTGGTGGTGGCGGCGCTGGTGGTGAAGCTGTCGCGGGACCTGTGGCTGTCCTGGGGAGGGTGAAGATGCGTCCTGGACCTCGTTGCGTGGCGCCGTTGGCGCCGTTGGCGCCGTTGGCGGCGCTGGTGCTGGTGGCCTGCCCCGGTCCCAAGGCCCCGGACATTCCGCCCTGCGGGCCGGACACGCTGGCCACCGCGCCGCTGCTGGACATGCTGGACATCACCGCGGTGGGGCCCATGGGCGGCGTGGATCCGTGGCGCGGGCAGGTCTTCCCCAACGAGGCGCTGTCCTTCTTCATCCGGCCCGTGGATCCGAGGCTCCCCCAGGGCGAGACGGCGCGGGTGCCGGTGGTCGCCCCGGCGCGGCTCTGGCTGCAGCTCGCCCGGCACACCGGCTCGCCGGACGAATTCATCGTCAGCTTCCGGACCTGCGCCGATGTGTCGTGGACGCTGAAGCACCTGGCGGTCGGGTCGCCGATCGTCGAGGCGCTCTCCAACAGCGAACAGGCCACTCCCTCCGGCGGGGGGACCTCCTTCTCCGTGGGCACCAACGCCGGCATCGAGGTGGCCGCCGGGACCGAGCTGGGCCTGGCCGGCGGCTCCAACAACCTGAGCCTGGACGTCTCGACGTTCGACTTCCGCTCGCCGCCGGTGATGTTCGCCAACGGCCTGCAGGAGCGGTTCACCTGCCCGCTGGAGTCGTTCGACCCGGCCATCGCCGACGCGCTCCGCCCCCTGCTGGGCACGCCGGATGGGCGGCGGCGGACCGCGCAGCCCTCGTGCGGCGAGTACATGCAGGACGTCCGGGACACGGCGCAGGGCATCTGGCAGGACGACACCAACTCGACCCGGTTCGCGCTCGTCCACGACAGCGTGGACCCCGAGCTGGCGGTCATCTCGGTGTCAGCTTACGGGGAGTCGCACCGCTGGCGGTTCCCGCCCACCCACTCCGGGAACGTCAATCGCGACTTCGGCGAGGTCACCCACGACGGCACCCCCTATTGCTACGACGCGTCCTCGGGAGGGGACCTGCCGTCCATCGTGCTCGTCGAGGTGGAAGGGCCGAACAGGCTCCTGTTCGAGATCCAGGATGCCACCGCGTGTGGCACCGGGCCTTGGACGTTCCATCTCCCCTACGGGTTCTCCTTCGTCCGCGGATTTCCTGGAGGAGGATTGTGACGATGCGCATCGGAGCGCGTGGCGCGGCGCCGCTGGCGGCGCTGGTGCTGGTGGCCTGCCCCGGGCCTCCGCCGGCCCCGGACATCCCGCCGTGCGGGCCGGACACGCTGGCCACCGCGCCGCCGCTGGACATGCTCGACCTCGGCGCGGTGGGGCCCATGGGCAGCGTGGATCCGTCGCGCGGGCAGATTTTCCCCAGCGCGTCGTTGTCGTTCTTCACCCGGTCGGTGGATCCGCGGCTCCCGGGAGGCGAACCGGCGCGGGTGCCGGTGGTCGCGCCGGGGCGGATCTGGCTCCAGCGCGCGCGGCGTTCCTCCTTCATTGGACTTCCAGACGAGTTCTCCGTCGACTTCCGCGTCTGCGCCGAAGTGAAGTGGACGCTGAAGCACCTGGTGATCGCCTCGCCGGACGTCCGGGCGCTGGCGGACGACGACCCCGGCCACTGCGGGACCTTCGTCGGCGACGAGGCCTCCTTCTGCGAAGGCACCAGCCCCGGCATCGAGATGGCCGCCGGGACCGAGTTGGGCCTGGCCGGGAGCGTCGCCAACCCGAGCCTGGACGTCGCCACGCACGACATGCGCGCCCAGCCGGTGTCGTTCGCCGGCGGGCGGCTGGAGAGGTTTACGTGTCCGCTGGAGGTGTTCGACCCGGCGACCTCCGGCGCGCTCCGCCCGCTGCTGGGCGCGCCGGACGGGCGGCGCCGGACCGCGGAGCCCCTCTGCGGCGAGTACATGCAGGACGTCCGGGGTTCCGCGCAGGGCGGCTGGGTCGGCACCAGCGATGGGACCCGCCTGGCGCTCGTCCACGACAACGTTGACCCCGGCGTCGCCGTCATCTCGCTGTCCGTCGCGTTCGGCGAGGCGCGCGCCTGGCGGTTCACGCCCACCCACGCCGGGAACATCGACCGCGACTTCCGCGAGCTCACCGACGACGGCGCGGTCTATTGCTACGACATCTCCTCCGGCGACACCCCGCCGTCCATCATGCTCGTCCAGGCCGACGGGCTGGACGGGCTCCGGTTCGAGCGGCAGGACGCCGCCGCGTGCGGCGCCGGACCGTGGACGTTCCATTCGTCCTTCTCGAACTCCTTCGTCCGCGGAGGTGGAGGAGGGTAGAAGCCCAGGGATGGAGCGAGTCGAGGAGCTGGGGGCGATGGCGCTGCGCGACGCGGACGACCGCGAGGTGCGCCTGGGCGAGCTGTGGCGCGAGCGGCCGGCGGCGCTGGTGTGGATCCGCCACTACGGGTGAACGTACTGCCGCGAGCACGTCGCGCAGTTGCGCGACCGGTACCAGGAGCTGGCCGACAGGGGCGCCAACGTGGCCGTCATCGCCGCGGGCTTCCCGGCGATGGCGAAGGACTTCCAGCAGGAGTACCGGCTCCCCTTCCCGGTGCTGGCGGACACGCCGCGGGCGACGTACGCCGCGCTGGGGCTGAAGCGCGCGTCGCGGCTGGGGGTGCTGTGGACGTCGCTGCGGGAGCTGGCGCTGCTCCGCGGCGTGCGCGCGCTGGCCCGGCGCGGGGTGGGGCCGCCGAAGAAGCGGCAGAGCCTGCTCCAGCTCGGGGGCGCGCTGGTGGTGGCGCCGGGCGGGAAGGTGAAGCTGGTGCACCGGGCGACCGAGGTGAACGACAACGTGCCGGTGGACGCGTTGCTGGAGGCGCTGAGATGAGGACGAGGCGGTCGCGCGCGGCGCAGTGGGTGGTGATGTGCGGGGTGCTGGCCTTGTGCTCCGGGTGCTTCGACGTGGTGGAGGAGATCTGGCTGGAGGTCGGGGGCGGCGGCCGGCTGAGGCTGGAGATCGCCCTGCCCAAGTCGCTGCTGGGGCTGGGGCGGATGGGCGGGGAGGACCTGCTGGTGTCGACGCGGGAGGACGCGGCCAACGCCAAGGCGGAGCTGGCCAAGGACCCGGACATCCGGAAGTTCGACTACCGCACCGAGGAGGACGCGGGGTCGTTCAAGCTCATCTACGAGGTGGAGTCGAGCGACGCCTCCAAGCTGCCGGCGGCGCAGGCGCGCGCGCTGGCGGTGCTGGCGAAGAAGGCGCGGCGCGAGCAGGGCGACGGCTCCGGGAAGGGGCCGGTGGCGTTCGAGGTGCGGCGGAAGCTGGGGCTGAAGCTCGAGTTCCAGGGCGCGGTGGCGGGCGGGGGCGAGAAGAGCGGCGACCAGGTGGGGGACGACCTCGGCAAGGCGATGGCGGGGGCGATGCTGGGCGGACACGACATCACCGTCCGGCTCCACGCGCCGTTCATCCTCTCCAGCAACGGCACCATGGACGCGGCGCGGAGCATGGTGGAGTGGAAGGTGCCGCTCTCCGCGCTGGCGGAGCCGGGGTTCAAGCAGGACCTCACCGCGGAGGCGCTGGCGGTGGACTGGAAGGTGGGCATCGGGCTGGGGGTGGCCGCGCTGCTGCTGGTGGGGATCGTGCTGGGCCGCCTCACCTCACGGCGGCGTTAGCCCGGGGTGATAACCTCCGGCGTTTTCCCCGGCCGATGCCTCACGTCCTCTACATCGTGACCGTCGACGTCGCGCCAGCCGCCGAGGCCACCTGGAACGGCTGGCACACGCGGTACCACATGCCGGAGATGCTCCATCAGCCGGGTTTCCTGGCGGCGCGGAAGTACGTGGAGCCCAGCCCGCTCACCGACGGGTGGTTCCGTTACGTCGTCTTCTACGAGCTGGATTCGCCCGCCTCGCTCGCCGCCTACGAGCAGAGCGACGCGGCCCAGCGCATCCGGGCCGACCACGAAGGGCGCTTCGGCGACGTGACGCGCGTCGCCCGCCGCGTCCTGCACGAGGTCGGCGGGCTGGCCGCGCGCGACCCCTACGAGGACCTCTAGGGCCGTATGGCCTACCCGTTCATCTTCACCTTCGTCGGGGCGCTGTTCACCGCGGCCGTGGCCAGCGCCTGGGTCTCCGGCGGCGCCGTCGCCTGGCTCGCCGGCTTCATCTACATCGTCTACGACTCCTGCATCCTGGTGCTGATCGCCCGCAGCGGCCGCGCCGGGATCTCCCGCGCCGAGCCGCCCACCGGGCCGTTGCCCTCCGTCGCGGTGCTGATCGCCGCCCGCAACGAGCGCGACGCCCTCCCCGCGTGCCTCGCCGCGCTCCGCGCCCAGTCCGTCCAGCCGGACGAGGTGATGGTCGTCGACGACGGCTCCACCGACGGCTCGGTGGCGGCGCTGGACGCCCAGTGGTCGCTCACCTTCGCCGGCGACCTGGGCACCTCCGCCGCCTGGCCGCGGCTGCGCGTCCTCCGCAAGCCGCACTCCGGCAAGGCGCGGTCGCTCAACGAAGGGCTGGGCCTCGTCGAGTCGGCGGTGCTGATCACCCTCGACGCGGACACCCTGCTCGAGCCGAGCGCGGTGGCGGCGGTGGCGGGCGCCTTCGCGCGGGACCCGCTCCTGGCGGCGGCCGGCGGCGTGCTCTCCCCGCGCTGCGCGAGCACCGCCTGGGGCCGGTTCCTGGAGTTCCACCAGACCTTCGAGTACCTCCGCGGCTTCGTGGGCCGGCTGGCCTGGGCGCGCCGCGACGTCCTCCTCCTCGTCTCCGGCGCATTCTCCGCCTTCCGCCTCGAGGTCCTCACCGAGCTGGGCGGCTTCGACCCGGAGAGCCTGGTGGAGGACTACGACCTCATCCACCGCCTGCACCGGCGCGCGCTGGAGTCGGGCCGGCGCCTCCGGGTGGGGGTGCTGGGCGACGCGCGGGCCCGCACCGACGCTCCCGGCTCGCCGGCCGCCTTCCTCGCCCAGCGCACGCGCTGGTTCGCCGGCTTCCTCCAGACGCTCGCCCGGAACCGGGACATGGTGGGCAGCCCGAGGTACGCGCCCGTCGGCACCGTCATGCTCCCGGTCAAGGCGATGGACACCCTCCAGCCGCTCTACGGCCTCTACGGCTTCGCCACGCTCGCCTTCTGGGCGGCGACGAGGCACCCCATCGCCCAGCTCATCGTCCAGGTGCTGGTCGCCAAGTTCGCCTTCGACCTGGCGTTCCACTTCTACATCCTGGC
>Ga0134122_10000711_pt1 | contig 23026 bp, 24 predicted proteins | sample KB302_FD_96461 | JGI IMG/M metagenome (GOLD analysis project Ga0134122, IMG submission 96461) | Terrestrial soil microbial communities without Nitrogen fertilizer from Kellogg Biological Station, Michigan, USA - KB3-0-2 | ecosystem: Environmental > Terrestrial > Soil > Unclassified ...
AGTATCAAGCAGTCGTTCGATACAAATAGCCGTCAAAACTATCGAATTCGTTTACAACGTCGGACGGCTGCATTTTTCTGTAATTTAGTTTCTTGCAACGATATTTAGGCGGTATTTATCGACTCGGAATTGCAATTCCGATTTATGTGCGCTGGCGTCAATTATAATTCCAGAATGATTTGAGGGCGGCGCGGCCGTTACACACGACCTTTTCCAGCTCATGGGATCAATACGGCGCATATTCCGTTCGCGATGTGCCCCAGCCGCAAACCTTGCCAAACTATTTATTTAGCCAGGATAGGCGTCGCGGCGCCCGGATGAACACCGCCCCGATAGACGTGTCCTGCATGTGCACCATGCGGCATTTGACGATGAAATCGTTTTCCGGAATTTCGAGATAAAATTCATTCTCGACGGCTTCGGGTCGCGCAATTTTGATTCTCGCGCCGGCCTCCGATAGGTCGATCACGGTTGCCGACAGGCGCGCGCCGCCGTCCTGGACGATCGTTGCCGATTTGAAAGCTGGCCGGCGGCCGAATTGGCGCCGCCCGGGAGGTTTATCTATCACGAAGTGCTCACTTCATATGAGTCCGGTAGAGGGTGAACGAGTGACCTTGCGTCGAACTGGTTGCGCTGCGGTATATGCAAAAGATCATTATGCGTAGAAGCCTTGATTATGCGAAGTGGCGGGAAAATCCCGACTAATTCAACTTTAAGACATTTAAGTCTAATTATTCGTATCGAGAGGCTGAAATCCGAGAGGATTCCATCAGAGGCATGAAGCCGTCCTGTCGCGCCAACATCTGAGTGGCATGCGCAATCATAGATCGAAAGCCGCTCGAGATGGGCCAATGCCCAATCTCGCTCGTCGCTCCAACCCGCCGCAAAGCGCAGGGAGGAACGGCGAAGATAGAGCGGGGGGAAATGGCGCCATGGCGTTGAATTTAGATGGTCTCGCTTCCAGTGCTTCGGCCTCCAAAGTCGTGGAGCGCAAAGTCAAGGGACTGCCCCATCTCGACTCATCTTGGGGCGCCAAAGGGCTCGCCTCGGCGCTCGACCAGCTGGGTATCGTGTCCGTCACGGACGCTGAAGGCTGCATCGTACATGCGAACGATGAGTTCGTCCGCGTTAGCAAGTACACGCGCGAAGAGCTGCTCGGGCAAAACCATAGGATGCTGAATTCGTCACATCACTCGAAAGAGTTCTGGGACGAGGCGTTTCGCAAGCTTGCCAAGGGCCAGCCGTGGCGATCACCGGTGAAGAATCGCGCGAAGGACGGCGGCTTCTACTGGGTCGACGCACTAATCGTTCCCCTCAAAGGCCGGAATCGCCGGACGAAGGGATACCTGTCGGTCCAGATCGATATCACCGTGGCGGTGACGCTCCATATCGAATTACAAGAACGCACGGCTCTCCTGCAGGGAATTGTTGAAAATTTCCCGGGCGGCATCGCGGTGTTCGACAAGGATCATCGCCTGATTCTTTGCAACGAAAAGCAAAAGCAGTTGATGGACTACCCGAGCGAGCTGTTCGAGAATGGCCCGCTGACGCGCGAACGACTTTATCGTTTCAACGCCAATCGTGGAGAATACGGCGCAGGCGACATCGAGGAGCAGGTCCACTCGCGGCTCGAAATGGCTCGAAACGGAGCGCCCTATATCTACGAAAGACAGCGGCCAAATGGAAAATACGTCGAGGTTCGCGGCACGCCGCTGCGTGACGGCGGTTACGTCACCACTTACCTCGATATCACCGATCGCAAACGCGATCAGGAAACGATTGGCCGGCTTGCGCACCACGACGCCCTGACAGGACTGCCGAACCGCGCCCTGTTCCACGATCGCATCCGATTGGGCCTGGCACGCGTGAAGCGTGGTGACACGCTAGCACTGCATTGCCTCGATCTCGATCGGTTCAAGTCCGTCAACGATACCTTGGGCCATCCGGTTGGCGACTCCCTGTTGAAGGCGGTAGCGCATCGGTTAATCGGCACCATACGGGACACCGACACCGTTGCCCGGCTGGGTGGCGATGAGTTCGCAATCATACAGGTTGCCCCGAAGTCGCTCGCAGAGGTCGAACGGGTTGCCAAGCGCGTCATAGCCGAGCTGTCGGAGCCGTTCATTATCGGTGAAAACTCGATTTCGATCGGAACGAGCATCGGAATTGCGATGGCTCCGCCCAACGGCATTGACGTCGAGCAATTGATGAAGAACGCGGACATGGCGCTCTACCGCACCAAATCGCTCGGCCGCGGCACATTCGGTTTCTTCGAAGAAAACATGCACGAACGGCTGCAAAGCCGGCACCAAATTGCAATGGGACTCCGCGAGGCCATCGCAAATGGCAAATTCGAGCTGCATTACCAGCCTATCGTCAACGTCAAGACGCGCAAGATCGCCGGCTGCGAAGCACTCATCCGCTGGTCGCATCCCGAGCGAGGATTGATCCCGGCGTCAGAATTCATTCCCATCGCCGAGGAGTGCGGTCTCATCGGTCAGATCGGCGATTGGGTTCTCAAAACCGCCTGCGCCGAAGCCAAGCATTGGCCGGACGACATCTGGGTTGCGGTGAATATTTCCGCGGCTCAGTTCCGTGGCCAGGATCTCATCGACAAGGTAACGGACGCATCGAACGGTTTCCCGCTCTCGCGCCTTATTATCGAGATTACGGAAACGCTGCTCATGAAGGATCGCGAGGTCGCAACGGTCACGCTCGATCGGCTACGAAAGATGGGCGTCCGCTTCGCAATCGACGATTTCGGGACTGGCTTTTCATCGTTGAGTTATCTGCAGAGCTTTCCGTTCGACAAGATCAAGGTTGATCGCTCGTTCGTGTCGGCTATCGCCAATCACAAGCGCTCCACGACGCTGCGGCGCTCGATCATCCAGCTCGGTTACAATCTCGGCATGACGAGCGTCGCCGAGGGTGTCGAGACCGAGCAACAGCTCGATCTGCTTCGTGCCGAGGGATGCGTAGAAGCGCAAGGCTTTCTCTTCTCGCGCGCCGTTCCAGCGGCGAAGGTCCGTACGCTTTTTGCCAATCCTCTATGATGAGATGCTTGGCGCCAAGGATGGAAGGGTGACAGGGTCATGCTGAGCGCACTTCGTAAGATTTCGGAAACCTCGAAATCACCGCGGCGGGCCGTCAGCGTCTCAAACGAGCCTGTCGAAGGCAACGACCTTTTCGAAGCGCTTGTTTGCGAATTTCATTGGACCGCCTTGCAGATCGGCGCCATCACCTGCTGCATGAACGCGAGCCTCGCGTCCGGGCGCACCTGGATGCTCAGATCATGCATCAACCTCGTGCCTGTGGAATCTGTCGTTGTGAAACAGGCGCTGCGCTCCTGGCAAGACCTGGAACTTCCACGCGAGCTCGCGGCTGCAATCGGCCGAATCTATTTCGATCTCTCCGATGCCAAAAGGCTCGCCCTACCTTTGATCGATAGCGCCGGCGTCTTCGTCGGCCCCCAAATTCCGTTGGCCAAACTCGAACAAATTACTGCCGTCTGGCGCAAACTGGCAGAAGACTGCAATGGAGCCGTGCAGGATCTCGAACCGGAAACCCGCTGGCGCCTTAGCGGCCTTTACACCAGCAATGCACTGGCTCTAGGCAAGTTCATGAAAGAGGCGATGACCGGCAAGCGGTCATGCGTCAATCAATTCGGCGAAGTTTCACTTCCGGTTCTCCCGCAGCGCCGCAGAACGCGCCGTTTCACGTTTCTGCAGCCGTGCAAAGTTACATTCCAAGGCAGCACCTCAATCGCGTCCGCGCGCGAGATTTCCAAGAATGGCATCGGCCTCAATTGCGAGCGCGGATTCAAATTGAGGGATCCGCTATTGCTGGAATTGAGAAGCGGCCGCCAGATGAAGGGTATTGTCGTCTGGTCCAAAGCCGGGAAGGTCGGCGTTCAGTTCGATAGTCCCCTCGCCGATCACGACCCGCTCATTTCGACTTGAAAAGTCTAAAGCGAATCGAGCCAGGCTATGCGTCGGACATGATGCAATTGCGCCCGGCAGCCTTCGCTTCGTAGAGCTTCGCATCGGCGCGATCGAGAAACCCGTCAGACTGTTCGCCGTTCCGCAACTGCACTATTCCGAATGACGCCGTGACTTTGCCGATGGGTTGTCCGGTCTTGTGGTGCATCCACTTTTTGCTTTCGAGTTCACCGCGGATTTGTTCACCCAAGTATTGCGCTCCGTCGATCTTGGTATGCGGAAGCACGACGATGAACTCCTCGCCGCCATAGCGTACGGCAGTGTCGCGGCCCTTGATATTTTTCGCCAGCATTTCTCCGAAGCGCCTCAAAATCTCATCGCCCACCGCGTGCCCAAACGTGTCGTTGATGCGCTTGAAGTGATCGACGTCGGCCATTATGAGGCAAAGCGGTTCCTGCAATTCCGATGCAGTCTTGACTTCCTTCGGCAGGTTCGCCTGCAGCCAATGACGGTTCTTCAAATACGTCACGGCATCAAGCATTCCGAGCCTCTGACTCTCGCTGAGATTGGCCCTGAGTTTCTCGATCTGCACTTGGGATTGTTCCAGGCGCGTATTGAGGCGGCTTACTTCGCTTTGCACTTTAACGTTATCGCTGATGAGCAATTGGACGACGGCCCGGATCTGATCGGGCGAGGTCAACGTTTGAAGGTGCTTGTTGACTTTCGCCAGCGCCTCGGAGTGGGAACCGCTGAAATCGATATGCTTGATCAGCAGTGTCCGGACGGTGAGCACCTCGCCATCCAATTCCTGTCCCACCTTCTCCAGGCGCTCGGACAATACGTCGTTGTCCTCCTTCTGGCGCGCCGCGTTGCTCATGAAGAAATGCCAGGCACCGAGAGCAAAGGTCACCGAGCAAGCAACAACGAGCCCGAAGAACAAGGCGAGCGCAACCGGATTTGGCCCGAGGCGCAACAATCGTCCTCGCGGGTCGAGCTGCGCAAGTTGCCACGTGCCGTCCGACCAGTTGGCAAGGGATCCAATCCCAAGGTCGGGGTGCAACCAGGTGGTAAAGATAAGAAATGTAAATCCAATCATGACCACGCTGGCGAGCATGACCGCGACAGCCGCCGGCACTTGCTTCAATTGCAATAACTGCATTCGTTCCCCGCTCGGCTCGAGTGGCATGTGCCGATATGCCCACTCTCTCAATCGCTGCGCACCCCATCACGCGTTTCGCGATCATCCCTAATCTAGATGGGCAGCAGCGCTTGATCTGTCGCCAAGGAGGCCACCAGACGTGCACTGCCCACATTTCCGCTTAGCAGAGACGATACCTAAATTCGAGAGAGGAGGCGGCCGGAAACACAACTTATGAATCTTATTGCACCAAAATACCTGTCTAGGATGCAATCAGACGGACAAAGAACCCATTTATTGGCGCCATTCAGGAAGCGCAATTACAAACGCTGCAGTCAAAATTATCGAACATCTTCTGCTACTTAAAGCCTATTGCGATCCGCAAAAATATCTGTTCCGTAAAAGCCTTCAGCAGGCTGCCGCTGTAGCCGCCGGTCAGCATGATTATGATAAAACCGGCTATGATCTTCGGCACAAACGTCAACGTCATTTCTTGCACCTGCGTCAGTGCTTGAAAGAAAGCGATGCCGACTCCGATCACCATCGCCGATCCAATAACTGGACCCGCCAACAGCATCGTCAGCCAAATGGCTTGCTGAACAAGCCCTAGCGCATCGCCCTCAGTCATCAGTAGCCCACCGTCACGCCCGCATCGATGACGAGCTGCTTGCCGTCAGTGAAAATGGCGGTGGCGCCGCTCGAGTCGACCCGAACCGACTCGACGATGCCCGCCACCGTCCCATCTGCCGATGTCAGGGTGTGCCCGACCAGAGTGCTGGCCTGGGACAAGTTTGAGACCGTGAGCAGCTGATCGAGCTTGGTGTTCATCTTCATGCCCTGCTCGACATTGGAAAACGAAGCCAGCTGCGACACGTATTCGGTCGAGTCGGTGGGATTGAGCGGATCCTGGTTCTGCATCTGAGCCAGCAGAAGCTGCAGGAAGGCATTGTAGTCCAGCGTTGGCGTAGACGGCGGAGCCGAAGTGCCCGTCGAGGGCGTCGAACCGTTTGTTGACGGAATCGTGGTCATGCGACCTCCTTGCTGAGTTCTTGTGTCCTGAGTGCGGTTGCGGCTTCCAATGGGAGAAGCATTCTGACCTTCTTCAGCGCCTCGAATATACGATCACCGTCGAGCAACTCGCTTGCCTCCTTGAGGCCCTGGAGAATTTTCGGCTCGCTGATGGTTTCGAGAAGTCCCGAGACGGACTCTTTCGCCATCGTCCGCGCCTTCATATGCAAGGCCGGATCCATCAGCATCATCTGAATCATGAAGTACAACTGCCTGAGCGGCGTCGTCGTATCCTCAGGCTTCATGACGTGTTGCTCTAGCAGAAAGATCACGTCGTTCATCAGCTCGATACTGACCTTGCGGTCGACCCTCAACACGCCGCCGTTGACAAAAATGCGTTCGCCGGCGCGCAGAGTGATTTTCAAGCCGCTATTCATCACAGGCCTTCCGCGATGACATTGGAAATTTCGATCAGCCCCGCGAAATTGTTCGATTTTCCATTACTGATCGATTGCGCTTCGCGCAGCATCCAGATGCCGATAGAAATGAGTTTGGCGCGGACGTCGTCGGGAAGCGCGTTGTCCGGCTTCGCCAGGTCCTCGAGCAGGAAGCTCCACAGGCGATTGAGAAAACAAATCGCGTCGATTGCTTCGCGCGAATTGGTTCCCGCCTTTTCAGCCGATTTCAGAAGCGCGACGGATTGCTCGATCGCAAGCCGCTCATTTTCGCGCTTACGGCTGCCCGATTCACTCAACGCCTCTTCATATGAGAACTTGTACATCGTCCGCCTTCCGGTGGGTTCGGTGCTAGATGCGCGCCTTAAGACGAGGGCGTTAGATAATCCATGAGGCTGAGATTGTTCAGTCGATTGGTGAGCGAGTAGGCTGCTTCGAGTTGCGTTGTCAGCGTCGAAATCTGCGTCGTTACCGTTGTCGGATCTACCGATTCCAGGTTGCCGATCGACTTGGTAAGAAAGTCGATCTGCGCGTCGATTTGATCATTGGTATCGGTTACTCGTTGTTGCGTGACGCCGAGAAACGACTGAACCTTCGTCAGCCCTCCGGTTGCCTCGCCTACAAGGGTCGTGGCTTTCTGAACCACGGCTTGCTGGGTGGCGGCGTTCAGATTCGTGAATCCGAGGCCGGAGACCATCGCGTAGGCCTGCGTCAGCTTGCGGAACGCGGTATCGTTTGCCGTCGTCGACGTCGCAGCGACCTCGGTACGGGAGATTCTGTTCGTCACGGCTTTGTCGGAAGCAGCGGACCAATTGTTTGCCCAGTTCGCATCCGAGAAGAGGTCCGAGAATTCGTTATCGAGAAAGTCCTGCATGTCGGATGCTGAGATCGACGCGACAGCGGGATCATCGGGGCTCATTCCGAACTTCGCCGTAAAGGCGCCCGTAACCGATTGCCTGCTTGCGGACGGCGTGCCGGAAAAAAAGTCGTCCATCGGCTTGACGTCGGAATTTATACCAGAGAACAGGAACTGTCCGTCCAGCGACGAATTAAGCTGTTCCTGGAGCGTCTGCATGCCGGCCTGAGCTTCTTGGGCGATCGTGTCAGGCATGCTGGATGTCGATTGCGCTCCAACCAATGCCGACAGGAAGACCCCAGCCTTGTCGGCAATCGTCTGAAGAGCCGACTGAGACGCTTGCATGCGCGTCAGCACGATGTTGTTCGTGTCCTGTATGGACTGAATGTGATTGAGATCCTGCCGCATCGAAACCGTGATGCCGGTGCTGGCGCCAAGGGTCACGCCAACGTCTGCATGTCGCCCCGTCGAGAGCTCTTTTTGCGCATCGACGAGACTTGCTTGAATTCGCGCGATCGAGCGCCGTGTCTCATCCGAGAGGGAGGTCGTCGAGATAAAGGACGTTGTGATCATCTGGTCTAACCGACGGCCTGGAGCAGAGTTGAAAGCATGCTGTCAACGGTGTTGATGAGCCGCGACGACGCCTGAAAGGTTCTTTCCAAATCGAGGAGATTGGTCATTTCCTCATCCAGGTTGACGCCCGTGACTTGCGATAGAGCCGACGTAGCGCGATCGGCGACGGTCTTGCGATAATCAGCCTCGGAGCTTGCCGATTGCCGTAACGCCTCGAGCCAGGAAACCGAACCTTTTGCGTACGATGATATCGAACCCGACGGCGGTAGCTGGGTCGAAGAATCGAAGGTGCGCTCCGCATCGATGTTTGACATCAGCGCTTGAATTCGATCGGTGTAGGAAGCGGCGCCGGTGGTATTGTAGGTATATGCCGGATTGCCGGGATTGGAGATGCCGCCGTCTCTGACAAGCTCGGCGTTGCCGCCTTGAGTGGGATCAGCATTTTTGTTGACGGTTATGGATCCGGCGAGCCCCGCCATCACACTACCTGATGGCGGCACTCCCGGACCGCCCGCGTAGGTGAAAAGGCCCGCTGCGGGTGGCAACGTCGGTGTCGCCGACTGATCGGTTTCGGCGAACGTTTCGATCAGACCTCTCGCTATTTCGTCGAGCTGACTTTGATAGCTGGGTGCGATTTCGTCACGAACCTGGACCAGACCAGCGAGCTTTCCGCTGCTGATCGCCATGACGTGATCCGTACCCGCGATCGGCACGCCGTCGGCGTAAACCGCGCCGCCGGTGGCGCCTCCAGACAGGTCTTGGGTCTGCTGGAACGCGACCTGTCGCGGCGACTTGTCGAAAAGGGTCACGCCGCTATCGGTATAGATGGCCATGTCGCCATTGTCGCGCGTGACCGTGCGTATGCCGACTTCGGATGACAGTTGCTTCAGAACGGCATCGCGGGAATCAAGCACATCGGTGATGTCGCCACCTTGGCTCGCACCTTTGACGACCTGATTGTTCAAATCCTTGAACTGGGAGAGCAGATTATTGATGTTATCGACGGACGCAGCGATATCGGAATCGGCTTGGCGCCGAACGTTCGTAACCGTGGCGGATGCGGAATTGAGCGCGGTCGCCAAGTCCTTCGCCGCGGACACTACGGTCGCGGCAACTGCGGGGTTCTGGGGCGTCGCCGAGTAGCTCTGTAATGCAGAGTTTAGTTTCGCAATTAGCGCCGCCGGCGATCGTTCGAGATCGGTTTCATCGACGGTGCTTTGAATTTGATCAAGCGCTGTCGTGATCGCCGTTTGAGATTGGTAATTCGAATTCGAGTTAAGGTAGCTGTTGAGAAGGAGCGGATTGTACGACCGATCAATCCCCGCGACGCTGACGCCCGCTCCGGGGCCGCTGACGAGACGGCCTGTTTTGCGTGTTGCATCCGGATCGCCGACACGCGCGATGTTCCTCGACACCACTGAGATTTGCTCGGCGGTGGCTGAGAGACTTGAGCGCGCAGTGTCGACACTAAGCGTAAGCGCCATGAGCGGGGCCTTTCTGTCGAAAGCTCCCTGTTACCGCACCAGATTCACGAGCACGTCCAGCAACTGGGCACCCGTTTGGAACACTTTTGAATTTGCCGTGTAACTGCGCTGAGCCTCGACCATTTCGGTCAATTCGGACGCGAGGTCGACGGTCGATTTCTCCAGGGCGCCGGAGACGACCTGGCCAAGAGAACCGGTGTTCGCCGTTCCTAGCTGAAGGTCGCCCGAACTTTTGCTCGTGGCGAAAACGTTGCCCGAAATCGCCGTCAGATTGTCGGGGCTGGCGACGTTCGCGAGAGGTATCTTGTAGGCATCGACACGGGAACCGTCGGCGTAGATGGCAGTGACGATACCGCCTTTGCTGATCTCGAGCCTGTCGACGGCCGCCGGCGCATTGCCATTCGCGGTTGCCTTTTGCGGCGTGTAATCGCCAGCCAGCTGTGTCGTGTTGGTCAGATTGAGTGTCAGCGCGGCGCCGTTTGGAACAGTCACCGATAGCGATGAAGGGCTGGTGGATGCCAGCTGCCCCGTCGTGCCGTCAAAGGTGAGTGTCGAGGTCGTGAGCGCAGCGCCGGTATATGGGAACCCGCCGGATGCGGAAGCCTTGGAATGATCATAGACCGCCACTTGCCACGTGTTGGCGGCGGTCTTTGCAGAATAGATATCGAGGACGACTTCGTTACCGAGGTTGTCATAGGTGACGAGGGATGTCTTTCCAGCGTACTCAGATGTAGCGGCATTCGCACCGGGAAGATCGGCGGTAGCGGTAACGGCGGCGCCCGCCGGCAAGTTGACTTGAAATGCGCCGGTCGTCGACGGCACGGCTTTCATACCGAGATTGGCGCTGCCGACGACTTCGAGCCCCGCCGGACTATTGATGATCGAACTCAGATCGCCACCGAGAAGGCTGTACCCTAGCAACTTGAAGCCTGCGGCGTTGACAAGCTCGCCTTCGCTGTTCGGGACGAAGCTTCCAGCGCGCGTCAGGTAGGGTGTTCCTGCGGAGCTCTGGACCATGAAGAAGCCGTTGCCGCTGACCGCGAGGTCAGTCGGAGACTTCGTGTAAGTCATATCGCCCTGCTCGGAGACTCCGCGGCGCGCAATCGTGGAGACGGACCCCGGCACGTATTCAAGGACGCGGCCTTCTGCAACGAGCGTCGCGAATTCGGTCGAGGCGGTCTTGTATCCGGTCGTATCGACGTTGGCGATGTTATCCGCGACTGTACCCATTCGGTCAGACTGGACAGACATCCCCGAGACGCTGGTAGTCATTACTCCGTAAAGGCCCATCGCCGTTCTCCTCGTCACGTATGATGCTCACCGCGAGTGAAGCATCGGGGCCTTGCGCGAGACTGGTTGGTGCCTCTTCGGCGGACCGCTGCGGAGCACCTTCGGCTGCAACGTCCTTCAGCCGGTAGCCAAGGAACCTCTGTGAATCGATGGGATCAATTCCAAGCCGCTCCTTCAAGCGTTTGCGAAGCCGGCTAATGTGACTTTCAATGACGTTCTCGTGGATTTCGTCGTTGAAGATTCCGTAGACGCGATTGAAGATTTGAGTCTTCGTTATCCGCGTATTCCGGCTCAGGACCAGGCATTCGAGGATTCTTCGTTCGCGGCGGGGCAACGGTAGAACGTCGCCGTTGACGAGTGGATCGCGCCCATCGAAGAAGATCCGAATGCCCGAAATGTCGACGCACTGCTCGGTCAACTTCGTGCGCCGCCGGATGGCGCCGCTGCGCGCCAATATCTCTCTGACGTGGAAAGGCTTTGCCAGGACATCATCAAAGCCGAGCGAGAAGAGATCGAGCGTTTCCGTAAGCGCCTTCGCCTCGATCAAGCCGATGAGGGGCGCCCGCGATCGCGACCGGATCCGCGCCGAAATCTGGCGACGGGTCTCAACCGTTCCGAGGAGAAAGCCTTCGACGACGGCGATGTCAGCATCGCTGACGAGTTCAAACCATTCCTGGAACTCCGCGGGTTCGACCGCAATGGCCGCGATGCCCTCGCGCTCGAAACACGCGACACAGCCGCCCGCCACCAATGGGCGGTCGTCCAAGACAACAAACATTATGCCTCCCCCAGCAAATCATATGCTCGGTCAAATGAAATACATTGATTCACGTTCACTATTAACAATTATTTCGTAATTGCCTGGGTCACAAATGACACGGCAAATCAGAGGGCTAGCCGATCGGTGCAGCTACACGGATTTGCAGAATATTGGCGCGGGAAATATCGTGCCGACCCAAGCTTGTATAAGCCATTCATTTGACAGGTTTTTGCAGCGGCCGCTAACCAGGCGCTCGCGCGACTTTGCCTCGGCGAAACCCAATTTCGCCAATTCCGCCGGCAATTGCCGAAATTGGTTACATTTTATTGAACGAAATTGCATCGACTTAGAAGCATTTAAATAGCATTGCTGAAGCTTTATTGCGGTTTAATGCATTGGTGCCGCGAAGCCAGAATTCGCAAATTGATGATGCAATCCAGGTTGTCGACGAGTGCGCGTATGAAACGAACCAGAACCCGAAAGATGCGACGCGACCCTGAAGCGCAGGATCTCGTTCCTTCAAATCTGCTGCCCGCGTGGGAGCGCCGCGATGAAGCCAGGCACGTTTCGCGCCAGCATGTGGCTATTCGGTTTCGAAATTCGAATCTGATCTGCGATCTTATGGATTTGTCAGAGACTGGCGCCAAGATCTGTGTTCTCGACGGCGTGGTCCCAAACGTCGACGAAAATCTTGTCCTCACACTCTTTGACGGTACGGTCGTGGAGGGGCGGGTTTCGTGGCTTAGAGACAAAAGTATCGGCATTGAATTCACGAACCCCGTCACCGATGCCGACGAACGGCTGGATTTTGAAGATCTCGGCAGCGGATTTTTCGGCAAGGCCGTTACGTTGCAAAAGTCGACAAGGCGTTCGTGACGGATCAAGCCGGAACGGTCGCGGCAAGGGCTCTGCAAGGCGCGTGCGGTAAGAATACTAAGATTATCGTAACCGCCACAGAGCCGCTCGCTTGTCGCCATGCCATTCCGCACCCCAGCGCTGAACAATTTCGAAGCACTCATTGAGGATCTGTTTGCAAAGACGGATCCACAGGACGAGGCGCCGAGGGTTCCACATCAGTTTTCGATAGATAGCCTTGAAGCAGCCTGGGAACTGGCGTCGAGCGCGCGGGCCATGCCGACGCCCTCCTCTTCCGACGACCGCGGCAAAACTTCCACACCTGTTTATGGCTACGACGGCGCGGAGGCGGCTCTCGACGTCTCCCTGGACGCCAACAGAATCATCAGCGAACTCGGCCTGCGCCCGGAAGCCTTAGAAGCCGATATCGTAGCCTTGCGGCGCGAATTCGCGCTCCGAAACCACCCCGATCGCGTCCCGATTGAGCTTAGGGACATGGCAACCCAGCGTATGATGATCGCCAACGATCTCATCGACCAGTACGTCGCCAAGCTGCGGAAGGCCGCCGGTTGAGATTGGCATCGCAAACTTAGCTAAAATGCAAACGGCTTCGTTCGCGATCTTCCCACGATTGTCGGCTAGTATCCCCATCATCGGTCAGCAAGGGCCGCTCAGAAGCGACAGGGAATTCAGTTATGGACGAGTGCTGTTCGGAGTTGCAGATTTTGCGCGGGCGTATGTCCGGCCTCGGCGAGGAGCTCGATGGCGTCTGGGCTGAGAAACTGAGCGAACATCTGCATCTTGATCGCAGCACGACGGAATGTGCTTATTGGCACTCCGGCTATCATCAGGCCCTGGCCGATGTCCTGCAGATCATCGCAAAGACCCAGCCTACCGCCGGCATTTCGGGCAAGTCCAATCTTCGCCTTGTGGCCGGCTAGGGTGCAGAAAGTTACCCACGGGCAGAAATTGGTGAAACATTTCACACTCTTTTTCGAAAGCCTGCTTCTGCATCGTGAAGTGCCGAAACTTGAACTGCGACGCGGTTCCGATGTGACCCTTGAGCTTTGACTTCAAGTCTTCGCCGGCACTGCCGACGTACGTGATCGAGAAACGTCCCCACCTGTCGGTAAAACCTAGCGCGTAGGCGCCGGGACAATTATCGACCAACTCTTCCTCGATGGTGTCCGATCCCAGGGCAAAGGGGCCGTTAAGCCCGCTCCCTATCAGTTCCTGCTGCTGCGTCATCGGGAAAAGCGCCTAGATATAAATCGCATTCGCTTGGCGAGAGTTCGCAGCGTCAGTTGCTGCGGAAGTTTGCGGGTTGTTGCTTCTGGAACGTTGCTGCGATTGATCTGGTGTCGAACCGTCGCGGCGTTGCAGGTCCCCATCTTGACGCTGGGCAAAACCCATCCGCGTCTGCCCGTTATCTTGGAACTGCATTCCTGACGTCGGCGGAGCTGCGGTTACGGCCGTCGCACCGCTCGCGCCGGCGTCGGTAATTTTCAGCGTCGACACATCGTATCCGGCATCGCGCAAACTCTTCGTCAATGCATCCCGATCATCGCTCAGCAATTTGGCTGTCGAGGCCTTCGCGGCTTCAGCCTCGACCGACAGGACGTTCGATTTGAGGCTTAGCCGCAAAGTAACAGAACCAAGATCGGCGGGCGATAGAGTCAGCTCCATCGTTCTCATGACTTGGCCGGGAGCCATGGTCCGATTCTGCAACGGCAGAGAGGCGTTGGCTTGCGGCGCCTCACCCGTTCCGCTCGTTAGCGCGTTAAGAACACCGTTTCGGACCTGCTGCGTGGCATTGGATATCCCGACAGGCGTGCCTGTGTCGTCCGTCACGATCTTATCGACGGGCTTCGATGCAAAAGCCTCCAAAACCGCATGACCTTTGATGCCGTTCGATGACCGATCACGCGGCTCCGAGCCGGCCTCACGCTTATCGCCAAATGATTGTTGATCCGGCGCGTCGCGCGCTGCATCCACTGGGGAACTTTCCGCAAGCACCGGCTTCATGGGTTCCGACGTTGTTGTTGCAGTGGTGCGATCGTCGTTTTTCGCCAGTCCGATCGCGGCGAACGACGCCATCGGATTGGCCGCCGCGGAATCTCCCGATGACACCGTTGCTGCGTGTGAGCTGGCCACCGTTGCCGTGTTGCTAAAGCTCCAATGTGTTTCGCGAGACCGGACGATGATCGCGGACGTGACCTCATCGTCGGTCGGTTGAACAACATCTGCATTTGCCGCCGCGTCGCTGGCGAGCAATCGTTGCCTGGCCAGCTGCAGTGCCGTTGTACTTTCATGTTTCGGTGCTTTCGCCGAGACGAGCACGCTGCCGATGTTCGAAGCCGGCTCGCCGTCTGATTTTCCGCCACTCGATTTCTGCGATCGATCCAAAATCACTTGGCCAAACCCGAGCATTGCATTCCAGTCGGCCGTCGGCCCTGCGGCGGAGGCAGCATTCTGCGGAGCCGTGCGATCGATGCCGTCGATCGTCGCTTCGAATGAGTTGCTGTGATCGTCGCTTTTCTCGCTGTCGTCGTGGGACCGTCGAGACGACTTCTCCGTACCTTTGACCCCAATGTGGACGTCGGCTTCATCGCGATGCCCAGTTGGGCGTGGTGAATCTTCCGCCTTTTCGGCGACGTCATGCGCAAATTTCGCATGGGCTTTCGCCGCTGCCCCACCCTTCGCAGCACCCGTATGCGCAGGGACGACAACAGAAGCTTGGCCGGCGCTGATTGCGGATGTCATTTTACTTTCCCTTGAATGAGCGTCTCGGCCTGTTTCAGGATTGCGTCGGCGCTTTCGAGAGCGCTCGCCACTTTCGGCTCTTCGGCCGTCGTTTTTACCAAAGGCATCTGCGCGGCCGCCGGTTCCGCTTGAGCAGCGTTGGCTGGCTCGCCGCCCACTACGACGCGGGCGATGTAACCAGCGACAGCACGAATTTCCGTGTCCTGGTCCGAGAGCTGATCGGCGGCGATCTCATCCAAGACCTTCAGCGCGTCCGTGGCCCGGCTCGAGGGCGCTTCCGCGGCCGCCTGATACAATCTGGCTTTCTCCTGATCTTCCGCAGATCCGTTGCCCATCTTCAAGACTTCGCCGGCCGCCGTTTTCGCGAGCACGAGGCGTCCATGCAAAAGTGCCTCGGCGGACATATTCAGCAGCAACTTCGCGCGGACCTGCTGATCCGTTCCCTCAATGGCGCCCATAAGACCGGTAATAACTGCCGCATCGTCCATGTCATCTCGCTGCGCCACAGCCTGTGACAAATCGCGAAACAGCTTTCTTGCGTAGATTGATTTTCCGAAGCGATGCACGTAATCGGCGGCCAGCATCATCCCGCGAATGGCATCACCGGAACTGACGAGAAGCGGAATTTCTCGGCGCGCGGCGGCCTCCTCGATAGCCGTGTTGGGGCTCGCTAGGCGTGCTTCGTCGAGCAGATAAATGGCCTTCGAGCCATCCTTGTCGAGATAGAGCGAAGCTCGCGCCAGGGCGAAAGGCCCGACCAGGCTGACGTCGAGCGACCTCGGATCGATATCCTGAAACAGCTTGCGTGCGACTTTCGTTTGTCCCTGCGCGAAGCTCATGATGCCGTGCGCGAGCTTTCGATCGGCTTCATTCGGGGTACTGCCGTTGACGTATGGCTTCAGGACTTCGGGGTCCCCGCCGCTCAGCACGTAGACGAAACTGGCGCGCAGCTTGACGTAGTCGTCCCAATCCTTCTTCTCGAAATACCGGATGACTCCGGCAATCTCAGAAAGTAGCCGGCTTTGATCTGCGATCGCCTCGCGGTCGCCGCCGATAATTCTATCTTGTACGCCGCCCAATGCCTCGACGAGTTCAAGGGTGCGCTTCCTCGATTGCGCATCCGCTTCGGACTGACCCGCATACGAGGCGATCGCGTGGCCCGGATGGAGCTCAGGCAGCGTTTCGGCAAGGGTGAGTTTGGGCATCAAATAGTAAAATGCACCGGCCACGACGCCGGCAAACAGCAAAAATGCGGAAGCGATTAAGCCAATCCGCTTCATTGCTTGTCCTCTTTGATGAGGATGTCGATCCTACGGTTCTGCGCGGCTTCGGTATCGGTCGGCACCTTCGGATCGCGATCGGCTCGGCCTTCTATCGCGACGACGCTCGATTCCGCTATGCCGCCCCGAACGAGCATGTAGTAGGCCATTTGCGCACGAGCCGCCGAAAGCCGCCAATTGTCATAGACGCCGCTCTTATAGCGGCGGCTGTCGGTGTGGCCGCGAACGACAATCTCGCCGGATACGCCTTTAAGAACGCCGCCGATCTTACTCATCGCGAGTACGAGTTCGGGGCGCGGCTTGGCGGAGCCCACTTCAAACATGCCGAAATGTGCGTCGTCGGTCAGGCTGACGAGCAACCCCTCGGGTGTTGCCTTCACCTCTACATTCGGCAGCTCTCTCGAAACCTGCGAAATGGCACTGCTGATCTCTGCTTCGAGTTTCTTCGCCGCCGCGTCCTGTGCAAGCAGCTTCGCTTCTTTGATTTCTGCCGCTGTGGCGTGCTTGCCCGGCTCCTCGGCTTTGGCCGGCGCGTTGGAACTTAATTTGCCGGGCTCCACGCTCTTTGCCGGTCCCGAAAGTGACTGCTTGGACGCCTGCTCGGTGTTGAGCGGTGCCGATGGAGGTTGCTTGCTTGCTTCCAGTATCTTGCCGGGGACGGGCGGTACCACCTCTGGTGCAGGCCTCAGCGCAGGCTGCGCCTTTCCAGACTTGCGGTTGAGGCGATCGAACGGATCTTTCAAACCACCATCGGCGGGGCTAGTCTCCGTGGCCGGCTGCCTTGCTTTTGCTTCGTCCGCAAGTTGCTCCAGAAGGTCTCCGGGATTATCGAAGAGCGCCTGTTCCTCCTGCGCCTCGGCGCTCTTGCCGCCGGCTGCCGGGCTCAGCTTCTTCGCGGCTTCGTCGTTTGCTTCGCCGGTCTTCTCTTTGCTTTCTTGCTCGGCCTGTAGTTTCTTCTGTTGCTCGCCCTGCTTTTCGAAGCCCCTCTTACCCTTCTTGTCGGACGGCTTCGGTTCGATTTCCGTCAGATCCTCCAATCCTTTCGGCGTCGCGACACGTTCCGTCAGGCGCATCGGATTGAAGTAGGCGGCGACCTGCACGATGGTTTTCTTGTCGGCGGCGTTGATCAGCCACATGACGAGGAAGAACGCCATCATCGCTGTCATGAAGTCCGCATAGGCAATTTTCCAGACACCTCCGTGATGCGGTTCTTCGACGTTGCGCCGCCGCCGAACGATGACCAGAGGGTGTGAGGAAACGTCTTCCTGTTCGCCGCTCATGCTGTCGCCGCCTCGAGTTCGGCGATCCACGCGGATATATTCGCTTCGATTTCGGTATCCTCGATGTGGGCGCGAATGTCCGGCGAGCCGCTATCGGAGTAGCCGATTTGGAGCGCTTCCGTCGGCAATCGCTCTCGTAGCTGGGCCAAGACTTCAGCCGGCGCTTCGATGTGCACTTTGGCGCCCTCGGACAGCGCCCGCGCGATGGCCTTTTCAAGATCCTGCAGGGCGCGCTCACGCAGCCTTTCGATCAACCAGGGGCGCAGCAGAACAGCCACGCGGTCTTCAATGTTGCGCTCGATCAATTTCACCGAGGCATCGAAACGTGCCGCGAGTACGTCGGCGCAGTCGCGATGCCAGGACTGACGCTCCTCGTCGAGCTGTGTCGCGTGGAGAACTTCCGACTCGGCCAAGCGGAGTTCGCCATCGGCCTGCGCTTCGGCGCGGCCATCGGAGATGCCCTGCTGATAGCCGTCTTCGAATGCCGATTTGAGCTGAGACTCGTGATCGGGCTTCCCGCCCCCGTCCTGGCGATCGAAATCGGACAAGAGGGGGAAGGCCGGACTGTGCAGTCTGGTCGTCATCCGTTCTTGACCCAGTGCTTCATGACGGCCGTCGCCTGTTCTTCGTCACGATCAATGATGGCTGCGAGCTTTTCGACAGGTCCGAGCACCAGGGAGCGGCCGAACGACATGCCCGATGCGAGGCCCGACGCAAGGCCCAGCCCTGGTGACATTGCCGAATCGGTATCGAAGGGATTGGCACCCGGCTCTAGGAGTGGCGATGCCATCTCAGGCATATCGAGAGGGACGTCGGCGCTACCGGTCATGCTGCCTGGGCCCGCGAGTGCCGCCTGGGCGCCGCCCTCAAACGCGGCAGTCTCCGATCCCGTCAGCAGGATGCGCATCGCGGGGCGGAAGCCAGCCAAAATAACGATCGCGGCGAGAAGGAGAATGGTGAGTGACTTAATACCGGTACTTGCCAAGCTCATCAGGAACGAGGTCGACTCGAGCCCCGATGCGCCTTCGCCGCCAAAGGCTGTCGGCGCGAAATCGACGGCGGCGACGCTGATCCGGTCGCCACGCTTGGTATCGATGCCGGCTGCCGAAAGCGCCAGCTTCTCGATCTGAGCGACTTGCTTGTCGAGATCTTCGCCTTTGGCCTCCTTGCCCATGACCTCGGAAAGGCGCTTCTTATTTATGACGATGGCGACAGAAATGTTGTCGACCTTGTAGCCTTCACTTGTCGTCGAAGCTGACGACGAACTGATCTCGTAGTTTGTCGTTTCTTCTTTGCGGTCCTGGGCGCGTTTCGTCTGGTCTTTTCCGGCGTCGTTCGCTTCATTGGGGACGTTTTGCTCGACACTTACCGAGGTTTTTCCGGAAGCGTCCTGCGAGCTTTGCGCTTCCTTGACCGTCCTAATCGAGCGTTCGACCTTTGAGTCGGGATCGAATTTCGTTTCGCTCGTCTGGTGCTTGTCCGTGTTGAGCCGGGCGACCGCACTGACCTCGAAATTGTCGAGACCCAAATAGGGAGAAAGCGTGCGCCGCACGCTGTCTTGTATCTGCTTCGCGATCTGGTGCTCGAGATCGAGCTTTTGCGAAGGCGCGTCGCCGGGTGTGCCGTTGGCGCCGCCCAGCAGCGTTCCATCGGTGCCGATGACCTCCACCTCGTCCGGCTTCATTTCAGGAATCGCCGCGGCCACCAGATGCCTGATGGCTGGTGCCGCAGTTGCATCACCAGCGACGTCCGTTCTGATGACCACCGAGGCTGACGGGGTCTGCTTCTTCACACTGAGCGCGTTTCCGTCCGGCAGAACGAGATGCACGCGCGCGGCACGCACGCCCTTCAAATACTGAATTGTGCGGGCAAGTTCGCCTTCCGTTGCACGGACGCGCGTCACCTCCTGCATGAACGACGTCAGCCCGAGCGCACCGAGTTTGTCGAAAAGTTCGTAGCCAGAGCTTGGGCTTCCGGGCAGACCTTTTTCCGCGAGAAGAGCTCTGGCCTCAGCAGCTTGGCCGATCGGAACACCGAGCTTGGTGCCGTCGAGGCTGGCCTCAAAGGTGATGCCGGCCTGCGAGAGCACGGATCCCATGCGGCTTATGTCGGGCGGCGTCAGGCCGACGTAGAGAGTCTCGTAACTCGAGCGCGAGGCGAAATAGCTGCCGATGGATATGAGAGCGAAGACAAAAATGCCGGCGGCGCCGAGCGCCATCAAGCGCTTTCGCCCCAAACCTTTGAGGCTGCGGAATAGATTCTCGAATTGACGCCAATCCATCTCTGCAGCCCTGCCGGCACGAGTTCGTGGCGACGGTAGAGATGGAACCTTGTGCAAAGGTGACGGGTTGCCGGCCTGGCCATCGTCCGAAATTGACGGAGAATAGAAACGGGGCCGGCAACGCGCTTTTGAGCGAGTCTAAAGATAAGGGACAGTGCAGTTGAAAGGCTTGGCGCCGGTCAGCGCCAAGCCTCAATCGTTATTAGCCGCGGAAGAGCGAGAGAATGTTCTGGCTCGACTGGTTGGCAATGCTGAGCGCCTGGACGCCGAGCTGCTGCTTGACCTGGAGGGCCTGCAACCTGGTCGATTCCTGGTTCATGTCAGCATCGACGAGCTGAGAAATGCCCGACGTGATCGAGTCCCTCAAAGCGGAAATGAAGTCCGTCTGCAGGTCGATGCGCTGCTGGTTGGCGCCGAGGCTGGTCGCAGCCTTGGTCATTTCCTGGAACGCTGCGTCTGCGCCGGCGATGTAGCTGTTGAGCGTCGCCTGGTCGGTCGTGCTGTCGGTCAATGCGCTGATGTCCATCGAGTAGATGGATGCACCCGCCGTTCCACCGATCGCGCCGGTCGAATCGCGCTTGGCGTCGAGGATGCCGCCGGTAGCACTCGTAGCTGTCGAAGCATCAAACAACACCGAGCTCTGCGTGTTGACGCTGATGCTGCCGACCGAAACGGCGCCCGAAGCCGAGCGCGTGAACGAAGAAATGATCGACTTCGTTGCGTTGAAGCCGGTCGCCGAAGAGTCGACCGAAAGCCAGTTCTCGCCCGAGAAGCTTGCCGAATCGGCAATACCCTTAAGCTGCTTCTGCAGTTCGCCGATTTCCGACTGAATCTTGGCGCGGTCAACGCCCGGCGCTGCGGCGGCAACCAGCTTCGTCTTGATCTTGGAAACAAGATCGATGCTGCTGTTCATTGCCGTGTAGGCGACGTTCACTGTGCCTTTGCCGAGGCCCAACGCGTCCTGAACCGTCGAGAGTGCGTCATTGTCCGAACGCATCGTGGTTGCGATCGACCAGTAGGCGGCGTTGTCTGCTGCCGAACCGACTTTCAAGCCGGTCGAGATGCGGTTCTGCGTCGTCAGCATTTCCTTTGAGGTCTGCTGAAGAGACTGCAAAGCCGTCATTGCGGCCATATTCGTGTTAATGCTGCTCATTCCCATGTCCCTTGTCCTTCTACTCGGCACCAAAAGCGCACATTACTGGGGGACATACCGGATTTTCCGGCCTGACAGATCGGCGTCATGCCTGTGGCTTCGCTGAGGCGCGCCACTCCTGTCATGCCAAATCAAATAGCTTAGAGTTATTTCTGATTTGTTACTTTTACGATCAATACACTTTGGCTGATGGCCATTGGGCAAGCCTCTGTGTCCGCCCGGTTGGCGGCGTCCGCGCTAGACGAATGACTTGACGAGCGCCCCTACAAGCAAGCTCCAGCCGTCGACAAGTACGAAGAACAAAACCTTGAGTGGTAGCGACACCACCGTCGGCGGCATCATCATCATTCCCATCGCCGTCATGATCGTTGCAACGACAAGGTCGATCACGAGAAACGGCAGCGTTATGAGAAAACCGATCTCGAAGCCACGGCGAAGCTCGGAGACCATGAAGGCCGGAACGAGGATCCGCAAGTCGTCCGGCCCGGCCTTGTCCTGCTCGCCGAAGCGCTCCGCCGACAGGGATTCGAATGTGACGAGGTCTTTTTCGCGCACATTGGCGCGCATGAACACCCGAAACGGCTCGGTCGTTCTTGTATATCCATCCTGCTGACTGATCTTGTTTTCGACCATCGGCTTGACGCCATCGTCCCAAGCCTTTTGGAAGGTCGGCGCCATCACAAACAGCGTCATGAACAGAGCCAGGCTGACGAGGATGAGATTGCTGGGAGTGGTTTGAAGTCCGAGGCCCGAACGCAGGAATGAAAAGGCAATCAGAAACCTGGCGAACGAGGTCACCATGATCAGCAGCCCCGGCGCGACCGACAACACGGTCATCACCACGAGAAGCTGAACGATTCGTCCGGATGCCGAGGCGTCGCCTGCGGGAAAGAGCGATCCGAAATCGACGGTCTGGGCCAGCGCGCCGGTCGATGTCAGAACCAGAACCGCGAGCGAAGAAAGTACCCGTTTGCTCATCATTCGAGTATGAGGCCGCCGATCAAGAGGCCGAGAACAGCGCCGCGGCCGCGGATCTTCGCCCGGTCGTCAAGCTGCTCGCGCAAATTCTGAAACCCCCTGACGCCCTGGATATCGGCCACGTTCAATCCCTCGAGGAAGGCTATGACGTCCTCCCGGATTTCGCTCTTCAAGGTTCCCGATTCAGCGGTTCCGTGCGCGGCGATGATCGATAGGTCGAGCCTGACGTTGGTTTTGGGCTCGCCTTTCAGCTGAACGATGATGGCAGGGACTTGAATTTCCAACGCATCATTTGGGAACCGGCCCGCCGACGGCGCGCTCGACTCGGCGGCCGTCGCCTTGGCGGGCGATGCAGGGTCTCCGACACCACCGAGATAGCCGAATGCGGCGCCGCCACCCAGGCCGATCAGGATCGCCAATAAGATTGATATCAAGAAGCCGGCTGTGCCCGCCCCGCCGGCGGCTTCGTCTTTTTGTTTGTCTTTAGACTGCGCCATGTGCCGGCCCCGCTCTCGATCTAGAACGGAGATACAATGTCGAGGACCTGCTGGCCGTAGGCGGGTTGCTGAATTTCCATGACCCGTCCCCGGCCGCCGTACGAGACGCGCGCCTCGGCGATCTTGTCGTACGAGATCGCGTTGTCAGTCGAGATGTCACGAGGCCTGATGACGCCGGCGACACTCAGCACGCGCATTTCGTAATTGACACGCACTTCCTGCGTGCCGCTGATCACGAGATTGCCGTTCGGCAAAACCTCGCTGACCACCGCCGCGACAAGTAGATCGATGCTTTCGGAGCGGGCGATCGCACCCTTCGAGTCTGTCGACGTGGTCCGGTCCAGGTTGCCGTCAAGCTTGGCGTTACCCGCCGTGGCCGCGCCGGAACCGAACCCGAAGGCGTAATCCAAGGCCGAGGTCAGGCCGACGCTTGCATC
>Ga0134122_10000713_pt1 | contig 23004 bp, 19 predicted proteins | sample KB302_FD_96461 | JGI IMG/M metagenome (GOLD analysis project Ga0134122, IMG submission 96461) | Terrestrial soil microbial communities without Nitrogen fertilizer from Kellogg Biological Station, Michigan, USA - KB3-0-2 | ecosystem: Environmental > Terrestrial > Soil > Unclassified ...
AAGATCAGAGTCAAATGTCGGCGAACCGTCGCTTCCTTAATGCTCAGCCGTTCCGCGATCTGTTTATTTTTAAATCCCTTCGCGAGGGAATGGATGATTTCAAGTTCTCGAGAGGTCAGGCCCTTATTAAACCCTACCCGAGTTCGATCAGCACTTCTGGCCGAAGACCTCTCGCCGATCAGCCCAATGGCGGATTGTACCGGGCGACTGCCCAAGGATTCCGGAGCAAGGCCACAGAGTGATTCAATGGCGGCAAACAGCACGGCAGGCGGTTGAATGGTGAGCACGACTCCGTCTGCGCCTGCTGCTAAGGCCTCGCGCGTCAACTTCATGTCGTCCAATCCGCTCAGCACCACGATATACGAATCTGAAGTCGCCGCGCGCAATTTCCTGATCAGCTCCGAGGTGTCGGCATCGGCCAGTTCCAGATCGACGATGATAGCCTGGGGCTTTTTCCGAACAACGGTCTCCACCGCAGTAGCACCCAAAGGTACGTCGTCAATTTCTGAAGCGAACGGATGCGTTTTCAGAATCGTACGCAACCCCATGCGCATGACAGGATTGCTACTAATGAGCGCTATTCTGGGAAAGCGAGTGTCCGATTCTTGGATGAGCAACGGCTTCATCGTGTTCCTTGAGCTGACCCAGATCGGGTTTCAATCCTATAGTGGAATTGCATTATGAGAAAATTTCCAGAATGGAACATCCTGATTCCTGTATGTGCTGTCTGTTCTCTTCTGCTCACAGCGAATATTATATGTATGCCTTTGCATTCGGCTAAATCGGCTCCAGTCATTGATTCACACGGTATCATCTATACCGACATGCCGATCAAGTCGCAATACAACATAAGTCGTATTGAAAGAGAGCGCCCGGACACGATATTCAGCAAGTTCGAACTCTAATAATAGAATTTGTCTCTCTCATAACCAGTTCAAGTTATTGAAATACCATTGCTAATAGTTTGGTGGATGCGTTGACGTCTCATTCATGCAGGCCCTACGAAAGAGGGGGTATCAATGTTGTAGGTCTTTAGAGGGATTGAACGTTTTGAAAATGGGAGGATCCAACGATGTGGCAACTTGGAAACGTATATATATATCTCGCGTTCTTAATAAGAACGTCCTCGCTTCTAATAAAAAATGGGAGCGAATGGGCGAAGCTGTATTAGAAAGGATAATACGTCCTATGGCAGTGCACGAATACCCAGTCGCTTCTTGGTACGCGCTTGCCACACGTTCGCGACAGGAAAAATTGGTTCGGGATCGCCTTGCGATGCGCGGGATTGAGCAACTGCTGCCTCTGACCAGGCGGCTAAGCCAGTGGTCAGACCGGAAAATGTGGATTGACGAGCCGCTCTTCTCAGGTTTTTGTTTTGCAAGGTTTTCACGGCATGACCAGTTGGTGGTGCTCACATTGCCAGGCGTTGTGAGAATTGTGGGATGCCATGGCCCTGAATCGATTCCGGACGAAGAAATAATTTCCCTTCAAAAGCTGGCCGTCAGCGGATTGGATTACGAGCGGCATGAGTATTGTGAAGAAGGAATGTTTGTCGAGGTGATAGAGGGCCCGCTCGCGGGAGTGAGGGGAACTCTTATTCGAAACGCCGGCCAGGATCATGTTGTGGTCCGGGTGCGTCTGATCCACCAATCTGCATCGGTCCAGATTGTGCGCAGTAATATCAGGCCGGTGCTCAATGCAAATGACTTTCCTCTAGCCCACAATGTTCGTGACAGTTTCTTCCAAAATCGTCCCAACCCACATTCCTTGTGATCCAGATCCCGTCCGCACGTTTCCGGTTTCTCGTTTCATGCCATTCGTTTGGGATTGCCTAAATCCAAAGTCAAACCTGAAATTAGACAGCAACCGCTCAGAACACCAGTGGATGCGATTCCAAGATGTTTCCGGATGTTGCCGATGGCGTGGAATGCGTCGGCGAATGTGGCAAGGCTAGCGCACCGAACTCATGCAGGCGCTTGAATTATGAGACGCTCACACTTTTCTGATGATCAAATAAAAAGCATATTGAGAGAGGTTGACGGAGGTCTGAAGCCAAGCATCGTGTGTCAATCACACGGGATTTCCGTGCAAACCTTTTACCGGTGGAAAACGCTCTTCGGAAACCACAGTGGTATGATCGTTGTGCGATTGCGCCATCTTGAGTTGGAGAATCGTCGTCTCAAACAAACTGTGGCAGAACTGTCCCTCGATATACGCACGCTGAAACTCGCGATTTCCAAAAGTCTTCACTGACGTCCGGGCTGTTCAGAGTTCTGGAGTGAGACCGGAGCAAGCGCCTAAAAATCCTATTCAATGGCTCGATCATCGTCGATATGCTCAAATGCAGGCATGTCGAGTTGTAGACTTCCAACGGCGCGGATTTATGCTGAGAACCGTCCATGATCCGTTCTGCTCAGATTGCCACATGTGCCATAGGCGTCCTTGCGATTGTAGTGACGACCGAACTGACGTTAGCACAACAACCCGTCTTACCGAGCGATCCTTCTCATCCGGCGTCCGTCCTGAATGCATCAGGGTCAGTGTACTTGTCTCAGTTCGCTAATCCGGCGCTGCGGGGATCTTTGTATTTGACCCCACAGTGGCCCATAACCGGATATTACCCCCTATTCCCGGGAGCCTTGGTTCAAGCCTTTCGCGCTGATGGGGTGAAGGTGGGGCCGGTCCGGTTGAACCCCCATATGGGGGTAGCCCAAATGTATACCGATAATGTGTTCAGGACCAACAACAACAAGATCAGCGATTTTGCGACAACCCTTGCACCGGGCATCCAGGCCGAATTGCCGTTTGCCGGTTTCCACTCGTTCCTCATCGATTATCGTACCAATATTCAATTCTATTCACGCTCTCCATCGAACAATGTGCAGGATCAGACCGCGACAGGAGGCTTCAAATTCAATTTTCCCGGCGGCCTCAATCTCGACCTCCAGGGGTCTCACAAGCTCGGACATGATCCCAGAGGTTCTGCCGTGGATAACGTGGTTGTTCAGGGCCTTGACGTAAACAAATGGACAGCCAACGGTTTCACCGGTCAGGCCGAGTACCTTGGAGCGCAGTCCAGCATCGGGCTGAATGTGCAAACGATTCGCTGGGACTATCTGAACAATAACCAAGGTCCGAGTCGAGACAGGCTGACGAATAATGCCGGCCTGACGTTCACTCGCAACGTCACAGGCAAAACGTCTCTGCTGGCCTATGCTGGTGCTCTTCAAACGATTTATGACCAGAATAAGAATCTGGATAATGTCATCTATACGATCAGCGGAGGAGGGACGTGGAACGCGACTGAAATGACTTCCGGAGAAATCCGGGCCGGATATCAGATCGTGCAATTTTCTCGTGCGCAGGTCAATCAGCCTCCTCCATTAAACAGTTTTTCCAGGGATAAGGATAACTACTCCAATTTCTATTTCATGGGAAGGCTCAATTGGCAGGCATCACCGCTGTCGAGGATATCTCTGCAGACCTACAGGACGGTCCAACAGATCGGAACGGCCAACTCCCTGTTTATCACTGTGACCGGGGTGAACCTTACAGGCAGGCATGACTTGACCGACAACACAACCTTAAATCTCAATCTGGGGTTTGAGGAGGATGATTTTCAAAGTCCTAGTTCCGGCGGTTCCAATAGAATCGACAAATTAATGAACGTCGCTGTCGGAATGAATTACCAAGCTGTCAAATGGGTAGGACTGGGTGTCCAATACATTTATGAGGACCGGAACTCCAATCAAAATCCGTTTACCTACCAAGCAAACACTGTGATGTTGTCTGCTCAGGTGCTCCTCTAGCCGCACGCTCAAACGCCGCCAGCATTCTGAAAGGCGTTGGATGGCCTTTCTAACATCCTCCGCCGTTCCGGCTCCCTCGCTACACCGAAGATGACACCTGCTTGTTGAACCAAGACCGGGATCTTCCCCAGCCTGTTTACACGGAGACCATTTACCATGGATCGCAACACGGATTGTATTCCATTCCAACAAGTCCAAGGGGATGGCCCGGAGACCGCCCTTGCCGATTATATCGGTGCCTGTCGGCGGCGGATATGGCTCATCGTTGCCTGTGCGGTGGGGTTTGCAGTGGTCGCGGCGGTTTGGTCATTCCTACAGACGCCGCTGTATCAGGCAAAAGCCACAGTGGTCGTCGAGCAAGAGGGACAAAGTGCTCTGGATAAAGACCGGGGCTACAATCCCGACCTTACCCCGGAATACTTCCAGACTCAGTTTGAACTGATGAAAAGCCATCTTGTATTCCAACGAACGGCGCAGCTCCTGCATCTGTCCGAGCGGCCGGAATACAAACCGAATCCCTCTGCCCTGTCGACACTGTGGAGCGGCATACTGCCTGCCCCGCCGAGTCTGGATGTTGTCGCGCCGAAAAAGGGAGCCGACGAACTGGCTTCGGAAGACGTTGAAGATCGATTAGTCAGGCGGTTTGCTGAGACTATCGATATCGTGCCAATTCGGGGAGCAAGATTGGCTCATGTGGTGGCAACCTCCGGGGATCCAAAATTTGCCGCCCTCGTCGCCAATACGCTGGCGTCAGTCTACATCGAACGCACCCAGGAGCTGAACGCGGTGTCGAAGGAAAAAGCTTCCCAGTGGTTTACCGCCCATCTCGATGAGCTGCGCAAGAAAGCCGAAGCGTCTCAACAGGCGCTGTATCTCTTTCGTGTGAAGCATGGGTTGCTGGGAGGGAAGGATCGGCAATCGGTGACCGCTCGGACGAACACCGAATTGGACTCGGAGCTTGTCAAGGCGGAAATCAAACAAGCTGAGGCCCAATCGCGTTTGGGTCAAATTAAATCGGTCTTGCGTAACCGAACCGGCCAGAATGGAGTGATCGAGATAGACTGGTCGAGCTTGGATGCCTCGACCGAAGTGCTGAGCTCGCCGCTGATTCAAACGCTGCGGGCGCAGGATATCAAGGTTTCAGGACAGGTCGCCGAGCTGACAGAAAAGTATGGCCCGCTTCATCCTAAGCTGGCTCGCGCAAAGGCGGAGATGCAGGATCTTCATGAAAGGATCCGGCAAGAGGTACAGAAAATTTTCGACTCGGTGAAAAACGAACATGACGCAGCGTTTGGCCGTGTACGTATGATTAGGGAAGCAGCGAGTCGCCATAGACAAGAGAAAATCAGGCTCGAGCAGCATGAAGTCGATTATGGAATCCTCGAACGGGAGGCAGAAAGCACGCAACATCTCTACGAAATTTTTCTGAAACAGACGAAAGAAGCCGACCTCTCGGTCGGACTGAGAACCGCCAATGTGTATCTCGCCGACCCAGCGGTCCCAACCTCTACTCCAGTCAAACCCAAGAAGCAGTTAAATACCCTTTTGGGACTTCTGCTGGGGCTCATGACGGGGGTTGGACTCGCTATTTTCATGGAATCTCGTGACCGGACTCTGAAGGGGCCGGATGACTTCGAGCGGTATTTGCCGAAAGTCTCCTTGCTGGGCGTGATGCCGCTCTTACCGCAAGGCAAAACGGGAGATCAAGCGCCTCTCCTCCCCGTTCAATCCTCTGGTCCGACGGCTGAAAATATACGCATCATCCGGACCAGCGTGTTGCTCTCCAGCCCCAGCGAGTTGCCGGCCTGTGTGCTCATCACGAGTCCCGGGGAAAACGAGGGGAAGACGACGCTTGCAGTGAGCCTCGCGATCGCGCTGGCTCAGTTGAAGAAAAACCGAGTCATACTGATTGATGCAGATTTTCGGAAACTTGCCCATCGGTATATCCATGGGATCCAACGCGACGCAAATCAGACTAACGGACTCGCCGCTTTCCTGGCTGGAAGGGTCAAACTGGAAGAGATTATTCATCCCACCGACATTCCCAATCTGTCGGTGATTCCTCGAGGTAACCGCCCATCCAATCCGTCGGAGCTGTTCCACTCCAAGCAGATGGGCGTGCTGCTGGATCGATGTCGTGAGCAGGGGCATCACGTCATTCTGGATGCCCCACCGGTGCTCCCCGTCGCCGACCCCGTGATCCTCGCAAGCCAGGTGGATGGCGTGCTCTTGGTAGCCACTGTGGGTCAGACAACCAGGGAAGCCTGTCGCATGGCGGTCCAGCGCCTGACGGCTGCGGGAGGGAAAATATTGGGAGTCGTTCTGCAGAAAGTTCGGGTCCCAGATAACGCATACTACTGTCATGTGCCTGAGGAGACGGATGAGACTGAGGAGAATGGGGTGGCTTTGGAAACCGACCAACGGACTTCCACTTTTAAGCTCTAAGTAACGACCCAGGTAGAAAGACCGAAGGCTTTTAAGGGTTGGGATCCTCGACCGCCCGATCTTTGTGAGGAACCTGCAAGATGGGTGGATATGTTGGGATGATGAAGAGCACCGTTCAAGTCGGTCTGAACTGGTGGAGCACATGGCAGGAACGATCGGTCAACCGTCGAATCTTTTCGGCGATGGTTACGGTAGGGGGCTTCACGACTCTGGTCAAACTTGTCGCGGCCGCCAAGGAGATGGCCATTGCTTACCAATTCGGCACGAGCGACGAGCTCGATGCATTCTTGATCGCATTACTTCTGCCGGCATTCGCCGTCACTTTGATAGGAGGATCGCTCAATGCAGCGCTGATCCCCACATACATTCAGGTACGGGAACAAGAGGGACAGCCGGCTGCCCAACGGCTGTTGTCGAGCGTCATGGTTGTGAGCACCGGTTTCCTGCTGGTCCTGTCGGTTATCTTGGCCCTCACCGCTTCGTACATCCTTCCACTGCTGGCATCTGGATTTTCTGCCGAAAAGATGGAGGTGACCCGGTCACTCTATTATGGGTTGCTGTGCATATTGGTCTTGACCGGGGTGGCCACAACCTGGGGTGCGATTCTTAACGCAGAGAACCGCTTTGCCTTGGTGGCCGTAGCACCGATGGCCACCTCAATCGTCACGATACCTGCGGTGATCGTCATGGGAACATACTGGGGCAGCTATACACTTGTTATCGGAATGGTCGGTGGTGCGCTTGTTGAAGTGGGCTTGGTGGGATGGGGGCTGACACGAGCAGGAGTCACACTAGTTCCTCGGTGGTGCGGAACCTCGCCCGCCGTTAAACAGGTATTACAGCAATATGCGCCGATGGTCGCCGCGGCTTTCTTAATAAGCGGTGCGGGCGTGGTGAGCCAGTCCATGGCCGCGACACTGGGTCCCGGCAGCGTGTCCGCGTTGGCCTATGGAAGTAAGATTCCGCAGCTCCTGCTCGGGATCGGGATGCTGGCAGTGAGCACTGCCGTTCTTCCTCACTTTTCTCGTATGGTAACCATGGCGGACTGGCATGGTCTGCGGCATACCCTCCTGACATACTCGCGATGGCTTCTCGTTGGTACGGTCCCGGTGACGGCTGTCCTCATCTACTACTCCGAGCCTGTGGTTTCATTAGCTTTTCAGCGGGGCGCTTTTTCGGCTGAGGACACTCATCTCGTGGGCCAGATCCAGGTGATGTATTTACTGCAAATCCCGCTGTATGTCGCGAGCATAATCTTCACGAGACTTATATCGGCCTTAAAGGCCAACCAGCTGTTCATTTGGGGTAACGCGATCAATCTCTCCACGTGCATTGTCCTGACCTATGTCTTGATGCAGATGTTCGGAGTCCTGGGAGTGGCGTTGGCGACCAGCCTGATGTATTGCATCTCGGCGGGTTACTTGGTCTTTTTCTCCTTGCGGCGGTTGAAGCAACTAACTATTGAGCGCGGAGAGGCGTAACACCTTGCGTATCACTCTGGTAATTTCGACTTTAACCATCGGCGGGGCGCAACGGGTGATGGCGCTCATGGCAAACTACTGGGCTGTGGAGGGCCATCACGTCACGCTGGTCTCTATGGGTCCACAAATCATGGACCGGTTTGCGCTGCATCATCTTGTGAAGCGCGTGCCCCTCAACCTCATGTCCGATTCGTCACATCTCGGCCAAGCGCTGTATCACAACGCGCTGCGAGTCCTGCGCCTTCGTGACCAATTGAGACAACTGCGGCCGGACGTCGTCATCAGCTTCATGAGCAGCACCAATGTGCTCACGATCCTGGCAAGCCGTGGCCTGGGTATTCCCGTGATCATTTCAGAACGTACCAATCCGCACCGGCAGGCCATAGGTTCGGTCTGGAATACCCTGCGATCCATTTTTTACCGACATGCCGACGCCCTCGTGGTCCAATCACCCGCCTTGAGAGACTGGGCCAGGGAAGTAGCGGTAAACGCGCGAGTGGATATCATCCCGAACCCCGTCAATCTGGAGTTCAACGGCTCAGCGGAGGCGGCAGGCCGTCGAGGGAGCGGCCACACAATCGTCGCTATGGGACGATTGGTGCGAGTAAAGGGATTCGATCTCCTGATCGAGGCGTTTGCACGATGCACCGGACAGCATCCTGAATGGTCGCTCATCATCCTTGGGGAGGGCGAGGAGCGCTCAAACCTGGAATCGCTGATCGATGCCAAGGGTCTGCAAGATAAAGTTCAGTTAGCAGGACCGGTGCCGTGTCCAAGTCACATTCTCAGACAAGCTGATCTGTTTGTACTGTCTTCCCGATATGAGGGGTTCCCCAATGCGCTGATGGAAGCCATGGCCTGCAAGCTGGCCGTGATCAGTACGGATTGTCCTAACGGCCCACGGGATATTGTCCGTGACGGAGTGGATGGTCTCCTGGTTCCACCCGACGACCTGAATGCCTTAGCCAATGGCATGGACCGTTTGATGGCAAATCCGGTGGAGCGGCAACGCCTTGGAGCTCGCGCGATGGAAGTCGTTGAACGGTTCAGCATCGAAAAGATTATGGGCATGTGGGACGAGTTGCTGGCCCATACCTGTCGGAGGGGCAAATATGAACAAAGGGGTACTCTCCGGCATCGAAGACAGTCGGTTTGAGTGCTATGTTCCTTACCCTGAGTCGGCAACACCCTAAGCCGCATTGTCAGCAGGGGCAGGTCTGTTCCCTCACTAGGAGCCTCTGACCGAAGAGGTACTGCTCAAACTCACAAGGAGAATTCATGAACGAGTCTACCCGTGGCACAATGGTACTGAGTCTCGATCTGGAACTATCGTGGGGGCGTTTCGACCATATCCCGGTCGAGGTTCTCGACGCTCAGTCGTTACCGGAGCGACAGCACATCAGGCGCTTTCTTGCCCTCCTGGATGAGTACGAGATTCCAGTCACCTGGGCAATGGTCGGGCATCTCATGTTGGACGGCTGTGCCCGGGATGGTAAAGGCCATGCGCACCCTGAGACCATGCCCCACGCCCGGTACTCCTGGTATCCTCGTGACTGGTATAGCTGTGACCCCTGTACGAATGTTTCTCTCGCCCCTGGCTGGTACGGCCCCGATATTCTGGAGTGGATCCGCGCGGCCAGGGTCCGCCACGAAATCGGGTCCCACTCGTTCGCGCACATTCTCTTTGGAGATCCGGAATGTAGCGTCTCCATGGCTGAGGCCGACCTCAAGGCAGCCATGGAAGCCGCGGCCTCTAAAGGGATTACGCTGAACAGCTTCGTCTTTCCTCGGGACCGGGTCGGCCACCTGGAGACGCTGAAACGGTTAGGGATATCGGCCTATCGTGGGGGTGCTCCGGCGGTTGGCAAGGGATATGGGCTTGCTCTGAAGCCGGTGAATTTGTTGAGACAGGTTCTGGCCCTTCCGATGGAGCCGGTTCGACCGGAAGAGATCCTGCCAGGACTCTGGAACATTCCCGGAAACCATTTCTTCCTGCCTCGGAGTGGTATCCGCAAGATTCTTCCGCGAGGGGGGCAGGCGCTCCGAGCGAAACGATGCATTGACAAGGCCGTGATGACGGGCCGGCTCTACCACATGTGGTTTCATCCGTCCGATTTGCTGACAGACTCGGATGCCATGTTCTCGGGATTAGAAACGGTCTTCGCTCATGCGCGGCGTCTGCGGGAGAAAGGGCTGCTTGATGTCCTGACCATGGGAGACTATGCACGGCGTTTGGACAGAGAGAAATACGGCGTCCCGTCCGAACCCAGGCGATCGGCGGGAAGCCCCCCCCATAGGGAATCGTCGCACGAAGGGACCGCACGGCGCGCAGCCTATTCTCAGCAGAGTCACGACTGTTCCCTGTGACGCTGTATTAAATACCTTGTGGATCCACCCGGCTTTACAGCCGTGGGTCCTTTGGTATCTTCGGCGGAATCCGCCGAAGCATGTCCTCCTTCGCCAAGGCTTCGGAGGACACCCGCACGCATTCCTCCAGGGCTTGACGGCCGTGGCTTCCTGCGTAGGCGGCTGACGGAGACTCGTGGAATTGCAGGAAACTGTGGCCTACATTCCTCAGGACGTTGAGCGATCGAGCCGGCCCATGAAAGTGGTGTTTCTTATTCGTACGCTCGACTGCGCCGGCGCAGAGCGACAACTCGTTGTGCTAGCCAAGGGGCTTCACGCCAGGGGACACGAGGTCGTCGTGGTGCCGTTCTACTCCGGGGGACCGTTAGAGCAGGAACTGCTGGAAGCGGGGGTCCGGATTCGACCCTTGCAGAAGCGCGGGCGGTGGGATCTGTTCCCCTTCCTATTACGGCTCGCCCGGGTCATGCGGGAGGAGCGCCCGGAGGTCCTGCATAGCTATCTCACCGATCTTGTGACGGTAGTCCTCAAGCCGTGGTTCCCTTCGACGAAGATCGTGTGGGGTATCAGATCCTCGAACATGGATCTGAGCCGATATGATTGGTTCATGCGGATCAGCTGTAAGTTGACCTTCCGGCTGTCACGCTTCGCGGATGCCGTCATCGCGAATTCCCGAGCAGGACGCGACTATCACATCGCCCATGGGTATCCCAGTGAGAAAGTAGTCGTGATTCCCAACGGGATCGATACAGAGCGGTTTCGTCCTGACTCGGAGGCGCGTCGTCACGTCCGATCCGAGTGGGGCATCCAGAACCATGAACAGGTGATCGGGATCGTGGGGCGGCTGGATCCCATGAAGGATCATCCCACATTTTTCCAGGCGGCGAGTTTGTTGGCGCAGGAACGGAATCACCTCCGGTTCGTGTGCGTGGGAGCAGGGCCAGTCGAGTATCGCGATTCGCTCCATCAACTAACTCAATCGTTGAAGTTAACTGAACATGTGATCTGGTCGGGCGAACGCAGCGACATGCCCGCCGTCTTCAACGCGCTGGACCTTCTCGTCAGCAGTTCGATTACCGAGGGATTCAGCAACGTCATCGCAGAAGCCATGACCTGCGGGGTGACGTGTGTCGTGACGAATGTCGGCGATTCGGCCTGGCTTGTGGGGGACGCAGGTGAGATTGTTCCGCCCCACGATCCGGTTGTGTTGAAGAACGCGATGGGAAAGTTGCTCGATCGCAGACCGCATACTCCAGTGCAGATCCGCCGGCGCATCGTGGAGCAGTTCTCGGTCGAGACGCTCGTTGACGATACTGAACAGGCTCTTCTCGCATTGCTGCAAGGGAGGGATCTGGACCCCTCGCGTGTCGTGCGGGTGGACCGGTAGAGATGCCCCAGAAGAATTTTCGACTGGAAGGAACAAGAAGCCGAGAGCATTGTGACTCGCGAGAGGCAGATTGGTCGGAACCCACGAGAGTTTGGAGGATATGCCGATGATAGCGGCCCACTACCGCAACGTGCTCGCGATTCTGGCTGTGGCGACCTTTTGCACGGGGTGGTCTTTTTATCACCATCAGGCATACCCAGCTCTTGGGGAAGGGAAGGTTTGGATTCTGGGGCTGTTCCTATTGTCGTTACCCCTGTGGTTGTTCAAACCGAGGTTCAAGCAGGACTTTCTGAAGATGCCTCTCGTCATCTGGTGCTTCGGGTTCGCCTGGGTAATGATGTTGTGGTTCCTCGGATCCTCCCAGTCCGAGATCGCATGGCGGGAGGTGCGGGGGAGACTGTCGGCCATCATGTTGGTGCTGTCCTGTCTGATGAGCTTTGCGAGCCCCGGCGCAGTCCGTTCAGCACGGTGGGCGCTCGTGTTCGCGGTGCTGTTCGGGGTGGCGCTCAATATCTATGAGTTTTTTGTGCCGTTGACATTCAGCCAGGTTCACGGCCGTTCAGCCGGCCTTTACGGGAACTCAAACACTTCTAGCGAAGCACTGGTGCTTGGGATGATTCTCAGCGTGACGGTTCTGCCCTTGATCTGCCGTGGTCCCTTTCTCCTGTTGACGGGGGTCGGGATCTTTGCGACTTTCTCTCGCGGCGGCATTGTGGCCTGGTTGATAGCCGTGAGTGGCTTGTTCTTTTTCACAAAGGTGGTGCGAGCGAAAGACCTGGTTTGGATGTGCTTGTTGAGCCTACTCGTCGTGGGCATCGTCCTCCTGCCGAAGTTGGACGCCATCCTGAAGACGATGGACCAGACCGGTGTGATAAATAAGAACACTGGGGAACGGTTGGCATGGCTGACAGATCCCTCCGGCGTGTCCGATGATTCCAGTTGGTCGCGTATGCAGGTTGCACAACAAGCCTGGAATAAGTTCGCCGACCACCCTTGGATTGGGAGTGGGACCGGATCGTTTCAGGAATCGTTCGAGATTGCGCCGCATAACCAGTATCTGTCCTATATGGTGGACCATGGTGTTGTGGGCGCGACCATCGTGCCCTTGTTGATCCTGGCCCTCCTCTGGGGGGCGCGTGGAGAGACGAGGCGCGTGGGACTCGTCTTCGGCGCAACCATCTTGTGGCTGTCCTTCTTCTCACACAATATGTTGAGGTATGAGCACAGTCTGGTCCTGTTCGCGCTAATGGCTGCCATGGTTTCGATAGAGCCATGCCTGGTGCCTGTGGCAACGAAGGCCACGGCGGCGGGCGAGGCGGATTTCGCCAAGGCTTTGAAGGAGGCGTGACACGCGTCTTCCGTCTTTCCCTGAGCAATACCGGTCAATCCAATGCCATGGTGAAACTAGACGATCATTGATTGAGGCTGTGCAAGTAAACGGAGTCCTGGCGAGGGGGCAAAAGAAAATGTCGGCTGTTGAGAGAACGAACAGGCCAATTTCGCTACTTTTTTTAATCACGCATCTTGGTCAAGGTGGGGCAGAGGAGATGCTGTATAAGCTTCTTTCTCGAATCGACCGCACACGGTTCACACCACAAGTTATTTCGATGATGGATCATGGGCTCCTTATCCCTAAGATTCAAGCGCTGGGCATACCGGTGGACTCCTTGGGAATGCGTCGAGGAGTGCCAAATCCACTGGCTATACTGCGGCTGGCTCGGTGGCTGTGGCAACACCATCCGGATGTGATACAAACATGGATGTACCACGCCGACCTCGCCGGGTGCTTAGCTGCCCGATTGGTTGGACGCATCCCAGTGTCCTGGGGAATTCGCCACAGTGATCTCAGCTCCGAGGGAAATAGCTCCCTTACTTTGCTCACCGTGAGAATCTGTGCAATGTTGTCTCGATGGTTGCCGACCCGAATTGTATGTTGTTCAGAAGCCTCACGACGGGTCCATGTCGAAGCTTGGTATGCTGCTGAGAAAATGGTCGTGATCCCCAACGGCTTCGATGTCGATACCTTCATGCCTGATGTAGCAGCGCGCAACTCCATCCGAAAAGAGCTAGCCATTCCCGATGACGCCCCGGTGATTGGGATGGCAGCCCGCTTTGAACCTATAAAAGACCATCATAACTTCGTTCGGGCTGCGAGAATACTCCATCAAACCAGACCAAATGTACGTTTTGTGCTTTGCGGTCAAGGCGTGAGCTGGGATAACGAGAGACTGGTGACGTGGATCGATGAAGCAGGTATTCGAAATCGATTTCATCTCTTGGGGTTGCGCCGTGATATGTCCAGTATCACCGCTGCCTTTGACATAGCTACTTTAACCTCCTTCGGTGAGGCGTTCCCGAACGTCGTCGGCGAAGCAATGAGTTGCGCAGTTCCCTGTGTTGTAACTGATGTCGGAGATACGGCTCGCATCGTGGGAGAGACGGGCATGGTTGTACCATCAAGAAATCCTTATGCCCTGGCAGAAGCCTGGAGACAAATGCTGGATCTTGGCCCAGAGGGCCGATGTCGACTGGGTATGGCAGCCCGGGAACGTGTCAAAGACAAGTTCGGCTTACCGAAGATTGTGGATTGCTACCAAAATCATTTTGAAGAACTCGCGTACGGTGTACGGCATGAGGGATCCTGCTAATGCTTCCAACAGACAGCGAGCGGTTCAGCTCTCTTGGGTGCTCTTTCTGATGTTGTTCCCCTGACATAACCTGGCAAGGTCGTTCCAGTTTGCTCAGGACTGAATCTGCAGTAGCACCCCTGATATCAGTCGTCCTATTGGTATCGGGGTGCTCCCTGACGAAAACCCTGGCCTCCGAATGGAAGCAAATTATTAAAGGGGTGCCATTGTAGCTCCTTTTATATGATTGTTTACGCTTCACGATTTTCAGGAACGGCAACCTATGTGTGGGATCAGCGGGTTTCTTGATACATCGCGGCGCAGGGGAACCGAGGAACTCCGAGACATCGTGCTGGGAATGGCGAACCGTCTCCGCCACCGGGGGCCTGACGACTCAGGCGCATGGGTCGATGCGGCAACCGGCATCGCGCTCGGGCATCGCCGTTTGTCGATCTTGGACCTCTCTCCGCTCGGCCATCAGCCGATGCACTCGGCCTCAGGCCGCTATGCGCTCAGTTTCAACGGCGAGATATACAATTTCAGGGCCCTGCGCGGCAAATTGGAAGACCTCGGACATTCCTTCCGTGGCCATTCCGATACTGAGGTGATGCTCGCCTGCTTCTCGCGATGGGGAGTTCATCAGGCCGTAAACCGTTTCACTGGCATGTTTGCCTTTGCCTTGTGGGACCGCGAAGAGCGGTTGCTCCACCTGGCTCGCGACCGGTTCGGCGAGAAGCCGTTGTACTATGGGTGGATGGGAAAGACGTTCCTGTTCGCCTCGGAACTCAAGAGTCTGCGAACGCATCCTGACTTCAAGGCGGACATCGATCGAGACGCTCTGGCTCTCTACTTTCGATACGGCTACATTCCCGCTCCCTATTCGATCTATCGCGGCTGCTCGAAGGTCTTGCCTGGAACGGTCTTGACCATGGCTCCCAAAACAGGCTCCCCTCCAACCGTGATTCCCTATTGGTCCGTTCGAGCCGTCGCGGAACAGGGGAACGCGAACCCTTTCACCGGCACCGAGACGGAGGCTGTTGCGCGCCTGGATGAGCTGCTGAGGAATGCAGTCAAGCTCCAGATGGAGGCAGACGTGCCGTTAGGCGCATTTTTGTCCGGCGGCGTGGATTCCTCGACCATCGTTGCGCTCATGCAGGCACAAAGAGCAGAGCCAGTGCGAACCTTCAGCATCGGGTTTCATGAGGCTGCCTATGACGAAGCCCCCTACGCGAAAGCGGTGGCGAGACATCTCGGGACGGCCCATACCGAGCTCTACGTGACGTCCGAAGAAGCCATGGCCGTCATCCCCCGCATTCCCACGCTCTACGACGAGCCGTTTGCCGACCCCTCGCAAATCCCGACATTTCTGGTTTCTCAATTGGCTCGACGGGATGTGACAGTGAGCTTGTCGGGGGATGCAGGCGATGAACTGTTTGCCGGCTACAACGCTTACTTCTGGGGGCTTCGTGTTTGGAATCATATTGGGAGGATACCTCGACCTCTGCGAGCGCTGTCGGCGAGAGGATTGACCATGCTGTCGCCGTCTTCCTGGGATTCCCTGTTTCGAATGATCGAACCGATCCTTCCGAAGCACCTCCGGGAGCGGAATCTCGGTTCCAAGTTCAGAACGATTGCCGGCCTCCTCCCAGCAGAGAGTGCTGAAGATTTGTATCGGGCAATCCTTAGTCATTGGGAAGCCCCCGACTCGTTCGTGATCGCGGGGTCCGAGCCTCCAACTCCGTTGACGGATCGAGCCCAGTGGGGAAATCTTCCCAACCTGCTCCAATGCATGATGTACACAGACGCGATGATGTATTTGCCCGACGACATCCTCGTGAAATTGGATCGGGCCGGCATGGGCGTGAGTCTTGAAACGCGCGTGCCCTTTCTAGACCATCGCGTGGTCGAGTTTGCCTGGCAGCTCCCTGACTCGATGAAAATTCGCGATGGACGCGGGAAGTGGATCCTCCGGCAGGTGCTTTCCCGTTACATTCCCCCCGCGCTGATTGACCGGCCCAAGATGGGGTTCGGCGTTCCGATCAATGCATGGCTCTGCGGCCCCCTGAAGGAATGGGCCGAGGATCTGTTGGACGAGAAGCGCCTGAAGGATCAAGGATTCCTCAATCCAGACCCTATCCGAGAGAAATGGGACGAGCATCTCTCCGGGACAGTGAATTGGGAAAATCACTTATGGGATGTGCTCCTGTTCCAATCGTGGTTGGAACAGGAGCGGCAGGAGCTGTAACGTTTGGGCTAGAAAAAGTCGGAGGTTTGACCGGATATGAATTACATGCTTCCCGCCGCAAAACAACTATTTTTAGAGGTCAATCCACTACAGAACGAGCCTACGACCGCCCGTGCTCAAATGGAAGAGGAGTTCTTCTCGTCTGTACGCTTGAGCAACGGTGTGTTTAAGACGACCTCGACCCAGCGATTGGGTGATGTGAATAAGACCTTGATGGCTCTGTTCCAGAAGCTCGGCGTCGCCCCGAAGACCTTCATGGATGTCGCTGTGTCTTCAGGCATTTCAACAATTGAGTGGTTCGAATCGTTACAGCAAGCTGGGCTGAAACCGAGCATGACTGCGACTGATTTGACGATGACCGCCTACCTGGTGAGGTTGTTCAGCTGGTGCAATGTTCTTGTCGATAAGGAAGGGTTTCCCCTTCAGTATGACTGTTGTGGCTTTGCGTTGCGTACTTGGTCTCCTAAAAGATACTACGTCTTGGGAGATTGGTTCTTAACCGTTCTCTACCGCACCCTGTACAGGCGGTTCGGGCAGCGGCTTGGTCTTTTGAAGCGCCTCACGTCCTTACAGGGAAATCCGCCGCCGGTCGACGATCCTGTGATCAAGGCGCGAGTACAGCTGGTCACGTGGCGGCTACGGGACAATAACGATATTGAATTGCTCGATGATGATATTACGCAGCCGACTCCTCCACAGTTGAGAGGGAGATTTGAGGTGGTCAGGGCGGCGAATATTCTTAATCGGGATTACTTTTCGATCCCTCAACTTCGTGAGGCGGTGAGAAACCTCCGTAGCCGTTTGGCAGGGCCTGGAGCCTTCCTCATTATTGTGTGCACGGAAGAACCGGGTAGCAATCACGGAACGGTATTCCGTCTTGGCCCTGCGGGGTCCTTCGACGTGCTGACGCGTGTCGGCAGGGGCTCCGAAATCGAGGATATTGTGCTGAGTATCTGACGTTCCGACCTTTCTATTATCGTCAACATTCCTCCGGCCCTCACAAGTTGAGACTCATGGCACAGCGGCCGTGCACTTCCCGAATCAGCAGTGCTCGCTTCGGCCCAGGGACGTACAAGCGGAAGAAACCCTGACGGGACTGTGGAACCTCCCCAACAACCATTTTTTTTGGTGTCCCAATGCCTCGCCCAATCATCATCGCCCCTTACCTGGGGCTGTTTTCGGCATGCATCCTGCTGTTCCTCCCAATCGATACCGTTGCCTGGTTAGGCAATGAGGATGGCCCCATCGAGGTTGCCGGGGCGCTCAGTTTCCTGCTCGCCGGCATTGTCTTTCTCGTGACCGCCCATCAGACGTCGAGACTCGACAGACAATACGGCACCAACCACATCGAAAGCCCTCTGGCGCTGCTCGCCCTCGGAGCCCTCTGCCTCCTCTGTTTCGGCGAGGAAATTAGTTGGGGGCAGCGGCTATTTCACTATCCCGTCCCGGCTTGGCTCGAGGACATCAATCGACAAGGTGAGTGGACTGTACACAACCTCGCCTGGTTTCAGGCGAGTAACGCGGAGGAGGCCAAACAATCGTTCTTGGCACGCCAGATCAACATGGAGCGCCTCTTTAACCTCTTCCAGCTCTCACTTTTCACGCTGGTACCGATGCTCACTGCCTACTCCACAACCCTTCGCACTTGGGGGGCGCGTATTGGGCTCCCAATTGTCCCATGGTGGATCGCCGGCCTAACACCCGCCCATATTCTCATTACGCTGGTGCTCTATACATTAACTGCGGAGAGCCCGATCCTGCACCGTGCGCTCGCTGAATTGAAGGAAACCGAGTGGGCCTGCATCTTCCTCGTGGTCGCAGTCTGGGCGTACACCCGGACTACCGCCACACCGTCCGTATCAGCGGGCGCAAGGCCACGTGATGCGGTCGGACTATAAGTCAAGATTGAAGGCCCTGCCAGCACACATCGAACAACTCTGCTCCTGCCTGGTATCCCTGGATATCGTGGAAAGGAGGGATCTATGACACCATTCTCGCACCGCTCCTCCGCGCTCATCCTGCCGTGGATCTTTGCCATTTGCGCCGTCACGGCCTGTTCGAGTTCCGACAGCACGTCACCAACGACCGGGCCAGGAGGAACCTCTGCGCTTGCATGTCAGGGAGGACCGCCCCCTGATCCAGACTCCTTCTTAACCGAAACGCTGACCACAGGTTTTACTATCTTGAGTGCTAACTCCAAGCGCAACAGTACAGGCCCTGATGGGCTGCGGTGGAGCGGTAGAGAATCATCAGGATGCAGGGAGGCTCGTCAGCCTCAACAGTGAGAAGCCGAACCATATGAAAAAGAAGTTGCTCACATTGGTGCATATCACGACGGTACCGGAGTCCCTCGCGTTCGTGACGGGGCAAGTGGGGTATATGAAAGCTCGCGGCTTTGAGATCGTCGGCCTCTCGTCGCCCGGTGAAATGCTTACCCGTTTTTCAGAGCGTGAGGGAGTGCCTGTCCACGCCGTGGAGATGCCTCGTCGGATCACTCCGTGGCGCGATGTCCTCGCGCTGCTGAAACTGGTGCGGCTGCTCATCCGGATCCATCCGCAGATCGTGCATGCTCATACTCCCAAGGGCGGATTGCTCGGGATGCTGAGCGCCTGGATAGTCCGGACTCCCATCCGGATCTACCATATGCGAGGGTTGCCGTTCACCACAGCGGCTGGGTGGCGGCGGAGGCTTCTAATGTGGAGTGAACGAATTTCCTGTAGCCTTGCCGACCGGGTTCTGTGTGTGAGTTCGTCGGCCCGCCAACTTGCGGTGGATTCTCACCTTTGCCGGCCCGAAAAGATCGCCGTCCTCGCAGGGGGCAGTGGGAACGGGGTCGATGCGGCCCAGAATTTCAATGTCTCCAACATTTCGCCTTCTCTGCGGGAAGAGACCCGCCGGCGCTGCAACCTTCCTCAGGACGCGCTGGTGCTCGGGTTCATCGGCCGCATTGTCCGTGACAAAGGCATCATTGAATTGGCCGGAGCCTGGAAGGAGTTGCGGGAAGAGTTCCCAGATCTCCATCTCTTGCTCGTGGGACCGCACGAACCGCAGGATCCGATTCCCACGGAGATCGACCGGACGTTGCACGGTGATCCCCGCGTTCATTTTCTCGGAAAAGTGCCGAATACTCCACCGCTCTATGCTGTGATGGATGTGCTGGCTCTGCCGACCTATCGAGAGGGATTTCCCAATGTCTTGCTCGAAGCCGCAGGCATGAAGGTTCCGGTCGTGGCAACTCGCGTCACCGGCTGCACCGACGCGGTTCATGACGGTGTCACTGGCATGCTGGTTCCGCCGTGCGATGCGGCACGTTTGGCCGGGGCACTCAGAACGTATCTACAGGATGGGGAACTTCGCCACAGCCATGGAGCGGCGGCACGCGACCGGGTGCTTCGGGAGTTCCGTCCAGAAGGAATCTGGCAGGCAATCTACGAAGAGTATCTGGCACTGCTTGAGAAGAAGAGAATTCCGGCACCAGACGCAGGTATCGCCGCGAATCCGGGAGAGTCCTCAAAGAAGGTAGGGCGTGCGGGGCGACGATTGGTCAACACTTCCGGTTAGGGCGACCGATCGAACCATGAACAAGAAAATAATTGCCCTCCGGGGGAGAGGGAAGGATGAGGGAGGGGAGGATCGCATATGTCGATGTCGTTTGAAGTGTTGACTGCGGATACAGAGCATGGCGAGGCCTGGAATGCCATGGTTGCCGGGATGGACCGGTGTGATGTGTATTTCCATAGAGTCTTGTGCCAGGCGTTTGCGGAATACGAAGGATGTATTGCACGTATGGCTCGCTTTCGTCATGGCGAATCCGTGATCGTGTATCCGTTCTTTCAACGTCACATCGCATCATTGCCGTTTCTGCATTCGTCCCAAGAGTGGAACGATTATTCGGACATCGTCTCTCCCTATGGGTACGGCGGCCCCCTGGCGCACGTGGTGGAGAATGACGAGCAAGTGAGAGTAAGGGTCTGGTCGGAATTTCTGGAGACATTCCATGCCTATTGTCTCGAGGAAAACATAGTGAGCGAATTTGCGCGTCTGCATCCCTTTCTGCAGAACCATCGGCATTGGAATCTGTCGAACGGCCTGGAACGGCGCGGCACGGTTGTGACCGTGGACCTCTCTCAATCGGAAGAGGAAATCTGGCGGGGGTTTACGAAAGAAAACCGGAAAAAGATCGGGCGTGCGCAGGCGAACGGACTGCGGGTGGGAGAAGCCAACAGCCCGGCCGATGTGCAACGGTTCGCCGAGCTCTATCGGCTCAATATGCTGCGGCTGCAAGCGCGTGACTGGTATATGTTTCCTGAATCCTGGTTGAGCGACCTGCATGCCCGTTTCCCGGAACACCTCACGCTGTTCTTTGTGTATGAAGAGGATCGGGTCATAGCCGGTGGATCCATCTTTCATATGAACGGACTCGTCGGCAACTTTCTGTCTGCTACGGCGGAGGACTGTGGACAGTTTGCGCCGAACAATCTTCTGTTCTATGAAATTATCCGTTGGGCCAAGCGCCGCGGGTATCGCTGGTACAACATGGGGGGCGGATACCGGAATAATGACGGCGTGATGCGGTTCAAACTCAACTTCTCCCAGCACACAGAGGATTTCTATACCTATCAAAAGGTTCATCTTCCACAAGCCTATGAGGCGCTGGTTCAGGAATGGCGCCAAACCCTGTCATCGACCATCGCGATAGAAGAGAGCAAGTACTTCCCCCTCTACCGGATGAGCCAGGTATAGGGCAGCGATGAGAAAATACCGCCGCCCTTCTCGAACATCTTGGATTCCAGACGAGATTGTTTTTAAGCGAGAGAAGCATTCATGAAGACCGTTGTTCTCTATGCCTCGAGTCATGGATCGACTCGAAGGGTCGTCAAAACGCTTGCGGAGACAGTCAAGTTTTCATTTGATTGTTTTGATGTAAAGAGTCTCGCGGACTCGAGTGCGATGGATAAATATGATGTCTTTCTATTCTTTTGTCCGACCTACGGGAACGAAGAGCTTCAGCAGGATATGGAGAGGTTCATCATCGATTTTAAGCTGGATATGTCGCGCAAGTATTATGCGATCTGCGAACTCGGCAACTACTACGGGTACGAAGCCGATTTTGGCGCGATGAAAATCATCAGATATCATCTGGAGAAACTGTGCGGGAAGGAACTGGTCAGCCCCCTGTCGATGGACAGCCTGCCGAAAAAGGACTGGAAGGCTTTCGCCACCTGGTGCGGAAAACTCAACGACCGTCTGCAATAGACACATGAATGATTTCGATACCATCGACCTGTTGAAGAAGAGGGTGGGGGTTCCGTTTCACTACCGATTTGACAACGAACGGTGTGTGGAGCTCGATCTCGCCTCTCAGGACTGTATCTTTCGCGGCCTTGTTCGACATCATACGCAGAGTGAAAAAGCAGAAATCCTGTGCCTCATTGCCGGCCTGACGTCTTTGCAGCGGCTCAACCTGCGTAGCAACATGTTCCATTCGATTCCGGACTACTTCGGCGGTCTAAGACAATTGCGGTATCTGGATTTGAGTTCGAATCATCTCGAAAAGGTTCCCTTGTGGATACATGAGATAGAGGACTTGGAACATCTGAACCTATCGGCTAACGAGATCAGTGAGATGCCGTCGTTTTTGAGCAAGTTTGACAATTTGAAAACATTGCGGCTCCACAAGAACACGTTCAGGGTCTACCCAGATGAATATGGCGCATTTACAAAGCTTGAATTGCTGAATCTGTATAGCAGTCGATTGAGGTACATTCCATCTGTCGTTTTTGACTATTCCAAATTAAGAGTACTGGCGTGGGGAGTGACGCCGATCGCCGAACTCTCTGCGGACATCGGACGGTTACAGGAATTGGAGTGTTTAATGCTGCAGTGTAACTGCGTGAGCGTTCTTCCGGAGACATTGTGTGAGCTGACACGTCTGAAAGGCCTGTTTCTCCTTCAAAATAAGCTCAAGGAATTACCGAAGGCCATCGGTAATCTACAAAACTTGGAGCACATGACGTTGTATCAAAATGAGCTTGGCAGCTTACCAGCGTCTTTTGAGAACTTGAACAATCTCAAGAAACTCAATCTTGCCTGGAATCAATTCGAGGAGTTCCCGTCCGTCATTATGGGTTTGTCGAAGTTAGAATGGTTCGGGTTTTTTTACAATCCCATCCGGGGCGATCTGCCAAGTATGAATCATGTGAAGGAGGTGCTCCTGGAGAAGTAACCGGCTCCAGGCCCTTCAGCTCTCAGACCCTTTCACGTCTCAGGCGAGCTTCCCTCCCCACGCGTACGGCACGCACTCTGCAGTGTCACGAAGGTTTCTACTGCAACCGTGAATATCCCGCTGCGACAAACCTGACGGCGAGTCGGCTCGCCGTTCACTCCGTCACAATACTGTCGAGGATTGGTGCCGTTCTTCCTCTTCCTGTCACCCGTCCCGGCCTAACCCCAAAGTAAGGACATTGGTTATGATACGTGTAAAACCAAGAGAATCACAAAAGTGGCGCGCTCGTTCAATGTATTGGACGACGGCTGTAGCATCGTTGTTGCTGCTGGCACAACCGTCGTTTGTGGGTGCAGTTACCCCTCCGACACCCTTTGTGATGGCTCCGGATGGGGTGACGCAACAGACGCTCGAGCAGGC
>Ga0134122_10000714_pt1 | contig 22997 bp, 20 predicted proteins | sample KB302_FD_96461 | JGI IMG/M metagenome (GOLD analysis project Ga0134122, IMG submission 96461) | Terrestrial soil microbial communities without Nitrogen fertilizer from Kellogg Biological Station, Michigan, USA - KB3-0-2 | ecosystem: Environmental > Terrestrial > Soil > Unclassified ...
CATCGCGCGGGCGATGATGCTGGAGCCCAAGATCGTGCTGCTCGACGAGCCGACCGAGGGCCTGATGCCGCGGATGGTCTCGCAGATCCGCGACATCATCGACGTGCTGCACCGCGAGGGTGTCGCGATCCTGCTCGTCGAGCAGAACGTGCCCCTCACGCTCGGCGTGAGCGACCGCATCTACATCATGGAAAAGGGCGTGGTGCGCCACCAGGCGCCGGCCGCCGCGCTGCGCGCCAATCAATCCGTCATTCACCAGTACATGGGCATATAGCCGATGTTCCCCTGGGACCAGATCGTCGTGCAGGCCATCAACGGGATCGTCAACGGGATGATCCTGGCCCTGGTGGCCTCGGGCCTCACGTTGATCTTCGGGATCATGGACGTCGTCAACTTCGCGCACGGCGAGCTGTTCATGCTCGGCGCCTACACGGGCGTGCTCACGCTGACCGCCACCGGTAACTTCTGGGTCGCGCTGCTGGCCGCCTGCGTGGTGATCGCCGTGCTGGGCGCCGTCATCCAGGTGGTGGCGCTGCGGCCCCTGCTGGGCCGCGACCCGCTCTACACGATCCTCGCCACGTTCGGGATCTCGCTGATCCTCCAGAACTGGGCGTTCTACAAGTTCGGGCCGGTCGCGCGGCGAATCCAGGAGCCGTTCACCGGGAACTTCCCGCTCTTCTACTTGACGTATCCCTGGTACCGGATCGTCATCGCGGTGCTCTCGGCCGGCATCATCGGCGGCCTCTGGCTCTTCATGAAGTACGGCAAGTACGGCATCTGGATCCGCGCCACCACGCAGGACCGTATCATGGCCTCCGCGATGGGCATTCCCGTGCCCCTCGTGCACACGGTGGTGTTCGCCATCGGCGCGGCGATGGCGGCGGCAAGCGGGGTGCTCTGGGGGCCGATGGTGGGCGTCAACCATGCCATGGGGATCGACTGGACGCTGAAGGCGTTCGTGGTGGTCGTGGTCGGCGGCATGGGCAACCTCGGCGGCTCTATCCTGGCCGCGATCTTCATCAGCCTGCTGGAGTCGTTCGCGTCGATCTGGATGAGCCCGGCCCAGGCGGTGATCGTGTCCTTCGTGGCGCTCATTCTCACGCTGCTCTTCCGTCCAACCGGGCTGTTCGTGCCGACGCCCAAATGATGGCGCCCGCCCGCGATCCTCTCGCGCCGTCGATGCGCGGCTACTGGACCGGCTTCGTCATCGTGCTGGGCCTGCTGGCCATCGCCCCGCTGGTGCTCCCGGAATTCTGGCGGCGCTTCACGACCGAGATCCTGATCTGGGGCCTGCTCGCGATGTCCTCCGACCTCTTGATCGGCTACACGGGCATGGTCTCGTTCGGACACTCGGCCTTCTTCGGTCTGGGGATGTACGGCGCTGCCGCCGCGCTGCTGACGGTGAAGCCGGCCAATCTCTGGCTGGCCATTCTCTACGGGCTGGTCGGCGCCGGCCTGGTGGCGGTCTTCGTCGCCTACTTCTCCACGCGGCTGCGCGACATCTACTTCTCGATCACGACGCTCGTGTTCTCGCAGATCTTCTACGTCGTCATCTTCACGTGGACGGACGTCACCGGCGGCGAGAATGGGCTCACCTTCCGCCAGCCGCCGCTCTTTCAGCACGCCTTCACGCCGGTGACGCTGCACTGGTTCGTGCTGGCGGTGGTGACGCTCTCCTACCTCGCGCTGCGCCGGGTGACCCAGTCGCCCTTCGGCATGGTGCTGCAGTCCATCCGCGAGAACGAGGGGCGCACGCGCGCCGTCGGCTATCCGGTGGAGCGCTACAAGATCGTGGCGGTCCTGCTCTCGGGCCTCTTCGCGGGCCTGGCCGGCGTGCTCTACGCCGTCCAGAACAAGTTCGCGGCGCCCGACTTCGTGCTGTTCCTGATCTCCGGTGAAGTGGTCATCTTCAACGTGATGGGTGGGATGGGCACGCTGCTCGGCCCCATCGCGGGCGCCGCGTTCTTCCTGATCCTGCGCGAGACGTTCTCGCGCTTCTGGACGGAGTTCTACCTGATTCCGGTCGGCGTGATCTTCACGCTGATGGTGATCTTCCTGCCCCAGGGGTTGCTCGGCTTCCTGCGCCGCCGCCTGAACCAGTAGCCGCAGGCCACCGACTCAACGCCCGACGATCTCTCGCACCGTCTGGACGAGCGCGTCCACGGTGAAGGGCTTGTGCAGGAAGCCCTGGCCCGGGCGCAGCCCGCGATACTCCTCGATCGTGTCCTCGAGATCGCCCGAGAGATACAGCACACGAGCGGAGGCGCGCGACGGGCCCAGCCGCTGCAGCACGCCGTCGCCGGCCACGCCGGGGAGCAGCAGGTCGGCGACCACCAGCGCGATGGGCCCCTGGTGGCCGGCGCTGACCGCGAGCGCCTCGTCGAGGTCCCGCGCGCTCAGCACGTGGTAGCCGTGCAGGTCCAGGATCTCGGCAATCAGGTCGCGTACGCCGGGCTCCGGCTCCAGCACCAGCACGGTGGCAGCGGCCGGCGACGCCGGCAGCTCCTCGACGGCGTCGTGCCGCGGCAGATAGATCGCGAAGGTCGAGCCGCGGCCGACCTCGCTGGCCGCTTCCACGTGCCCACCCGTCGAGCTGACGAACGCGAAGACCGTGGCCAGGCCCAGCCCGGTCCCGCGCCCGGGCGCCTTCGTCGTGAAGTACGGCTCGAAAGCGCGCGAGAGCGTGGCGGGATCCATGCCGGAGCCGGTATCGCGGATCCGCACCATCACCGAGCGCAGCGGCCCCGTCGGGCTCTGCTCGAGCTCCACGTTGGCGGTCTCGACGGTGACGCGGCCGCCGGATGGCATCGCGTCGCGCGCGTTGAGCAGCAAGTTCATCAGCGTCTGCTCGAGCTGGCCCATGTTCACCTTGACGCGCCCCAGACACGGCGACAGCTCGAGCACGACCTGCACGTGCTCGCCCAGCAGCGGTGCCAGCGTGCGCACCACGCCGGTCGCCACCGCGTTGAGGTCGAGCGCGGTGGTCACCGGCGCCACCGCCTTGCTGGTCGTCAGCATGTGCTGCGTGAGATTGAGCCCCCACACGGCGGCCTTGCGGATCGACTCGGCGCCCGTGCGCAGCGGGTCGGTCGGGTCCATGCGCTTGAGCATCAGCTCGCTGTAGCCGCTGATGACGGCCAGGATATTGCTGAAGTCGTGCGCGATCCCACCGGCCAGCCGGCCGACCGCCTCCAGCCGCCGCGCCTCGCGTAGCTCGTCCTCCAGCCGGCGCGCACGCTCATGCTCCTGCTCGAGCTCGGCCCCCAGGCGGTCGACCTCCGCCAGCGCCTCCGACAGCGTCGCTTGACGCTTCATCGGCGCGGTTCCCCCGGACGAAGGGAGGATGTCACCTAAGGTCGTCGCCATGCGGCCCCGTCTCTTCGGGCGGGTCCGGGAAGAGCGGAATGTCGAGCCGGAAGGTGGTTCCGGCGCCGGGAACGCTGCGGAAGTCGATGCTGCCGCCGTGGTCCTCCACGATCTTGTGCGTGAGGGCCAGTCCCAGCCCGGTGCCGCCGTCCTTGGTGGTGAAGAAGGGGTTGAAGACGCGGTCGGCGTCACCCGGAGTGATGCCCACGCCGCTGTCGGCGATCTCGACGCGCACGCGGCGCGCACCGGGCGCGAGACGGCGCCCAGATAGCGCGGCGGCGCCATCGGCCCAGCCGGCGCGCAGCGTGAGCCGCCCGCCCGCCGGCATGGCGTCGAGCGCGTTGCGGACGAGATTGACGAGCGCCTGGTAGAGCGCGTTGGGGTCGGCCCACACCGTCGGCAGGTCGCGTGCGTACTCGCGGACCACGCGCACGCCGGCCGTCTCCATCTCCTGCGCGTAGAGATCGGCCGCCCGCTCGACCAGCGCCGGCAGCCGCACGGGGGAAAAGGTCAGGCGGGCCGGCCGCGAGAGCTCGAGCAGCCGCTCGACGATGCCATTGATGCGCTCCAGCTCGTGCGGGACCACCGACTGGAACTTCGCGCGGAACTGCTCGTCGTCGAACCGGCGGGTGAGGTGACGGCTGAACGTGAGCAGCGAGGTCAGCGGGTTCTTGATCTCGTGGGCCAGGCCGGCCGCCAGGCTGCCGAGGGCGGCCAGCCGGTCGGAGCGCCGCAGCCGCTGCTCCAGCTCGCGCACCACCGTGATGTCGCGCATGGCGGCGATGACGCCGAGGTCCTTGCCGTCGCCGGCCTTGAGCGGCACCGTGCTGATCTCGATCGGCACCGTGCGGCCGTTGCGGCGGCGCAGCGTGGCGGTCACGCCCGGCGAGGCCACGCGGCTGCCGATGGCCTCCATGAGGATCTCGCCCAGCTCCGGGGTCTGCGCGAACACCTCGGTGCAGTAGCGACCGGCCACCTCGCCGGCGAAGAAGCCGGTCATCATCTCGGCCGCCGGGTTGAGCGTCACCACGCGGCCGTCGAGGTCCACGGTGACGATGCCCGTCGTCAGCGAGGCCAGGATGTTGTCGGTGTAGCTCTTGAGGTCGGCCAGCTCGTCCAGCCGCTGCCGCAATTCCAGATTCGTGGACTGCAGGGCCGAGCGCTGGTGTCGGAGCTGGGCGGCCATGTGGTTGAACGCCACGGCCAGCCGGCCGATCTCGTCGTCGGTGACGGGGTCGATCCGCAGGTCGAGCTCGCCGCGCGAGATGGCGGCCGCGCCCTCGGCCACCCGCTGCACGGGGCGCGAGATGCGCCGGGCCACCAGCACCGCCGCCAGGCCGCCCACGATGAGCGTGGCCACGGTCAGCGCGCCGAGCTCCCAGCGCGTACGCCGGATCAGCGCGTCCATCCGCTGCTTGGACAGGCCCACGCGCACGGTGCCCCACTTGCGCTCCTGCACGAGGATGGGCGCGGCGAAATCGTAGAGGGGGCGCCCCGAGCGCGTCGTGGTGTCCTGCATCAGGGGCTCGGTCACGTCAGCCGCCCGGCGGTCCACCGCGCCGGTGAGGATCTGGCCGATGCGCTCGGGCCGGCCGCTGTCGGCGACGAGGCGGCCGTCGGCGTCGAGGATGAGGGCGTACACCACGTCCTGCTCGGAAGCCAGCCGTGCCACGTTCTGCTCGAGCGCGGTGAAGTTGTAGAGCAGCAGGTGGCTCTGCGAGATGGCGGCGAGATCCTTGGCGAGCACCTGCCCGCGGCGCTCGGTCTCGTCGACGATGGCCGTGCGCTGTCGCTGCTCCACCACCGCGAGCACCGAGACCATCACCAGGAAGATCACGGGGACGGTGCCCCACAGCAGCCGGGCCTGCAGCGAGCGGGGGCGCAGGGCGGCCGGCATCATGGCTCCATCCAGATCTTGCGCAGCGGAATGTAGGGATCGCCGAGGCCGTTGACCTGGACGCTGCGCACGTAGGGTTGAAAGACCCGCTCGTAGGGGTAATGCCAGACGGGGAGGATCGGCGCGTCGTCGAGGATGATCTGCTCGGCGCGGCGATAGAGCCCCACGCGCCGGACAACGTCGGCTTCGATGCGCGACTGCGTGAGGAGCGCGTCCACCTGAGGGTTGTTGTAGCCCGTCAGGTTGCGCGGGCTCTTCGAGTAGAAGAGCAGGTGCAGGAAGTTGTCGGGATCCGGAATGTCGGCGTACCACGCGTAAAGGAACGCCGCCGCCTTGCCCTCGACGAGCAGCCGCGAGAAGGCCGGCCAGTCCGTCTGATACTGGAAGTCCGCCGTGATGCCGACCGCCTGGAGCCCTTTGCGCATGCGATCGTGCTCGCGCTGGACGTTCTGCGAGCGGACGCTCGACCAGAACGTGATCGGCGGCAGCCCGCGCCCGTTCGGATAGCCGGCCGCGGCCAGCAGCTGGCGTGCGCGCGAAGGATCGTAGCCCAGGGTCACCAGCTCCGGATTGAACCCCAGCGTGCCTGGAGGCAGGATGCCGCGCGCCGGAGTGAAGCGGCCGCCGAACACCTGCTCGAGAATCGCTGGCCGATCGATGGCGTACACGATCGCCTGGCGCACCCGGCGGTCGTCAAGCGGCTTCACGCGCGTGTTGAACGCATAGTGCCGCAGGTTGAAGCCCGGACGCTTCACGTACAGGTAGCTCGTGGCGCCGCTCACAATGCTCGCGTGGCCGGGCGTCGGCACCGGGCTGTCCTCGAAGTGGCCCTTGCGGAACTCGTCGAACATCGTCACCGACTGCTCGCCAGGGAAAATCTTGTAGACCACGCCACTGAGCCGTGGGGGGCCGTCGAAGTACTCGGTATTGGCCACCAGCTCGATGGACTTGCCTCGCTCCCACCGCGCGAACCTGAAGGGACCGGTGCCCACCGGCTGGGCGCCGAATGCCTCGCCCTGTTTCTCGACGAGATCACGCGGCACGATCTTCGCGTGTCCGATCGCCAGGAAGGAGACGAACGGCCGCAACGCCTCCAGCAGCGTAATCTCGACCGTGTGCGAATCGAGGGCCCGCAGGCCGATGACCGATCGGGCGCGGCCCTCGCGGAAGTCGGCGGCCCCCTTGATGGGCATGAACGTGTCGGCCGCACTCGAGCGGAGCATCGGGTCGAGGATGCGCGTGAACGAGAAGACCACATCGTCCGCCGTGACCTCGCGGCCGTGATGGAACTTGACGCCCTTGCGCAGCGTGAACGTCCACGTCAGGCCGTCGCGTGACGCCCTCCAGTGGTGCGCCAGCGCCGGCACGATGGCCAGCGTCTGGTCGAAAGTCACCAGCCCGTCGAAGATCTGCTCCGCGACCGAGCGGCCATAGATGTCGGTGATCCGGGGCGGATCGAGTGTGGCTGGATCGCCGCCCAGCGGTCGCCGATAAATCCCCGCGTCTCTGGCGCGGTCCTGCGCCATCGCCGGGACGGCCGCGGCGATGGCGCAGAGCAGCGCCAGGAGAACGCGCAACGGTCCGATTAGTCCCCGCCGCCGCCACCATCGGCCGTGCCGATCGCCTGGAAGAGCTGCGTGGAGCCGGACGTGCCGGACTCGATCACCGGAAGCGCGAGCAGGAACGACGCGAGCAGGAGCGCGGCGGCAACGATCTTGGTCATTGACCTCCCCTTTCGGAAGCTTGGAGTCCCTCTCCATGAGGGCTCCGACGAGGGGAAGCCTAAAGCAAATCGGTCGCCACAACGGGATGGGGGCGGTCGTCATCGGTTTCTGCCGATTTCTCGCGCTCGCGCGCGAAGCCTGCGCCGGGTGCTTGCACAGTAGCAGTGCATCGGAACGGCCGCGCGTCATCGACAACCGCTTGATTTCGCGGGCCATTCGCGCGGGTTGGCCAGCTACGGTGCAGCCTGGCCCGTTACTGGGCGTCGTCGGCGCGCACGTCGCGCGCGCGAATCTTCCAGCGATCGAGCTTGGCCTTGAGCGAGTTGCGGTGGATCCCGAGAGCGCGCGCGGCCTCGCTGACGTTGCCGTCCACGCGCGCCAGCATGCGGACCACCAGCTGCCGCTCGAAGCGATCGCTCGCCTCATTGAGCGGCACGGTGTCGCTCGTCTCCAGGCCGGGGGCGCCCACGCACAGCTCGAGCGGCAGGTCATCGAGGCCGATGGGCCCGGCGTCCAGCAACACCACCGAGCGCTCCACCACGTTCTGCAGCTCGCGCACGTTGCCGGGCCAGTGATAGGCGCACAGCGCCGCCAGGGCGTCCGGCGCCGGCTCCTCGATGCGCTTGCCGAACTCGTGGTTGTAACGGCGGATGAAGTGGCGAACGAGCAGCGGGATGTCCTCGCGGCGGTCGCGCAGCGGCGGGACTGTGAGGTGGACCACGTTGAGGCGGTAGTAGAGGTCGTCCCGGAAGGTGCCGGCGGACACCGCCGCCGGCAGATCCACGTTGGTGGCGGCGATGATGCGCACGTCGATCTTGATCGCGTGTCCGGCGCCCACCCGCTCGATCTCGCGCTCCTGCAGCACGCGCAGCAGCTTGACCTGCAGCTCCGGCTTGAGGGTGGCGATCTCGTCGAGGAACAGCGTGCCGCCCTGGGCCAGCTCGAACTTGCCGAGCTTGCGCTGGAAGGCGCCGGTGAAGGCGCCCTTCTCGTGGCCGAACAGCGCGGACTCCAGCAGCGTCTCGGCGACCGCGGCGGGATTGACCGCCACGAACGGCTTGTCGCGCCGCGGGCTCTGGTGATGGATCGCGCGCGCGATCAGCTCTTTTCCGGTGCCGCTCTCCCCGGTGATGAGCACGGTGGTGGGCGTGCGCGCCACGTTCGTCACCAGCCGGTAGAGCTTCTGCATCTCGAGATGCTGGCCGACGATCTCGTCGAAGTCGTGGTGGCGCTCGAGCTCCGAGCGCAGGTACACGACCTCGCGCTCGAGCGAGCGGCGCTCCAGCGCGCGGCGCACGAGGGAGAGCAGCTCGTCCTCCTCGAACGGCTTGGTGACGTAGTCGAAGGCGCCGAGCTTCATCGCCGCCACCGCCGTCCGCACGGTCTTCACCGCGGTGACGAGAATCACCTCCACGGCGTCGTCGAGCGCCTTGATGCGCTCCAGCACCTCGATGCCGTCCATGCCCGGCAGGCGGATGTCCAGCAGCACGAGGTCGATCTGCGCCGAGCGGAGCACGTCGAGGGCCGCGGGGCCATCGGGGACGTCGATCACCTCGTACTCGTCTTCGAGGATGAGGCGGAACGACTCGCGCAGGCCGGGCTCGTCGTCCACGACGAGGATGACGGGGCGGAGCGCCCGGGAGCCGTCCCCGGGATCGAGCGGCCGCACCTGCGCTGCCATGCCCCGAGAATCTAGCATGTCGGCGAGAAATAGAGGCCGGCCACGGCTCCGCCGAAACAGCGGGCGATCCCGGCTGCGCCGGGAGCGCCCGAACATTTGGGGGCTTGGGGGCCATTTCGCGGCCCCCATCTGAAATGTCCGATTTAATGGACATTGACGCGACGAGCGCCCCCCAGAACAATCGCCACCGTGCCGGCTCTCGTGCTCTCGGCGGCGTTGCGCGGTGTGGAGGCGGCGCTCGTCCGTGTGGAGGTCGACGTGTCGGCCGGCCTCCCCAACTTCACGACCGTGGGCCTTCCGGACTCCGCCGTGCGCGAGAGCCGCGAGCGCGTGAAGACCGCCATCCGGAACTCCCAGTTCCCGTTTCCCGGCGATCGCGTCACGGTGAACCTGTCGCCGGCGGACGTGCGCAAGGAAGGCACCTCGTTCGATCTACCGATCGCGCTGGGGATCCTCAAGGCGATCGGCTCGGTGAAGGACGGTCTCGTCGGGCGCTTCGCGGTCGTCGGTGAGCTCGGGCTCGACGGCGAGATCCAGGCCGTGCGCGGAACGCTGGCCGTCGGGCTCGCCTGCCGCCGCCGGGGCATCACGACCCTGCTCGTCCCCCATGACAACGCGGCGGAGGCGGCCGCGGTGGAAGGTCTGCGCGTGCTGCCGGCCGCGACGCTGCGCGATGCCGTGTCGCTGCTGAACGGCGAGAGGCTGCCGGAGCCGGCGGCGGCCGCGCCGCCAGCCGCGCCGAGCGGCGACGACGTGGACTTCAGCGACGTGCGCGGCCAGGCGCACGCCAAGCGCGCGCTGGAGATCGCCGCGGCGGGCAACCACAACGTGTTCCTGGTCGGGCCGCCGGGCGCCGGCAAGACGATGCTGGCGCGTCGGCTCGCGGCGATCCTGCCGACGCTGGCGCGGGACGAGACCATCGAGGTCTCCACGATCTGGTCGGTCGCCGGGCTGCTGGCACCCGGCGGCGGCCTGATGACCGCGCCGCCGTTCCGGGCGCCGCATCACACCATCTCGGTCTCGGGCCTGATCGGCGGCGGCAGTCCGCCGCATCCGGGTGAAGTGACGCTGGCTCACCGCGGGGTGCTCTTCCTCGACGAGCTGCCCGAGTTCCAGCAGCACGTGCTGGAGTCGCTGCGCCAGCCGCTCGAGGACGGGCGCGTCGCCATCGCACGCGCGAGCGGCATCGGCAACTTTCCAGCGCGCTTCCTGCTCGTCGCCGCGGCCAATCCCTGCCGGCGCGGGTGCCCCTCGCTCGAGCGCTGCCTCTGCACGCCGGCCGAGCGCAACCGCTACCTTGGCCGCATCTCCCGCCCGCTGCTGGACCGGATCGACCTGCAGGTCGAGCTACCCGCGCTCGAGGCCGTGGAGTTCCAGGGCAACGGCGTGAGCACGACCTCGGCCGCCGTCCGCGCGCGCGTGCTGGCGGCGCGGGCGCGCCAGCGCGATCGGCTCGAGGGCACCGGCATCACGCTCAACGCCGAGATGAGCCCGCGCCAGCTTCGACGCCTGTGCCCGGTGGCGCCGGAGGCGGCCCGGCTGCTGGCCGCCGCCATGACGCGCCTCGGGCTGTCCGCGCGCGGCCACGACCGCGCGCTGCGCGTCGCGCGCACCATCGCCGACCTCGCGGGCGCGGCCACCATCGCGGCCGAGCACTGCGCGGAGGCGGTGCAGTACCGGGGGCTCGATCGAGCCTGGCGTACCTGAGTCATGCGAGAATGAGCCGCCCGAAACCCGACGCGTTCAGAGGAGATACCCTCATGGCCCGCCCCGTGCTCACCGTCGTCGACGTGCAGGAACGGTTGTTCAATGCGATGGACGCCGAGCGGCGTGATGACATGGTCGCCAACGTCAAGATCCTGGCCGCCTCCGCCCGTCGCCTCGACGTGCCGGTGTTGCTCACCGAGCAATATCCGAAGGGCCTGGGGCGCACGCTCCCGGAGGTGAAAGCCCTGCTGGCCGACGTGCCGCCGTTCGAGAAGACCGCCTTCTCGTGCGCGGGCGCCGACGGTTTCATGGACCGTGTGACGGCGGTCGGCGCCGATCACGTCATCCTCGCGGGCATCGAGGCGCACGTCTGCGTGCTGCTGACGGCGCTGGACCTGCTCGGGCGGGGGCTGAAGGTCTCCGTGGTCGCGGACGCCGTGTGCTCACGGCGGGCCGCCAATCTGGAGGTCGGGCTGGCGCAGGCGCGGCAGGCGGGCGCGGTCATCACGTCCACCGAGACGATCGTGTTCCAGCTCCTCGGAGGCGCCGACAGCGACGCGTTCCGCGAGCTCTCGAAGCTGCTGCGCTAGGGCCGGCCCTTGGGCGGGATGTTCGTGTAGACGATCGCGCCGTCCGGGGCGACCGTCTGGTAGATCCGCGTGGGCGGCGTGGTACCGCCCTCGACCAGCCCGCCGTAGAAGTACAGGACCTTGGTCACGTAATCCTGCGTCTCCGGATACGGCGGGATGCCGTTGTACTGCACCACGGCCTTTTCGCCGGCGTTGTAGGCGGCGAGGGCCAGCGGCAGGCGGTTCGGAAAGCGGTCGATCAGGCTGCGCAGGTGCCGCACGCCGCCGTCGATGTTCTCGCGCGGGTCGAACGAGTTCCGCACCCCGAGCGTCGCGGCCGTGGTCGGCATGAGCTGCATGAGGTTGCGCGCGCCCTTGGGCGACACCGCGCGCGCATTGAATCCCGACTCGGCGCGGATGACGGCGGAGACGAGCTTGATCGGCACGCCGTAGCGCTCGGCCGCGTCCTTGATCTCCTGCACGTACGGGCCGGTGTCGCCTTCGGGCAGCCGCAGGAAGCCCGCCTGCGTTCCCGAGGTGAAGCCCATGCGCTGATAGCGCGGATCGCTCGGGGCGTTGGTGAAATGCACCGTGCCGTCGGCCTCGGTGAGCTTGAACGACTGCGCGGCGGCCGGAGCGGCCCCGAGGGCTCCGGACACGAGGGGGATCAGCAGCGTGGCGCGCAGGCGAGTGAGCACGGTGACGCCATAGTAGCCAACTAATCGGCTCCGGCGCAACGTGCCCCGGCGGCGTCCACCGCCGGGGCTATGGAAATCGAGGGGTTAGGACGTCCAGCTCGCGAGCTCGGTCGTCGCGCTGGGGACCTCGTCGAACGCCACGCGCAGGGCCTCGGGGATCGAGTCCACGAGGTGGAACGTCATCGCCTCGCGCACCACCGCGGGCACATCCTCGAGCAGGTTCTTGCCGTTGCGGCGCGGCAGGATCACCGTGTGCACGCCGGCCCGGTGCGCGGCCAGCACCTTCTCCTTGATTCCGCCGACCGGCAGCACCCGGCCCGAGAGGCTCACCTCACCCGTCATGGCGAGGCCCGAGCGCAGCGGGCGCTCGGTCAGCAGCGAGACGAGCGCCATGGCCATCGTGACACCGGCCGAGGGCCCGTCCTTCGGAATCGCCCCGGCGGGCACGTGCACGTGAATGTCGGAGCGCTCCCAGAAGTCGGGCGCGATCCCGAGCTCGCGCGCGTGCGAGCGAACCCACGACAGCGCCGCCTGGACCGACTCCTTCATCACGTCGCCCAGCTGACCGGTGAGCGTGAGCGTGTGCGTGCCCGGCATGCGGGTCGCCTCGACGAACAGGATGTCGCCGCCGGCCGGCGTCCACGCCATCCCGGTCGCGACACCCGGCAGCCGGGTACGCTCCTGCAGCTCCTCGAACTCGAACCGCGGCGCGCCGAGGAACGCGGTCACGGCGTCGGGCGTGATGCGCGCGGGCTCCGTGTTGCCCTCGGCCCGGCGCCGGGCCACCTTGCGGCAGATACTGGCGATCTCACGCTCGAGATTCCGCACGCCGGCCTCGCGGGTGTAGCCGCGCGCCAGCAGCCGGAGCGACTCCGGTGTGAACTCCACGTCGGCATCGCCGAGGCCGTGCTCGCGCGATTGCTTGGGCACGAGGTGCCGGCGCGCGATGGCGATCTTCTCCTCTTCCGTGTACCCGGCCAGGTGGATGACCTCCATGCGGTCGCGCAGCGGCGGCGGCACGGTGTCCATCATGTTCGCGGTGGTGATGAACAGCACCCGCGAGAGATCGAACGCCACATCCAGGTAGTGATCGCGGAACGTGGAGTTCTGTTCCGGGTCCAGCACCTCCAGCAGCGCCGAGGCCGGATCGCCGCGGAAGTCCATCCCCAGCTTGTCGATCTCGTCGAGCATGAGCACCGGATTGCGGCTGCCCGCGCGGCGCAAGCCCTGCACGATCTGGCCGGGCAGCGCCCCGATGTACGTGCGGCGGTGACCGCGGATCTCGGCCTCGTCGCGCATGCCGCCGAGCGAGATGCGGTGGAACTTACGGCCCAGCGCGCGGGCGACCGAGCGGCCGAGCGACGTCTTGCCGACGCCGGGAGGGCCGACGAAGCACAGGATCGGGTCCTTGCCCTCCGGCCGGATCTTCTTCACGGCAAGGTATTCGAGGATACGGTCCTTGATCTTCTCGAGCCCCTCGTGGTCCTCGTCGAGGATCCCCCGCGCGCGCGCCAGGTCCGCGTCGTCGGTGGTCGCCTCCTTCCACGGCATCGACACCAGCCAGTCGATGTACGTGCGGGCCACCGTGTACTCGGCGGCGGCCGGGGGCATCTTGGCGAGCCGGTCCAGCTCGCGCAGCGCCTCCTTCTGCGCCTCCTCGGTCATGCCGGCGGCCTCGATCTTCTGGCGCAGCGAGTCGATCTCCTGCGTCCGGTCGTCGGTCTCGCCCAGCTCCTTCTGGATGGCCTTGAGCTGCTCGCGTAGGTAGTACTCGCGCTGCGTCTTGGACATCTCCGACTGGACCTCGGACTGGATCTTCGAGCCGAGTTCGAGAACCTCGGCCTCCTTGGCCAGCATCGAGGCGAGCTTCTGCAGCCGAGCGCGGACGTCGAGCGTCTCCAGCAGCTCCTGCTTGCGCTCGTTGGCCAGCGTGGGCAGCGAAGCCGCGATGACGTCGGCCAGCGGTCCAGGCTCCTCGGCGGCGCCGACGACGTTGATCAGCTCGTCGGGCAGGCCGGGGGACAGCGACACCACCTTCTCGAAGAGCGCGCGCACGCTGCGCACGAGGGCCTCGAGCTCGAGGTCATGCGCGGGCGCCGTCTCGTCGAGCGCCTCCACGCGCGCGCGGAGGAAGGGCTCGCGCTCGAGCACCTCCACGATGCGGAAGCGGCCCAAGCCCTGCACGATGAGCCGCAGACTGCCGTCCGCCTGCTTGACCGTCTTGTGGATTACCGTCACGGTGCCGATGTCGTGCAGCCCTTCGCGGCCCGGCGCGTTGTCCTGCGGATCGCGCTGCATGACGGCGCCGACGAGCCGCCCGGCCTGCACGGCCTCTTCGATCAGGCGCACCGACGACGCGCGGCCCGCGCCCAGCGGCAGGACCGCGTGCGGCAGCAGCACGGTCCCGCGCAGGGGCAGCAGTGCCAGGATGTCGGGCACGAGCCCGGCGCGATAGTCCTTCACGTCGCTCATCTGTCTTGGTCGCTTTCTCAGAACAGATCGGAAGCCTTGAGCTGGTTGGCCACCCGCTCGAGCGCCTCGCGCTGGGGGCCGCCGGCGCCGGGCGCCGGGCCTCCGCCCTCTCGGACGTAAGCCAGCAGGTCTTCGATCTGTCGCTGCATATCGGTCATTCGCCGTCTCATCTTTAGGATGATCTCGACGCCGGCGAGATTCACGCCAAGGTCACGGGTGAGACGGAGCAGGCGGGCGATGTCATCCACATCGTCGGCGGAATACATCCGCGTCTGTCCCTCGGTGCGGCTCGGCCTCACCAGCCCCTTCTTCTCGTAGAAGCGCAGCGTCTGCGGATGCACCTTCAGCATCTCGGCCACGACCCCGATCATGTACAGCGGTTTCCCGCGATCGCTCACGACGCGCCTCCTCGGTACCGCGCGAGCTCGGCGCGGTCGGGCGCCGGTAGCAGACGTTCGAGTTCTCGCACGAGCTCGTCGGTGCGCGCGTCGAGGCCCGACGGGATCATCACCCGCACCGTGACGTAGAGGTCGCCCACGCTGCCGTCGACCAGGCGCGGCAAGCCCTGACCGCGGAGCCGGAAGACCTGGCCGGGCGCGGTACCCGGCGGCACGACCAGCACGGCCTCGCCGAGTGGGGTCGGCACGCGGATCCGGGCGCCGCGCAGCGCCTCCCACACGCCCAGCTCCACCTCACAGTGCACGCCGTCGCCCTGCCTCGTGAAGAACGGATGCTCGAGCACGCGCGTGCTGACGATGAGATCGCCGCGCGCGCCCCCGAAGGGCCCCGCGCTCCCCTCGCCGGTGACGCGGACCTGCGTGCCGGAGTCCACGCCGGCCGGGATCTCGACGGCGACCGGCTCCACCGCGCGACGCACGCCGCGGCCCTGGCAGGGCGCGCACGCGCGGCCCTCCCGGCGGCCGCTGGTCTGGCAGTCGGGGCACGGCGAGAAGCGCGGCACGCTGAGCGACAGCCGTGCGCCGCGCGCGACATCGGCGAACTCGAGCTCGACGGTGACGTGCACGTCGTCGCCCCGACGGCCCGCCGCCGGCGCCTCGGCGCCCACGGCCGGGCCGAAGCGGTCGTACATCGAGCGGGCGTTCGGATCGCTGAGGACGCGGTACGCCTCGGCGATCTCCTCGAAGAGGCTCAGCGCGGTGCTATCCCAGAAGTTCACGTCGGGCGAGTACTGCCGCGCGAGCCGCCGGTAAGCCTGGCGGATCTCGCGCGGCGCTGCGGTCGCCGTGATGCCCAGGACCGCGTAGTAATCGCGACGCATGATGACGCCCTACTTCTTCTCGTGCTTGTCGCCCAGGTCCTCGAACTCCGCGTCGACGACCTCGCCCTCCTTGGGTCCGGGGGCGCCGCCGGGCTGCGAGCCGGCGCCGGGCGCGCCCGGGCCCGACGGCCCCTGCTGGCTCTCGCGGTACATGATCTCGGCGAGCGTGTGCGAGGCCTTGGTCAGGTTCTCGTACGCGCGCTTGATGCGCTCGACGTCCTCGCCCTTGAGCGCCTCCTTGGCCTCGCCCAGCGCCTCGTCGATGGCCTTGCGATCGGCCTCGGCCAGCTTCGCCCCGTGCTCGGCCAGCGTGCGCTCGGTCGAGTAGACGAGTCCGTCGGCCTGGTTGCGCGCCTCGATCTCGGCCTTGCGCTTGGTGTCCTCGGTCGCGTTGGCCTCCGCCTCCTTCACCATGCGGTCGGTCTCGTCCTTGGTCAGCGTGGTGGAGGCCGTGATCGTGATGTTCTGCTGCTTGCCGGTGGCCTTGTCACGCGCCGAGACGTTGATGATGCTGTTGGCGTCGATGTCGAAGGTCACCTCGATCTGCGGCACGTTGCGCGGCGCCGGCGGAATGCCGACCAGGTTGAACTTGCCGAGCGTCCGGTTGTCCCGCGCCATCGGCCGCTCGCCCTGGAGCACGTGGACCTCGACCTGGTCCTGGTTGTCGGCGGCGGTCGTGAACGTCTCGCTCTTCTTCGTCGGGATCGTGGTGTTGCGCGAGATCAGCGTCGTCATGACGCCGCCGAGCGTCTCGATGCCGAGCGACAGCGGCGTGACGTCGAGGAGGACCACGTCCTTCACCTCACCGGTGAGGACCGCGGCCTGCACGGCGGCGCCGACCGCCACCACCTCGTCGGGATTCACGCCCTTGTGCGGCTCCTTGCCGTAGAGGCCCTTCACCGCTTCCTGCACCTTCGGCATGCGCGTCTGGCCGCCGACCAGCACCACCTCGTCGATGTCCTTGGCGGTGACGCTCGCATCCTGCATCGCCTGCCGGCACGGACCCAGCGTGCGCTCCACGAGGTCGGCCACCAGGGACTCCAGCTTGGCCCGCGTGAGCGTCATCACCAGGTGCTTGGGGCCGCTGGCATCGGCCGTGATGAACGGCAGGTTCACCTCCGTCTGCACCGTGGAGCTGAGCTCGACCTTGGCCTTCTCGGCCGCCTCCTTGAGGCGCTGCAGGGCCATGCGGTCCTTGCGCAGGTCGATGCCGTTCTCCTTGCCGAACTCGGTGGCGATCCAGTCGATGATCCGCTGGTCGAAGTCGTCACCGCCGAGGTGCGTGTCGCCGTTGGTCGCCTTGACCTCGAACACGCCCTCGCCGATCTCGAGGATCGAGATGTCGAAGGTGCCGCCGCCGAGGTCGTAGACGGCGATCTTCTCTTCCTTCTTCTTGTCGAGGCCGTAGGCCAGCGCGGCGGCCGTCGGCTCGTTGATGATGCGCAGGACCTCGAGGCCGGAGATCTTGCCGGCGTCCTTGGTGGCTTGCCGCTGGCTGTCGTTGAAGTACGCGGGCACGGTGATGACGGCCTGCGTGACCTTCTCGCCGAGGTAGGCCTCGGCCGCCTCCTTCAGCTTGCGCAGGATCATGGCCGAGATCTCCGGGGGGGCGTACTGCTTGCCGCGCACCTCGATGCGGGCTTCGCCGTTGCCGGCCTTCACGACCTTATACGGCACGAGCTTGATTTCCTGGACGACCTCGTCGTGGCGCCGGCCCATGAAGCGCTTGATGGAGAACACCGTGTTCTCCGGGTTCGTGATCGCCTGGCGCTTGGCCACCTGCCCCACGAGAATCTCGCCGTCCTTGGTAAACGCCACCACCGACGGCGTCAGCCGGCTCCCCTCCTGGTTCGGAATCACCGTCGGGTTGCCGCCCTCCATGACCGCGACGACGGAGTTCGTCGTCCCGAGATCGATTCCGATCACTTTTGCCATGACCCTTCCGTTTCCTTTCTCGTCAGGTGGTGGAGGGGGCCGGCACGGCCCCCTCCCACGTCCTTACTGAATGTCGATCTTGATTTCGCGAGGCTTCAGTTCCTCCGCCTTCGGCAGCGTCACCTGCAGCACACCGTCGCGGTAGGTTGCCTTCACCTCGTCGGCCTGCACGTCGAACGGGAGCTGGATGAGCCGCTCGAAGTGACCGAACACACGCTCCGAATGCAGGTACTGGTGATCCCTGGCCTCGTCGGCCACGCGGCTCTCGCCCTTGATGCTGAGGAGGTCGCCGGTCATCGACACGGTCACGTCCTTCTCGCTCACGCCGGGCACCTCGACGGTCAGCACCAGCGCATCCTTCGTCTCGTGCATGTCCACGGCCGGGAGCCACGCGCGCATCGTCGGCGCAGCGGCCATCGGACGGCCGAGGAACGACTCGAACAGACGATTCACCTCACCCTGGATATCGCTCATGTTGCGGAACGGCTCCCGCCGATCCGCGGTCCCGAAGGGACGCCAATGCTCCATCGCCATCTCGAACCCCTCCTTGAGAAGTCTGCCGGCCGGACAGCCGAGGCCCAACCGATCTTGAGTACACATGTCATATATCAGCTGAGTGTACGTCTGTCAAATACTCCACCTAAATTTCCCGCTCCCGGGGCTCCCTGGGGTAGGGTGGCAGCCATGAAGGGATGCTCCGGCTGCCTGGTGGCCGCAGTGTCGCTCGGCATCGTCGCCCTGGTCGTCGGCGGCGCGATAGGAGCCGGGACGCGAATGCTGGCCAAACCGGCGGCCGCGGCGCTGCCCCCCACGACCGCTGCCGACGGCAGCCGCGCACAGCAGAAGATCTTCGAGCTCGCCCGCGCCAGCCGCCTCGTCCGGCCGGTGACGCTGACCGAAGCCGAGATCAACGCCCTACTGGCGCGCCACCTGGTCGAAGCGCGCGGCGTGCGTCTCAACACGCTCGGAGTCCGGCTCGTCGGCGGTGAGCGCGTGGAGCTGACGGGCCAGGCCCCTCTACGCCAGCTCCTCGACGAGGCAGGCCTGGGGGGTCTGGGCGGCATGCTCCCCGCCCGGTGGCTGGAGCACCCTCTGTGGGTGCACGTCGGCGCGCGCACACGCGTGAGCGACGGCCCTCGCCGGCAGCTCAGCCTGGAGGTCGAAAACTTCGCGGTCGGACGTCAGCGGCTGCCGGCGCGCACGCTGCGACTGCTGCTCGACCCCGCGGCTGTGGGACTGCTGCGCTGGCCCTTGCCCGAGCACGTGCACGACATCACGATCGAGCCCGGGCGCGTCGTCATCCGGGGGGCTTCGTAGCGTTCACGTAGCGGAGCTGCAGGTCGTAGAGCAGCTCATCGAGCACCTGGGTCTCTTCCGCCGAGCGGCGCCCTTCGGTCTTCTCGCGAAGGAGCGCGAGGACGTCGATCACCTCGGCGGCCATCGGCAGGTCGCGCTGCCCGCGCTGCCCCGTCGTCGGGTCCGCCTCCCCCAGCGCCATCTGGCCCGAGCTGCCGAGCATCATGAAGAGCCCGACCAGGCTGCGTCCGGAGTCGTCCGCCTCGGGGGGCGGGGCTGGGCGCGGCGCGGCCGCGGGCTCACGCCGCACCTCGGGCGACGGCGCCGGCTCGTCGTCGCCGCGGCGGCGGCGGTCCGTGACCTTGAATGCGATCTCCGGCTCGTCCGGTGCCATACGGCTCGGAGCCTAGCACACGCGCAAACCCTTGCTGTATAATCGCTCGCACCGCCTGGAACCGCACATGACCCAGTCCCCCGATGTTCTCTTCGATCGGCTCCTGGCCATCATGCGTCGCCTGCGCGGCCCCGCCGGATGTCCCTGGGACCGCGAGCAAACCCGGACATCGCTCAAGCCCTACCTCATCGAAGAGACGTACGAGGTGCTCGAGGCGATCGAGTCCGGAGCGCCGGATGCGCTGCGTGAAGAGCTCGGCGACTTGCTCTTCCAGGTGGTCTTCCACGCGGAGATCGCCACCGAGCGCGGCGAGTTCACGATGGCGGACCTCCTCGCGCGCCTCGCGGACAAGATGGTGAGCCGGCACCCCCACGTCTTCGGCGAGGCCAGCGTCGAGACGCCGGGGCAGGCGCTGGCGCAGTGGGAGACGATCAAGCAGCGCGAGGCGGAAGCGCGCGGACGCCGGCGCTCCGTCATCGACGGCGTGCCGCGCGCGCTGCCTGCGCTCGTCCGGGCCCAGCGCGTCCAGAGCAAGGCCGCGCGGGTGAACTTCGATTGGCCCGACGCCACGGCGGCCTGGGCGAAGGTCGAAGAGGAGATGCGCGAGACGTCGGCGGCCCTGGCCGCCGGTGACCGCGAGCGATTCGCCGAGGAGCTCGGCGACGTGCTGTTCTCGGTCGTGAACGTGGCGCGCCTGTCCTCGCTCGACGCCGAGGACGTGCTGCACAGCGCCATCGAGAAATTCCGGCGTCGCTTCACCACCATGGAGGATGAACTGAACGCCAGCGGGAAGTCGGTCGCGAGCGTGTCGGCCGAAGAGCTCGAGCGAGCCTGGGACGAAGCCAAGGCGCGGGAGCAGTCACGATGAGGGCCAAGGTGGGCGCCGCCTCCATCGCGGTGGAGCGGGGGGACATCACGGATTGGGACGTGGACGCCATCGTTAACGCCGCCAACGCGACGCTGACCATGGGCGCCGGCGTGGCGGCCGCCATCAAGCGCAAGGGCGGAGTCCTGATCGAGGAAGAGGCGGTGCGGCAGGGCCCGATCGAGGTCGGCGAGGCCGTGCTGACGCCCGGCGGCAACCTCGCCGCCACGCACGTCATTCACGCCGTGGCCATGGGGGCCGACCTCAGGACCGACGCCGACACGATCGGCCGGACGACCCGGGCCGTGATGGCCCTGGCCGACAAGCACCGGCTGACGTCGATCGCCCTGCCTGCCCTCGGCACCGGGGTTGGCCACGTCCCGGCTCAGGCGGCCGCGGACGCCATGCTGACGGCGGTGGTGACCCACCTCAAGTCAGCGAAAACAACGGTAAAACGCGTCGTCTTCGTGCTCTACCAGGACGACGCGCTGCGCGCCTTTACCGATACGTTGAAACGGCTGGCTGCTATACAGTAAGAGTTCGCCTATGGCCCAGGTGAAGCTCGGGCAGCAGATGGTTCGTCGTCTCGGCGACCTCCTCGTCGCCGAGGGGCTCATCACCGAGGCCCACCTCCGGCAGGCGCTCTCCGACCAGAAGGGCAAGACCGACAAGCTCGGCACGATCCTGGTCGGGCTCGGATTCATCACCGAGGAGCAGCTGATCGGCTTCCTCTCGCGCCAGTACGGCATCCCGTCCATCACGCTCGGCAACCTCGACATCGACGCCGAGACTCTGCGGCTGGTGCCGCCCCACATCGCCAAGAAGTACGAGGTCCTGCCCGTCAAGCGCATCGGCGGCACGCTGACGCTGGCGATGTCGGATCCGACGAACGTGTTCGCGCTCGACGACGTCGCCTTCATGACCAACCTCCAGATCCTGCCGGTGGTGGCGCCGCAGGCGGCCATCCGGCGAGCCCTGGACAAGAACTACGAAACCACGCAGCCGGCGTCGATGGACGAACGGATGTCGGAGGTGATCGGCGACCCCAGCAGCGTCGAGGTCGTCGGCGAGGAACAGCAGGCCGCGAACGTCGACGTCTTCGAGCTCAAGGAGTCGGCCGACGAAGCGCCGGTCGTGAAGCTCGTCAACATGGTGCTGGCCGACGCCATCCGCAAGGGCGCTTCCGACTCGCACTGGGAGCCGTACGAGAAGACGTTCCGCATCCGGTTCCGCATCGACGGCGTGCTACACGAGATGCTGTCGCCGCCCAAGCGGCTCGAGCCGGCCATCATCTCGCGCATCAAGATCATGTCGAACCTCGATATCTCGGAGCGCCGCCTGCCGCAGGACGGCCGCATCAAGCTGCGCTTCGGCCAGCGCGAGATCGACTTTCGCGTGTCGATCCTGCCCACGATCTTCGGCGAGAAGGCCGTGCTCCGGATCCTCGACAAGGACTCGCTGCAGCTCGACCTCACCAAGCTCGGCTTCGACCAGCATGAATACGAGAAGTTCAACAAGGCGATCCACCAGCCCTACGGCATGGTGCTGATCACAGGGCCGACGGGCTCCGGCAAGACGACGACCCTGTACTCGGCGATCTCCACGATCAACTCGCCCGAGCACAACATCATGACGGCCGAGGACCCGGTCGAGTACAACCTCAAGGGCGTCAACCAGGTGCAGGTCAGCGAGCCGGTGGGCCGGACGTTCGCGGCCGTCCTCCGCTCCTTCCTGCGGCAGGACCCGGACGTGATCCTCGTCGGTGAGACGCGCGACCTCGAGACCGCTCAGATCTCGATTCGGGCCGCCCTCACCGGCCACCTGGTCTTCACCACCCTCCACACCAACGACTGCCCGTCCACGGTGGCCCGGCTCGTCGACATGGGGGTCCAGCCCTTCCTGCTCTCCTCCGCCCTGCTCCTCATTTTGGCGCAACGGCTAGGGCGCAAGATCTGCAAGGATTGCAAGGAGCCCTTCGAGGGTCACGAGGACGACCTGGTGCCCTACGGCCACGTGTCCGAGGGCCGCGGAAAAGTCACCTTCTACAAGGGCAAGGGCTGTCAGACTTGTAACTTCACCGGCATGAAGGGCCGGGTGGCGATCTACGAGGTCTTGGTGGTGTCGGAGGAGCTGCGGGCCGTGATCCTCAAGGGCGGCGGCACGGCGGAGATCCGCGAGATGGCGCAGAGCCAGGGCATGAAGACCCTGCGCCAGGCGGGCCTGATGAAGGTGCTCGAGGGCACCACCACGATCGAGGAAGTGCTGCGCGTCACGCTGGCGGTGTAGGGGAGGGGCTATGGCGGTCTTCGCGTACAAGGGGCGCTCGGGAGCATCGGCGGTCAACGGCGAGATCGAGGCGGACAGCCGCCCGGCGGCGGTGGCGGCGCTGCGGAGCAAGGGCGTCGTCGCCACGCAGGTCGAGGAGCGGAAGGCCAAGACCGCCGCCGCGACCGCCCCCAAGCTGGGCGGCTCGGTCAAGGCCAAGGACCTGGCCATCTACACGCGCCAGTTCTCCACGATGGTCGACGCCGGCTTGCCGATCGCCCAGTGCCTGCAGATCCTCTCCGAGCAGAGCGAGTCGAAGGTGCTGCGCGACGTCACCGCCAAGATCGCCAGCGACGTGCAGGGCGGCGCCACGCTCGCTGAGTCCTTCGGTAAGTACCCCAAGACCTTCGACAACCTCTTCGTCAACATGCTGGCCGTCGGCGAGTCCGGCGGCGTGCTCGACGTCTGTCTGCAGCGGCTATCGACCTACATCGAGAAGGCGGCCAAGCTCAAGGGCCAGGTCAAGAGCGCCATGGTGTACCCGGTCACGATCATCAGCGTGGCCGCCCTCGTCATCATCTTCATGATGGTCTTCGTGCTGCCGACGTTCGCGAACATGTTCAAGAACATGGGCGCCGAGCTGCCGTTGCCGACCAAGATCGTCATCTTCATGTCGGACTTCACGCGCCGCTACATCATCTTCATCCTGGCCGCCATCGGCGCCGCCATCTACGCCATCAAGCGCTACTACGGCACCGACAACGGCAGCATGGTGATCGACACCTTCATGCTGAAGGTGCCGGTCGTCGGCATGCTGATTCGCAAGATCGCCGTCGCGCGCTTCACCCG
>Ga0134122_10000715_pt1 | contig 22993 bp, 19 predicted proteins | sample KB302_FD_96461 | JGI IMG/M metagenome (GOLD analysis project Ga0134122, IMG submission 96461) | Terrestrial soil microbial communities without Nitrogen fertilizer from Kellogg Biological Station, Michigan, USA - KB3-0-2 | ecosystem: Environmental > Terrestrial > Soil > Unclassified ...
CTGCCGGGCCCGCAGCAGTGGCTCGACCCGGGCACCTGCGGCACCGTCACCGGGAACGTCCCGGTGGTGGTGCCCGACGGCGTCTGGGTGGTGGGCGCCATCGTGGACCGCGACAACGGCGTCCCCGAGCTGCTCGAGGACAACAACGCCTTCGCCGGCCCGACCATCGGCGTGGGGAACAAGCCGGACCTCGTGGTCACCCAGGTCAGCGCGCCGACCAGCGCTCCGGTGGGGGCCCAGGTCCAGATGAGCGTCACCTACTGCAACCGGGGCACCCAGCCGGGGAACGCGCCGGTCGACCTGTTCTTCTCCTCCGACGCGACGATCACCACCGCCGACTTCTGGGCGGCGTCACTGGCGTCGGGCCCGGTGCTGAACCCCGGCCAGTGCAACACGGTGACCGGGTCGGCGTACGTGCCCGGGCCGGACGGCATCCTCTACCCCGGCGCCATCGTGGACTCGAACAGCTGGGTCCAGGAGCTGAACGAGGCCAACAACGCGCTCACCGGCGCGCGGATGGGCGTGGGGAACAAGCCGGACCTGGTGGTCACCCAGGTGAGCACGGTGCCCAGCGCGATGGTGGGCAGCCAGGTGCAGATCGCCGTCACCCTGTGCAACCAGGGGACGCAGCCGGGCAACGGGTCGGTGGACCTGTTCTTCTCCATGGACGACAAGATCACCATGGCGGACGCCTGGGTCGGGTCGGTGCCGCCGGGGCCGGTGCTGAACCCGGGCCAGTGCGCCACGTCGACCGTCAGCGGCTGGGCGCCCGGCCCCGAGGGGGTGTACTTCGTGGGCGCCGTCGCGGACGTCTCCAACGGCACGCAGGAGCTGATCGAGGACAACAACGCGTTCACCGGGCCGACGATCGCCCTGGGGAACAAGCCCGACCTCGTCGTCACCCAGGTGAGCGCGGGCGTCCCCAGCGCGTTGCCGGGGAGCCAGGTGCCGGTGACGGTGACGGTCTGCAACCAGGGCACGCAGTCCGGGAGCGGCTGGGTGAACATCCTCTTCACCCAGGACCCGGGCCCCAACTCCATGGCGTTCTTCAGCACCTCGGTGCCGCCCGGCCCGGTGCTCAGCCCCGGCGCGTGCAGCACCCAGACGGTGCAGGCGCCGGTGTCGCTCCCCAACGGTTCGGCGTGGGTGATCGCCGTCGCCGACTCGCTCAGCACGGTGCAGGAGCTGAGGGAGGACAACAACACCCTGCTGGGCAATCGCATCGGCGTGGGCTTCGGGCCGGACTTCATCGTCACCCAGGTGAGCACGGTCCCCAGCGCGTTGCCGGGGAGCCAGGTGCCGGTGACGGTGACCTACTGCAACCAGGGCACGCAGCCGGGGAACGCGCCGGTGGACCTGTTCTTCTCCAGCGACCAGGCGATCACCCAGGCGGACTCCTGGGCGGCGTCGGCGCCGACGGGTCCGACGCTCCCGCCGGGTGGTTGCTATACCCAGACCGTCAATGCGTGGCTGCCTCCGGACGGCGTCTATTACGCGGGCGCCATCGTGGACCTCTCCAACTACAGCTTCGAGCTGATCGAGGACAACAACGGGGCGGCGGGGACGAGGATCGGCGTGGGCTATGGGCCCGACCTGGTCATCACCCAGATCACCTCGCCGCCCAGCATCACCCCGGGCGCGCCGCTGCCGGTGACCGCCACCGTCTGCAACCAGGGGACGCAGTCCGGGAGCGCGCCGGTGGACGTGCTGACCTCCTCGGACACCACCGTCAGCCCGGACGACCAGTACGCCGGGACGCTCCCGCCCACGCCCAACCTCGCGCCCAACGCGTGCGCCACGCTCAGCGGCACCGTGTGGCCAGCCGCGTGGAACGGCGCGTACTCCGTCATCGCGTTCGCCGACCGGGGCAACGGCCTGTACGAGCTGCGCGAGGACAACAACGCCCTCGCCGGGAGCCGGCTGGCCATCGGCTACGGGCCGGACCTGGTGGTCACCGTGGTGAGCGCGCCCTCCGCCGCGCCGGCGTACTCGCCCATCCTGGTGACGGCCACCGTCTGCAACCAGGGGACCTCAGCCTCCGACGCGGGCCCGCTGGACGTGTACGTCTCCACGGACGCCACCATCACCAAGACGGACACCTGGGCCGGGTCGCTGCCCAACCCGGGCTACCTGGTGCCCGGCGCCTGCGTGACGGTGAACGGCACCGTTCCCGCGGTCGGCCAACCGGGGACGTACCGCCTGGGCGCCATCGCGGATTCGCAGGGGTACGTCACGGAGCTGCTCGAGGACAACAACGCGCTTCCCGCGGCGGGGACGATCACCCTGTACTGATGCCGCGCGTGCCGGTCCGGGCTCATCCCCGCCGTCTCCGCCGGCGGCGGGGTGTCGAGCGCATCCAGGCAGGCATCCGCGGGCCGTCGCTCACCAATGGTTATCGATGGGCGATTGATTAGTTCCAGCCGGTCAGGCGTCGTATGCGCGTATCTTGTTCCGCATGAACGACGACGCCCTGCCGATCCATCCGCTGCGCCGCTTGGTCTCCGGTGAGAGCCCGCTCAAGAACCGGCTCCACGTGTTCCTGCTGATCGTCGTGTGGTTCCTGCCACCCGCGCTCTTCTACTGGGTGATGACCGGCTACATGCGGAGCCACCGTGACTGGAACGACGTCATCGGCTTCGCCAAGTTCTTGCCGTTCTTCGCCGTGGCGGCGGCCATCCTCAGCCTGCTGGTGGGCCGCGGCGCCTCCGTGCTCCGGACGCTGGCGGTCCACGGCCTGTGCGTCGCCGGCGCCTGGGCCTGGCTTCAGAGGTTCCATTAGGGCTGGAATCGCTGGTCATGTACCGCTCCGAGCTCCTCCCCGCGGTCTTCGTCGGCGGCGGGGTCGACCTGGCCGCCGGCGCCTGGCGCGTCGAGCGCATCCAGGCCGTGCGCGGCGACCCCTTGCCCGTGGTGGAGCGGGTGCACGTCCACGTGGGGGCCGGCACCCCGGCGACCGCGGCGGCCGGCGCGTGGGCGCTCCGCGGCGTCGCCGGCCACGCGCGCTACGTCGAGCGGGCGGAGCGGGTCCAGCTGGACGCGGTCTCTCCGCCCCTGGACCGCCCGGAGGCGACCCGGGCCGCCCTGATCCCCATCCGGAAGTCGCCCTCCTGGTGGGCGCTGATGCAGGACGAGCGGCGCGCCGTCTTCGAGGAGCGTTCGCGGCACATCGCCGACAGCCTGCCCTTCCTCCCGCGGATCGCCCGGCGCCTCTACCACTCTCGCGACCTGGGCGAGCCCTTCGACTTCCTGACCTGGTTCGAGTACGCGCCCGAGCACGCCGGCGCCTTCGAGGAGCTGGTGGCCCTGCTCCGCTCCCGCGAGGAGTGGGCCTACGTGGACCGCGAGGTCGACATCCGGCTGGCGCGGTGAGCGACGCCTCTTCGCGACCCCGCGCGGAGCGCGCTATGGTGCGCGCGCCTTGCAAGAGGAAAACGCCAGGCGGATCGGCCGGTACGAGGTCATCGCCGGGCTCTCCACCGGCGGCATGGCCGAGCTCTACCTGGCGTCCACCAAGGGGCCGGGCGGCTTCCGCAAGTTCGTGGCGCTGAAGAAGCTCCTGGGCGACGTGCAGGCGGACCGGAACTTCGCCCGCATGTTCCTGGACGAGGCGCGCATCACCGCGCTGCTCACCCATCCCAGCATCGCGCAGGTGTTCGACCTGGGGGAGGACGAGAACGGCGAGCTGTACATCGCCATGGAGTTCGTCGCCGGGCAGGACCTCTCGAAGATCGCCCACGCCTGCCGCAAGCAGGGGATGCGGCTGCCCATCGGCTTCGCGTGCCACGTGGTGCACGACCTCTGCAGGGCGCTCCACTACGCGCACCATTTCGTGGACCCGGCCGGCCGCGCCTCGCCGGTCATCCACCGCGACATCGCGCCCAAGAACGTGATGGTGACGTACGAGGGGAACGTGAAGGTGATCGACTTCGGCCTGGCGCTGGCGCGCGGTCGGCTGGAGACCACCGCGGTGGGACAAATCAAGGGGACCGCCGGCTACCTCTCGCCGGAGCAGGTGTACGGCAAGACGCTGGACGGCCGCACCGACCTCTACTCCGCCGGGGTGCTGCTGCACGAGCTGCTCTCCGGGCACCGGCTGTTCACCGGCGCCACCCGGGTGGACGTGATGCAGAAGATCGTCGAGGGGAAGATGCGCACCCCGCGGGAGATCAACCCCGAGGTGCCGGGCCCCCTCTCCGAGGTGGTGATGAAGGCCGTCTCCAAGCACCGCGGCGACCGCTTCGGCACCGGGCGCGACATGGCCCGCGCCGTGGAGCTGGCCTGCGGCAAGGAGCTGTTCGGCGAGGAGGAGGCCGCCGCCTTCATGCGCGAGCGCTTCCGCGAGAAGCTCAGCCAGACCCGCGCGATGTTCGCGCCGGTGGTGACCTGAGCCGGGCCGCGCTACCCGGCGTAGCGCTGGTGGTCCACCATCAGGCAGCGGTCCTGCACGACCTTGATGCCGGCGGCGGCGAGCAGCATCGCGGCGCGGTCGTTGGTGATGCCCAGCTGGAACCAGACCGCCTTCGGCTTCTTGGCGATGATGTCGTCCACGTGCTGGTCGATGTCCTGCGGGCGCCGGAAGACCTCCACCAGGTCGATCTCGCCGGGGATGTCCGCCAGCTTCCGGTACACCTTCCGCCCGAGGATCTCCGTCGCCTCCGGGTAGTAGACGGGCACCGGCACCACGTCCACGCCCGCCTCCAGCAGGTACTTGGGGACGTAGTAGGCGGCCTGGTCCGCTTTTTCCTCGGTCTTGATCCCCAGCACGGCGACGCGCTTGCTGCCGCGCGCCACCTCGGCGATCCCCGACTCGTCGGTGATCAGGTTCTTCCGCGGGTCGGTGGGGCCGCTCGGGTCGGGCATGGCGCGGACTTTCTCACGTCAAGGGTGCCGCGTCATGCCTTCGGGGGCGCCCTCCACCATGTCCCGGCCGATGTTGCGCCGGTCGCGGATGGCGCCGTCGTCCTCCCGCGACCCGCCCATGGCGAAGCGCCGGGCGGCCTCCGACAGGTCGCGCATCACGGCGTCCTTCGTGTCGTAGCGCGCCTGCGGGAGGCACTTGAACAGGTTGATCACGTCCGCGTGCGCGCCGTTGTCGGCGGCCTGCCGGGCGAGCTGTTCGCGCCAGATGGGGAACTCCACCATGTCCAGTTGCGCCGCCGGCGACCGCCAGGGGTTCTCGCCTAATCCGAACGCCATCGTTCTGTCCTCCTGACCACAATGCATAGGGCGCGCGGGCGGCGCGCGCGGGGCACCGCTCCCCCGGCCGGCTGGTGTGGGGTGGAGCTACCGCGACCGGGCGCCGGGGAATAAATTGAGCAGCTGGATGCAGGTCTCGCTCTCCGACTGGATCGCCCGGAAGAAGGACGCGGTGGGGAGGGCCGCGCGGCTGGAGCTGCGCAACGTCACCCCCTCCCTGCGCGACTTCACCCACGCGGTGTCGACCCAGCGCTCCTCCCTCTCCGTGGTGGCTGAGCTGGCGCGCGCCTCGCCCGAGGAGGGCCACCTGTCGCCGATGCCGGACTACCAGGCGATCGCCTCCGCGCTGGACGCGACCGACCTGGCGGCGTTCGCGGTGGCCACGGACGAGGAGGTCTGCCAGGGGTCGCTCCCGGACCTGACGCTCGTCTCGCGCGCGGCGTCGTCCCCGGTGGCCCAGCGCGACCTGGTGCTGGCGCGCGAGCAGATCTACCAGGCGCGGCTGGCCGGGGCGGACGCGGTGCTGCTCCACGCCGGCGCGCTCGCCCCCGGCGACCTGAAGGCGTTCGTCGAGATCGCCGCCAGCATGCACATGTCCGCGCCGGTGGAGGTCCGCTCCGAGCAGGAGGTGCAGGTGGCCGCCGCCGCCGGCGCGCGGGTGATGGTCATCCCGGCGTTCGGGCACCCGCACGCCGCGCTCTCGCTGGAGCTGGCCCAGTCGCTGCTCCCGAAGGTCCCGCGCACGGTGGCGCCGCTGGTGCGCGGCCCGTTCTACCGGCCGGAGGAGCTGGAGCCGTTGCGCGGGAAGGCGGACGGGGTGTGGATCTGCGGGCCGGTGATGCGCGCCGGCGACGCCGCCGCCTTCGTGGGCGAGCTGCTCGCGGCGGCGGGCTGATCCTCCGGCAGCTCCTGCGCAAGTCGAGCGCCCCAGGCCGCCGGCCCGCAGTGTTTGCGCGCCGGGCGCGGTCCCCCGCTGGAGCCGGCGCGGCACGTGACTTGAACACGTCCGCTCCAGTCCAACCCCGCATTGAGCTTTTGGAGCTGCAACCATGCGCAGACGCTTCTCTCTCGCGGCCGGGCTGGCGATCGCCGCTGCCGTCGCGGTTGGGGCCCTGTGGCCCAACTCGCCGGTGGTCTCCCAGGCCCAGGCCTCCACGCCCAGCACGCTCGACCAGATCATCCAGGCCCGTCAGCTGACCCCGGACGAAGCGGCGGCGGCGCTGAAGACCTTCGTCCCGCCCGGCAAGTACGACGACTTCGTGATGGTCACCTCCGGCGGCCACCGGGGCTCGGTGCTGCTCTACGGCATCCCGTCCATGCGGCTGCTGAAGGAGATCCCGGTCTACTCGCCGGACTCCTGGCAGGGCTGGGGCCAGGGTGAGGAGCACTCCGCGCAGATGCTCAAGGAGGGCTCCTTCGGGCCGGGCCTGCCCACGCTGACCTGGGGCGACCTGCACCACCCGCAGATCTCCCTCACCAACGGGAAGTACGACGGCGAGTGGATCGCGGTCTCCGACAAGAGCGCGGGGCGGGTGGGGATCATCTCGCTGCGCGACCTCAAGACGAAGCAGATCTACAAGACGCCCAACACCGTCTCCGACCACCACGCGCTGTGGACGGACAACAGCGAGTACCTGGTCCAGACCGGCTTCTTCCCCACGCCCTACGAGGAGAAGGGCGGGTACGCGGACCTGTCGGAGTTCAAGGACAAGTTCCACGGCTCGGCCAGCTTCCTCAAGTTCGACCGCAAGGCGGGGCACATCGTCCCGGAGGCCTCCTTCCAGATGGAGCTGCCCCCGTACTTCCAGGACATGTCCATCCTCGGCCGCGGCCCCTCGGACGGCTTCCTGTTCGTGAACTCCATGGACACCGAGATGGCCACCGGCGGGACGCTGGAGAAGAAGCCCGCGCTGGAGGTGGGGGCGTCCGCGCGGGAGATGGACTACCTGCACGTCATCAACTGGAGGAAGGCGCTCCAGGTCTCCGCGGATCCGGCCAAGACCAAGGTGGTCAACGGGATGAAGGTCATCTCGCTCCAGACCGCCGTCGCCGAAGGGCTGATCTTCTTCGTGCCCGAGTCCAAGAGCCCGCACGGCGTGGACCTGACGCCGGGCGGCGAGTACGTCACCGTCTCCGGGAAGCTGGACCCGCACGTCTCGGTCTACTCGGCGGAGAAGATCAAGGCCGCCATCGCCGCCTCCACGTTCGAGGGGAAGGACCCGTTCGGCGTCCCCATCCTCAAGTACGACGCGTGCCTGGAGGCGCACGTCCCCACCGGCCTGGGCCCGCTGCACACCGTCTTCGACGACAAGGGCAACGCGTACACCTCGCACTTCCTCGACTCCACGGTCGTGAAGTGGGTGCTGGGGCCGCCGTACCACCCGAAGGAGGAGGCGTGGAAGGCGGTGGACAAGGTCTCCGTCCACTACAACATCGGCCACCTCCAGGCGCCGGGGAGCAACACCCGCAAGCCGTGGGGCAAGTACCTGGTGGCGCTCAACAAGTGGTCGGTGGACCGCTTCCCGCCGCTGGGGCCGCTGCACCCGCAGAACATCCAGCTGATCGACATCTCCGGGCCGAAGATGCAGCTGCTCTCGGACACCCCCACCATCGGCGAGCCGCACAACTCCCAGATCATGCCGGTGGAGCTGCTCCAGGCCTGGACCACCTACCCGGTGACCGGCTTCGACGCGGCGAAGATGGCGAAGTCCGAGTTCGCCACCGAGCAGGGCAAGGAGGCCATCGTCCGCAAGGGCAACACCATCTACGTGAACGGCACCGTCATCCGGTCGCACTACACGCCGGACATCGTCCGGGTGAAGGAGGGCGACAAGGTGGTGTTCAACTGGACGAACGTGGAGAGCGCGCGCGACGCCACCCACGGCTTCGGGCTGCACGGGTACAACGTCAACCTCTCCATCGACCCCGGCGCCACCGAGCGGGCGGAGATCGTCGCCACCAAGGCGGGCGTCTACCCGTACTACTGCACGGAGTTCTGCTCGGCGCTCCACATGGAGATGACCGGCTGGCTCCTCGTCGAACCGAAGAAGAAGTGACGCCATGGCCACGAACGAATCCCGTGGGCCCGACCCGGTGGCCAGCCTCACGCTCGCCGCGGTCGCCGCGGTGGCCCTGGCCGCCTCCTTCTTCCTCCCCTGGTGGGTGATGCGGACCAACGCCCCCCAGTACGGCCAGCGCACGCTGGAGGTGCTGGTGGGGCCCCGCGGGCCGGTCGGCGACACCTTCGAGGTGGACACGCTGGGCCACTACGTGGGCATCGCCCCCATGTCGTCGCTGGCCGGCTTCGAGCGCGCCGTGGCCCCCTGGGGCGTGGCGCTGGTCATCGCCCTGCTGGTGGCGGTGCCGTTCCTCCAGCGGCGCCGGGCACGGCTGCTGGCGGTGGCGCCGGTGCTGGTGCTCCCCGTCTTCTTCTGCGCGGACGTGGCGTACTGGACGCAGCAGAGCGTGGACCACCGCAGCCCCGACGCCGCCCTGGAGCTGACGGTCACCCGCATCGAGACCAAGCTGTTCGGGCAGTACGAGGTCGGCCAGTTCAAGGTGCGGACGTCGGCGGGCGACGGGCTGCGGATGGTGGGGCTGGCGGGGCTGATCGCGGTCGGGCTGGCGTTCTCCCGGCCGCTGCGGCCTCCCGGCCGGGGCCTGAGGCGGCGCGCCGCGCAGGTGGCGATGGCGGGGGTGGCGCTGGTCGCCGCCGGGAGGAGCGAGGCCGGCGAGGTCCGGGTGCGGCCGGGCCAGTCCATCCAGGCCGCGCTGGACGCGGGCGCGGACGCGGTGGTGCTGGCGCCGGGCGTGTACCGCGAACCCTTGACCATCCGGCGCGCGGCGGCGCTGCGCGGTGAGCCGGGCGCGGTGATCGACGGCGGCGGCGCCGGGACGGTGGTGCGGATCCAGGCGCCTGGCGTCGCCCTGGAGTCGCTGACCATCCGCGGCAGCGGCGACAGCTACGACCGCGAGGATGCGGCGGTCCGGGTGGAGGCCCCCGGCGCCCGCCTCTCCCGGGTGGTCATCGAGGACGCGCTGTTCGGCGTGTTCGCTCTCCAGGCCGACGGCTGCGTGGTGGAGCGGTCGGAGATCTCCGGCAAGCCGCTGCCCGTCCCCCGGCGCGGGGACGGCATCCGCCTCTGGTACTCGCACGGCTGCCGGCTGATCGGGAACGTGGTGCGCGACAGCCGCGACGTCGTCATCTGGTACTCGTCCGACACGGTGGTGGAGGACAACCTGGTCCGGCGCAGCCGCTACGGGCTGCACTACATGTACTCGGACCGGAACACCTTCCGCCGCAACCGCTTCGAGGACGACGAGGTGGGGGCGGCGATCATGTACAGCCGCGGCATCACGCTGGAGGAGAACGCGTTCTCCTTCTCCACCGGCCCGGCCGCGTACGGCCTGCTGGTGAAGGACGCGGACGACGTCTTCATCCGACGCAACCGCTTCATCGCCAACAGCGGCGCGCTCTTCTTCGACGGCGTGCCCCAGTCCCGCGGCGGCCGCGCCGAGGTGGAGGGCAACCTGGTGGCGCGCAACGACGTAGGGGTGACGCTGCAGCCCTCCTCCCGCGGCCTGCGCTTCTGGGACAACGCCTTCCTCGGCAACCGCGAGCAGGTGGTGGTCCAGGGCACCGCGAGCGGGGCGGACGGCAACGCCTGGGCGTCCGGCGGCCGCGGCAACTACTGGAGCGACGCGGTGGTCTACGACGCGGACGGAGACGGCGTCTCCGAGCTGCCCTACCGCGCGGAGAGCACCTACGAGGCGCTCGCCGACCGCGTCCCGGAGCTGGCCTTCTTCGCCGGCAGCCCCGCGGCGGACGCCGTCGACGCCGCTGCCCGGCTATTTCCCATCTTCGCCGTCCGGCCGCGGATGGAGGACCCGCACCCGCTGGTGTCGCCGCCGCTCACCGACTGGACGGCGAGCCGCGACGTGGAGGCGCGCTCGGCCGTGCTCCCGCTGACCTCCGCGGGGTTGCTGGCCCTGGCCGGCGCGGGCGCGTGGCTGGGGCGGAGGGTGCTGGGATGACCGGGATTCGCGCGCGAGACCTGACGGTCCAGATCGGCGACCGCACCATCCTGGACGGCGTCTCGCTGGAGGTGGCCGGAGGTGAAGCGGTGGGCCTGGTGGGCGCCAACGGCTCCGGCAAGTCCACGCTGCTGCGCTGCCTGGTGGGCCTGGTCCCGTACTCCGGCGAGCTGTCGGTGGGCGGGCGCGACGTGGCGGCCGACCCGGTGGGCGCCAAGTCGTTGCTCGGGTACCTGCCGCAGAAGCCGGCCTTCGGCGACGCGCGCGCGGAGGAGGCGCTGCGCTGGGTGGCGCGGCTGCGGGGCGTGCCCGTCGCGCGCGCCCGCGAGGTGCTCGAGGAGGTGGGCCTGGCCGCCCACGCCGGCGAGCGGGCCGCCACCTTCTCCGGCGGCATGCAGCAGCGGCTGTCGCTGGCCGTGGCGTTGCTCTCCGGCGCGCCGGTGATGCTCCTGGACGAGCCCACCGCCAGCCTGGACCTGGAGGGCCAGCGGACCTTCGCGGAGATCGCCTCGGCGCTGCGGCGCTCCGGGCGCACGATGCTCATCTCGTCGCACCGTCCGGGGGAGATCTCCCGGCTGACGGACCGGGTGGTGCACCTGGACGCCGGCCGGGTGGTGGAGCCGCCGGCGGAGAACGTGGTCCTGCTCGCGCAGGCGGGGGGCATGCGATGAGCCCGCCCCGCGCCTTCCCGGTCGCCCTGGTCGCCGCGCGCGAGCTGCGGCAGTCGCTCCGCGGGCGCTGGTTCCTGCTCGCCGCGGGGTCTTTCCTGGCGCTGTCCCTGGCGCTCTCCGCGCTCGGGCTGGCGGGGTCCGAGCGCAGCGGCCTGGCCGGCTTCGACCGCACCACCGCCAGCCTGCTCAACCTGGCGCTGCTCTTCGTGCCGCTGCTCACGTTGTCCGTGGGTGGGCTCTCCGTGGCGGGCGAGCTGGAGGACGGCGCGCTCGGGCAATTGCTGTCGCAGCCCATCACCCGGGCCGAGCTGGTGCTGGGGAAGTACGCGGGGGTGCTCGCCGCGGTGAGCGCGGCGGTGCTGGCCGGCTTCGGCGCCGCGGGGGCCATCGTGGGTCTGGCCACCGGCGGGGGCAGCGCGGCGACCTTCCTCGCGCTGGTGGGGCTGACGCTGCTGCTCTCCGCGGCCACCGTGGCCCTGGGCGTGCTGCTCTCGGTCTGGCTCAGGTCGCGGGCGCGCGTGGTGGGCGCGGCCTTCGCGGCGTGGCTGGGCCTGGTCTACCTGTCGGACCTGGGCGCGGTGGGGTTGATCGTCGCCCGGCACTTGCGGCCCGTTCAGGTGTTCGCGCTGGCGCTGCTCAACCCCGTGCAGCAGGCGCGCGTGCTGGGGACGCTGGCGCTCTCGCACCGGCTGGACCTGCTGGGGCCGGTGGGGCTGTACGGGCGCGACGCGCTGGGCACCGCGGGGTTGGTGGCCGCGCTGGTGGGCGCGCTGCTGGCGCTCGCGGTGGGCTGCGTGGGCGGAGCCGTCTCCATCTTCCGCAAGGCGGTGGTGCCGTGAGCCGGCGGGCGCTCTTGGTGTCGGGCCTGGCGGCGGCCGCGGTGGCGGCGCTCGTGCTGCTCCCCGGGGACATCGGCGCGAGCGCCGGGCCCGAGCCCATGCGCTACGACCGCGACACCTGCGCGCGGTGCCGGATGCGCATCTCGCAGCCGGGCCAGGGCGGCGAGCTGCGCGACCCGCGGGGGAAGCTGAGCAAGTACGACGACGTGGGGTGCCTCCTGGTGGCGCTGTGGAGCGAGCACCGCGAGGTGACCGACGCCTGGGTGGAGGACCACGAAGGCGGGGGCTTCGTCCCGCTCACCGCCGCGTGGTTCGCGATCGGCGCCTCGAGCGAGACGCCCATGGGCTTCGGGGTGACGGCATTCCGCGACGAGGGCGCGGCGCGCGCGCACGCCCTCCGCCACGGCGGGACGGTGGGCCGGCTGGAGGACGTCCTTCGCGACTCCGCCCGCTTCCAGCGCGCGAGGGCTTCGAGGGAATGAACACCATGACGACCGGACATCGAGCCAGGCTCACCCTCTGCGCGGCGCTGCTCGCCACGGGGGGGGCGGCGCTCGCGGCGGACGGGCCACACCGCCCGCTGAGCGAGGGCGACGCGCGCAACGGCAAGGCGCTCTACACGCGCGAGTGCAGCGCCTGCCACGGCGACCGGGGCGCCGGCGACGGCCCCGCGGCGGACTTCCTGCAACCGCGGCCCCGCGACTTCACCAAGGGCCTGTTCAAGCTCCGCAGCACCGAGTCGGGGACGGCGCCCACCACCGCGGACGTGCTGCGCACCATCCAGCGCGGCATCCCCGGCAGCGCCATGCCGTCCTTCAGCTTCCTCACCGAGCAGGAGCGGACCTGGCTGGCGGCGTACGCGCTGGAGAAGGGAGATCTCCTGGACTCGCCCGAGCCGGAGCCGATCCCGGCGCCTCCGCCCGCGCCGCCGGTGACGCCGGAGAGCATCGCCCACGGCAAGGAGGTCTACGCCGCGCAGGGGTGCGTCAACTGCCACGGCGACCGGGGCGCCGGCGACGGCCCTTCCGCCAAGACGCTGGTGGACGACGACGGCAAGCCCATCCCGCCGCGCGACCTCACCACCGGCGTGTTCCGCGGCGGCGGAGAGCGCGCGGACCTGTACACGCGGATCATGACCGGCATGGACGGCACGCCGATGCCAGGGTACCTGGGCTCGGTGCCGCCGGAGGACCGGTGGCCGCTGGTGGATTACGTGATGAGCCTCAGGTCCACCGCGCCGGGCAAGCCGCTCCCGAAGGACCCGGTGCTCGCCGGGCGCGAGGTGGTGAAGAAGTACGGGTGCCGCGGCTGCCACGTGCTGGACGACGGCAAGGGCGGCGACGTGGGTCCGGACCTGCGGGTCTCCGGGCAGAAGCTGGATCCGGCGTGGGTGCGGACGTTCCTCGCCGACCCGCGGGCGCCGGGGAAGATCTACCCCTGGCGGCCGCACCGCATGCCGGGCATCCAGATCGCCCCGGAGGACCAGGCGGTGCTGGCGGCGTACGTGCAGGCGATGGGGAAACGGAAGGTGGTCGCCCCGCCTCCGGACGTGAGCGCCTTCCCGGCGGCGCGCGTGGAGGAGGGGAAGAACCTGTACGTGCTGCGGTGCGCGCAGTGCCACCAGCTGGGCAAGGTGGTGGAGACGCCGGCCGCCACGCAGCAGGGGCCGGACCTGGTGAGCGTCTACGGGCGGGTGGACTACGCGTGGAGCCAGCAGTGGGTGCTGGACCCGAAGAAGATCGACCCCAACACGAAGATGACGGTGCAGGGGTTGACCCCGGAGCAGGTGGAGTCCGTGCGGATGTTCGTCTGGAAGACGTCCGCGGAGCAGCGCGCGGGGAGCGCGACCGCCGGCGCCGGGACGAAGTGACGGGGCGGTTGGATCGGGTCTACAACTGCCCGCGATGAGCGACCTGGACCCGAGGAGCGCGGCGCAGGTGCTGGAGGCGCTGGACCGGATGTTCGACCAGATGATCGCCCAGCAGCGCCAGAAGGTGCTCCGGCTGGCGCGCGAGGCGGTGCCGAACATCGGTCCGGAGGACGTGCTCAACCCGCACGACTTCCCGCAGCTGAAGGCGCACCCGACGTTCGAGTTCGAGGACGGGCTGCTCTCCGGGCTGGTGGCGGCCCACATCGCCGTGCGGGCGGAGCTCAACGCCCGTTTCTTGCCCCCGCGGCATTGACGTCCGTCAAGGCGGCGGGCGAGGGATCATGCCGATCATCGGGGCATGGATCCGATCGACGCGGCGGCGCGGCGGCTACGGCAGGGGAGCCCCAAGGCGCTCCGCCTGGAACCGGTGCTCGCCGCGCTGGCGCTGGCGCTCGCCGCGCCCGCGGCCGCCCAGTACTCGCTCCCGTTCCAGCTCCGGCCCACCGGGGCGGCCACCACCGTGCGCTCCGACACCGCCCTGGCGCTGAGCCAGCCTCCCGGGACCCCGCCAGGCGCCACCGTGGCCAGCCTGCTGCTGGTGAGCGTCCAGGCGGTCCCGGACGTGGCGGCGTTCGCGCGAGGGGCCTACGTGCTCCACGCCCCCGGGGCCGGGCAGGGAGGGCAGGCGGCCGTCAACCCCATCCTCGGCGCGGCGCTCTCGCGGAAGCTCTCCGACGAGCTGCGCCTGGGGGCCATCGTCGGCGTCTCCATCCCGGTCGGGATGGGCGGCGGGGACGCTCCCGAGCCGGGCGCCGCCGCGGCGGCCAGGGCCGGGGTGCTCGCCCGGTCCGCCATGGACAATGCGCTGTTCGCGGTGAACGACCTGGTGCTGCTTCCGGGCGCCGGTCTGTCCTACGTCCGGGGCCCCCTCACCCTCCAGGTGGAGGTGACCCTGCTGCAGCTCATCCGCCTGCGCGGCGAGGCGGTCCAGCCGGACGCCGCCCGCACCAACTTCACCACCGGGCTCCACGCCGCCTGGTTCCTGATCCCGCAGCTCTCCGCCGGCGTGGAGCTCCGCTACCAGCGCTGGCTGTCGACGCCGGCGGCGGTGGCGGCCGACGAGCGCCTCCGCGACACGTTCACCGCGGCCGTCGGCGTCCGCGCCCACTTCAAGCTCGGGACGTCCCTCTGGCTCCGGCCGGCCCTGGTCTACGCGCGCCCGCTGGACAACCCCATGTCGGGCCTGGGCTACCAGGTCGTCCAGCTCGACCTCCCGTTGCAGCTCTGAGGTTTCTTGACGCCCGTCAAGGTCGCGGCCGGGCGGAGTGCCGATCATCCAGGGCATGGATCCGATCGACGCCCTGATGCGGGAGCACCCGCCTGCGGCACGGTCCGTGCTGGGATATCGGGGACCATGGCGCGCTGGGCGGTCGCGACCTTCGGACGGCAAGCCAACCGGCGGACCGACGCCGCCGGGCTGGTGTCCGCCCTGGAGGCGCGCGGGCTCCGCGTGGGCGGCTTCCGCCAGGAGGCCGCCACGGGGGACGACGCCAAGGCGGAGGTGCTGGTGCGGATCCAGGGCGGCGACCGCGCGCTCCTGGGGGGCACGCGGTCGCCCGCGACCGAGGGCAGCTGCACCTTCGGCTTCCGCGACGAGGCCTTCGAGGCGGGCCGCCGCTGGCTGCGCGAGGACCTCCCGCGCTCCGGGGTGGTGGTGGTCCACGACGTGAGCAAGCTGGAGCTCAAGGGCGCGGGCCACGCGCCCGCCATCACCGAGGCGATCGCGACCCAGGCGCCGTGCGTCGTCCTCCTGCTCGCCAGCGGCGAGCGGCTCGCCCAGGTGCTGGAGCGCTTCGCCCCGGACGACGCGCCGGCGAGCTGGGTGGAGCTGCCCGCGCCGCCCGAGGAGATGGATCGCTTCGCGGCGGAGCTGGCGGCGGCGGCGCGCTAGCCCCAGGCCGGCGTGGAGCTTCACGGCTCTCGGGCGCTACGCCTCTCCTTGGCCCGGCGAAGGGCGGAGGTCCAGCCGCTCCAGCCGGCGGTAGAGCGTGGCCAGGGAGATCCCCAGGAGGCGCGCGGCCGCCCTCCGGTCTCCGCCCGCCTGCTCCAGGGTGGACCGCACCAGGGCGCGCTCGAAGTCCGCCATCGCCTGGTGGTACGGCGCCCCCTCCGCCGGCGCCACCGCCAGCTCGGGGGGGAGGTCCTCCAGCTGGATGTCCCGCCCCGCCGAGAGGACGATGGCGCGCTCGAGGGCGTTGGAGAGCTCCCGGACGTTCCCCGGCCACCCGTAGGCCAATAGCCGCCGCATGGCCCGCGGGTCGACCCCGGGGGGGAGGAGGCCCTGGCTCCGGGCGTGGCGCTCGAGGAGCGCGCGGACCAGGCCGGGCACGTCCTCCGGGCGCTCGCGCAGCGGGGGGACCCGCAGCTTGAGGGCGCTCAGCCGGTAGTAGAGGTCGCTGCGGAAGGTCCGCTGCTCCACCGCGCGGGCCAGCTCGCAGTTGGTCGCCGCCAGGATGCGCGCGTCGTGGACCAGCGGGCGCTCCGCCCCCACCGGGATGACCTCCTTGCCCTCGATGGCCCGGAGGAGCTTCGCCTGGTGCGGCAGCGGCAGCTCGCCGATCTCGTCCAGGAACAGCGTGCCGCCGGAGGCGGCGCGGAAGAACCCCTCCCGCGTCCCCGTGGCCCCGGTGAAGGCGCCCTTCTCGTGGCCGAACAGGTGGCTCTCCAGCAGGCTCTCCGGGATGGCGGCCACGTTGACCGCCAGGAACGGCTTGTCGCGCCGGGGCGAGGCCTGGTGGATGAAGCGCGCCAGCACCTCCTTGCCGGACCCGCTCTCGCCCTGGATGAGGACGGTGCTGGTGGACGCCGCCAATCTCCGGGCCAGCTGCTGCAGCTCGCTCATCGCGCGGCTCTGGCAGGTCGCGTCCGCGGGCTCGCGCTCGGCCAGCGAGCGGCGGAGCGCGGCGTTCTCCCGCAGCAGGGCGCGCCGCTCCAGGAGGTGGCGGATCCGGTGGGCCACGTCGTGGAGCAAGAGCGGCTTGAGGACGTAGTCGTGCGCCCCCGCGTGGAGCGCCTCCACCGCCGACTCCACCGTGCCGTACGCGGTCATCACGATCGCCAGGAGATCGGGCCGCGACGCCAGCAGCTCGCCGATCAGCGAGAGGCCGTCCTGCCCCGGCAGGCGGACGTCCACCAGCGCCACGTCGGCGTGGGCGTCGCCCAGGGCGGGGAGGACCTCCTCGGCGCTGGAGAAGGTGAGCACCCGGTACCCTTCGCGCTCCAGGTACCGCGCGATGTTGCGCCGCAGCGGCTCCTCGTCCTCGACCACCAGGATGGACTCAGGCATCGGCCCTCCTCGGGGCATCGGCGGCGAGCGCCGCGGCGGGGAAGTCGAGGTGGACGGAGGTGCCGCCGCCGGGGATGGATTCGATGGACAGCGCGCCGCCCAGGCCGCGCATCACGTCCGCGCTCATCGACAGCCCCAGCCCGGTTCCCCCCTCCTGCTTGGTGGTGAAGAGCGGCTCGGTGGCGCGGCGCCGCACCTCCTCGTCCATCCCCTGGCCGTCGTCGCGCACCGAGATCCGCAGCCCCGCCTCCCGCCGCGCCGCGGCCACGGTGAGCGTCCCGCCGCGCGGCATGGCGTCGAAGGCGTTGATGGCCAGGTTCACCAGCACCATCACCACGTGGTCCTCCACCACCTGGAGGCGGGGGAGGTCCGGGTCCAACCTGGTGGCGAACCGGATGCGGCGGGCCCTGGGGTCGTGCCGGACGAGGCGGAGCGCGTCGTCCACCACCACCGGGACCCACACCTGGCAGGCGGAGTCGCCGCGCCTCCGGGCGAAGTCGGTCATCTCCCGCAGGGTGCGCGAGACGCGCGCCAGCTGCGAGCGCACCACCCGGACCGACTCCCGCACCTGCGCCGGGTCGCTCTCCCCCTCCAGGAGCTCCAGCTCGCTGGAGATGGACGCCAGCGGGTTGCCGATGTCGTGGGCGATGCCGGCGGCGAGCACGCCCAGCGCGGCCAGCCGCTCCTGGTACCGGACCTGGGCCTCCAGCCGCTTGGCCTCGGTGACGTCCCGGATGCTCTCCAGCACCAGCGGCCCCCGGCCCTCCGGGTTCGGCACCGGGTAGGCGTCGACCTCGAAGATGCGGCCGCTCCGGGGATCGGTCCGGGTCACCTTGCCCACCACCGGCTGCCCGGTCGAGCGCGCCTCCCGCGCGACGCAGGAGGCCGAGGTCGGGTCGCACGCCGCGCCCAGCAGGTGGCAGGGCGCGCCGATGGGGTCGACGCCGGCGGCCGCCTCGCGCGCGACCCGGTTCGCCGTCACCACCCGGCCCCGCTCGTCGATGACCACCAGCCGGTCCCGGAGGGCGTCCAGCACGCGCTCGGTGAAGCTCTGGGTCTGGGCGAGGGCCCGGCAGCGCTCCTCGTACGCCTCCTGCAGCGCGCCGTACGCGGCGGCGAAGGCGCGGTCATAGCGCCGGCGGAGCCGCCAGAGGAACACGAAGGCGAAGGTCCCGACCATCGCCGACGCGGAGAGGCCCCGCGCCGTGTGGAGCCACGCCAGCGCGCGCGGCGAGAAGCGGGGCGCCAACCAGAGCCGCTCGGCGACCTCGTAGGCGACGAAGAACGCCGCCAGGAGCGCGGTCCCCGCCGCGGCGGTGCGCAGCCAGGCGCGGATCCAATCCGAACGCTCGAACGGTGCGGGCAGCGCCATGCGTGCACCGCTGCGACTGCAAGAGCGGAACCGCGTTCTCAACTCTGCGAAAAACGGCGCGCGGCGTTTCTCAAGGGTGAGCGGCGCCGGCGGGCGGGCGCGCAGGGCTTGCGCTCCCGGCCCGGCGTCCCGCCCCGGCGGCGGCAACTTTGCGCGGGTGCGGGGGCCCTGATCGCGATGGCCCGGGGCATGCTCGTGGAGCGGGTGAGATGCCTCCGGCCCCCGCCACGGTCGACCGCCGCGAGCTGTTCCGCCGCCTGAGCGGCCGGGGGGCCGCCGCGCCCGTGGCCGAGCCCGAGCTGGTTTCGGAGGCGGTGCGCGAGCGCCTCCGGGGCGCGGACGCCTCCCGGTACTCGGCCGAGGCCGAGCCCGCCTATCGCCTGCCCATGGACGCGCGCGAGGCGGCCTTCGCCGAGCTGGACCTCCGCTACTTCCGGAAGCTGGGCCTGGCGGGTGAGCTGCTCGAGGCGCTGGAGCCCTTCCGGACGCGGCTCGAGGCGCGCCGGCTGCTGGTGGTGCGCGCGCCGTCGCCCTCGGAGGAAGGCGCCGACCTGGCCCGGATCGACGGCGCGGAGGTGATCCGGCTGGCGCTCCTCACCCGCCGCCTGGGCGAGCCGGAGTCGCTGCGCCGCTTCGTCGCCCACGAGCTGGTCCACGTGGAGGACATGCTCGACCCGGGATTTTCCTACCGCCCGTCCCGGCCGATGCCGGGGACCTGCCGCAGCGAGCGCGACCTCGCCCGCGAGCGCTTCCGCATCCTGTGGGGCGCCAGCGCGGACGCCCGCCTGATGGAGCGGGGGCTGGCGCCGCTCCGGCCGTGGGAGGACTGGGAGCGGCAGGCGCGGCAGGCCTTCCCGCGCGCCGAGCCGTCCGCGCTGGCCGCGCTGCTGGAGCGCCTGCGGCGCGGGGAACGCCCCGACCACCCGGCGATGCTGGAGCTGGCCGGCCGCCCGGACCTGGGCGCCGCGCGCCAGGGCGCCTCCGACCGCGCCGGCCAGCCCTGCCCGCTCTGCCGGTTCACCACCTTCGAATGGGCGGAGGCGGCGGCGGTGGAGGCCGCCGCCGCGCGCATCGCCGGCGCCTTCCCCGCCTGGTCGCCGGCCGACGGCGCCTGCGCCCAGTGCCTCACCGCCTACGCCGATCCCGAGGAGGCCGCATGAGCTCCATCAAGCGACGGACCTTCGTGCAGGCGCTCTCCGCCGGAGCGGGCGCCGCCATGGCCACCGGGGGGACCGCGTTCGCCTTCAACGCGCTCTCGCCCACGGTGGAGGTGGACAACCCGCTCGCCGCCTACCCCAACCGGGGCTGGGAGAAGGTGTACCTGGACCAGTACCGGTACGACTCCTCCTTCACCTGGGTGTGCTCGCCCAACTGCACCCACGAGTGCCGGCTGCGGGCCTTCGTCCGCAACGGGGTGATGCTCCGCGCCGAGCAGAACTACGACTGCGACCGGGTCTCCGACCTGTACGGCAACAAGGCGAGCGCGGCCTGGAACCCCCGCGGCTGCTCCAACGGCTTCACCTTCCAGCGCCGCCTCTACGGCCCGCACCGCCTCCGCTACCCCGTCATCCGCAAGGGCTGGAAGCAGTGGGCGGACGACGGCTTTCCGGAGCTCACCGCGGAGAACGCGTCCAGGTACAAGTTCGACGCCCGCGGCCGGGACGAGCTGGTGCGCGTCACCTTCGACCAGGCGCACACCTACGTCGCCCAGGGGCTGATCCACATCGCCCGGAAGTACAGCGGAGACGCCGGCAAGCAGCGCCTGCTCCAGCAGGGCTACGCCCCGGAGATGCTGGAGCACTGGGAGGGCGCCGGCACCCGCACCATCAAGACCCGCGGCGGCATGGGCCTCCTGGGCGTGATGGGCAAGTACGGGATGTATCGCTTCACCAACAGCCTGGCCTACCTCGACCAGCACATCCGCAAGGTGAGCGACGAGGAGACCAAGGCGGGGCGCCTGTGGTCCAACTACACCTGGCACGGCGACCAGGCGCCGGGCTTCCCCTTCGTGCACGGGCTGCAGTCGTCGGAGAGCGACATCAACGACTTCCGCGCCACCAAGTTCCACCTGCACATCGGCAAGAACCTCATCGAGAACAAGCGCGCCGACAACCACTTCTTCACCGAGTGCATGGAGCGGGGCGCGAAGATCGCCGTCGTCTGCCCCGAGTACTCGCCGTCCTCCAGCAAGGCGGACTACTGGGTGCCGGTCCGGCCGAACACCGACACCGCGCTGCTCCTGGGCGTCGCCAAGCTCCTCATCGACCGCAAGCGCTACGACGCGGAGTTCGTCAAGCGCTTCACCGACTTCCCGCTGCTGGTCCGCGCCGACAACCTCCGCCGCCTCCGCGCCGCGGAGCTGTTCGAGGGCTACCGGCCGGAGGACATCAGCGGCGGGCCGTCGGTGAAGCTCTGGCACTTCTCCGAGGAGGACCGGAAGAAGCTGGGCGACTTCGTCGTCTACGACCAGGCCGCCAAGCGCCACGTCGCGGTGACGCGCGACGACGTGGGGGAGCGGCTGGTGAAGAAGGGCATCGACCCGGCGCTGGAGGGGAGGTGGAAGCTCCGGCTGGCGGACGGGAAGACGGTGGAGGTGATGACGCTCTTCACCGCCTACCAGGCCCACCTGAAGGACTACGACCTCGACACCGTCCACGAGATCACCAGCGCCCCCAAGGACCTCATCGTCCGGCTGGCGGAGGACCTGGCCACCATCAAGCCGGCCTGCATCCACGTGGGCGAGGGGATGAACCACTGGTTCCACGCCACCGAGATGAACCGGGCCACCTACCTCCCGCTGGTGCTCACCGGGAACATCGGCAAGCCGGGCGCGGGCGGCCACACCTGGGCCGGCAACTACAAGGCGGCGCTCTTCCAGGGCAGCGCCGAGACCGGGCCCGGCTTCAAGGGCTGGATCTCCGAGGACCCGTTCCACGTCAACCTGGACCCGGACGCGGACGGCAAGGACATCAAGGCGCACGCCCACACCTTCGACGAGGAGCCGGGCTACTGGAACTACGGCGAGAAGCCGCTGGTGGTGGACACGCCGAAGTACGGGCGCAAGTCGTTCACCGGCAAGAGCCACATGCCCACCCCCACCAAGGCGCTCTGGTTCACCAACGTGAACCTGCTCAACAACGCCAAGTGGGCGTACGAGATGTTGAAGAACGTCGACCCGAAGATCGAGCTCATCGTGTCGACGGACATCGAGCTCAACGCGTCGGTCGAGTACAGCGACGTGGCGTTCCCCGCCACCTCCTGGGTGGAGACGGAGCAGCCGGAGATCACCGGCAGCTGCTCCAACCCGTTCATCCAGATCTGGAAGGGCGGCCTGAAGCCGGTCTACGAGAGCAAGGACGACATCCGGATCATCGCCGACCAGGCGAAGAAGCTCGGCGAGCTGATCGGCGACCGCCGCTTCACCGACTACTTCAAGTTCGTCCACGAGGGCCGGACGGACATCTACATCCAGCGGCTGCTCGACTCGTCCACCACCACCCGCGGGTACAAGTACGCGGACATCATGGCCGGCAAGTACGGCGAGCCCGGCACCGCGCTGTTCCTCTTCCGCACCTACCCGCGCATCCCCTTCTACGAGCAGATCGCCGACAGCCTGCCCTTCTTCACGCCCACCGGCCGGCTCCAGGCGTACAACGACGAGCCCGAGGTCATCGAGTACGGCGAGAACTTCATCGTCCACCGCGAGGGGCCGGAGGCGACGCCGTACCTGCCCAACGTCATCGTCTCCTCCAACCCGCTGGTCCGCCCGGACGACTACGGCATCCCGCTCACCGCCATGGGCTGGGACGAGCGCCAGGTGCGCAACGTCAAGATGCCGTGGAAGCAGGTGAAGGCGACCCGGAACCCGCTCTGGCAGAAGGGCTACCGCTTCTTCTGCCTCACCCCGAAGACGCGCCACGCCACCCACAGCCAGTGGCAGGTGGTGGACTGGCAATTCATCTGGAACAACCAGTTCGGGGACCCGTACCGCACCGACAAGCGCGCGCCCGGCGTGAACGAGAGCGCGCTCCACATCAACCCGCAGGCGGCGCGCGAGCTGGGCCTCGCCGACGGCGACTACGTCTACGTGGACGCCAACCCCGCCGACCGGCCGTACATCGGCTGGAAGCCGGACGACCCGTTCTACAAGGTGTCCCGCTTGATGCTCCGGGTGAAGTTCAACCCGGCGTATCCGCCCGACGTGGTGATGATGAAGCACGCGCCGTGGATCGCCACCGAGAAGAGCGTCCAGGCGCACGAGACGCGGCCGGACGGAATGGCGGTGAGCGAGGGCACCGGCTACCAGGCGATGTTCCGCTACGGCTCCCAGCAGTCGGTGACGCGCGGCTGGCTGATGCCGATGCACCAGCTGGACAGCCTGTTCCACAAGGCCAAGGCGAAGATGGGCTTCCTCTTCGGCTTCGAGGCCGACAACCACGGCGTCAACACCGTCCCCAAGGAGACGCTGGTCCGCGTCACCAAGGCGGAGGACGGCGGGCTGGGAGGGCGCGGCGCCTGGGAGCCCGGCAAGCGCGGCTACGGCCCCTCCGCCGAGAACGAGCAGATGCAGGCGTACCTCAAGGGCGAGCTGGTCAAGGTGAAGGGCTGAGCACGGGCGAAGGCCAGGAGGCGGAAGCGGATGCCCAAGGACGAAATCGACCCGGA